>Ga0172369_10001156_pt1 | contig 38483 bp, 39 predicted proteins | sample LakKiv25m_FD_114539 | JGI IMG/M metagenome (GOLD analysis project Ga0172369, IMG submission 114539) | Freshwater microbial communities from Kabuno Bay, South-Kivu, Congo - kab_022012_11.25m | ecosystem: Environmental > Aquatic > Freshwater > Lake | place: Democratic Republic of the Congo... | reverse complement strand
AATCCAATACCTCTCTACCATGTACATTTGTGATTTTCATTTTGTTATTCCTTTATATTTTGTTGAAGAATGTTATTGTCCAAATAAATCATTGTAACCATCTCTATCAATATTTTTTTTAGAACCGAAATATTCAAGCGCTTTGTTCCATGATATTTTTTCTTCTTCGGTCATCCCGCATTTCAATCTATAGTCATGTTTTTCTATGAAGCCGGAGAGTTGCGTATTCAGACGATCAATTTTTATTTTTTGTGTGTTAATAAAATAGTCCAGGGTTCCTTTGTCCTCCACTTCATTAATTAGAAAAAGAAAATGTCTTCTGCACAAAAGTACTTTGTCGTGTTCAAATTTAACCCTGAATTCCGTGTCTTTGGAGACGCGCAACATTTCGTGTGTGCAATACGATTCACTTTCTTTTTGATGCATGCATCCCGGACATAGTCCTTTATCAATTAGTTCAGAAAGAATTTCTTTTTTATAAAGAATAAGATCCCGGGGTCCAGTTTTCCCAAGAAAGTAATCTTTTCTTTCATTCAATTTCTTCTCTTCAATTATGGCAAGTAATTTGATTTCCTTTTTCAAAATTGTTTCGTATAAAACGGCGATATTTAGACCATCGCTCTTCAACTTAGCTTCAGCTTCCTTTAAAAGAGAACTATGAGTATTGCACATCCCTGATGAAGCAAGCATTTTTTTGTGAACCGACGCATCAAGCGCATACTCATAAAGAAGGAATTTGAAATACTTATCTATTGACCTCAACATGGTGCTACAGATAGGACATCCATCAACATTCAAACTTTCTTTCAGATCAATCCAGCTTAATCCGCGTTTCATCTTTTCAATATCATCATGTTCCGTCTGTAACATAAGTTCTCACTTTTTCTCATCCGTGTTAAGCAATAATTTATCTCCTTTAGCAAGTCGTGCGTACTTCGGATTGGTCAAGTCTCTTATTTCTTGTGTATAGATTGCGCTGATCATTACGTTCTTATCCAACTCCGGGAAATGAAGTTTGTCATTGGTTCCTTTTTTCTCACCCGGAAGATGCTTATTCAATTCATCTCTCGAAAAAAAAATCTTTCCACAAACCCCGCATCTAAAAACTACTCCGCTCAATTTTTCAATTGAAAAAGGAATGCCGTTTTTTAATCTAAATTTTGCCGTTATTTTCATTATATCTGTTAGTATTGTATAAACACATTCTACATAAGGAATTATAATATTGTTTTATCTGTTACCTGCATAGCGTTATCAAAAACGTAAGCAATTACTTCGCCGGTAGCAATATTCAAATCCACAATTTCTCTTTCAGAGAGATTGTCTAACTTCTTTACAATGGCGCGCAGACTATTCCCATGTGCAAGTACAAGAACATTTTTCCCATGAGCAATATCATTCATAATTGTTGATTGAAAAAAAGGAAGAACACGGTCTGCTGTGTCTTTCAAACTTTCACCATTCGGAGGAGCAACAGCATAACTTCTGCGCCAGAGGTTCACTTGATCGCGTCCATACCGAAATGCGGTTTCTTCTTTATTCAATCCTTGCAAATCGCCATAATGACGTTCATTCAATTTTTCACTCTCGATAGTCGGTATTTCGATAGTATGGATTTCGTTAAGGACAATATGCAATGTTTCTATTGCGCGTCTCAGTTTTGAAGTATATGCTGTATCGAATGAGTGTCCACTTAGTTTTCTTGCAATCGCATTCGCTTCTTCTCTTCCTCTATCAGTCAATGGAGCGTCAATCCATCCCGTAAAAAGATTGTCATGGTTAAACGTTGATTCGCCATGTCTGGCTAAAAACAATTTGGTGTAATTCCATTCCGGAAGGTTCATTCAATATCTCTTTTGATTTATCATTTATTTGATCATCTTATTGCAATGCAATCACGATTGCGCCAATCGCAATCAGTCCAATTCCAATCCAATGACTTAGCGTTAAGTTTTCACCCAAAAAGATCACTCCAAAAATTGCGACTAATACAACACTTAGTTTATCAATCGGGGCAACCTGAGAAGCATTTCCAATTTTTAATGCACGGAAATAGCATATCCACGATCCACCGGTCGCAAGGCCGGAAAGGATTAGAAATAGTAAACTTTTATTTGGTATTGCTCGAACCGATTGAAATTGATCCGTTGTAAAAAGAATGGCACCTAACACAACAAGGATAACAATTGTTCTGATGAATGTGGCGAAGTCAGAATTTATCTCTTTGATTCCGATTTTTGCAAATATTGCAGTGAACGCTGCAAACACCGCCGATAAAATTGCCCATAACTGCCACGTAGATAAAACATTTTTCATTTCAACTTCCTTACATTTTAGAAAGAATATTTAAGATTCAGTCCGGCACCATTTAGTAAATAATAAGTAGAAAACGACACACTGTTTAGTTTTTGTACATTATCAAACTTTACAACGGCTTTACCAATTGTATATCCAATCACTGCGGCAAGTAGCGTATCGGAAGCCCAATGTTTATCATCATAAATTCTTTGAAACACAGTTGACCCTGCCAACGAATACAGAAATACAGAAGCATAATCGTTATCAATCCTCTCCGCTAAAACCGAAGACATTGCAAACGCAACTGTAACATGCCCGGAGGGCATTGAAGTTGTTTCCGTTTTTAATTGAAATCCGTTGAACCGGGAATGTCCATCTTCTGTATATGGTCTGCTTCTCCCTATAATAGTTTTTAGAACTGTCGTAGTAATTCCGGCATATATTAATCCTTCCAATAACATTCTTCCGGTTGTTGAATATTTTTCTTCTCTAAATATTTTTCCGCCAAAATACACTGCACCGGAAAAAGCAACTGCATATGCCGCGTTGCCGTAGTTGTGTCCAACATCTGCAATGTTATTTAATAAATGAGTGTGATTATTTTTGAAATTATTCCTTATCTCTCCATCAGCTAAGAAAGTAATTCCGGTTGCGGCTAAAACAACACCGCCGTAAATCCAATCTTTTGATTCAAAATGTGCCGGACTGTTAATTATCTTAGCCCCGGTGTTCAGTCCAATATAAATATCATCCCCAACTGAAGTAATAGTGCTATCGACTCTAATTTGTTCTTGCCTATACGAAAGATTTTTATCCTGGGCAAAGCAATTTACAATGAGTAATACATACGCTATAAGTAGGAGATACCAATTATTGTAAATTGCTTTTTTCATCAGTTATTCTTTCTTACTATTAAAACACTGCACTGAGCATGTTCGCTCACTCTATCAGCAGTATGACCTAATGAACTTCCCCACAAACTCGAATGTCCTTCATTTCCCAATACGATCAAATCAAAATTATTTTCTTTGGCATAGCTGACAATTGTTTTTGAAGGATTTCCTGCTACAGAATAAAAATCAATTTTGATCCCAAATTTTAACTCGTATTCTTCCAAATCTTTTTTTAGTCCTTCAAGGAATGCATCGGCTGCAATTTGCTCTTCATTTATTTCACTAACTGTTTCCGGGTAGTGCGGCAATTTTGATTTTACCCAAATTGCCTTTAATTGTGCACTACACTGTTTCGACATTTCAGTAGCTATTGTAAGTGCATTCTTAGAGCCGTCTGAACCATCATAAGCAACAAGAATTTTCTTGAACATTTTATTTCTCCTCAATTGTGTCAAGTTCTTTATTATCTATTGCATTCACAGATTTATTCTTTCCATTAAATAATTTTCCCCATGCAATCATTGCTTCTTCAGAAGGTTGGAAAAATCTTTGGGCAATTAATGTTGGAATAACGGCGCTTAGAATTACTACTGTAACCAAAATTGTGTATTGTGTCTGATCTATAATTTTATTGTTTAGTCCAAATAGCGCAGAGATAGTCCCAAATGTTAAACCAGTTGCCATTAGTAATGAAGTATAGCTAGCTTCTTTGTGTTTCATCTTAAAAGTTCTTGCAAATGGATAAACGCCAATTAATTTAGTTACCATTTTAATCACAAGAAAAAGTCCAATAACTGCAATTGCAGCCCAAAGATCTGTCAGTGAGACATATAACCCAGCTTTGATAAAGTAGAATGGTGTAAAAATTGCAAAAGCAATGCTTCTCATTCTGTTAACTAATGTTTTATCCCTTAGGAATACACCGGCAACTACAAGACCAACAAGATATGCCGGAAGAACAGCTTCACTTTTTGCTGTGGTTGCTAATCCACCAAGAAAGAATAGTATGAATAAAATAAATTTTACTTCCGGTTCACTCACTCGCGTGGCGCCCATTTTTACTATTATAAATCTTGTCCAGCGCGGCATATACCAAAGCATAATCGACATCACAACAACAAAAACAAGAAGCCAGATGCTGAAATCAGCAAAAAGAATTCCTAGAGCAAATACAGTTCCAAAATCTGTAATAAAGCAAGCCGCAAGTATCATTTTGCCAAGAGCGGTTGAACCAAGCCCTCTTTCAATCATCACAGCATATACTACAGCAACAGAAGTTGTAGAGAGCGCAATGCCGGCTATTTGAGATTGCTGCATTGACCAGCCAAGAACAAACTGTGCAAACATCCAGATAAAAGCAAAAGGAAGAAGAAACGATAAGAAGCCGATTGTAAAACTTGCCTTTATATTGGATTTTAAAGATACTGGGTCAATCTCTGCACCTGCAAGAAAAGTCAAAACTCCGCTACCAAGCATTGCAAGAAAATTTATCCATTCGGTTGTCTTATGGATTCCTAAAAAATTTCCCGCAATTACTCCAATTAATATTTCAATAAGCGCAACAGAAATACCTACTCTAATAGAGATTATACTTGCTATTAGTGCAAGCCCCATCCAGATAGCGGCAACAAACCAAATATTTTCTAACATAAAAGAAATATTTTTATTTATGTTTTGTTTCATCAGCAACATATTTTATAATAGTTGCTTTTTCCATTGTAACCAGACCTCCGCACGCTGCTTCTTCAAAAATGTTGTGAAGAAGGGGGAGAAACTGCTCGATTTTATCTTCTTCATCAACTATTTCAATTACCATCGGCAGATCTTCGGAAAGTCTAAGTATTTTTGAAGTATGAATTCGACTTGCCTTTCCAAAACCCATTATCCCTTTGAAAACAGTAGCGCCCGCCAATTGAGCTTTGCGCGCTTCCTCAACGATTTTTTCATAAACGGGTATATGATGCAATAGGTCTGATTCGCCTATAAAAACACGTATTAGCTTTGCTTCTCCCTTAATTTCCATGTCATACTCCAGTTAATAATTTTGAAATTTTGTAAGCTATAAATAATGCGAAAAGAGTTAAAAATACGTTTAACAAGATATTCAAACCGGCGAATAAATATTCCCGGTCTTTCATAAAATTTATCGTTTCAAAAGCGAACGTTGAGAATGTTGTTAAACCGCCGCAGAAGCCGGTTGTCAAAAATATTCTTGTATTCTGGCTAATCAGTTCATTCGTGTTAAGATAAAACATTACGAAACCAATTATAAAACTGCCCAGTACGTTTACGAATAATGTTCCATGCGGGAAAGTTGGTGATAAGAATTTATAGACAAAGTTTGAACCCCAATAACGCACCATTCCGCCGATACCGGCACCAAAAAATACTATCATGTAATTTTGCAAAATGAATTTTCCTATCTTGTTAAATGATTTTTACAAGGTAGGAGTTATTAGTCCGGTTCTATCATAAGGACGGTTAAAGGCGAACTCCATCGCCGTTATAAAAATAAGAAAGATAATTATTTTACACAACTGTATTCTACGTCCCGGATTGAAGTTTCTCAAGCTCATCCATTGTTTCTTTAAATTTGATTGATTCATTTCTCTTGTTATCAAGCAGACTTTCTATCGTGGTTAATTCCCCCACTATAAATTGATTAACATCTTTCTTGTTTTGTTCGATAACTTTGTTAATGTTTTCAGCAATATCACTAATTAGGCGGTGTAAATTCTTCTCGACTTCATAAGGAATTTTATTCCTAAAATATCTTTTAAATATGGGCTTAAAAATAAACATAGGGATAAGAAACCAGGCTAAATCTAATTGAATATCAAATGAGTAACTAACGGAAATATCCGGCCGATTTATTTTTCTGTTATCAACACCTAAAACAATCGGTTTCATCTGCACTCCAAGTACATTTTGCACATTATGTTGCAACCGTTCTTTAAATGAAAACATGAACAAATAGAAATGCTGCTGAATGCTTTTTAAATAATCATCTAAAGGAAGTTCCGCTTGTCGATAACATTCTCTAATTGAGGCTCCAAGTTTGTTTTCGATCCATGATTCAAAACGGCGTGAAAGTTTGTAAAGATTTAATTGCCATTCATTGAAATTTATATCGAAATCGTCTAACAACTTTTTACTTATAGCTCGAAGAAAGGGCATAAGAATTACCGCAACTTTTTCTCTGTTTTCATTTATTAATGCCGTAGTTAAGAAATTTAATTCTTGATTGACAAAGTCGAATCTCAATTGTTCACTTATGATTGCACTTTTCAATAATTTCCTTTCACGTTCTTCTTTGCTTGAAAAGGCTAGCCCCATGTGTAAATACGAAAGACAACTCGCAGCTAACGTACTTACTTTGTGTTTAAAAATTTGATCGAAGCTGCTTGTAAAGTTTTCGCGTAACGGAAGAAAGATTTTTTCCATTACGACTTTTCGTCTCTGCTCGGCATCCTTAATTGTAGAATACGGTATCAGATTGGAATTGCGAAGATTCTCAGTTGACAAAGATTTGTTAGCGTAATCAATTATTTGCTGTAATTGTGCAGCGGTAAAGAGATCGGACTTTGTAAGTATAATATGAGTTTGCGCGGCGTGCTTCTGAATATCTTTCATCAGGTTTATATCTTCTTCCGAAAGCGGTCTCTCGGCACTTATAGCAAGTAAAGCTAATCCGATTTCGGGAAACCATTGTTTTGTTATTTCAGAATTGTGCTTAACTACACTGCCGATACCCGGCGTATCTATAATGCGAATATTACGTAATAACATAAGCTGATCGGTAAAAATATCAACGAGTGCAACTCCTTTTTCATTCACCGGATTGAGCATCTCGGTAGTATAATTTTCTATTTCTTCTATCTTTATTTCTTTGACTGAATTATCCAAGAATTTCACAAATGCTGTTCGTTGCATTCCGAACTTCAATCTCGTAATTATCGAAGTTACCGGAATAACGCCTGTCGGCAAGATGTTTTCTCCAAGAACACTATTGATGAACGAGCTTTTCCCCGCCTTGAATTGCCCCAAAACAACTACATCAATAAAACGCTCATCTGTGGTGAAGTTATTAATAACCGATAATTCTCTTTCAAGAGATTTTATTTGAAATCTTTCGATTATTTCACTTAACGCAAAGAGCAGAGTCAGTTCTTTAGTTTGATCCTCAGAAGTTTGTTTGATTTGTTGCAACAATATATGTACTCCTACTTTATTTAAAAATGTAGGAGTTATTAGTCCGGCTGGTTAATTTGGACGGTTAACGGCGAACTCCATCGCCAATTCAAATTTAGATAATATCTTTAATTATTTCAAGGAATTTTTCTCCAGGCGTTTACCCATTTTTTAGAGATGGGGATTTATAAAAGAGGGAATATGCAGGAGGCTGCCAATGAACATTTTCAAGAGAAGCGGTTTTGGATTATCCTAGCTATCAACCTTTCCAGTCCATCTGCAATTGAATAATAAAGAAAAGTCCCGGCTCGTTTGATTCATCCGTTTACTTCTCTTGTTATTGTTCCATTCATGTGGTGTTTTTCTTTTGTCTATTTGTTGCGATTAAGGCAATTATAGGATAACACCACTTTATTTTTTTAAATTCCCCATCCCCTTATCTTTTAAACTCTTAGTTTTTTTATCCCTCTTTTGGGGTAAACTTCTGGTTACGTTTCACACAAAATCAAAAAAAGGAGCAAATTTTGTAACGGGGTGAAGGAAGTCGGTTTAGGTCTGCAAGAATTATTTCAATTTTTCTTGATAATTTTTTTTGGACTTCTTTCACCACGTTCTTAACTTAATACCGTACACTTAAAATTTTTCAAAAAAAACGGGAAGTTAGTAATTGCTTTTAGAATTGCACTTTTAGCATTTATTCACCTAAATAGAAGACCGCTATTTTAAACTCACCGTCATTCAAATAATTTTTTTTCACATTTTATTGAGACGAATATGAAGAGTCAACTCTGGCAACGAAAACCGGTTCAGCATTTTGAGACGGAGATGAAAGAAAGCAAGCTTAGCCGCGTTCTAACCAAATTCGGATTAACTTCGCTTGGTGTTGGGGCAATTATCGGCGCGGGCATATTTGTTATGACGGGCGTTGGAGCCAAAGAATACGCCGGTCCTGCATTAGCTATCTCTTTTGTTGTTGCCGGAATCGGATGTACGTTTGCGGCGCTTTGTTATGCGGAGTTTGCCTCGTTCCTTCCGGTTGAAGGTTCCGCTTACGCGTATGCGTACGCAACTATCGGTGAACTTTTTGCGTGGATAATCGGCTGGGATTTAATTCTTGAATATGGAATGGCAGCTTCTGCAGTTGCGGTCGGCTGGTCTGGTTATCTAAATAAATTTCTTCATCTCTTTAATGTACGGCTACCTATCTGGTTGATGAACGATCCTTTTACGGCAAGAGAAATGATTGCCGATGCAACACACAAAGGGACTTTACCTACTTTAGCTGCTCAATATTCAGATCTCGCTTTGCCTTCGGTTATGGGATTTCATCTCGCATGGAATGTTCCCGCGTTTTTATTAGTGTGGATTTTAACGGCAATTTTAGTTAGAGGAATTAAACAAGCAGCAAACACAAACAATTTACTTGTTATCATTAAAGTAAGCGTTGTACTCTTCATTATTATTTTGGGGGCACAATATATCAATCCCGCAAATTGGAGTCCGTTTATTCCGGCACGCGGAGTTTTTACAGATGCACTTGGCAACTCGCATCACGCATACGGCTGGTTGGGAATTGTAGCGGGAGCCGCATATATTTTCTTTGCGTACATCGGATTTGATACTGTTTCAACACATGCGGGCGAAGCTAAAAATCCTCAAAAAGATGTCCCGTTCGGAATCATAACTTCGCTTATCGTCTGCACAATTCTCTACATCCTTGTTGCGCTTGTGCTAACGGGAATCATAAATTATAAAGACATTGATATTACCGCCCCGATTGCAGCGGCTTTTGGCGCGCTTGGTTTGAACTATGCTGTTTTCATTATCTCCGTTGCAGCTCTTGCCGGATTAACTTCGGTTACCATTGTTATGCTTTTAGGGCAGTCTAGAATTTTCTATGCAATTTCAAAAGACGGATTGCTGCCGAAGAAAACGTTTGGAGAACTTCATCCGGTATTTCATACGCCGTGGAAATCTAATTTATTAATCGGAGCGATTGTTTCTTTTGTTGCAGCATTTACACCAATCGATTCAATATCAAAAATGGTTAACATCGGAACGCTGTTGGCATTCGTTATCGTTTGTATTGCCGTTTGGGTGATGAGGAAAAAAGAGCCGACCCGTCACCGCCCATTTAAAACGCCTGCCATTTGGTTTGTTGCGCCGATGGGTGTTGTGTTCAATTTAGGAATGATGTTAACCCTGGAATGGCAAAACTGGGCGCGGCTTCTGGTTTGGCTGCTCATCGGTCTTGCTATTTATTTTCTTTATGGTAAAAAACATAGCGTTATGGCCGGGCTGCTTAAAAAAGATACGGCTTAACACCCGCTGCATTTTTGTGAACATCAAAAGTTTGTGTACCGGTGATGTTTATATGATACGACGAGAACAGAATCTCATTTGTAACTCTTTTGTTCCCTGCTTAAGTTAGTAACTCACCTTACACAAAATTGTAGAGTGAATTCGCCGGCGGCGAACTGTTTCGCTCGAAAAAAGGATATTTGAAGACAAAACGCGTGGGCGATTCTGAGAATCGCCCTACAATTGCGTAAGGTGAGTTAGTAAGTGAAACATCTGAAAATTAGCAACGGTCGTCTTTCGCAAAGTGAAATCTCTCATTCAATTTGAAAATGAGATTTCACATCCACCTTTGCTGAATACAGACTTACAGCGCGGATAATTCAGAACTATCTTAGCACTCTTAAAAATTTTAGAATTAAAATAACGGAAAACTTATGGTTGATTTTTTTAACTCATGGCTCCCTTTCATCTACTTGTATGTGGGCGGCGGTATTTTTTTTCTCGCCGGAATGATCTTGATACGCAGAACAAAAGCAATTGATATGCGGCTAAAACGAGATCGTTTCTGGTGGAAAGTGATCATCTTCGGCTATTTCTACTTTGCAGTAATTCACGCTTTTTTAATCATCGCAGCTCTTTATTTTTGAGATTTTTATGCAGCAAATACACAATATAGGCTCCCAGCTTGATTGGGTTGTTCTTGTAATTTATATGATCGTTATGTTATTATTCGGCACCTACTTTGCCAAATATAATAACGATACAAATGATTTCTTTTTTGGCGGAAGAAGATTCACCTGGTGGATCATTGCAATGTCTATCGTTGCAACGGGAATCAGCAGCCATAGCTTTGTTAAATATTCTGCTATGGGATTTAAATACGGATTCTCTTCTTCAATGTCTTACATCAACGATTGGTTTTTCGTTCCGTTTTTTCTGTTCGGATGGCTGCCGATCATAGTTTACTCCCGCGTCAAATCAATCCCCGAATATTTTGAAAGAAGATTTTCTCCTTCGGCAAGATTTTTAGTTACTATTTTGCAGCTCTTCTATTTAGTTGGTTACGTTGGCATCGGCTTTTTAACCATGGGGAAAGCAATCATGCCGCTTATGCCGGAATATATGACAATCTTCGGCGTGCAGTTTCATATTACCTTGATGGGACTTATCTGGGTTGCCGCATTTGTTACCGGAATTTACATTACCTTCGGCGGACAAACCGCAGTTATTTTTACAGACCTTGTTCAAGGGATAATGCTGCTGACCGCTGGCTTTTTAGTTTTCTTCCTCGGTATTGCATACGTCGGCGGATGGAGTTCATTCTGGAATTTGTTACCGGTAACCTGGAAACTTCCTCTCGCTCATTTTAATACTCCGGCAGAATTTAATTCCGTAGGAACGTTTTGGGAAGATGGGATTGCCGGTTCGGTCGGATTCCTTTTTATGAACATGGGTTTGATTATGCGGTTTATGGCAACAAAAAATGTTCATGAAGGAAGAAAAGCAGCAACAATAAATATTCTTTTCATGCTTCCTCTTTCAGCTATTGTTGTGGGCGGCGGCGGGTGGGTTGCAAAAGCCATTTCTATCAAATACCCTTCGCTCATTCCTCCCGGTACTTCACCGGATGCCATCTTTGTAGTTATCTCAAATATTTTAACCGGTCCCGGAGTTTTTGGTTTTATTATTGCGGCAATTGCGGCGGCGTTAATGTCAACCGTATCAACACTGCTTAATGCTACGGCGGCAATTTGGGTAAATGATGTTGACCGCCCAATTAGAATATGGCTAAAGAAAATTAAAAAAGAAGAACCGGTTGATGAAAAAAGAGCGATGGTTATTGCGCGTACCGCAACGGCAGTCTTTACCATGCTTGGAGTTATTGCGGTGTATGCTTTCAATTCATACCCGACGGTTTATCAAGCGCACGCGTTTTTTCATGCAACGCTTACTCCTCCGTTGATGATCGCTATTTTCTTCGGCGCGTTCTGGAAAAAATTTACTCCGGCAGGATTAGTAACCACTGTCATCGGAGGTATTTCGTTAATGCTGCTTGGTAACCGCTATCCGCTTGAATTGATCGCGCCAATTGCACAAGGTACTCCGTATGATCCGGTGCACCCTTTTACCTACATGGCGGCGCTTTACAATTTGATTGTCTGCTCATCGGTTGCGGTGCTGGCTACGCTTCTTCAACATCAATTAAAAAGAACCGCAAACAAAATTAGAAAAAATGCTCATCAGCATAGAATTATGTACGTGATTCTTGCATTCATCATTGTGGTTGTTGTGTTTGATATTGCAACTGCATTGTTCCATCTTTCGCTTATCACTTTTATGCCGACCTTTATGCTAACGGTTATTATGGCGGGTTTGGTCGCGCTTGTTACAACCTACTACGTAAAATACGATCCGGAAGCGCAAACACTTGGACTTACCATTTGGTCAATTCATCAGGCTAAAGAATGGTTTAAGGGAAGAAAATTAAATGAGCGTGAAGGCGAAAATGTAATTGTCCATTGGAAATTAGTTGAAACCGATAACGACGATGTAATCAATTTCTGCAAGCATGATATGCACAAGATGCAAGCGGAACCCGGCGATCTGGTTTATATCTCCGATACAAGAAAGTATCTCGGCGGATTAAAATCTTGCCACACCGTTTACGGCGAACCGCACGACGAAAAAGGCGTTGTCTATATCCGCAACCTGCACATGGGCAAAGGTCTTTTTGTAAAAGAGAGAACGCTGGAAGCCGAAAAAGAAATGTAGTTCATTTAATTAGGAATGAGGAATTACGAATTAGGAATTCTCTCATTCCTTTTTTTAAATGAAGTTAGAAAACAAATTATCATCCTTTAAAAGTATGATCCTTGAACACATTCAATTCGATCTTTTCGAGAAAAAGATTTTCGAAAAAATCGTTCTTACTCCGCCCTTAAAAATGCAGGAGATGATGCAAAACGAGGCTTGCTTCATGTACATGATCAACGGTGAACAAGAAATCAATTCTTCTATTGAGCATTGGAGGTTAAACTCAAAAGAAGCCGTATTGATGAAGTGCGGTTTACATTTTTCCGAATGGCTGGCAACCGCTGCTTCAGATAAATGCGAAACCATCGTTGTTCATCTTTACCATGATGTTCTAAAAAAGATCTACGAGAAAGAGCTTCCGGGATTTATTTTTAATTCTGCCCCGGTGATAAATGAAACACGCTCCGATAAAATTGTGAACGATGAATTGATTTATCACTACATCGCAAGTATGCAATTCTATTTCAACAATCCAACGTTGGTAAGCGACGATTTGCTGGTGCTCAAATTGAAAGAGCTGATCCTTTTGCTAACCAAAACGGAAAATGCTGCATCAATACAGCATCTTTTTGCCAAACTTTTTACTCCCCGCGAATATACATTTAAAGAAGTTGTTGATGCGCATGTTACCTCGAATCTTTCCATTGAAGAAATGGCGCAACTGACAAACTTGAGCGTATCATCATTTAAAAGAGAATTTAAAAAGATATTCTTCGATTCTCCTGCCCATTATATTAAAAGTAAAAGAGTTGAGCGCGCTGCCGAGATGCTTCTGCTATCCGATAAGCGGATAAGTGATATAGCGTTCGAATGCGGCTTTAATGATCAGGCACATTTCTCAAAATCATTTCAAATAAAATACGGCGTTACTCCTTCTCAATTCAGAATGAACCAAAAGAACAAATCTTTGACCTAAACGGAAAAACGTACTTCTGCCTCTTCATGTAATTTTGTTCCATCATATTTAACAAATAAATGGAGAACAGAAATGAAAAAACCAAAAAGCTTTCAAACGGAAATTATCATTAACGCTTCGCGCGAAAAAGTGTGGGATGCACTCTACACCCGGTTTGGCGAGACGTATCTTTACAATCCCAACCTTGATGGCTCCCACTTTGTTACCGGCAGTAAAGGCGAAGTAGGCTGCGTAAGACAATGCGACATGAACGCTAAAACAAAGATTGTGGAGAAAATTGTTAACGCAAAAGAATTGAAAAGTTTCAGTATTGATATCGTCGGCGGAAACATGCCGTTTGTTGAACAAGGTCGGATAAATATTGAATTAACAACTATAGGAACAAATCAAACCAAAGTTATTTTCGAAATGCATTATACTTCCAAGCCGGCATTTATGGCTGCGATGATGAAGGGAATGATGAGAACAAAATTAACCGATGTGTTGATCGGATTGAAATACTATCTCGAAACGGGCAATGCAGTATCGAAGAAATCCTACAAACCGGTTTACAAAAAATTTAGACTGCTCGGAGCGCAGCAATCTTTTACGTAATGATTTTGAAATGACTATGATGGATGTTGTGTTCGAGCAGCGTTAGCGAATCATAAAGTAATTGTTTTCATTAAAGAGATTTCTGTAAAATTACTTTGGAGAAGTCTCTTTACTTTTAAATGAACAAGAATTTTACACTATTTAATTGATCGCAGCTTTGACGTTTTCAAATAATTGAAAAATTGATTCCGCGTTGCAATCACTTCGTTATGTGTCAGATCGGTGTGAATGAAAATTAGCCGGTTGTTCGCAAGCTCTTTCGTGGTTAATGCTCCTTCTTCTGTTTTTAAGTATGGTATTTTCCAACCGTCAAGATCATTCATCAAACTTTCGGATTCTTTTTTCGTTCCGCCGCCATCGGTATAAATGTTAATGAATCTTCCTTTCGAGTTTTCAATCCAGTGAGCGAATTTTTCTGTCTGTCCGTATAACGCATCAAATAAAATTACATCGGAAATGTTCGGAGTTACTCCTCCGCGCATCAAACAGAAAGAAATTACTTGATACGCGCCGCTGTGTCCGGCGAGAATAATATTATCAATTTTGGTTGAAGTAACTTTTCTTTTTTCTTTTAAATAGTTCAGAACGTCGTTTAATAAATTTTTTAACCCATCTTTTTCTTCTAATCTTCCGCCGAAAGAATCGGAAGCATTTTTTGGACCTTCGGGAAAAATGAAGACGGCGTTTTTGTTACTGCCGCAAAATTGTTCGATGAGTTTGAACTGAGCTAAGGCGCTGTCGATATTATTATTCCATCCATGAAAATAGACAACGAGATTTGTTCGAGCTGAAGGTTTAAATCCTTTGGGAATAAAGACCGCCACACTGCTATCGTTATAATGTTCTTGAAAAGAAAAAGTTTTATTGCCGTAAACATGTCCGTTCATTCTATCCGCGTGCGGAAAGGGAGCGGAAGCGAAAGCCGGAATAAACATTTCGCCAAACGGCGCATATCTTTCGGCTAATTGCTGAGCAAACAACACCGGCGCCAAAAACATAAATAGGAATATGATTAATATATTTTTCAAAAAATTCTCACTGTAGATGATGAAGTCTTGATCGCTAAAAATATTTCTCCGCATCGAACAACTCAATCAGTCAGATCATGGAGTTGGACTAACACAATTGAGTGCTGCCTTTTTTTCAGAATGGTAAATTCGTAATTGTTGGAACTGATCTTATCGTTTGTGTTCGGTATTCTCCCGAATTTAAAGATGAGATACCCTGCAAGGGTTTCGTATTGTTCATTTTTATTTATGGGATGCGGCAGTAATTTGTTTATATCGTCTAACGAAGCCGATGCAACGACAGAAAATATTTTGTCGTGAGTTTTTTCAACACAGGGCGTTTCCATATCATATTCATCTTGAATCTCACCAACTAACTCTTCAAGAATATCTTCCATCGTTACAATCCCTTTTGTTCCGCCGTATTCATCAACTACAACGGCAATTTGTTGATGCTTAACCTGGAAGTCCTTCAGCAGTTGTCCTATTCGTTTTGAATCGGGCACAAGTAAAACGGGACGCATAATGTCGCGAATATTAATCGGTTCACTCTTTCTCATCTTTATTAAAATATCTTTGATGTAAACCACGCCGGCAATTTTGTCCAAACTATCTTCATAGCAAGGTATTCGCGAGTAATTTTCTTCAATTACTTTTTCAAGCATCGTTTCATTAAAATCATTTATATCGATTGCCGACATTTGCGTTCTTGGAACCATGATTTGTTTTACCGTATGCTCGGAAAAATGAAAAGCATTTTTAATTATGGCGTAATCGTTTTCTTCAATAGCGCCGCTCTCTTTTCCCTGCTTAATGATAAGCTTCAGCTCATCGCTGGTATGTATTTCAGAACCTTGAACCGAAGAGATTCCGATAAGTTTAAGTAGTAAATTAGCAATGCCGTTCAAGAGCCAGATGAACGGTTTAAAGATGATATAAAAAAACTGCAACGGATACGCCACCAAAAGCGTTGTTCTTTCGGGGCGTTGAATGGCAATGGATTTCGGCGCGAGTTCACCAAATACGATGTGCAAAATGGTAATCAACACAAAGGCAACCGGCAAGGCAATACTATGCGCTAATTGCGGCTCGATGTTTACACCAAACAATCCCATTACATTGATAACAATTTTAGAAACAACGGGTTCGCCGATCCAGCCCAAACCTAAACTTGCAAGCGTAACTCCTAATTGTGTGGCGGCTAAATATCCGTCAAGATGATGAACGATGTGCTTGCCTAAAACGGCATAGCGATCACCCGATTTAACTTTAACTTCAAGCTGCGAACCGCGCACTTTTACAATGGCAAATTCAGCCGCAACAAAGAAGCTGTTCATAAAGACAAGTAAGAAAGTTATAAAGAGATCAAAAGCCATTATTTTTCTAATACGTTATTAAGTTATGCGAAGATGGTAAAATGCCGAATGTGTTATTAAATCACCTTACGCAATTGTAGGGCGATTCTCAGAATCGCCCATGCATTTTGTTTTCAAATATCCTTTTTTCGAGCGAAACAGTTCGCCGCCGGCGAATTCGCTCTACAATTATGCGTAAGGTGAGTTATTAACAAAGAAGGAAAGTGCATTCTCAAGTTTTAAACGAGAAAATGACGTAATGCAAAAGCTTTGTTATCTTTTGTAACTTCGCATAAGTAAGAAATTGATTCACATTTTGCTTATGCAAATTTAGCTATTTAGAATTAAAAACCGTAATTACTCAAACCTCCGGCCACGCCAAGGTGTGGGCGGAGGTTTTGTTGAATTCCGACTTCTACTTTCCGCTAACTCACCGGCGGCGGATTTGGCGGCGGTGTTTGCTCGTCATCTCCTTTTCCTCCTTTGGGTTTGGGCCAGGGGGATTTGAAAAACTTCCTCTTCGCGGCGTCTCTTTTGTAGGCAAGGTTTCCCGCTTCATTTATTTTGTTCACCTTTTGATAAACAACCATTTCCGCTTCGTGACGCATAGCTGTGTAGCTTGTATCCTCTTTCTTCTTTGCCTCTTGAAGACTGTCCTTGCTGTTTAGATTCGCTAAATATATTTCGCCGCTTGTAATAAAGTCCGAAGGCATCTCGGTAATATCGGTTTTGTATTTAGTGAGAAGTTTGAAAATGTTTGGAAGCAGGTCTATCATAGCCGCTTCATTTTTTGAGAAGTGAGAAATACGCGAGGGGAACTCTTGATACTGAGGATCGGTTTTTTTGAATTTTCCCCTAAAGTGAAATTGCGCCGCTTGTAACCATTCGTAACACAATTCAAGCTGAACGTTTTTTTCTTGTGTCTGCACTTTTGTCTCGTTGGTTACGGCTTCATCATTCTTAAATGATTTTGCCTTTTCAATATCAGCGAGAAAAGTTGCGAGGTAGGTTTCTGAAATACCGAATTTTAGTAATTCCGGTTTGCCTTGCGCTACCTTGTAAACGGCTTCGGCGGTTTGAAGGAGTATCTCCCTCGGAACATTAACGGACTGATTCTGTTTTGACATAAAAACACCCTATAATTATGATTGAATAAGTTAATGAACCATTAAATGAACGCGCCATCTCTTCAAGACAATTAGTTGAATACAACGGATGGTAAAATATTAAAGAGGGAATTATTCTGCGTTTTGGTAACCCGGGATAACGTCCCCGATAAGATTTATGCAAACATAAATAATTATTTGTATATGAACCAAACTTTTTGGGTAAAAAAGTTGGAGAGGAGAAAAGGAGAACATAAGAATAATACCATCCCTTCAGGATTGAAAAACGGTGGCTGTCTTCGGGATAAAATAATTTCATCCCTTCGGGATTTGCTACTTACAAATTTGCATCTCTACGGTTAGACTTTTTCCTTAGTGATTCCTTTGTGCTCTTAGTGCCTTAGTGGTAAAAAAAGAATCTCGTTTCTCAAGAATAATTTCATCCCTTCGCGATTTGCTACTCGCATATTTGCATCTCTACGGTTAGACTTTATCCTTAGTGCTTCCTTTGTGCCCTTAGTACCTTAGTGGTAAAAAAAGAATCACGTTTGGTTAGAAGTATGCCATTACCTTGCTTTTCGTTTCAATCACTTTGGAACAAATTTCTATTACTTTTATCTCAATTTCAACAACCTTGAAACGATTTTCCACAGCCTTGAAACGATTTTCCATGGCTTTGGATTGATTTTCCACAGCTTTGGTTTGATTTTCCACCGCTTTGGATTGATTTTCTACGACTTTGGTTTGATTTTCCATGGCTTTGGTTTGATTTTCCATGGCTTTGGTTTGATTTTCCACAGCTTTGGAGCGATTTTCCACAGCTTTGGAGCGATTTTCCATGGCTTTGGTTTGATTTTCCATGGCTTTGGATTTATTTTCCACAGCTTTGGAGCGATTTTCCACAGCTTTGGAGCGATTTTCCACAGCTTTGGAGCGATTTTCCACGGCTTTGGAACGATTTTCTACGGCTTTGGAGCGATTTTCCACGGCTTTGGAACGATTTTCTACGGCTTTGGAGCGATTTTCCACAGCTTTGGATTGATTTTCCACCGCTTTGGAGCGATTTTCCACAGCTTTGGAGCGATTTTCCACGGCATTGGAACGATTTTCTACGGCATTGGAACGATTTTCTACGTCTATAAAATCACTTTCTAACGCTTAGTCGTCCTTTTCCAATCCACAAGTCTTTCAATCCAAGGGTTGGAATATTCAATCGTATCAATGCGAAACGTATGACGAGAATAAATTATCCCTTCCCAGTGCTTTGTAATTAATTTTCATAACTACTCTTAAAGTCATTAAACGTTAGTTAAGCCATATCCATCTTAATTTTTATTTTACTACCTGACAACAAACCACTGATAACTAACGACTGACAACTGAAAACTTATAATTCAATATCTATCCAACTTAAACTTCTCACCAAGATAAAGTTTTCGCACTTCTTCATCTTCGGCAAGATGCTCTGCGGTGCCGGAGCGGAAAATAACTCCGTTAATAAGAATGTACGCTTTATCCACAATGCTTAACGTTTCGTGGACGTTATGGTCGGTAATCAAAACGCCAATGCCGCGGTTTTTTAAGTTTGCAACTATCACCATAATATCCTCAACCGCAATAGGATCAACGCCGGCAAACGGTTCATCAAGCAAAATAAACTTTGGATCGGTGGCAAGCGAGCGGGCAATTTCAGTTCTCCTTCGTTCGCCGCCGCTTAATTGAAAACCTAAACTTTTTCTGATGTGTGTAACGCTTAAATCTTCTAAAAGTTTTTCAAGTTTATCCTTTCGTTCTTTTCCCGATAAGTTCAACATTTGCAAAACCGCCATGATGTTATCTTCAACGGAAAGTTTTCTGAAGATGGAAGCTTCTTGAGGGAGATAGCCGATACCCATTCTTGCGCGTTTGTACATCGGTACGGTAGTTATGTTGCTGCCGTCTAAAAATACCGAGCCTGAATTAGGACGAATCATTCCAACCATCATATAAAACGTGGTAGTTTTTCCGGCGCCGTTAGGTCCAAGCAGACCCACAATCTCACCTTGCGAGACTTCGATAGAAGATTTATTAACCACCGTCCTCTTTTTATAAATTTTTACTAAGTCCTTGCTGCTCAGTTTACTTTGTTCCATTACCGGTTCCCTTTAGAATAATTAGTTTGTAACTGCGGCGTAAAAAGTTTTTCTTTTTCCGGTCTGTTTTCATATAAAATGAAACGGGGCAAAAGATATTCTTTCTCTTTTCCTTTAATGATGCTTTCGGGATGATATTCACTGTTGGGTGTGCCGAACAGTTTTACGGAGATAATCTTTTTGTTTTCGAAATTCATAATTGAACTTTGCGCGCTCGCCTTCATTAATCCGTTCGGCTCGCCGTCGTCATAAAGATAATAGATGCTCAACACGCTTGAATAGACTTCGTTCCGCTTAATGCCAAGGCTATCGAAGAAGAGATAAATTGTATCGCCGGAGATTTGATCAAATCTCTCGCGGTACGTTTCATTGTAAGAGGCAATCAACGCGTTGTTGATGATATCGATCTTTTGAATTTGTCTTTCCTTTAAAAATATTTTAATTGAATCGCCCGACACTTGCGATGTTTCAAACCACATCACCGGCTGCGCTTTTTCTTCTCCGGTTTTTGAAGTTACGATGTTCTCTTCATTTCTATAGTAGATCGCATAATCATTTTTGGATGCAAAACTACCGCGAATAATTTCAACCGAATCAATCGCAATAAAGCGGTTGGAGCTGTCCCTAAACGCTTTCATCACTTTTGATTTAATGAAGAGGGTATCAATTGTTTTTACCGTATCATTGGCAAACGTTGTATCAATTTGAATGAGAAGCGGAAGACTGTCTATTATGCTGAAGTTCTTTGTGCGGTAGTCTTCCAGGTGTCCCCCCAGAATAGTGGAATTGTTTTCTTTGTTTTTAATGCTCACGTTCCCGAATCCGAAAGATTCTTCGCGGTTACGAAAATGAATGAGGCTGTCTGCATGAATAATATTTTCTTTATCGGTAATTTTAACATTGCCGAAAGCGATTGCGCGGTCTTCTCTTCTGAAATAGAGAAGGCGGTCGGAGGTTAAGGTTGATGCGGTATCAAACAATTTTACTTTCGTTCGGAAATCGGCTCTGTCATCGTTAAAAAAGTATTCCCCCACTTTAGCGGTAAGAATAACTTTTTTATCGTCAAGCTTTACGCCTTTGTCGGAAAAGGATCTGCGTTCGTTGCCGTAATAAAAACCTTCGTCGGTATAAATAGTAAGCGTATCCTGTGTTACAATCACGTTACCGATAAGTTTGGCGTCATTCAGCGCGATGTAATGAATTGCTTTGTTGCACGTGATAACTACATTGCCTTGCGTTAACACTACATTTCCGTTCACTTCGCGAATCGATTCTCCGTTCTGAATTGAACCGACCAACTCGCTGCCGGTAACCGTAATAACTTTACTTTCCTCTTGAGCAAAAAGAGAAAGCGGAAGAAGAATCGTTAGCAAAACAATTTTATAAAGAGCATTCATCGCAGCGAATCCGAAGTAGTAACGTACGTCATCTTAAATATTTTATAGTTTTGTAAATGCTGGTCTGATTCAAATCCGTACCCTTGTATCTTTTCCGTGGGAGTAGTGATCGTAACAAACTTATCGGTAACAATCTTCTGATCTTTGTTGCGCCACATCAGCATTTCAGATTCCAACTTTACGCCGCTATCGTTTTGCGCTACAACATTTTCGTACGCATACAAATCCTTTGAGGCGTCGTCAACTCTGCCCCGTAATGATGTGAGTGTTGTGGTTTTAATTTCCAGCGGATTGTAAAAATCAACGTGCTGATATCCGTCAATTAAGGTCTCCTGTCTTTTCTCATACATCCGCAAATGTCCAACTTTCATAATAGCTTGAATCTTCCCGGAATCAGTAAACGAAATTGTTGAGTTCCAACTTTCTTGCGTCGGCAGTTCGGCAACATTAATCTCCTGACCAATTTTCGGTTTAACCTTTTGTGAGTTACAGAAAATAAAGAGAAAAGAAAAAGAGAGAAGAAAGAAATATCTCATCGTTGTTTCAAACCGATGTTCACCAGATCGTGCATGTGAATAATACCGATAGGTTTTTCTTTTTCATCAACAACCACAAGCGAAGTGATCTTGTAATTTTCCATCTGCTGCAAAGCGAAAGAAGCAAGCAAGTTTGCGGTAATTACCTTTGGATTTTTAGACATCACGTCTTTAGCATTGAAGGATTTTATCTCCAAAGTTTTTTCCAGCAGGCGTCGTAAATCTCCATCCGTAATAATGCCGAGCAATTTGCCGTTATCATCAACAACGCACGTTGTACCAAGCCGCTTTGAAGTGATCTCCAGAATAGAATCTTTCAAAGATGTTTCCTCGTGAACAATCGGCACTTGATCGCCGGAAATCATGATCTCGCTTATCTTAAGTGAAAGACGTTTACCTAAACTTCCGCCGGGATGCAGCATGGCAAAATCCTGCGCAGTGAATCCTTTTAACTGCAATAAACTTACCGCAAGCGCATCACCCATTACCAGCATTGCGGTTGATGAAGCTGTGGGAGCTAAATCTAAAGGACAAGCTTCTTCCTTCACATCAATATTTAAAAAGATGTCAACCTGTCTTCCAATTTTGGAATCTTTATTGCCAAGCATCCCGATGATTAACACGTTAAGACGTTTTAACAGCGGAAGAAGATTTAACATCTCTTCCGTGTTTCCGCTTTTAGAAAGAATGATCACTACATCTTCGCCGCGCACCATTCCAAGGTCTCCGTGCAACGCGTCTGTGGGATGCAAATATATTGCCGCCGTGCCCGTTGAGTTCATCGTGGCAACAATCTTGCGCGCAATTAAACCCGATTTTCCCATACCGGTTAAGACAACTCTTCCTTTACACCGAAAAATTTCTTCAACGGCACGAACGAAATCATCATTGATGCTTTCGGCAAGTTCTACAATTGCCTCGGTTTCAATTCGCACAACTTCTTTACCGTGAGCAATAATCTTTTCTTTTGTCAATGTTGATCCTTACTTCTATAAAAATTATAAGATGAAGAGAATTACCGAGAATGTTCTTTCTTCGTAATCTCATCAATTTGTTTTAAATCGATAAGCAAATCTTTTAATTCACTTAACGGCAATTGACTATAGGCGTCGCTCAACGCTTCCTTTGGATTAGGATGCACTTCAAAAAATAGTGCGTCAACACCGATGGCAACCGCCGCTTTGGCAAGCGGTTTAATAAACTTCGGCTGCCCGCCGGATAAATTTCCCTTGCTCGGAAGTTGAACGGCGTGCGTGGCATCCATAACAACCGGAAAACCAAGTTCACGCATAATCACCAGCGAACGCATATCAACAACAAGATTATGATATCCGAACGTTGTTCCTCTTTCGGTAAGCATCACTCTTTCATTCTTAGTTGAAAGAATTTTCTCGGCAGCATGTTTCATATCTTCGGGGGCAAGAAACTGTCCCTTTTTAATATTTACAACTTTACCGGTTTTGCCGGCGGCAAGTAATAAATCCGTTTGGCGGCAAAGAAACGCCGGTATCTGAAGAACATCAACGTACTTTGCGGCTAACTCAACTTCTTCAACCGTATGCACATCGGTAAGAATGGGAACGTCGAGGTTTTTCTTGATCTGCAATAAAATTTCAAGCGCTTCTTTATCGCCAATACCTTTAAAAGAATGAAGGCTCGTCCGGTTTGCTTTTTTGTAACTTGCTTTGAAGATGAAAGGAATTCCAAGTTCGGTAGTAATTTCTTTAACCGTTTTAGCAGTTGAAAAAGTGATTGCTTCATTTTCAACCACACAGGGTCCCGCAATTAATACAAAGGGACTGTTATTACCAATATTTAGTTTTTCAATTTGCATTGTTAATCTTTCTAAGTTTGCTCTTTACGACTTCCGCAGTTAGTCGTTTTCTATTTGTGCCGTAGGCGGCATTCCGCAAAGCGAGTGTTTCAACTACGACAATGTTTCCTCAAACAAATTACCGGAAGCGCTGTTTAATTTTCTTTTTCCGAAATGTTTATAAGCTAATTCCGTTGCTTCTCTTCCGCGCGGTGTGCGGTTAATAAATCCTTGTTGAATTAAAAACGGTTCGTACACTTCTTCAATGGTTCCGGCATCTTCGTTTACCGCAACGGAAAGGGCATTCAAGCCAACCGGACCGCCGCTGAATTTTTCGATGATGGTAAGAAGAATATCTTTATCCATTTCATCTAAACCAAATTCATCAACCTCAAGAGCAGTTAAAGCTTTTCTTGAAATTTCTAAATCAATAATCTTTTTATTTTCAAAGTCGGCAAAATCTCTTGTGCGGCGTAAAAGCCGATTGGCAATTCTCGGCGTACCGCGCGAACGTTTTGCAATTTCGTACGAAGCGTCTTCATCAATTGGAATTGAAAGAATTTTTGAAGAACGCTGCAAGATTTTTTTTATTAACTCAGCATCGTAATAATCTAACCGACTCTTAATCCCGAAGCGGTCGCGAAGCGGAGCCGTAAGCATTCCGGCGCGTGTTGTTGCGCCTATCAACGTGTACTTAGGCAATTTAATTTGAACCGAGCGCGCATTGGGACCCGAATCAATCATGATATCCAACTTATAATCTTCCATTGCCGAATAGAGAAATTCTTCCACCACAGGACTAAGCCGATGTATCTCATCAATAAATAAAACCGCATGCTCTTCAAGATTCGTTAATATTCCCGCAAGGTCGCCGGGTTTTTCCAGAACAGGACCCGAAGTAACTTTTAGTTTTGAACCGAGTTCGTGAGCAATAATGTGGGAAAGCGTTGTTTTGCCAAGCCCCGGAGGACCCGTTAGCAGTACATGATCTAAAGCTTCTCCTCTTTTTTTTGCGGCGGAAATAAAAACTTTCAGATTGTCGGTAATCTTTTTTTGCCCGGTAAAATCATTAAACGTAACCGGGCGAAGCGATTGTTCTATTTGCAGATCAAGCGGAGAAATTTCAGCAGAAGTATTTTCAGATTTTCTTGTCATCTTCTTCCCGTTACGTTTCCAACGTCTTATTTCTTAAGTTGAATTTGTGAATTAGATTAACCATCAAGATCATAAGCCCGATCATTCCGAATGCTAAAAGTATGGTTATAAACGGATTAAACGCTTTATCAAGGAGCGTTACTATTCCTAAACTCCACGGACTTCCGTACAGAATTACTAAATGTACAATGTAAATCAACAGCGTATTTCTGCCGAGTAAAATCAGCACCCGCGGGATTGAATTCAATTTTAAAGCGATAAATGTTACAAGCGATGTAAATATAACTACCAATCCTAACCGAAAAAGAACAAGGTTCGGACTGACCGTCCAGAATTGGCTCACACCGTATATTTCAAGTTCAACAATATCTCCAACCAACGAAGCCGCCAGCAGAATTATTCCCGCAGACAGGAGTCTGAAAGAAAACTTCGAAGTTTTAAAAACCGTAGGATTCTTTGCAAGGTAACTTCCTAAAAAAGAACCGGCGGCTAAATAACTCAACCATGGAAATAACGGAAAGTTTGATCCCGTTCTGCCGGAAAAATATCCGGCAATCGCTTTATGAAAATAATTTGTCCAGAGAATTTTGTCGCTAATCGGATAAAGAAAAATTACAACCAAAGCGCCGCCGATAAAAACGATATAATCACTAAGTTTTGTTTTCTCTGCAATATAAGCGAGCAGCATAATAAACAACAGCCCAAACCCGATTAGTTGAAGAACGTCAACAACAAAAAATACATCCCACTGCGCTTTAGTAACGTACTTAAAATAAACCAGAGTAGCGGTAGGATAGCGCATCAAATATCCCAACCCGATTAACAAAAACGCTCGTTTAACGCCCTTCATCACTCTCGGGTTGTCGGCAAAGGCAACTTTCTGCAACCGGAACAAATACATGAATGTTACACCGGCAGAAAACATAAAAATCGGCGCCGTCAATCCGCGATTTGAGAACCAGAGCAGAAAAATCGAATTATTCAAATCACGAAACTGCGAGCCGAGAAAAACATCTATCGTGTGCCCTTGAACCATATTCAACACGGCGAAGGCTCTTAGCAAGTCGAGAAAAATGACTCTATTTTTAGATGAGGTGGTCGTCATGCTAAATTATTTAGTAGAGATTTACTATTGCCGACAATCTCTTTATTCATGCTGATTCTTTTCTGCCGGATTTTGTTTCAACAATCATTTCAATTTCAACCGCAGCGTCTCTCGGAAGCACATTAACACCAACGGCTGCGCGCGCGTGTTTCCCCTTCTCTCCAAATATTTTTACAAGTAATTCCGAAGCTCCGTTTGCAACTTCAGGCTGATTGAAAAATGAGGGATCACTATTTACAAAAACAGTAACTTTTACAATTCGTTCAACTAAATCTAAATTGCCCGTTGCGCTTTTAACAACTGTCAGACAGTTCAGCAACGCAATTTCGGCGGCATGTTTTGCATCGGCTTCGCTTACATCTTTTCCAACTTTACCTTTGGATTGTAATACTCCGGCAACCATCGGAAGCTGCCCGGAAGTAAAAACTAAATTTCCCGATTGCACCGCAGGAATATATGCTGCCAGCGGAACCGGCGCTTCCGGTAACACAAAACCAAGTGACTTAATTTGTTCATCTATCATAAAACCGCCGATAAATTTTCCATTTTCTTATTATATTGAAACACAAAAAGATTATCATCCATCGCAAAAGGAATTACTTAATGCTTGAGATCAAATTTAAGGAATTTGTAGATATTGTAAAACGATTAAGGAAAGAATGTCCGTGGGATAGAGAGCAAACGAACGACTCAATTAAAGCGGCAACACTTGAAGAAGCTTACGAAACAGTTCATGCTATTGATGAAAATAATTTTGTTGAATTGAAAAAAGAACTCGGCGATCTTCTTTTTCATATCGCTTTCCATACGGCAATTGCAGAAGAAAAAAATGAATTCACTTTTGAGGAGGTGATTGGAGAAATTTCTGAAAAACTTATCAGACGGCATCCTCATGTTTTTGCCAACGTAAAAGTTTCCGGCACCGAAGAAATAATGAAAAATTGGGAAACAATAAAACTGCAGGAAGGAAGAACTTCAATTTTAGAAGGCGTACCGCAAACTATGCCCGCAATTATGCGTGCGCATCGGCTGCAAGAAAAAGCTTCAAAAGTTGGTTTTGATTGGGATGCTATTGCCGACGTGAAGAAGAAAGTTGTTGAAGAATTGGACGAGCTTCAAATTGAAATTGACAACAACCAAAGAGAAAAAGCCGAGGAAGAATTCGGTGATCTCCTCTTCTCGCTTATTAATCTTAGTAGATTTTTAAATATTAATCCCGAGACCGCACTTCGCAAAACGACAAACAAATTTGAACAGCGGTTTACCTACATCGAAAAAAAGCTTGCCGAACAAAACAAAAAGATTACAGACGTAGATTTAAAAGAGATGGATAAATATTGGGATGAAAGTAAAACGATTAAAAAAGAAGAGAATTAGTTGTACGACTCTCCGCAACAGAGTTATGTTTTCTCTTTATCATAATGTTTTTCGTACGCATCGATAATATCCTTTACCAACTTATGCCGCACCACATCACTTTTATCAAAGTACACAAAGCCAATCCCCTGGATGCCGGTTAGAATTTCCTGCGCTTTTACTAATCCGCTAACGGTTCTATTCGGCAAATCGATTTGTGTAATGTCGCCGGTAATTATTGCTTTTGAGTTAGCTCCAAGCCGTGTTAAAAACATTTTCATTTGCGTATCGGTCGCATTCTGCGCTTCATCAAGAATAACAAAAGCGTTGTTCAACGTTCTGCCGCGCATATACGCCAGCGGAACAATCTCAATCACTCCTTTTTCAATATTTTGTTTGAGCTTATCGGTAGGCAGCATGTCTTCAAGAGAATCGTAAAGGGGACGTAAGTAAGGATCAATTTTTTCCCGGATATCGCCGGGTAAGTATCCAAGGCTTTCGCCCGCTTCTACCGCGGGTCTTGCTAAAACTATTTTGGAAACAATTCCTTTCTTCAAAGCAGAAACCGCAAACGCTACGGCAAGATAGGTTTTTCCCGTTCCCGCCGGACCAATGGCAAAACAAATATCATTCTTTTTTACTAACTGAAAATAGGCTGATTGCCCAGAAGTTCTCGCTTTTATCGAATCGTTTTTTGTGTAGAGAATTATAGAGTCGAACTCTTTTTCGTTAATAATTTCTTTTCCTTGAAGCGTTAGATCAAGGATGGTTTCAACATCATTTTCTCTCAAACTTCCTTTTGTATTCAATACGTAAATCAATTCTTTAAAAAGTTTTTCAAGAAGTTCGGTTTCTTCTTCCGTTCCTTTAAATGTTGCAGAGTCTCCGCGGACGGTTATTACAGCCGAGAATCGATTCTCAATTATTTTTAAATTTGAATCATTAAATCCGAGCAGGGAAAGAAGATCAACATTTTCGAGCGTTATTTTTTTTGTGGTTTCCGACATGGCGCCAAGCTGTTTGTTGTAAATAAAAAAAGCCCTTGTCATCCAAAGATGAAAAGGGCTTTCAAAAAACTATGTATAACCAAAAACTAAAAAATTACTTTGTTGTAGGAGGAGCCGCTGGTGTTGCCGGAGCCGGTTTGTAATTCAATTTTAATTTTTCGTATTTAGATTTTTCTTCTTCCGTTAAATTCGGAATCTTGAATGTTTGTTTCGGATAAATCAAATCCGGATTTTTAATTTGGTCTCTGTTTGCCTGATAAATTTTAGGCCAAGCGAATCCATTACCGTAAAATTCTTTTTTCTTGGCAATTCTCCAGAGGCAATCACCTTTAACAACGGTATAGCTGGCTTCCGTAGGAGCTTCTACCCATGCATCAAGTAAACCCGGTAATACATTATACACTTTGTTGAAAAAATCAGGTAAAGCGCTGATCTTATTTCCTTTTAAAGCTTCAAGATCTTTAACGCGGTCAGCTTTCGGTCCTTCTTTTCTTCTGATTTTTCCTTCTAATTCGTTAACAGCTTTGCTGTAATTATCAACGTCTGATTTTTTAGCTCCAACCATTCCGTAGAGATCATCAATACAGTTATCGTAGCTCTGGATGGTTGAAAGGTTGGTATTTAAACCGGTAACATCGGTTTTTAAAGCTGAAGTTTCTTTCTGGAGACTCTCTTTTTGAGCGTTCAGCTTGGTCATTTGATTTTGCCATTCTTCTTTGGTCATTTCTTCTTGTGCGAATGTAGAAAAAGAAAACGCAACAAAAAGAGCAGCCGCAAAGAACCAAATTTTATTCAATTTCATATAAATCCTCATATTTTAAATTCTTGTGGTTAGATTACTTAGAAATTTTGTCCAAATTTGCTTTGGTTTCTTGTTTGAGCTTTTCGCATTCTTGAAGTTTTTTGTTCTTCTCGGCGATTTGTTTTTCAACACTTCCTCTTTCATCTTTTAAGGCGGTAGCAGATTTTTGCAAAGAGCTAACTTCCTTTTTCAGAGCGTCTAACTGAGCCAATTCTTCTTGCGATGGTCCGCTGCTGCAGCCAATAAATCCTGCAGTCAAGAAGACGATTGCAGCTCCCAGAAGAGAACTTTTTAGGGACTTAAGTAACTTCATAATATATACTCCATTTTAGTTAATTGATAGTCTTTTTAAACTTATGATTTTTCTCCCGATAAATCAAGAAAAATCACCTCAAAAATATATTATTTATAAATTAAAGAACCAAATCATTCCGCTTTAGCGCGAATCTAAATCAAACGCTTTTGCACAAAACTTGTATAATGATTTTCTGCTATTATAAGATGATCGAATACGGGTATTTCCATCAACTTTGAAACTTCAACAAGTTTTTTTGTTATGGCAATATCTTCGTTGCTGGGCTCCGGGTTGCCGCTGGGATGATTGTGAACCAGAATTATACTTTTTGCGCTGTTCTCTATTGCCACTTTAAACACCTCGCGCGGATGCACGATGCTTGAATCCAAATTGCCGGTTGATATTTTTTCCATGCGGATTATTTTGTTGGCTGAATTAAGGCAAACCACATAAAAATGTTCGTGAAGCTCATCTTTTAACATTGGAAGAAAAATTTGAGCAACGTCATCCGGCGATGATATTTTCTTTTCGGAAAACCATTTAGATTGAATTGCCGTTCTCTTCCCTAATTCAAAAGCTGCCACTAACGTTGCGGCTTTATCTCTTTTTATTCCGTTCGTCTTTATCAGTTCCGAATATGATTTTGTTGATAACGAAGCAAGATTTCCGTAGCGTTCAACCAGCTCGTACGCAACGTTGAGAACGGATTTTCCTTTTGTGCCTGTTCGTAAAAGGATTGCCAAAAGTTCCGCATCACTTAAACCCTGACTCCCGCGCAATAAAAGTTTTTCTCTCGGGCGATCGTCTAACGGTAAATCTTTTACTCTTCCCATTATTCGATTCCTCTCTTATTGTATCTAAAACGTTCAACTAATTCAAATTTCCCTTGATGGAAGCGGATGATATTCAGATAGGTATTTATTTTCCCTCTTCCAAATTCAATAGCGTTATGAATTCCTTCATACGGTTCGGCGTTGGTTATTTCATCTTCAAATGAATGCGGTTGTTTCCCGGCTTTTGCAAGAATTTTTATAAGAAATTTTGCCGCATCGTAACCATAGAGATTGTTAGTGGTGATTTCTTTCCCCGTGGTTTCAAGAAATTTTTTTGAGAACGCGGCAACGTCTTCATCCTGAAAATCGATAAATGAATCCGACGTGAAGGTTAATTTTTCACTCAATGCCGATGCAGTCTCAAGCCCTTTGGTGGTGAACCAATCTTGATTACCGTAAAGCGGAAGATCAATCCCAAATTTTAGCAATGCCGAAAGAACAACCGGAATGGAAAGATTATTATTTAGCGGAAAATAGATTCCTTCAACTCCCTTAATATTTTTTTTCAATGCGGAGATTGCAGATTCAAGCAAAAGCATTTGTGAATGATACGTTTGGTACACCACTTTCCCGCCGAGCAGTTCAAATTCCGAAATAAAATTTTTCCCGATAATTGCAGCGTTGCCGGTTCGCGGATAAACCACCGCCATCGTTCTTTTGCTTTCAACATAAAAGAGATACTGCGCCATTATTCGTCCATGCATCTCCATCGAAGTATTGGCTTGATAGATCGGCTCATCACCTAACTGAAGATTATCGTCTGTGGCTGTTGGACTAATGATCGGCACCGATAAATTTTCCGATGCATTCAAAAAGATTTTTGTTTCATCGCTGTACAAAGGACCAATGATTGCATCGTAATTTTTATTAGCGGCTAATTCTTTTGTTATAAATCGAATTTGTGATGAATCCCGCCCGGTATCTCTAATCATCAATGCAACTTGATTTCCCGAAAGCAAATTGAATTCGTGCACGGCATATTTAATTCCCTCCAGAACTTCATTTCCCGCGCTATTTTCTTCTCCGCTCTTATTTTTTAGCGGCAGCAGACATGCAATAATTTTTTCAGAAGATTCTTTCGCGGGTGATGAGAACGGATGTTGAAAAAGTTTTTCTGCGTCTTTCGCTTCGCGGCTTTCGGGATAGTCCTTGCGCAACATTTCATCAACACGTTTCGCTTCGTCCTCTTTACCTACTTGAAGATTTTTTTTTGTTAAGTAAAAAAGAAACATCGGCGTCAATTGTTTATCGCTATTTTCTCTCAACAATTCTTCAACTTCCTCGGGCGAGAACTGCTTTGCAAATATTTGCTCAATCAGTTCTTTCTTCTTCATCCGGGAATTTTCATTTGAATCATTTGCATAACCACCGGTTAAAAATTTTATCGCTTCTTTTTCTTTTCCATTTTCTTTTAACGCTTCCGCCAATAGAAGTTCAGCTTCACTATAATATTTACTGCCGGAATATGCGTCCAAAAATTCATTTAAGATTTTTTCCGCTGAGAAAAAGTTTTTTTCTTTTAAATGAATGTTGGCAATAAAGAGAACGGCGGCTGTGGTTTTATCATTCGCGGGTTGATCCGCCACCCATTGAAAGATTTTCAATGCATCCGGCAGCTGAGCAACATCGTACAAATTGACGGCTATCTGGAATTCTGAATTTATTTCGTTTTGGTTGGAATTGACTTGGGGGAAAGCGACTCCTGCCGTAAAAACTATTACTGCAAGAAGTAGAATCTTTCTAACCATCGCTGGCAACCGGTTTTTGTGTAAGTTTTTCTATTTTTTTAACCGCGTCGAGCGCCGTTTTATTTTTAGGATCAACCTTTAAAGCCAACGCAAAATAGTTTTGAGCGTCTGCAAGTTTATTGCTGTGAAGGTACGTGATTCCGAGATGTGAATAAATTTCGGGTGAAACAACTTCGGACTCCGCAACAAATTTAGAGAGATATTTTTCGGCTTTTTTATAATCGCCATGCTTCAAATAAATTTTCCCCGCCCATTCAATTACCGAAAGATCACTCTTATTTAGTTGCAGCGTTTTTTCAATTGAAGTTACGGCGTGCGCATTCATCTTTAAATAATAATAAATGATTCCGAAGAGTAAATGAAGCTCGTAATAATTTGAATAAAATGCTTCCGCTTGTTTTGCGTAGAGCAGCGCCATATCAAAATTTGTAAGGTTGATGTGCGTCTTTGCCAAATAAATAAAGGCGTCTTGAAGAAACTCGGTTTCTTTTCCGCTTTTTACAAAATTCTCAAAACTGATGCGCGCTAATTCATACTCAAGAAGCATGTAGTGGGAATAGCCGATAAAAAACGATGCAAGCGGAATTTCATTCGGAGAAAAGAACGAAAGAATTTCAATCGTTTCATTCCATTTCCCCTGTCTAAAAAGAAAATGCCCGAAGAAAAGGCGGATGTCTTTATTATCATCATGTTCTTCAAGCAGCTCCGACAATAAATTTTCTGCTGCTGAAATATTTTCGAGACTTTCATACAATCCGGCTAAATCAAAATAGGCTTCAACCGAGTCGGGATGCTCTTCAATAATTTTGGTATAAAATTGTACGGCGTGAAGTGTTTTTCCCTCGGCGGTGAACCGCTGCGCTTTTTCAATCTTGAGGCGAACTAACTGCTTTTCTTTCTCTTCCATTATTCCCACTCAATAGTTGAAGGCGGTTTGGAGCTGATATCATACACGACTCTGTTAATTCCCTTCACCTTGTTGATAATTTTATTTGAAACGCGGGCAAGGAATTCAGGTTGAAACGGATACCAATCGGCGGTCATGCCGTCGGAAGAAGTAACGGCGCGCAGTGCAAGCACATTTTCGTAAGTTCTGTTGTCTCCCATAACACCAACGCTTTGCACCGGAAGAAGAACGGCAAACGCCTGCCAAATTTCATTGTAAAGGTTTGCATTTTTAATTTCGTCAATAAAAATTTCATCTGCATCGCACAGCAGCGAAAGTTTTTCTTCGGTAATATCGCTCAATATTCTTACGGCTAAACCGGGTCCGGGGAACGGATGCCGCTCGATAAACTCGGCGGGAATTTCAAGCGCCTTCCCAACATTTCGAACTTCATCTTTAAATAATTCGCGGAAGGGTTCAATTAATTTTAAGTGCATCTTCTCCGGCAGCCCGCCAACGTTGTGGTGTGTTTTTATCGTTACGGATTTTCCTTTAATTGAAACCGATTCGATGACATCCGGGTAAAGCGTACCTTGAACCAAATATTTTACGTTGGGAATTTTTGCAGCTTCTTCTTCAAAGATTTCAATAAACGTATTGCCGATAATTTTTCTTTTTTGTTCCGGCTCGGTAACGCCTTTTAATCTTTCAAGGAATATTTTTGATGCATCAATGGAAATAACTTTTAAATTTAGATTTTCGCGGAAAAGCGCTACAACTTTTTCGCTCTCATTTTTTCGCATCAAACCGGTATCAATATGAACGCACGTTAATTGTTTGCCGATGGCTTTTTGCACCAGTACTGCGGCAACGGTTGAATCAACACCGCCGCTTAAGGCGCATAATACATTGTCGGAACCAACCGCCGATTTTATTTCGGCTATTTTTTCTTCGATGAAATGGACGGAAGTCCAATCTCCCTTGCATCTGCAAACATCAAATAAAAAGTTATGAATAATTTTTTTTCCGTAAACACTGTGTACAACTTCCGGGTGGAACTGCAAGCCGTAAATTTTTTTTATTTTATTTTCAACGGCGCAAACGGGCGAGTGGTCGGAAGTTCCGATTACTTTGAATCCGCTTGGAACTTCAGAAACCGAATCGCCGTGACTCATCCACACTGTGGAAGAATTTTCGCAATTTGTAAAAAGTTCGGATGGTGCGGAAATGGTGAATTCAGCTTTTCCATATTCGCGTGCATCGGCTTTTTCAACTTTGCCGCCAAGGTGTTTGGCAAGCAGCTGCAAGCCGTAGCAAACGCCGAGTATCGGAATGTTCAGTGAAAAAATTCCGAAGTCAACGTCGGGAGCGTCTTCATCATAAACGCTCATGGGCCCGCCGGATAAAATTATTCCGGAAGGATTTCTTTTTTTTATTTCTTCGAGAGGAACGGAGTGCGGAACAATTTCTGAAAAAACATTTTCTTCTCGAATTCTGCGCGCAATTAACTGGGTGTATTGCGACCCAAAATCGATGATGAGTATTTCATTGTTTTTATTCATCAATATTTTAGTAAAGAAATTTTTACTCGCCGATAAGCTGGCTGTATCCGGCTTCATCGAGAAGAGTGGTTAATTCATCCGGATTTGAAATTTCAATTTTGATCATCCAGCCTTCGCCATACGGATCGCTATTAACGAATTCGGGAGTGTCTGAAAGTTTTCGATTGATCTCAACTACTTTTCCGCTGCACGGAGCGTAGAGTTCGCTCACGGTTTTTACGGCTTCAATCGTTCCGAAGTTTGCGTTTTGTACAACGTCTTTTAAGTTCGGATCGATATCTACAAACACCACGTCGCCAAGCTCGCCTTGCGCATAATCGGTTATGCCTACGGTTGCCAGCGTTCCTTCTACAGAGATCCATTCATGTTCTTTTGTGTATTTTAAGTTCTGTGGAATATTCATAAAATTCCTCTAATGATTATTGGTTTTTTCTTTTAAAAAATTATCTAAAAATGATGTATCAAAATTTCCGCTAATAAATTGTTCGTTGTCCAAAACTTCAAGATGAAAAGGAATGGTGGTTTTAATTCCTTCAACGATAAATTCTTCCAATGCGCGTCTTGCCCGGTTAATTGCAGTCTTTCTGCTGTTTCCCCACACAATTAATTTTGCTAAAAGTGAATCGTAATGAGGAGGAATAACGTACGATTGATAGACGTGCGAATCAACGCGGATACCGAATCCGCCGGGAAAATGAAGCGATTCAATTCTGCCGGGATTCGGACGAAATCCTTTTTCGGGGTCTTCCGCATTTATTCTAAATTCAATTGCATGTCCGTTCGGGTCTTTCGGAAGTGTTTCAATTTTTTCACCGCCGGCAACTAAAATTTGCTGGCGAATTAAATCTACTCCATTCACCTCTTCCGTTACCGGATGTTCAACTTGAATTCTCGTATTCATTTCCATGAAATAGAAATTTTTATATTTGTCAACCAGACATTCAATTGTACCGGCGCCTTCGTAGTTAACGGATTTTGCACCGAGCACGGCGGCTTCGCCCATTTTTTTTCTGAGTTCCGCATCCATAATCGGGGAAGGTGATTCTTCAAGTAATTTTTGGTGGCGTCGTTGAATTGAACAATCGCGTTCGCCGTAGTGATATACATTCCCGAATTGATCGCCCATAACTTGAAATTCAATGTGGCGCGGATTTTCGAGATATTTTTCGATGTAAACTTCGCCATTCCCGAATGAAGCGATTGCTTCGGAGCTTGCAGTTTGAAACGCATTTTCAAATTCGGATTCATCCTGCACGATGCGCATTCCCTTGCCGCCGCCGCCCGCAGAGGCTTTAATAATAACGGGGAAACCTATTTCATGTGCAATGACTTTTCCATTCTGCACATTTGATACAACGCCGTCGCTTCCGGGAATAACGGGAACTCCGTTTTTCCGCATCGTTTCTTTTGCGTTGGCTTTGTTTCCCATAAGATTGATCATTTCAGGTGAAGGACCGATAAATTTTATTCCCGACTCGCTACATATTTCCGAGAAGCTGGCATTTTCGGCAAGGAAGCCGTATCCGGGATGAATTGCTTCCGCGCCCGTAATTTGCGCCGCCGAAATGATCACCGGAATTTTTAAATAACTCTCTTTGCTTAATGCCGGTCCAATGCAAACCGCTTCATCGGCAAACGTTACGTGCAAGGAATGTTTATCGGCTTCGGAATAAACGGCAACGGTTTTAATTCCTAATTCTTTACACGTTCTGATAATCCGGAGAGCAATTTCTCCTCTGTTTGCAATTAATATTTTTTTAAACAAGTGTTCCTCGGAATCCTTTACTCGGTTTCAATCAGCATTAACGTTTGGTTATACTCAACGGGTTTTCCGTTTTCAACAAGAATTTTAACAATCTTCCCCGAAATGTCCGATTCAATTTCATTCATTAATTTCATGGCTTCGATAATACACAAAACCGTACCGGATGAAATAACATCGCCGACTTTTACATACGGGTCTGCATCGGGTCCGGGCGCCCGGTAAAATGTACCAACGATTGGAGATTTAATTTCTTTTACTTTTGAATTTTTTTCTTCCTTCGGCTGTTGGGCTTCTTGTTTAACAGCCGGTGCAGTTGCAACTACAACAGCTTGGGGAGCCGGAACGGAATAATGTTGTGCGGTTGTTGCGGGTTCAGTTTTTTTGGTAATTTTTATTCGTGAATTATCCTGCTCAATTTCTAATTCGGAAATATCGCTTTCTTCAATCAGTTTAACATATTTTTTTATAAGATTAAAATCCATTTCAGTTCCTTCGTTATTACATTATCTTTTTGTGAATTTTACCAAGTACTTATTTTTAGTTGCTTCGGAAGAGTTCTTCCGATAAAGTAAATTAAATGAAATTCAAATACTTAAGACGAATTACTCTATTTGCGCCAAATAACGATCAACTTCTCTTCCGGATGGAGTTGCGGCGAAATCTTTTTTAATTCTTTCAAAAATTTCTTTCGCTTCGGTTGTTTTTTTCTGCTTCAGCAAATTGATTCCCGCTGAAAGAAGGTACTGCGGATTGAGCGCATTTTCTTCCGAAACGGCGCTTGCCTTGCGAAAGAGTTCGGCAGCTTTTTCAAATTCATTTTTTGATTCATAACATGCCGCCGCACCCGCTAAAGCCGAAGCTTTGAAGAGATCATTACTTCCGCTGTAGTCTTCATAATTAGCAAGGGCTTCATCAACTTTTCCAAGATATGCGTACGAGTGGGCAAGATAAATTTTTGCAATTTCACCGTTGTCGGAATTTCCGTACTCCGCAACAATTTTTTTCAATCCTAATACTTTTGCGTTGGGATTTCCTTGTATGGCTTCTAAATACATTCCGGAATCGAACAACGGAATTACTCTTGCAAGTTCAACGTTGGCTTTATCGTTATTGCTGTTTTTTTGCTGGTTATAAAAAAATAGGGCTGCCGCTACAACAATAACCGCCACACCACCAATTAAGAAATTTTTCTTATGTGTTTCGTACAAACCAACCGCTTTGTAATAAAAGGTGATTAGTCCGTCTTCTTTTATTTCTTTGCGTGATAATTTTTTTCTTTTTGTTAACATTCATAACTCCGATACATGATTAACTACTATGACTATTTAATTCTTATATGATTTGAGAAAATCCAAGCATGCGAATCTAAAAAAACCTCAACCCGGTAAACGCCTTTTTCGCTTACAACAAAATGAGCTTCAATATTGTTAAGCGTTTCTACCGTTTTGCCGTTGCACACCAAACGGATTTCGGCAAATTTTCCGGGTAGAAAAACTTTTAGGGTTACCGGTTGATCGGAAAGAATTTCTTCTCCCATATCTACTTTTTTTCTGCCGTATTCTGCAAAAAATCTAAATCCGGTTGCATCACCGTGATAATAATTGGAAACGAAACAATTTCCTTCGCGAAGAGATTGCAGCACTATCTTCTTCCCTTTTTCTACCGAAGAGGGATTTGTGCTAATTTCAATTTTCTGCTTTGTTAAAATATGAGTTCTAATTGACTTGAACAAGACTTTGTACGGGAAAACCTCTACCTCAAAAAAGCCGAGAAGATTCACTTTGTGTGCATGGGCGTCAATTCCGCCAATTCCAACCACTTTCCGCTCAATTGAGAGTTTATCCCAGGCTTTCAGCGTCTCTTCCGGCGGTTGTATAATCGATTTTAACGGATGCAAAAATGATTGATATTTGTTCTGTTCCGTAAGATTTTCCATCCATTCAGACATGTGGTTCCAAATTTCAATTCCGGTAAAATCGGGGCAATCCCATTCCGTCCAAGGATAAGGCGGATGCTCTTTCATAGAATCTCTTTTTTCGTGCGGATGCGCCAAAAAGCCAATTCCACCCGAATCTTTAACATTCTTTACATATTCTTTTGCGGGCAGCCGGGTAGAAAAAGTTTCGTTTATCCCCAACGCTAAATAATGATTTTTATTTTCTTTATCATTTAGTTCGGCGCCAACCAACAGCAGGGTGTTGCCGTAGAATTTCTCATATCCTTCGTGCATGGCGCGCAATGTATTGTGGTCGGTTAGGACTAAAAAATCCAGCCCGCACTCATCCGCAAGCGAAACTATTTCTGGTACTTCACCGGAGCCATCGGAAAATACCGAATGGACGTGAAGCACGCCGACGTATTCATTCATTTTCTTTTAAATTTATTTGTGTACAAAATAGAGAGAATTATGAAAAGATAAAACTGAAATGGCGTTTGAGAAGAATAAAAAAATGAGCAGTCAATCGCGAGTGAGCTGCAAAAACTTACTCTCAACACCGTAGGTGTTGCATCTTTGTAACCTTTAAACCTTCCTTAAATCATCATCTCCTTCGGGGATGAATATTTGTAATTAAAAACTCTTCCAAAATAACTCATTCCCGTAGGGAATGAATATTT
>Ga0172369_10001154_pt1 | contig 38536 bp, 33 predicted proteins | sample LakKiv25m_FD_114539 | JGI IMG/M metagenome (GOLD analysis project Ga0172369, IMG submission 114539) | Freshwater microbial communities from Kabuno Bay, South-Kivu, Congo - kab_022012_11.25m | ecosystem: Environmental > Aquatic > Freshwater > Lake | place: Democratic Republic of the Congo... | reverse complement strand
TATCATGCTACGCGCCACAATATCGGTTTTGAGACGATTGATGAGATTGCAAAGTCTGTCGAAGCCGGCTGGAGAGATGACCGAAAAAGGTCTCTTATCGCACGTGCCGTCATTGACGAATGCAATACGGTGCTATTGAAGCCCCAAACTTTTATGAACCTGAGCGGCACAGCGGTTTCAGCCTGCGCCAGGAAACACGGGATACCCCCGCAGAGTATTATCGTCATACATGATGACATCGATCTCGAATTGGGTCGGGTTCGAGTGAAGTTAGGCGGAGGTGACGGAGGCCACAAAGGCGTCAGGTCTGTTTCCCAAAGCTTGGGCTCCAAGGTTTTCATGAGAGTTCGCCTCGGCATAGGGCGGCCTCCGTCCAATAAGAACGCCGAGGAATATGTTTTGGAAAAATTTGACGCCGTGGAAAGGCCAGCGGCGGCATTTCTGATAAAACAGGGGGTTGAAGTAGCGAGATTGCTCCTCAAACACAATCCCGAATACGTGCAAAATATAGTGCATGCCAAGAAAATCTCCTCTGCCGAGATACGGGGGGCACCGGATTGCGACTTTTCTCTTGCCAGCCAAGGCATTCTGTAATATTGTCAAGGGTCTTAAAAATAGAAGAAACTACCTTCAGGGGGTAACCGAATGAATGACACGATGGTGAGCGAGGACAATGCTCCGCTCCGAAAACTGATGCGGCCGATTGTGAAAGCACTTAGGACGGCCTACATACAGGGCACCACAGTGGTGAAATTGATGCCCTCGGAAAGAGCAATCCAATTGTATTATAAATATAGACGGAAAAGCTATGATCTCCAATGGTCCATGGACCCAGGTTATCGAAAAGGTCTGCGAAAATTGATCAACTTGACGGTCCAAGAAGGAGATTCAGTGCTCGACGTAGGGTGTGGGACGGCATCAGCTACTGTGCTTGCGGCTCAAAAGTGCCTAGAAGTAGTCGGCATCGACCTATCCCCTGATATGATTGAACTGGGGCGCGAAAAAATAAATAAAGAAGCAATCCAAAACTGCACTCTCGTTGCCACGTCCGTAGAAGATTATCGACCGGCTCAACCCTTTGACAAGGTTATCAGCTCTTTCATGATACCCCATATTCGTCCCTGGCTACGTCCCTCCATCTACTCGTGCATGTATAACTTCCTGAAACCGGGTGGACTTGTAGGCCTATTCGGTTCCCGTGGAGAAGTGTGCGACGTCTATGAGACGATGGAACAGATAGAAGAAAATCTCAGTCGGGCGGGTTTTGCTGAGATAACGGTCTATGACGTCTATGACATCTATCGTATCGCCATTGCTAAGCGTCCCAAATAGAGACCATAGCCGGGCAACGCGTTAGACTGCGCTCTGACCGGCATTGGGAACGAGAAAAAGAAAACCCCCCGAAGATGACTCCATCGGGGGGCTCTTTTTTCAGGACAAGTGACCAAGCACTCTCTGACTCAGTCTAAGTCCTTAGAAATCTGGGGTCAATACGATTCGCTTCATCAGGCCGCCACTGTGGGCTTCCTCAAAGGCTTCTTTGATTCGAGACATCGGCCTTGTCTCCAACAATGGATCGATCTTGATCTGACCACTCTGCACCATTTCAAGTACTTTCGGATAGTACTTCGGCAGACAGCCCCACGTCCCTATGATCTCTGCGTCAAATGCCATCAGACGGGATATGCTGTAGCTGTTTTTCTGGATGCCGAAACCGACCACTATGAGCTTTCCAATGAAGCCCAAAAGACCCAATGCTGTGTCTTGGGCCGCTCCTACGCCTGTGCACTCAAAGATCTTCCAACCTACATTATGCCTTACACCGGCTTCCTTAGCGATTCCACGAAATTCCTCCTGAATCGCTTTGAAATCCTTTTCCTTCGAGTTGATCACGAAGTCGACCCCTAGTTCCAGGGCACGCTTGAGTTTAGCCTCGTTTCGTGCCACGCCCACTATGGGACGCGCCCCTAATGCCTTGGCGACTTGAGCCATATACACTCCTACACCACCTGTAACGCCCGTGATGAGTACCGGATCACCAGACTTCAGATCGGCCCTCACCGCAGCCTGATAAGGCGTAGTCGCCGCGTCTGCTACCACAGCGTAATTTTCCAGCGGACGCCCCTTGAGATCTTTTATGAGGCATAAGTCAGCAGATGGAACAGGAATGTGGCTCGAAAACCCACCATAGATGCCGAGAGAATTTCCAGGCATCTTCTGAGCCAGACATCTATTGTTCCGGCCATGGCTACAGATGTCACAGGCATTGCATGGCATGACTGCGGGTACAATGACATTCTTACCCATCAAGGATTCAGCCCCAGCGCCTGCTGCAACAACCGTCCCCGAGATTTCGTGCCCCAAGGTCAAAGGCGGCTTCGTGACTGTGGGAACGCCGTCATAAAAATAGGACATGTCGGTGTGGCATACCCCGCAGCCCGCGATCTGTACCAATACCTCTCCCTGGCCAAGCGCCGGTACGGGTATTTCAGTCTTTTGCAGCTCTCCTGGAGCCGTAACCTTTCCGGCTGCCTTGTCGTACACTGGTCCTTTCACCATCTGCCAGGTTTGAATTTTATCAGGAATACTCATGGCTTCTCCTCCTCACACTATTTGGGACGTCTGGATCATAGGTCAACGAAAAAACATGTTTTCGGAACTATGTAATTCAATGACAGTGTACCCCAGCATAGGTGCCTTCAAAACTTCTGTCAAGGGAATAGTGAATACATGGACAAGCTGGGAGACTCGATAACCATCTTATTAATATGTATATCAAATTATGTCAGCGAATCTATGAAACCCGTGGTGCTATTGTTCACTAAGGAGAAATTGGGATCGGCCCAACTCCATCTGGTTCCAGAAAACAATCAATAGGTACGCACATACTCCTCAAAGAGGTCCATCACCCTTCGCGTAACATTGCCCGGCCTGCCATGACCAATCTGGATGTCGTCGATCCCTATAACGGGCAACACATTTCTCGTAGTGGAGACTAGAAACGCTTCTGATGCAGACTTGACCATTTCCAGGCGTACCGGAACTTCCCGGACCTTAATTTCACTTCTCCCGGCAAGAAGTTCAAGTACCACCCTTCTCGTGACGCTGTCCAAGATCCTTCCGTCCAACGGGTGCGTCAAAATCTCACCATTGTAGGTGACAAAGAATACGGTAAAGGTTGAACCCTCTAATACGACGGCGGTATCGTCCGGCGATACAAAAACCACGTCATAGGCTCTTTTCAGGGGTACAACTGTCTGGTTAGCAAGGACTGCCCCTATGTAGTTCAGAAGCTTCACATCCGCACACATCCTCTGATGAGGATAAGAGGCAAGAACTACTCCACTTCTGTACAGTTCCGATGGGGCCGGTTCGAGCTCCTGGACAGCTATATACAGGTGCGATGGGTTGCCGGACTGCTGAAAGGTGTTTCCTTGCAATCCTCCGCTAAAGATAATATCCAACACTAACTCAGTGACGGTCTTTTCCGTTAGCTGACGATTTTTCGCTACCAACTCTTCCAGCAGCGCCTTAAGGGCTTCTCTTTCCCTGGGCGGCTTCATGTACAATGCTGCTGCCGAATAGTAAAGCCTGTCCAGGTGATCATCTAACCGAAATATCTTCCCATGAGTCGTCTTGCAAGCAGTGAATATCCGGTACCCTCTGAGTGTACCCCCAATATCGTCAAGGAACGGCATGGCCAGATCCTCAGTTGCCACGTACCGGTCACGCCCGTAAGAAAGCAGTTGTTTCTTCATGTAAGATACCGATCTCTTATTTTTCTATTGCCGAGTAAATGGACGCGTAATTTGGCATTTAAAGGGGGACAGCTGACGTGGCATTCCCAGTTCCTTTCAGTTGCAAAGGAGAGACCACAGGGCGCATGTCTCTTCTGGCCATCACTATCTTATCCGACAGAACCTTACGCTGCCTTGCCTCCGACTCTGCCGCAGCATTTCTTGTATTTCTTACCGGATCCACAAGGGCAGGGGGCATTCCTGCCGATCTTTTCTGATTGCCGTCTCACCGTAGCCCCCTGGCCGTCACCCCCATCGCCATGGGAAAGAACCATCTCTTGATCGGCTTTTGGCGTAAATTGCTCCACGTCCTCTTCACGAGCTATCCTGACTAGGAAAAGATTGCGAACGCTTTCTTCCTTTATCCTTGCGCTCATGTCTAAGAATAGCTCGTAGCCTTCCTTTTGGTATTCTTTTAGCGGATCTCTCTGTCCGTAGCCCCTGAGCCCAATTCCGTCTTTGAGGTGATCCATAGTCAGCAGGTGATCTTTCCACTGATTATCTACAGCTTGCAGCATGATAAATTTTTCAAGTTCCCTCATTAGATCTAGGCCAATCTCAGCCTCTTTTCTCTCGTATTCTTGTCTTGCCTCTTCGATTAGGTAGTCGGTCAAACCAGCTCGCGATTGCTGCCCAGGCGGAAGCGACTCAACATTAAACCTGACGCCGAATTGCGCCCACAATGCCTCGACCAACCCTTTTATATCCCAGTCGTCAAAATGCGTCCGCTCGTCGGTAAATCTCTCTACAAACTCCTCGATGATATCCTCGATCATGTCGGACACTGAGGACTTGAGGTCCTGTCCTCCCAGGATGAACCGCCTCTGAGAGTAAACAACTTCCCGCTGCTTGTTCATAACATCGTCGAATTCAAGCAGGTGCTTTCTTATGTCGAAGTTGTGGGCCTCCACTTTTCTTTGAGCATTCTCGATGGCCTTGGTGGTGTATCTATGTTCTATAGGCTCGCCGTCAGCCATGCCCACACGGTCCATGATCATCTTCACCCGTTCACCACCAAAGATACGCATCAACTCGTCTTCAAGACTCAAACAAAATCGACTAGAACCCGGATCTCCTTGTCTGCCAGACCGTCCCCGCAGTTGGTTGTCAATTCGTCTGGATTCATGCCGCTCTGTGCCCAGGATATGGAGCCCCCCAACCTCAAGCACCTTTTTTCGCTCTTCCTCGCACTGCTGTTTCAATTGTTCGAGCAGGAGTTTATATTCTTCTGAATCCTCGCTTTTCCTCGTTTTTGCCTTGGCCAAAAATACAGGGTTGCCTCCCAAGATGATATCTGTGCCACGTCCCGCCATGTTGGTTGATATGGTGACTGCCTTATATCTACCGGCTTGAGCCACAATTTCCGCCTCCAGAGCATGGTTCTTGGCATTCAAGACATTGTGGGGGACGCCAATCTTTTTCAGACGCCGAGACAGATATTCTGACTTCTCTATGCTTATGGTCCCAACTAAAACAGGCTGACCTTGACGATGAAGATCCCTGATCTCCTCCACTACCGCATCAAACTTCTCTTGTTCTGTCTTGTAGATAAGATCCGGTCTGTCTTCGCGGATCATTGGAAGGTTTGTTGGAATGACGACCACATCTAAGTTATAAATCTTCTTAAACTCGGCGGCCTCTGTGTCGGCGGTCCCGGTCATTCCTGCCAATTTGTCGTACATCCTAAAAAAATTCTGGAATGTAATGGTGGCGAGTGTCTGATTCTCATTCTCTATCCGTACACCCTCTTTCGCTTCCAGCGCCTGGTGTAGGCCGTCCGAATATCTTCGGCCCGGCATAAGACGACCCGTGAACTCATCAACGATGACGACCTGACCCTCTTGCACTATATAGTCAACATCTTTCTTGAACAGCGTATGGGCCTTGAGCGCTTGATTTACGTGATGAAGTGTTTCCATCTGGGCTGGATCATAAAGGTTGGAAACTCCTAATGCTTTCTCGACCCGACCGATCCCCTCCTCACTGAGCGCCACACTTCTCGCCTTCTCGTCGATGGTGTAGTGAACATCCTTCCGGAGTCCAGGGATGACTCGATTAATCTTGTAATAACGATCCGTGTTCTCGTGGGTGGGACCGGAAATGATGAGAGGAGTCCGAGCTTCGTCAACGAGGATGCTGTCCACTTCATCTACTATAGCGTAATTTAGATCGCGCTGAACGTAGTCCGATAGGGAGAATTTCATGTTATCTCGAAGATAGTCGAAACCGAACTCATTGTTGGTCCCGTAAGTAACGTCTGAAGCATAAGCTTCTCTGCGCTGAACATCGTCTAGATCGTGAACTATTACTCCCACGCTTAGTCCTAGAAACCGATAAATCACCCCCATCCATTCGGAGTCACGCCGAGCTAGATAATCATTGACCGTGACTACGTGCACTCCCTTGCCCGTCACGGCATTCAGATAAACGGGCAATGCAGCGGCGAGTGTCTTACCCTCGCCGGTCTTCATTTCAGCTATTTTCCCCTGGTGTAAGACCATCCCACCTATAAGCTGAACATCGAAATGCCTCATGCCAAGCGTCCGTACGGATGCCTCACGCACCAGCGCAAAGGATTCCGGCAGGAGATCATCCAGCGCTTCTCCTCGAGCTAGACGATCTTTGAACTCATCCGTCTTCGCCATCATTGCTTGGTCGGACAGTGCCTTTACTGAGGGCTCGATCTCATTTACCGCTCTGACTACAGGCTCAAGCCTCTTAAGATCCCTTTCATTCTTGCTGCCAAACAATTTTCTAGCAAGCGTCGAAAACATCATCACGCCTCATGCTTCCAAAAAAATCCCATGGTAAAAATTGACACGCCCGCGGCAGTTTTGTTTCCTAAGTGTCGGGCTATGGTTGAATATATTAGACCAAGCGGTTTCAGATCGTTGCCCCCTACTTGTGTGAAGATCAAAGATACTTTACATGCGCTACGTCCTGCCACCCGTTTCACTTGTGCCCATGGCTGCGGACTGGTCTAACATACGGGTTGTCCACTGTCAACAAAGTGAAATAGCGTGATAACATAGTCAGTGGCCAACGATATATGATACCATTTATTAACGGTTAGGTTTATCCTTGCGTTTATTCATATATTTATTATAATAGACTTCGATATCGCAAGCCTCGGAGGGCTTTCATGAGGGCAAAAAATCTCTTCTGTGTGCTGTGCGTCATGGTTGCGGCCGCTATGCCATTGGGATGCATGGACGACACGACAGACCTCAAACAAAAGGTCGCTGACATTGAAAAGCGACTTCAAAAGCAAGAAAAAGACCTCAAAGATTTTGCCGGCAAGGTCGGACCGCAAAGGGATTTCAGCGCCGATCTTCAGCGAATCGAAGAGCAGCAAGAGCAGCTCAGTCAAGCTGTGAAGACCAAAGTGGACCCCATGAACAGTAAACTCGAAGAACTGCGCGACTGGGCCCAGGATGCCCAGAAAGATCGGGAGGCTGTATCGGCAAAACTGAAGTCCGTAGAACAGTCTTTGGGCGAACTGAAAAAAAAGTTCGATGCCGATTCTCGTGAGATTGTAAAACTGCAAAAAGAAGTCGCGTCTTTTCGCAAGGTATCTGGTACGGTTACTAAGCAAATCGAAGACCTTACCAAAGGAGTAGCCGAGGTTAGAAAAGAACTCCTTGATAATAATACCAAATTGGTCAATGCTGTGAAGAAGGTGCTACCCAAGGTGAAGGAGGCCGCGGTCGCGGAGATCAAGGACCGCCTCACTCCCCTCGAAGAGGGCTTATCGACCATAAAAACATCTCTAGAAGGGGATAGAAAGGCTCTGGCTCAATTGCAAACTGCGCCACCTAGCGCTGAAGCGTCCAGAGATATTAAAACGTTAAACCAACGACTTAAGGATCTTGAGGAGGTGGTGACGTCCCAGAAGTCTTATCTTCTTGAGATTGGCGCAAAACTCCACGAGGTAGAACTCAATGTTCGTAGAGGCAACTATTGATCCAGGTAGATTCCTCGTCTAAGAAGTCAACTATTTATTGATTCCCTCGATGGCCTCTTTGAATCCCGTCAAAGAGCCTTCGATAGTACTGTCCGAAACGCAGTAAGCGATCCTGAAATAGCCCGGGCCCCCAAACCCAGTGCCAGGTACGGTAAGGACAAGTTTCTTTTGCAGCCTAGCCACAAACTCTACGTCATCAGAAATAGGAGATCGCGGAAACAAGTAGAAAGCCCCTTCGGGTTTTTCGCACTCGTAGCCATACTCTGTGAGCGCGGCATATAGACGATCGCGTCGCCGCTGGTATATGGAGACATCCACAACGCTTCTGAGGCAGTTTCTGACTGCTCTTTGCATTAGAGCAGGCGCATTGACGTAACCTAGGATTCTATTTGACAAGACTAGACCCTCGATTGTGCTATCCAATTCCTCTATCTCCGGACTCACTGCAATATAACCGAGGCGTTCGCCTGGGATGGACAAGTCCTTGGAAAATGATGTCACGGTGATACTGTTCCGATATGACTTAAAAATGCTTGGAACTATGACATTGTCATACGCGATGGCCCGATATGGTTCATCTGAGATTAGTACAATCGGACGGCCGTGTTGCAGACTCTTGTGTTCCAGCAACTGCCCGAGTTCCGCGATTTGGTGCTGGGGATATACCCTGCCCGTAGGATTATTAGGGGAATTAATGAGCACAGCGGCGGTCCTTGAGGATATGGCTGATTCGATTGCTGCCAAATCTAGGGAAAAGTCCTTCAAGGATTCCACTGTAACCGCCTGGCCGCCATGGTTGTCCACATAAAAACCGTATTCAACGAAATACGGTTTTGGTATCACAACCTCGTCTCCAGCATTCAATATGGTCTTGAGGACGACGTTGAGTGCCCCGCCGGCTCCGCACGTCATCACTATCAGCCGCTCATTCAAATCTATTCCTTCATCTTCGCTGATCTTTCTAGCAACTGCGGTGCGAACTTCGGGGTACCCAGCATTGGGCATATACCCATGAACACCGGGGCTGCGATCAGATGCCGCGCGAATCATGGCCTCCTTCAGGCCATCCACCGGTTCGACGTTGGGATTCCCCAGGCTGAAGTCAAACACATTTTCTGCCCCGTACTCTCTCTTAAGTCGAGCCCCTTCTTCGAACATTTTTCTGATCCAGGATGCACGTTTGATAGACTCTGCAATCTTTTTGGACGTGGGCATGTCCTGATCCTCCTGACAGCGGCGATGTGTGGCTTACTTGGCTGAGTACAAACGAAAGCCCGGCTTTCACATCTGGATCCAGGTTTCATGCCGGGCTCTCGACCTTGCATCAGCCCTGTTTTTTTCAGGGTTCTTAATGATAACACGGCGAACGGACAAAAGTCAATTGTTTAGCAGACGTTGGTGCGTTAAAATAAGTTGTCGTATATTCTTGTTGAGACCCCGAGGATCGAAGCCCTATTTCTTTGGTGCTCGGCTTCTCTTCATAATGAGTCAGGGGATCCGCTAGCCTCTTAATCAACATGCCGACACGAGAAAGAAATCTTGATAGCAATTACGGCGAACTCAAAGATATCCTAATGTCTATGGGAAGCGTTCTGGTGGCATTCTCAGGAGGAGCAGACAGTACGCTGCTATTAAAGGCTGCCAAAGAAGCACTAAACGAGCATGTCCTAGCTGTGACTGCTCAATCAGAAACAATGAGCCTTCATGAAATCCGCGAGGCAGAGGAGCTGACGAAGATGCTCGACATCGATCACCTCATCGTCTCGACCGACGAACTCGAGGACCAGGAGTTCGCCCGCAATAATCCTGATAGGTGCTACGTCTGCAAAAAGCTCAGATTCTCGAAGCTCTTGGAAATGGCAAAGAATAGACATATCCATTATGTTGCCGATGGCGCGAACGTGGATGACCTCGCAGATTATAGACCAGGCAGCAGGGCCGCTCGAGAATTGGGTATTCAGAGTCCCCTGCAACAGGTCGGACTTACTAAACAGGATGTAAGGGATCTCTCACGCATTTTGGGGCTGCCCACCTGGGACAAAGCAGCCTCAGCGTGTCTCGCTTCACGAATACCATACGGCAGTCCCATCAGCGTGGACAAGCTCAGACAGATCGATGCAGCGGAAGCCTTCCTCCGCGGGATCATCCCACAGGGTCAAATTCGAGTTCGACATCATGGAGATATCGCTAGAATCGAAATAGAAGAGCCAGAATTGCCTACACTATTGCGCGATGAAAGCAGAAAGGCGATACTTGACCACTTCAGACAATGCGGATTCACCTACGTGACCGTGGACCTTCAAGGCTACCAGTTGGGAAGCCTTAATCAGATTATGCCTCGGAGATAGACTCGCATGGATGAGGCCTTTCTCAAGGACCTTCTCAAAGACATCAGGGACGGTAAGACCGACATCAATAGGGGTTTGGATATCCTGCGAAAGCTCCCGTTCGAGGATCTCGGCTACGCCAAGATCGACCACCATCGATGTATGCGCCAGGGCGTGCCTGAAGTGGTTCTGTGCCAAGGCAAGACTATTGATCAGATTCAAGGCATTGTATCCCGGCTCTCAAGGGCGCATTCAAATATACTCGCATCGAGAGCAACGCCGGAAGTTTTTCGCGGTATTCAACAAGTTGCAGCGCATTGTCGATACCACGAGTCAGCCAGAATGGTCGTTATCAATCCTCGAAAGGTTGAAGAGGCGGGGAATATAGCTGTGGTGAGCGCAGGCACGTCGGACATCCCTGTGGCCGAGGAAGCCGCCGTTACCGCCGAAACACTCGGAAACCGCGTGCATCGTCTCTATGACGTCGGCGTCTCAGGCATCCACCGCCTCCTGGATAACTGTGAAGCTCTTTTCCAAGCGAACGTAATAGTGGTCGTTGCCGGAATGGAGGGAGCACTGGCGAGCGTGGTCGGGGGATTGGTGAACTGCCCGGTGATAGGGGTCCCTACCAGCGTGGGTTACGGGGCGAGCTTCGGAGGTGTCGCTGCCCTTCTCAGTATGCTCAATAGCTGTGCTTCAGGCGTGTCGGTGGTTAATATCGACAATGGCTTCGGCGCGGGATACCAGGCTAGTCTCATCAATAGAATCGCGGCTGGTAGAACCACAACGGATTCCGTACATGGGCACATCTCAGGCAAAGAAAGTGAGCCTTAATCAGTCATATCAGGGCCATGACTGACATTCCACAGGGGCCATGGGTACGGCTATACTTCCGCAGACTGACACCCCGTGTCTTATGGGACCGTGGCCTATGTGTGGGCTGAGTCACGCGCAACAATAAGTGCCAGATGCACCACTCCCGCTAATCCCTATCCAGACTAAAATAAGGGATCCAGCGATATACAGCTTCGACAGGAGATGCCTTGAACATTGCCTATTTCGATTGTTTTGCGGGCGCTAGCGGGGACATGATCCTCGGAGCGCTGCTGGACACTGGTCTGGAGCTCAGCGTACTAAAAAGCCAACTGGCCAAGCTACCGCTGGATTACTATGATTTGACAGCGGAGCGAGTTGAGAAAAGAGGAATACAGGGGACAAAGGTCACAATCACTACTGATCGGGCACACCATCCCCACAGGAATCTATTTAACATCCAGAATATGATCAACAGAAGCTGCCTGACAGCAGAAGTGAAAGAACAAAGTATCGAGGTCTTCACAAGGTTGGCAAACGCAGAAGCGATGGTTCACGGCATCTCAGTTCACCAGGTGCATTTTCACGAAGTGGGGGCAGTTGATGCAATCATCGATGTGGTGGGGTCGATTGCCGGTATTTCCGCGCTGGGCATCCAGAATATCTCTTGTTCGCCTCTTCATGTGGGAGCTGGTATCGTGCAATGCAATCACGGTACATTACCTATACCAGCGCCGGCAACGGCGGAGATGATCAAAGGTAAACCTGTTTATTCAACCGAAGTTCAAGGGGAACTCCTCACCCCTACCGGCGCGGCCATCCTAACCTCTTTGGCATCTAGTTTTGGTCCAATGCCCGCTATGAAATTAGATGTTATAGGATATGGCGCAGGTACTAGAGACCTTCCTATACCTAATCTTCTGCGAGTGCTCATAGGAGAAGCCCCGGAGAAACGCTCTATCTCTGAAGGAGAAAACGTTGCCGTTGTGCAGACGAACATCGACGATATGAACCCGCAAATCTACGACTACGTGATTCAGGGCCTTCTACAGCGAGGGGCTCTGGATGTTTTCCTGACTCCAGTCCACATGAAGAAAAATAGACCGGGGACGCTCATGACCATTATATGCCAACCAGAGCATGTAAACCCGATGTCAGAATTTCTAATGCGAGAAACCACTACTATAGGTACACGCTGGCATCTTGAAAACAGAGTTATAGCCTCACGCTCCGTCGCCAAAGTGCATACACAATACGGGGAAGCACGGATAAAAGTGATACGAACAGGCAACCAACCCCCGCAGGTCTCGCCTGAATACGACGACTGCCGAGCCATAGCTAGTCGAACAGGACTCCCTCTCAAAGAGGTGCTGGAAGAGGTGCGCAAGGCTGGAATTAGCCAGTTCACCAAGTAAGGAGCTTTATATTGGTTCTCGAAAGGGGCGTTCGTTCTGAGGATCTTTGCACAGATACAAGAAAGCCAATTCCGTTGATTCTGTTTTGCCAAGGCTGATTCCGACAATGGTTCGGTTCAGTGGCTATGAAGGGAGCTGCTAATTTGTTACGTCGAGGCACTGAATATCATGTGGGAATCTGAGTCAACACAGTGTACGAGAGTTCAGCATCAGGCGATGAGTGACTTTCTTGGTATTGGGGGATAATAGGCTTAACTCGAATTTCCGGCTCGGTTATGTCCTTGCAGACATAACTAGTTAAGATGATTGATAAAAGTGACTCTTTTCCCTTGACTCCACTCTTTCCCAAAGATACCATGCCAGCCTAATCACACATTCCGGTGACGTGAAGGTCGGTGCGCGGCTCGGAAATGATGACGCACCGGCACAGTAAATGGATCCAGGGGTGAATCACCCTCACCACAGAAAAGAACGGAGGTCATACATGGACAAAATCCTGCGGATCGACATGGGTGCAGAAGGAGGGCCTAAGGCTACTGCCGTACAGGTGGGGGAGTATGCCGGTCTAGGGGGAAGAGCGCTCACATCAGCCATCGTATCCAAGGAGGTCCCGCCGCTTTGTCATCCCCTTGGGGCCGACAACAAATTGGTCATTGCCCCTGGACTTCTGAGCGGATCGACGGCGGCAATGTCGGGCCGAATCTCGGTGGGGTGCAAGAGTCCACTGACAGGGGGCATTAAGGAAGCCAATGCCGGCGGACAGCCATCCCAAGTGCTGGCAAGGCTTGGCTATGCTGCAATGGTACTTGAGGGCAAGCCCAACGACGACAACCTTTACGAAATCTACGTCAACAAAGACGGCGTTAGAATTACTGCTAACAACAGTCTAAAAATGCTGGGAAACTACGACCTGGTAGAAAAGATGAGGGAGGAGTTCGGAGACAAAATAGCGTGCATCTCCATAGGACCGGCAGGCGAAATGAAGATGAGCGCAGCCTCCATCGCGTGCACGGATATAGAGCTCCGGCCGACGCGCCATGCTGGTCGCGGAGGCGTAGGAGCGGTAATGGGTTCAAAGCAGGTTAAGGCCATCGTCCTTGATGACAGCGGCATGCCAATGCGGCAGCCAAAAGATCCCGAAAAATTCAAGGATGCCACCAAGAGATGGGTGGACGGTCTGAGAAAGCATCCAGTCACGGGAGAGGGCTTACCTGCCTACGGCACAAACGTGCTCACGAACGTGCTAAACGAAGCAGGGGCGTATCCGACCAAGAATTTCTCATGGGGTAGATTTGAAAACTGCACTAAGATCAGTGGGGAAACAGAGGCCGCTGTGGAGACGGAGCGGGGAGGGTCCGCTACTCATGGTTGCCACCGAGGCTGCGTTATCCGATGCTCCGGTATCTATGTCAACAAGGACGGTCAGTACCTCACCAAGCAGCCCGAATATGAGACGGTGTGGGCCCACGGAGGAAACTGCGGCATCGATGACCTCGATGCAATAGCGATGCTTGATCGGCTCGACGACGATTACGGTTTGGACACTATCGAAATGGGGGCAACCATAGCTGTGGCCATGGAAGCAGGGGTTGCTAAGTTCGGGGACGCTGAGGCTGCCATAAACCTAGTTCATGAAGTCGGAAAAGGGACTCCACTCGGCCGAATCTTGGGCAATGGAGCGGCCGTAACGGGAAAATGCTTCGGCGTGGAGCGTGTCCCTGTGGTAAAAGGACAGGCAATGCCGGCATACGATCCGAGGGGAGTTCAGGGGATTGGAGTCACCTATGCTACCAGTACAATGGGCGCAGACCACACCGCCGGCTACGCAGTGACAGCTAACATCCTTAAGGTGGGCGGCTACGTGGATCCTCATGGCGCGGAAGGGCAAGTGGCGCTGTCCCGAAACCTTCAGATAGCTACTGCAGCAGTGGACTCTACCGGAATGTGCCTCTTCATAGCCTTCGCCATCATGGATCAACCAGAAACCTTCCAGGCACTTTTGGATATGATTAACGCATTCTACGGATTGAATCTCAACGCTGATGATGTGACGAATCTCGGCAAGGCGGTCCTGAAGAGTGAGAGAGAATTCAACGCAAAGGCTGGGTTAACTGCGCAACACGACCGGCTCCCAGCTTTTTTCAAGAAAGAGGCTCTTCCGCCTCACAACATCGTCTTTAAGGTTTCCGACGAAGAACTGGATACTGTTTTCAAATTTTAGCAGGTTTGTACCGCATTATGAAGTGGGTCGAAATACATTGCAACGGTTCGACCCACATTCTTCCAGAAACGGGAGCGGTCGGTCCTCGTTATGGATCGCTCTGAAGATTCTCGGGGATAAGCATTGAATTCGTCAATACAGTTGGATACTTCTAGACTCCCTCCAAGCATCGAGGTGAAGCTCTATGGCAATGAGCTGATTCAAGAAAGTTTCACCGAGCTATTTCAGAAAGGGTGTGTACTTCATGTTAGGGCGGGCGCCACAATCAGGGAAATCGTAACCGGTCCACTGAGGATTCAGCACAACTACCTCGATAACCGTATCAAAACCATATTCCTCAATGGCCAAGCTGTGGATAATGTTGAAGATGCCAGAGTAGGGCGAGATGCTGTCCTCTCCCTTTCCGCATCCATGCCCGGATTCGTGGGCGCGGCGCTCCGAAAGGGAGGATTTTATGCCGCCATGCGAGGCGAAATCACCCACTGTAAAGACCAGATAGTTCTAGGTGGCGAAACTGCTAAAATAACCGTCCGACTTTACAATATCGTGGCGCGGGAACTTGGGCCTAGATTACTCAGATCAGGTATTCAATTTCCGTTATCTGAACTCTTAGCATTCTTTACAGCACGCTCCGAATATTTCTGGAGGGCATGTAGAGCCGTTATGGTAAACAACCTAGAGGTCGATGCAGGGTGCCTGAAACTAATATTAGGGAATCAGCCAGCACGAGAGGCCCTTGTTTTAGTGCAGGTGATCAATGATGCTGACGCCCAAAAGGACGAAGCGTAAAGTCGCCTCATGAGGAGGGTTATATGGCCATTAAAGTCCTAAGGCTTGGATCTGCACGCACTCAGGGAGAAGGACTTCGTATAGGCACCGTCCGTCGTCCACCGAGGGGTGTTCCTAAATCGGAGTTCGCCACTCGGAATTTTTACGATGTCTGGCTTCCCCTCCTTTCGCCCAGTGAACAGCTTCTGAAAGAAGCCAAATCAGCTGAAGACGAAGCCTCTTGGATGCGATTCGTAAAGAAATTCAGGACAGAAATGAATAGACCCGATCCAAGTAAGGTTTTGGACCTGCTGGCTGCCTTGTCCCATCAGACGAATATTGCGATTGGCTGCTACTGTGAGGAGGAAAGAAGGTGCCATCGGTCTGTACTAAGAGACCTTTTCTTGGAAAGGGGCGCAAAGGTTGAACCAAAGTAACACGATACGCTAAAGCTTCAACACGGGCGGAAATCACACGAAGCGGGTGCCGTTGGCTGAATTGGTCAAGGCTCTAAGTGGCCCGGCGGCCCGCAGCAAGATTTATCAAACCGCCAGCCAATAGAATTTCCCGCTCGCGGTCCGTCACGTCGATGGCCAGCCCAATGGTCTTGCCTGTGGAAAGATTTCTTGCTTCAATCTGCTTTAATCCTTTATCCAAAGCTCTTCTTACTTCCGTCAGAGACATCACATTGCCCTGCTCTACGGCGTCGTAATCACGAGGATCGGCAAAAGTCAGAGGCAAGATGCCGAAATTGATGAGATTAGCCTTATGAATTCGAGCGAAACTCTTGGCTATCTTTGCCCTCACTCCTAGAAAACGGGGCGCTATCGCCGCATGCTCACGGGACGATCCTTGTCCATAATTTTCGCCGCCAACCACGAGGCCAACCCTTGCCTCCTTAGCCCTTTCGGGGAACGTGGGATCGATGTTGCCGAACACAAATTCACTGATTGCTTCAATATTGCTTCTCAAAGGGAGCACCTTGCTGCCGGCGGGCATGATGTCGTCTGTGGTAATATTGTTGCCTAATTTCAGGAGCACTGTTGCAGTCACGTCTTTCTGCAATGAAGACAGTCGTGGGAAAGGCTTGATGTTCGGCCCCATAACAACTTGCACGTCGGAAGAACCCGGCTCCGGAAACAAGAGATTCTCAAGGTTGAGAATATACCTGGGAGGATCCGAAATCTCGGGGTATGGTCCAAGTTTTCGCGGATCGGTGATCTTGCCGAATATAGCAGAAGCCGCCGCGGTTTCAGGCGAGCATAGGTAAACTTGATCGGGTTTAGTGCCGCTCCGGCCGGGAAAATTCCGTGGGAAAGTTCTTAACGAGACTGTTCCGGTGGCGGGGGCCTGCCCCATGCCTATGCATCCGAGGCACCCAGACTGATGGATTCTCGCGCCGCTTCGGAGCAGGTCCATGACACCGCTGGCCTGGGCAACATTGAGAAGGACTTGGCTACTACCAGGATTAATTTCAAAACTCACGTCCGGATGGCAGTGCCGATCCTTCACCGCTGCCGCAGTTATCATAAGGTCTCTAAAGGAAGAATTTACAGATGATCCAACTATGACTTGGGCAACCGGAGTCCCTTCGACCTCTGAAACCTTCTTTACATTGTCAGGGGAGCTCGGGCAGGCTATCAATGGCTCAAGGGCATTCAGGTCAATCTCTACGACCTCTGAGTACACTGCGTCTGGGTCCGCCTTTATTTCAGTCCACACTTGCCCACGGCCTTGACTTTCAAGGAACTGTTGGGTCTTGTGGTCTGAGGGAAACATACTCGTAGTACATCCCAGCTCGGCCCCCATGTTCCCTATGGTCGCTCTATCAGTAGCCGACAATGTTTCTGCTCCCGGACCAAAATACTCGAAGATCTTTCCCACACCTCCCTTGACAGTAAAACGCCTGAGCATTTCAAGTATAATGTCTTTTCCAGACACCCAGGGTTGTAACTTGCCTACCAGATGCACGCCGACTACAGTTGGCATGATAAAATAAAATGGGTGACCAGCCATAGCCATGGCTACATCCAAACCACCTGCTCCAATAGCAAGCATGGAACCTCCCGCATTGGTAGGCGTATGACTGTCAGACCCAAGCAGGGTCTTCCCAGGGACGCTGAACCTCTCAAGATGAACCTGGTGAGAAATGCCGTTACCCGGTCGGCTGAAGACGACACCATATTTTGCGGCCGCAGATCTCAGGAACCGATGGTCGTCTCCATTTTTGAAATCTGTTTGCAGGAGGTTGTGGTCCACGTAGCTCACTGAGATTTCGGTTGTCACTCGCGGGACGTTCATAGCCATGAATTCCAAAAAAACCATGGTACCTGTGGCATCTTGGGTTAACGTATGGTCTATACGAATAGCTATTTCAGAACCCGGTATCATTGCTCCCCTGACAAGATGCTGGCTGATAATTTTTTCTGTTACCGTTAATCCCATGAGCGTCTCCTCGATATTCTTTACGTTGTTGTAATCATTGTCGAGCCTCTGTCTCGTCTGGGTAACAAAGACACAGGCGCCGGGTAATTGTGCGGAACATAGACGAAATGAAAATGTCGGCGGCTGTCAGTCTATTCCCTTAAAAGCCTCTCCATTACCACTGTTCCATCTAACTCTTAAATTCGTACCCTAGATGTTTCGGAGCAATACGGACCCCGAATATTTTCAGTCACGGGCCAATTCTGAGAAGTGTTTTCTTGCAGCGGAACGTGCTGCAGCTCCGACGCGCAAGAGCTGGCATTCATCTCGAGTTAATTGCCGCTAATCGCTCAAAATCGGCGCCCATTGACGGACCGTATTAGAAATCATTGGGTGGGCGCCGCTTCGGACAATCCTGTTATGGCATGGGAGCAGGACATCGATATCCAAGGAAGCAATGAATTCCAACGAGGTTCTTAGGGCTTGAGGGTCGGCAGAATAGAGATCGTAACGGCCGATTGCTCCATCAGCGTAGATCGTGTCCCCGGAGATGAGGAGCCGGTGAGCTTTGCTGTAAAGTCCAATGCTTCCGCAGCTATGACCAGGTAAATGAAGAATCTCGACCTCGATACCACCCAGCTCCACTGTCTCCCCACCTTGAAGCTTTCGATCGACATGAAACGTGAATGCGTCCTCGCTAAGCACGTATTGGCTTTGGATCATTGATTCGAACATCCGATTACCATAAACGATCCGATTGTCCCCTCTTTCCAAATAGGAGCCCTCTGACTCATGGACCCATAATTCGGCGTATGGCAAGGCCTGCAACAACTCACGCAAGCAGCCTATATGATCCATGTGAGTATGGGTGAGGATGATCCTTCTCACATCTTTGAGAGGCGTACCCGATTGCTCCAGCGCCTCCAGCTTATACGCGCCCATGTCCATAAGCCCGCAATCAATGAGTGTCATACAGTGAGATTCTGATCTGCCTATAACATATACATGGGAATCCGGCAGGAACTTATCCCTCCCAGGTATCCATCGGATGCCTTCGATAACCTGTTCAACCACTTCTACACCTCGCTGTTCACCACCAGCCTACAACTTAAAAGTGATATCATGCAAAAATCCACTCCCAGTCGTCCTCGGGAAGAAGATGTTGTTTCACCTGTTCAGTAATTGACTGAAGAATGATCCATTCGCCGCACCCTCTGGCAACCAGCGCCGGATTTCCAGCCCTGTTCATTGTCAGCACCAGACCGTTGGCTGTGAAAAACCGAGGATTGTTGGCACTGCCTCGAATGCCATCCGGCTGCCCAATGAACAAGAGCTGATCGTATGAATCCACTTTTCTGAACAGGCTAAGCTCCATTCGCACGGTGAGCCCAGCTCCTTTTGTATTCATGAAGCCCGCCCAACCTGTGTTTTCGTCGAAAATAGATGTTATAACCGCTGGATGAAGCTCCCGTTCACCAATTAGAAAATAACGAACTCTATCCCGATCGTCGTCTTCGGATCCCCACAAGGCGCTCACGCCTCTCCACGACGGCGAATCATGGTATCTGAATCTCCTCTGCAATCCAATGACATCGCGATGATGTCCACATACAAAACAATTTCGATAATATGGTAACAAACGTGTTACTTCACCCGGTTGTTCCATCTTGCTGGTCTCGAGGTTCGAGACGTCCAGTGAAACAATCTCTGCGCGAAGATAAGGTTTCTTATCGCCATGTTTTGTTATTGAGGCTGAGAAGACAGGACCCCTGAGATCCCGGCTCAAGGATGCCTGCAACAGTGCATTATCGCCTATCCTCAAGCCGGAACCGCCGAACCGAAAAATAACCTTGACTGGATATTCGGGGGATCCATAATTTCGCCAAACGTCTAAACACAGCCCCATGGCGAGTCCGCCGTGGGGAAGCCCAATCGCTCCCTCGTGATGATATTCAAAACAGAGCTCTGCTATGAATTCTTCCTCAGTTTGATGCTGCACCACAAGCCGAACGAATGGCTCGCTGCCGGTCAGGAATGACCAGCGGTTATAGTCAGTTCTCAACTCCCCATTCCTCCCGCTAAAAACAGCTCCTCAGGGAGAGTGCGTTGGTCAGTACCCGACTCCACCATATCCTTATCTATCAATGTACAGCGACACCGCCTCTCCACCGCCTAAACAAAGGGACGCCATGCCGGTTTGCTTGTCAGCTTTTTTCATCGCATAAATAAGTGTTGTCAACACTCGAGCGCCGCTGGCGCCAATGGGATGGCCCAAGGCCACAGCTCCACCTCGCACATTGCACCGATCAGAATCCAGCCCAAGTTCGCGCATAACCGCAACCGTAGAACCGGAGAACGCCTCGTTGATTTCCATCAGTTCGATATTGTGATAGTCGATGCCTTCCTTCTTTGCACACTTGGGAATGGACAGTATCGGCGCCATGAGTACGAATTTCATGTCCAGGCCTGCGCTGGCTTGGGCTCCTACTCGGGCAAGGATTTCCAACCCGTGCTGTTTTGCAATGTCTTCTCCCACAACGCACAGCGCGCCTGCACCGTCCGAGATGACCGACGAATTCCCTGCCGTGGCGTATCCATCTTTTTGGAATGCTGGCCTCATCTCGCATAACACATCGTACGACGTTGGCCTTGGACACTCATCTACCGAAAAAATGAGCGGTTGACCTTTTCTCTGCGGAATTTCAATGGGTAATATTTCGTCTTTGAATAGACCATTATGTATGGCAGCCAACGCCCTTTCGTAACTCAGCGCAGCGTATTTGTCCTGATCTTCACGCGACACATTGTATTTCTCACTACATAGATCGTTGCTGATGCCCATGTGAAAGTCGTTCACAATGTCCCAGAGTCCATCGTGAACCATGTGATCTTGTAGCGTACCGTTGTTCATGCGGTAGCCAAAACGCGCCCGATCCAAATAATACGGGGCCAAACTCATGTTTTCCATGCCCCCCGCCACCACGATGTCGGCGTCCCCTAGCTGTATAGCCTGGGCAGCCAACATGACCGCCTTTAATCCCGAGCCACAAACCTTGTTGATGGTGAAACATTGCGTTTCAAACGGGAGCCCGGCATGCAGCGACGCTTGACGAGCAGGATTTTGACCGTAACCGCAGGGCAAGACCTGTCCCATGATCACCTCGTCGATGTCAGAATTCTGCAAGCCGGCCCTCTTGACCGCCTCTTGGATGACAAGGCCCCCTAGTTTCGTTGCCCCTATGCTACTCAGACTACCGCCAAAAGAGCCAAGCGCAGTACGAGTGGCGCTAACGATAACCGCTTCACGGGTTTTTCCCATATATGCTCCTTTCACACAATGAGTTGAATAAACAGTGACGACCCAACCGCCGACTAGTCAGAGGTATTTTCCAATCAAGATCTCCGCTATCTGAACAGCATTCAGGGCGGCGCCTTTGAGGATATTGTCAGACACGACCCAAAGATTGAGCCCATACGGTACAGACTCGTCTGCGCGTATGCGACCCACAAAAGTGCCTTCTTTGCCCCAGGCGATAGATGTTAACGGATACATGTTCATCGCCGGATCGTCCAAAACGACCACTCCGGGGGCCTTGCGGAGTAATTCCCGTGCGTCAGCCGGCGAAAGACTAGATTCCAACTCGACATTCACAGACTCGGAATGGCCGAAAAACGTCGGCACCCGTACTGCGGTTGCAGTAACCTTGATACCGGGATCGAGAATTTTGCCCGTCTCCCAAACCATCTTCATTTCCTCTTTAGTGTAGCCGTTTTCAAGAAACACATCGATGTGGGGGAGACATTCAAAGGCTATCCGATGAGGATAGACCTCAGCATGCATAGTCCGAAAGGATTCAAGCGCCTGCCTTAGGTGCCCAAGGTTGTTGGATCGATTCCATGAAATGGCGTTGGACATCTCCCGAGACTGCTTAAGCATCTCTTCTATGGCGTCTTTCCCGGTTCCAGAAACAGATTGATATGTGGAAACCACTATTCTCTTGATCCTAGAGGCGTCGTGAATCGGCTTCAGCGCCACCAACATCTGGATAGTTGAGCAATTTGGATTGGCGATTATATTTTTGGTCGTATAGCCCGAAATAGCCTCTGGATTGACCTCTGGCACTACGAGAGGCACCTCCGGGTCCATCCTAAAATGCGCCGTATTGTCGATCACGACGCAGCCTGCCGTGGCGGCAGCGGGGGCAAAACGGGCGCTTACGGATCCTCCAGCCGAAAACAGTCCAATGTCCACACCTTGAAATGACGAGTCTGTCAATTCTCGCACCGGATACTCTTGACCCTTAAATCTCAGGGTCTTTCCTTCAGACCTGCCTGAAGCTAGAAGCAGGATGTCCGATACAGGAAAATTGCGGTCCTCCAGCACTCGAATCATCATGTTGCCCACCGCTCCTGTCGCACCAACGACGGCGACCCTATATCCCTGTTTCTTCATAAGCATCTGTCTCCTTGTCTCAAAATTGTCCGCGTGGCAGCACCGAATGGATCCTGGTTTGAAAAATATGGTCCCTTCATCTTACTGCTTGGAACTGGTTTTCTCTTTCTTTTCTGCGTCCACCTGTTCTACGGATACGCGGTGAAATGAAAAATCTCCTGAGGCGCTGTCTTTCTTGAGAACCCACACTCTGCCGGTATCTGTATCTATCATGAATGTGTGGCCTTTGGCGTGAGGTGACACAAACACCTGGTACCGTCCCGACACCATTATGATATCACGCGTCTCTCCAGCTTTCGCCGCGATTCCCTCATCTCTGCCCAATGGCCATTGGGGCGCAGCTATTTGGGGGATTAGCGCTACAGCAATGGCGCCCAATACAATGTAGCGGGGCCCAGACATAATATACTCCTTCATTGCAAACTTCGAATTGTTAACTGTATCAACAGGAAACAACGACGTCAAATCGAATTGCAAGGCGAACTCCTCAAAATAGTTCGCGCTCCCGAACCGCGCACTCCGCGAAAACTGTACAAGCGCCAAAAGACAAATGTCTTGCGAAAGTCTCCTGAAGTGTGGTATAAATATGTCCGTACTTTTGCGCACTAACATAAAGAAATCTAAGATGTTATCTTTTCTTTCTTATAGCTTGGTTTAGCACTGATCAACACTGGCGTGTAGGTGCCTCACACAATGAAAACCCTCAAACGGTTCTTAGCTTTCTCGGTCGGAATATTTGTGTTTCTACTCGAGATCTTACCTGCCTTTTCGATGACGGCCGTTGAAATCCTTGAACAGGTTGCCAAGAAGAATTTCTCGCAAGATTTTAGACTTATCCTTTCCGTGAAGACCATGAAAGGAAAGAAACAGGCTTCCGAGCATTCCCTTTGGATTATGGGTAAGATGAAGCCAGACATGGCAACGCTGTTCGTGGATTTTGAAGAGCCGCCTGAAACCAAGGGGTTGCGGTTTCTCGTCCAAGTTCCCAATGGAGAAGAGCCCAGGGCCTACATGTACCTGCCGGCCACGGCAAACGTCCTACCGCTGGCTGCCGACGATCCGTCAGTGGACCTTGGCGGTACAGGACTCACTATGGAGGATATGCAGGGATTTGTGCCGGAACGCAGTGAACGACTCACTCTTATGCCAGAGCAAAAACTGGACAAACAGGAATGCTACGTCATAAAGGTGGCACGCGCTGAAGAAAAAGCTTACCGACTCCTCTGGATTTCTAAAAAGAACTTTATTGTAATAAAGTCCCAAAGTGTAGATGCCAAGGACAAGATAACTCGAATATTTAAAGTAACAGAACTCTTTGAAACCAGGGAAGGAAAAGAATACCCACGGGAAGAGGAAATCGTTATGCCAGGCAAGGACTTGCGTATCGTAGTGCGGCAGGAACATGCGTCCTTCGGGATCGAGCTGCCGGACGAGCTATTCAATCCCGAAACCTTTGGCACATATCAATGGCGGGCAGGCAAGAACTAATAACACATTTAGGATATTATAGGTATTGGACGTAAGGTGGCCAAGAGGATGGCTGAAAGACTCAGATGCGAAAATCCCCTAACATAACCGGATTGGTGCTGGCTCTCACGGGCATACTCACTCTGTCCGGTTGCGGAGTCATCTCGAACCTCGACAGTATGCGGGCAAGTATGGACCAGATGGCCTATTACACCGGGCTGATGGCGACTAACATGCCGGTTATGGCCCATAGTACGAGTCGCATTGCGGACACTGCCGTCAAAATGGACAAAAAAACCGACGAGATTTTTCAGAGCCTCGAAAAACGAGCAACATCAATTGATAGAAATATAGTTGGTACATCTCAAGATACCCTTGCGCAAAGCAACAACATGATCAAAGAGTTGAGTGGCATAAAAAGTGAACTGTCAAAGATCACGACATCGCTCCAGCGAACCCAATCAAGGAATGACGTTGGCGAACCAGATGCCGAAAAAGTAAATGCCATGCAGCATAAGCTGAAAAACCTCGAAAAGCAGATCAATGAATTGGAGACCAGGGTCAAACAGGTTGGCAAGACTCCATAGTTGCTATCGGTCTCCTTCCCCCCTAGCCATCCTGGTCCCATATCCCAACGCAAGACTTCACAAACCCCGAAACCTCTCCAAAACTCTCTCCATCTATTTCAAGAATGCTAGATTCTCCGCTGGCCTGCTAAGCTACGAAATGCCTTTGGGAGGTCAGCTGCCGCTTGATGTCATTCACCACCCGGCTCTGGTCAAACGAAACCTTCAAAGCGGGCTTGCGAATAATTCTGTTAACCGCATACATGAGTCGCCAATGGAGCTTTGGGATTGTGAACAATTTGCCTAAGGCGCGCGCTATTCCCGAAAGCTCCAAATATTTTTCGTCTATACCTGAGATGATTTCAGGACAAACTCGTGCGGCATCCACCATCTGCGACAGCGCCCTATCGATGTCCAAGGATGGCGAAACATACCAAAGTTGCCTGAGGGGGTCGCTATCTGCGGAAATAAACCCCTCCTTAATCGCTACGTCCCAGAGCCTGGTCCCTGGATACACTCTCACTCCGAGAAAAAAATTGATGGTGTAGTACGGGGGACGAGTGTGTCTCACTAGGTCCTTAATAATGAAATCGAGTGTGTCTTGGAGGGTCTGATTCGTTTCTCCCGGCCCGCCTATCAGGAAATCCCAAAGGACTGTGAAGTCGGTGCCGCGAATAGCATCGGAAGCTTCAGAAATATCACCCATAGTAAACCCCTTGCGATAATTCTGAATCATGACTGGCGACGCAGATTCAGGAGTCACCCAAAAAGAGCTAAAACCGGCCAGATGCATCAACTCCAGAAAATCGCTATCCAAACCTTTGGGGCTGACACCCATCGCGGTAAAGGAAGCTCTCCAGGAACGTCTTATGATTTCTTCTAGCACCTGAGCACAATGATCCAGGGGATCGTTGAAAACCGAGTCCACGAATTCAAAAGATCGCGGATGGTATCTTGTAATTACCTCTTCTATCTCGTCAACAACGTCCCGTGGATCTCTTAACCGTATTGACTGGCCTTCGAGCAACTGGTTATATGTGCAGTAAATGCACTGGTTGCGGCATCCCCTCCGACTCTGAATCGTGTAGCTGCTGCCCATAGCCTCGTAAGGCTTCAGATCAATCCAGCGGCCTACTTCAGCTCGGGTTCTTTCCAAGGATGTCAATGCTGGCGGGTTCAGTACGAACTGTCCATTTCGCATGCATCCAACACCGTGAATTTGGTCAGGAGACAGTCCTTGTTCGAGGCGCTCCAGCAAGCGAGGAAAGGCTTCCTCGCCCTCGGAAATCACAACGTAATCCGCCTTGAGGTATTCCAGAACTCCTTTGGGATAAATGCTCGCACCAGAGCCGCCGAGAACGATGCATGCCTTAGTCAACGCCCGTACCTCATTTATCATGACTCTTATCTCTTCTAGATAAGATCGAGGATGCAGCATGTTGCAGTTATCGATATTCCGGATAGAAATGCCTAACACATCAGGCTTAAAATATTCGATGACGTCCCGAAGACGCTCGACAGGAGAGCGTTGAAAACACAAGTCCACAACGCTCACTTCATGGCCCGCTAGTTCAGTTGCGGTTGCGACGTAACACAGCCCTATTGGAGGAGCAGCGAGTACGTCGCTCTTTCTGTTGCTGTTGATCAGTAAAACCTTCATGAAAGGGGTGCTGTTTTGTCGGAGCGGGCTGTGGCTCCTTCGTCTTTTCGATAATAATCATGAATAAGCTGCACCACGTATTCTTTGTCTTCCGTAGTGAGTTCTGGGTACACTGGGAGAGCTAAGACCTCTGACGCGGCTCGTTCACTCTCAGGCAAGTCGCCCTTGGAAAACCGCCCTCGTGCCACACATTCCTGAAGATGCAAGGGTAAGGGATAATATATCTCGGTGGACACTCCTCGGTCCGCGAGAAAATTCCGCAAGCCGTTTCGGTTATGAGCTCTTATGACATATTGATTAAAAACGTGTCTTTCTCTTACTGTCACCGGAGGTGTAACCCGACCATTAGCCAAGCCTAAGTCAGACAAACGTCTCGTGTAATACGAGGCGTTCAGTCTGCGCTGTTCCGTCCATGACTCAAGGTACTTTAACTTCACCCTCAACACAGCTGCTTGAAGAGCGTCCAGCCTGAAATTTCCACCTAGGACTTTATGGTAATATTTCGGGTCTGCCCCCTGATTCCTTATGATTTTAAGCTGTCGGGCCAGCTCTTCGTCATCGGTGGTAACTATCCCTCCATCACCGAATCCGCCCAAGTTCTTGGAGGGAAAGAATGAGAAGCAACCAGCCAAGCCGAAACTGCCTGCCCTCTTGCCCCGACATTCTGAACCGATAGCTTGGGCTGCGTCCTCGACTAATGCTATGGCGTTCTTCCTAGCGATCTCCACTAGGTTAGACATGTCAGCGGTTTGTCCAAAAAGGTGCACTGGTATTATGGCCTTTGTTCGTGCGGTCAACGCATCCTCGACCAGCGCCGCGTCTATATTAAAATCATGGGGATCTATATCGACAAAAATAGGTGTCGCTCCAAGCCTTATGATCGATCCGACGGTGGCAAAGAAGGAAAAAGGGGTGGTAACCACTTCGTCTCCGGGGCCAACGCCGATGGCCATCAAACATGCAACCAAGGCGTCAGTACCGGACGAAACCCCCACCGCGTACTTGCACCCGCAGTATGCAGCTATCTCTTCCTCTAGCGCCTCCACCTCTGGGCCAAGTATGAATTGTTGAGTCTCCATGACTCGATCCACGGCAGCCCTTATCTCATCACTAATTTGACGATACTGAGCCTTTAAGTCCAACAGAGGGACGGACCGCACTGGGGAGTTTAGCTCCATGGCTTGCTCACTGCTCCCTTCTTACGCCTTTTCTATGCCGCCGAAGGGTTGTAGGTTGGAGCGTTCTTGGCCGTCTTACCCTTTAGGTGACTGTGATAATATTCGTACGTCATAGGCCGCCCGTCGGCAAGATGCCTTGCATCGATAACGTCTCCAACGAATATCGTGTGGGTGCCGGCGTCTAACGTGGCGAATACTCGTGCTTCCATAACGCCTATGGCGTAGTCTGTGACGATCGGACAACCTGTCTTGCCTTCAATCCAGTTCACCTTGGATAATTTGTCCACGTCCCGACCTGACCTAAACCCGAAAAGCCCGATAAATGTCATGGGCGCCTCCTGGCTTAAGATGGTGATGCCCAAGACAGAGCTTTGTCTTATAAGATCATGCGTTAAATTTTTCTTATTAATGATAACTGCGAACCGTGGGGGCTCCGACGTAACCTGTAATACTGTATTGACAATCTGTCCATTCATACGGCCTTCAAATACGGAAGTCACTACATACAATCCGTAACTTATTTCCTGGAACACCTTATAGTCCAAATTTTCTTTCATATAGCGCTCCACTGATATCGTAGGCATTCAACTGGCACAGGCTGTGACCTTGATGACCACCGGATAATGCAAGAATCAGACTTAATCGTCAAGTCTTGGCTCACATTCCAAACCTGCCCGGCATTTTATGCCCCCCAAAGAGTTGATACAGGACGCAATGAAAAAGTTGACAGCAGTACAGGATAATCTATTATATTATATATAAGCCCCGAATCCCCATCCCATCGTATTTATAAGAAGTCGCAGCAAACCGCCTCTCCGGCGTGAGTCTTCGCGTCGCCGTCTGAGGACTAGTAAATTTTCCATCAGAATAGGGATCCAAACTCTCTATGGAGAAACGGAGGCAAGAATGGATAGGAGGGACTTTCTTAAGGGGATGGCCGCAGCAGGTATGACGGCCTCATTTGGCGGCACGATCGCCATGCAAAACGCACCCGCTCAAGCTGCGGGTAAGCTCGACATCGGTCAGATCAAACAGCTCAAAGTGGATGTGCTCACGGAAACAAGTTGGTTTGACAACAACATCTTGAAGAAAAACATGATGGATTACGGTGGCGCAATGACCAACCAGTACACCGTACCGTGGGATCCCAAAAACGCCGGGGGATACGCTGCTCTAGTTACCGTAACCACACTCGATGGGCAGGAACGAAAGTTCTTGCTAGACTCAGGATGGAGCAACGAATGGATGGACTACATATTCGAAGAGAAGAGTAGCGTGTCAAAAATGCTTAAGAGCGGTGAAATAGAATTCATGGTTATTTCTCATTGGCATCTTGACCATGCATGGGGGATTGAGTCTTCTCTCAAGCATAAACAAGATGTAACGCTCTATGCCCCTGGGACATACTATCCTGAAGACATGGCCCTTCTGAGAGACAAAGCCCACATAAAGGTCAAAGACAAAGAAGGACGGGAAGTACTTCTTTGCAAGAACGATTATCCCCACACTGGGAAACTCATCCTGTGTTCCCCTGACGGCGAAAAGGGGGACGGAGTGTATCGCCTGATGCCAGGCGTCGCATTGAGGATGTTCGATGTACCGATTCTCTTAAGAGTGCGCGGAGAAAACGTCCTTTACTTCAACGTAAAAGACAAAGGCGTAGTGACTGTGACCGGATGCTGTCACCCTGGAATCCTTTCCTTATTCTCTTGGGCAAGAGCCAACATTGACGATTACAAATCATACGGGTGCTACGGTGGACTGCACATATCGGTATTCGAAAACTGGGACCCCAAGTTCGACGATATTATTAAGGGGGTCAAATCCTTTAACTTCCAGAAGCTCGCTTGCAATCACTGCACTGGCTGGATATGGGCTGAGAAAGCCGCGGCAGCAGGAATCCCCGTGGTCAAAGGAACAGACAAGTTCAAAGATTACAAGAGACAATCAACCGTGGCTAAAGCCACAAACGTATTCCTCACCAACGGAGACAGCGTAGTTTTTTGAGCAATACCTGTCCGAACGCAGGCTTCACCGGGAAGCGGGGTTGAGATGCTACCCCATAAGTCTCTCTATCTTTCACTCCGCTTCCTATGGTGAAATATTATAGTTTGAGCTTTTTTGAGCGTCTAACGACAGGGGAGGGGAGGCCGTCAAGATGAATAAAGCCACAAGCCAACTCCGCCCATGGAATTATGTCCAAGGGCTTGTTTCTTTTATCATAGTGTTCCTCATTTCTGTTGGAATTTGGTACCTCTTTATGCACGGGAACGGCATTATGAAACTCTATACCCCCATGTATGGTTTCTCCCTCGTTGCCATGCTCTTGTGTTCCATCGTCCTCATTTCGAATGTATGGAATTATTACCCCCTCTCTAATACTCCCTCGCACGTGGGAGACCGTTTGCTAAGAGGAATCTTGCTCACTCTCGAGGCGATCATCCTTACTCTAGTGATCACATACGGTATCTTTTGGCACGGTATCGGCGCATACGCCGTCGCCTACTTCAGCCCTCACTCTATCGTGATCTCAGGGGGAACAGGTGCTGAACCGTTCTTGGCGCGGGAGAACGCCTCAACAGCCATACTATATTTTGGAGCCGCCTTCCTTTGGGTAGCCCTGACATGGGACTTGGGGTTTGGTGACTGGCCGTGGCAGAAAAGCGACCGAGGAGTCGTTGCCTGGTCCAAAACCATCACAGTTATCTTATTGAGTGTAATCGTCTATGCATTCCTGTTCCATCCGCATGTGTGTTACCTGTTTTACCCTCCCCAAAACAAAGCCGGGGTTGAAGCTTGGTGGGCATCTTTTGCCGGTACTAGCAGCGCCTTTTTCAGTCTAGGCCTTCTACTTTGCATTGTCGCCTGGCTGACCATTACTCGAATCTTGTGGGAGGGGTACCCCTGGAAACTGTTTGGACAAGAAAACGACGGCTTATTCCTCAGAGGAGTAATCACGACAATTGGCTCTGCAATCCTAGGAAACATCACTTTTCTGGTGCTGCTGAGAATCATGAATATGTACTGGATGGAGCCGTTTGAAGGCGGACAATATACGGATGCTCCATATTTTCGCTACTTGCACACTGGTGAGATAAGCGGATTTGTCATTCTCGCAACTTTTGTCCTCCGCACATACTTCAATAATTTCCCGAACACGCGAAGCATTGGCTTGAACGCAATCATTAGAACCAGCCTGGTCTTCATGGGTGGGTTGGGGTTCTACGTTTTCTACTATTCTCCTGCTAGTGCCTTACTCTTGGGTAAAGTACCAGGCATAGCCCAACCAGACGACACGCCGCTCGTTTGGACCATCCTGTACCTCGCCATTGTGATGATCCACGGCGAGTTTTTCAAATCGTGGCCCCTGCCAAATAGGGAGGCAGCGTAAGGGAACTCATGGACGTTTCCAAGAGAATGTTTTTCAAGCGAGGCATTTTGGAAGGCGTACGGTCTATCTTCCGCTCCTTCCACCAAGGCATAGACGAGGCTCGGAATCGAGAACATCTTGCGAAATTCTTCCAGTCTTACGAATCTAGCTATCCCCTCACTTTGGGATATCCGGACGATATCCTTTTGGAGACAGCGAAACGAGCAGGTATCAAGACAGAAGGACGAGAGAAAACGTCCATTATGCGAGAGCTGTTTGAGAAAACAGGAGCCCTTTAGCGTGGACGCACAGGCTCACATCCGTTGCCTCGTGGATGGCATGTTCATCAAAGTCTCTTGGGTCCAAGACCTCATGGAAGAGCTTTCCATAACAGGGATCAGTGAGGTTTGGGGGGAGGAACTCGGGTACTATGTATGGTTTTCTAATGCGGTCGGCGCCTATGCCCTAGGTCTGGATTCATGCTGCGTAACTGGGCCTGAGAACGCATTACCCAAGGCCGTATTCTCTATAAGATGCTTTCCGTACACCAATTCCAAAGTCTTCGAAACATTTTCTCCCAACGAGAAGGCATTGATTACAAGTTCTATCTTCGACCACACGAATACACCTCGTTATGAATGCAAGGAAGCTATTCCACCCGGATTATTTCGCGTCGGCTTGATTGAAATAATTGCCGACCCGCGCTGCGCAGCTGCCGTTTTCTCTCTGACCAGCCTCGATGTTTTGACCACTCGAGCGTCGCCCTCTGAGATCATGACGAACGTTGAAAAGAAGAGTCGGCGCCGCATCTCAGATGGCGCGTCGATACGTCAGGTCCCCGGATGGTCTATGGCGTACCCTCTTTTCGACTGTCTTATCAGTATGTTCGCATTTTACTCGGCTGCGCACCCTTCTTTGGCCCTTCACAGCGAATCGAGAGGTTTTGAATGGGTTTCCGACGACGAAACGGAAGACTTTCGCGCAGTAGATTCCGATGCAACCCATATCAAGACTGTTCTCGTTGCCTTCAATGGCAATGTGTGCAATGAGAGCCATCTATTGGATTCCTATTTGCGTGATCAAGTTAGTAGTGGGGCTTGCGATGTCCTTTTTGATTCTGTGTCCTCCGGGCTGAATTCATCACATGCCATTCTCGATACGGCGGCGAAGCAGTCGATGCTAAATCCTCTCTGGTGGGAAATACCTCATCGGCGCTACACCTCGAAACTGTCCACTACCTGTGGCTGCGAGTGACGAAAATTTTGCGGCACTGCGCTCGGATTGAATCTACGCGTCGTTAACAGCCACCAAACGGATGAATGCCAAAGGGGTCGCCCATTGAAATTGCACGCCATGGTTCCCGTGTGTTCCATGTAAGAGCGAGGCCCTGTACGTACCTGCGTCCAAAATATTAGTAATGGCAGCCCCCGCCCCGGCATATCCTAAACGGCCTCTACAGACGCCAACTCCGCTTAGATAGGTGACCTTAACGATGTGTGGCCCCCTGTCAACCGTAGCTCAACTGATTTATCGATAGTCACTTATGGGAAGATTAGGAAAAACTGAGGTAGCGCGACATTGCCTACGGCTCCTCACAAACACACGGGTCACCACGATTCCTATGCGAGCAACGAGGCGCTCCCGGCAATTGTCTTAATTGACCGGGTCGCTTCCCGTGAACTTTGAATCCTCAGCATGTCTTTTTCGGGAATCCTCTATCTCCATGGCCACAAGCCTTGCAATCAGGATGGCAGGGAAGAGTTGGCCTACCATGGATTCGAGGATTACGGTGGTCTTGGCCACTGGATGAACAGGGAGTATGTCTCCAAAGCCCACGCTAGTGAGGGTCACGAAGCTAAAGTACACAAAGTTAGCGCCTAGTATGTGCGGATTTCGCGACTCAAGATGCGGCGCCATGCTGAAGGAAGTCGGGTCTTGGAAATCGATAAGGGTGAAGACCATGGCAAAAAGTATCCCAAGAAGCATATACAACGCCACAGCCCCTGCTATTCTATGGAAGTTTATTGGCCCTTCCCGAAATACATGAGATAGAATAACTCCCATCAGGACACATGCGAACAATGCTCCAAAGATCACGTTTGTTGACTCCAACCAAACCGCGTGATGGATGCATTGAATTATTCGTAGGATAACGCTGATGATGGCAAGTCCAATGATCGCGCCGCCCCATATTGGAGTCCCCACAACCGTCAATACGCCTGAAATGAGTACAAGGATGAATGAGAAGTTTATGAGGACGATCCTAGCCACCTCAGATTCGACCAACGGATAAAGCACGAAGACCTGAGCAAGGAGCACAACCAGCAGAATGGTCAGACCCACATCATGGGTCCACAGTTTCTTAACATGGCGGTACATAGCCGCTACCTCGATGACGTTCTGACAATTGTCAAATACCTCCAGAATACACCCATTATGACTTTTTCACATAAGTTTTCTTGGCTTGCAACAGCAAAGGCTCTTACGACCTTTTCGAAGCAATGTCTTGATAATTCTTGAAAATATCTATAAATTTCTTGCATAAGGGTGTCTTGTGTTGCTCCATTCTCATGAGTTGATATAATGAGGGCACTGGGGGTCGCTATGAGCGTAAAACAGCAAGTTAAGACTCTCGACGAGAGCGTTGAATCTCCTCAGCTCGCCAGCACTCTGCGAGTACTTGTGGTAGGGTCTGAATCAGACGATCATGTCAGCGAGGTCTTGCAATCCCTTAGAAACATAGGTCATGAGATTGTCCAAGTCCACACGATCCCATATAACTTAGTCACTCCTACCGGGGCCGTGGACAGTACCCTAGCAGTCTCTGTCTTCCACGACATCCAGAAATATGTGAGGGAGTCACCGCCCGATGTGGTCATTCAGACAAAGGATCAGCCCGAGCTATTCCGACTCCTTGTGGAGATCCTGCCGGCGAAAACCAGGATACTGGATTCACTGATCCTTCCCATTGTCAGGGGGATTAAGGACATATCCGGCGAACTAATCGCAGCGCGCACGAGACTCCAGACCGTGGAGTTGATGAAAGAAGTTCTCACCTCCGGTCCCGAGGTGAGCCTGATGGTCGTTGACGAAGACCTAAAGATCGTGGAGATCAGCAATTCGGTGCTCGAAAGAGGAAGGATGGGCCTGGAGGACTGCATAGGTCGTCCGTGCCACTGGGTGTTGAGGAAAGGAGCGAAGCCGTGTGACTGCGCAGGAGACCGATGTATCGCTCGTGAAGTGCTCCTCACAGGAAAGTCGGTCCATACAGTAAAAGAAGCTACCACAAAACACGACTCACGGTACTATTTTACGGTGAGCGCGTATCCAATGAATACAGAAGGCCAGGAGAAGATGAATGTCCTCGTGGTCTGGAAAGACATACACGGAGAAATGAGGCGAGTGCTGGACCAGCATGCTCAGGACATTCAGCAAAGCTTCTCCCATATTCTCGAGCGAGACAAGATGGTTGCCTTGGGTCAGTTGGCGGCAGCGGCGGTTCACGAGATCAATAACCCGATCCAAGGAATCCTCACCTTTGCCAAACTCATGAGACGCTCATTCGACAAAGATTCTCTGACCCCCGAAGAAATAGAGCAATTCCGTTCGTACCTAGACCTCATTGCAGGAGAATCCGCGCGGTGCGGACAAATACTACGAAATCTCCTCGCTTTCGCCCGTCTGGATAACATGGAGAAGACAGCCTTTGATTTGAGTCGGGTGGTGGACGAGATCTTCATGCTGATTCAGAATAGGGCCTCACTTCAAGGGATCACTCTTAAGCGCCGCATACAGAATAATATCCTTCCTATATTCGGAGATCGAGGTCGTATCAAACAGGCGTTACTGAACCTCGTTATCAACTCGATGGATGCCATGCCACAAGGCGGAGTTATAACCGTAAAAGCGAACATGGGAGGGAAGAACGACTACATACGGATACTGGTACAAGACACTGGGGTCGGCATACCTAAAGGCCTCCATGGAAGCATTTGGGAGCCGTTTGTCACCACAAAGGCAGTTGGGAAAGGTGTTGGATTGGGATTAAGCGTTGTGTACGGCATTGTCACTCAGCACGGAGGCACCGTTGACATGCAGAGCGAAGAAAATCAGGGCACGGTGTTCGGAGTAAACCTGCCCATCTTCAAGGGATCTCAGGAACAGCTCGCTCCTGATGATGTTCCTTCAGGGAGGCGCCGGCTCGGTAATGGCTAGACGGCACAGATTCATGGTGGTTGATGACGAACTTATCGTTAGAGAATCTCTGGCAGCGTGGCTCGAGAAGGAAGGCGCCGCTGTTGATAAGGCGGAGTCCGGGGAGCAGGCCCTTGCCCTCATGGAACAGAGATTCTACGACATACTCTTCGTGGACATCAAGATGCCCGGGATGGGCGGTTTTGGACTCCTCGAGCAGGTAAAGACACAATTCCCTACTACGCTGGTGGTGATCATCACCGCGTACGGCACAGTAGAGCACGCCGTCCAGGCCATGAGACTCGGAGCCAACGATTTCCTCGTAAAACCATTTGATCCCGAAAGCCTTGGCCTACTGGTTGCCAAGCTGCTAGAACATCAAAGGCTCCTCGAAGAATCTCAATACCTTCGCGGGGAGATCTCCCGCTGCTGGGCAGGGCTGGATCAAATAGTCGGCAAGTCGCCCCGCATGGTCGAACTCTTCGACACCATCGGCGAGATTGCAACCAGCGAATCGTCCGTACTTATCCTTGGAGAGACAGGAACCGGGAAAGAACTTATAGCTAGAGCCATACACGCAAGCAGCAAACGGCTGGGAGGACCCTTTGTCCCAATCAATTGCGGCGCTATCCCCGAATCCCTTATCGAAAGCGAGATATTCGGATATGAAAAGGGGTCTTTTACCGGTGCAATGAGGGCAAAGAAGGGTCTGATCGAAATAGCAGAAGGTGGAACCCTTTTCCTGGACGAAGTTGGCGAGATTTCACCCAAAATGCAGGTGGACCTCCTCAGAGTCCTTCAGGATAAACGTTTCTTTCGCGTCGGCGGAGTGGAATCCCTCTCCGCGGACTTCCGCCTCATCAGCGCAACTCACAAAGATCTGAACAGTCAGATTGCCACCGGAACCTTTCGCCCAGATTTCTTTTATCGCATCAACGTAATTACTCTCCGCGTTCCTGCACTGCGGGAACGCAAAGAAGACATACCCCTGTTGGCAAACCACTTCCTCCAGAGATTCTCCAGAGAAACCAATAGGCACGTTGACTCTATCAGTGACAAGGCAATGGATATCCTCATGAACTATCCTTGGCCCGGGAACATACGTGAATTGGAAAATGTGGTGGAGCGGGCTGTCGTTACCTCGAAAAAGAGAATTATCACTCCAGATGCATTTGCTTACCTCACCACGGAACCGTCCGCCTCCATGTCATCCTTGGGACCGCGGTCTCTACAAGAGGCTGAAGCAGCTCATATTAGGCATATCCTCGACGAAACAGACTGGAACATCAGTCACGCTGCTAAGATCCTTCTAGTGGACAGAACAACACTCCACAAGAAGATCAAGAAATACGAACTCCAGCACCCTCTCAATAGTCCGGAAGCCGAGCCGCGATGAGCACGGCTGAGAATCAATCCGACCCTGATCCGGCCCAAAAAGGCCTTATCTCAGTAGTACCCCTAGGGAGGATAGGAGAAGACGTCCTGCGCGTCGTCACAGACAGCCTCCAAGGCATCCTCAGATTGCCGGTCGATCTTATGCCCACGGAACCATTGCCGCCAGAGGCATTCATGGAACCGCGAAACCAATACAATGCCATGACCATTATCAAGCACCTGTCAAATAATCGCCCTGGCAAAACACTGAAGGTCTTGGGGGTGACAAACAAGGACCTTTGCAACCCAATATTGACATACGTCTTTGGCGAAGCCTATCTCAACGGCGCTGCCGCAGTACTATCATGCTACCGATTACATCGCGTCGCCGATGGCGACTTCGCTCCCCGCGAAATATTCCTTGAACGCGCTGTGAAAGTCGCTCTCCACGAAATAGGACATACCTTCAATTTGCCGCATTGCCACAGCGGCCGGTGCGTCATGCGCGCTTCGAATACCTTGGCTGAGCTGGACGAGAAACTTAACTACCTGTGCGATTATTGTGAAATGTTTCTGTCGGAGGCTGTGCGTGATTTGCTCGAAGCCCTCAAGAAAAAAACAGAGCACAAGAAGAAGACATAAAACAGCTGCTACTTATTATAGTGATTCTTTTAAGTAAACGCGAATTCGACAAGGGGTTTCTTGCCCCATTGATGTGCCCTGACATCGCTTCGTCGCCTTCAGCTCTTCTCAATGACAAGAAGGCCATATAGGTATCATTGCGAGCGAGGCGAAGCAATCTCTTAAGCAATTTTGGCATAAGGGTTGTGTCGGCCCCGTCCTGCTGTGGATTTTTGCCACAGCCCTGTAGTATTCTACCACACTTGATATAATCGTAAATTAAACCAAGGTATTAGTCTCACCAGGTCTCCTGATAAACCCAAGATAGTGGGGTTTCACCACAGCCGCCGTTCAACTCATTCCCTCTCATCTCTCTACATAGACTATGTAATATCAGTATGTTACACGAATACATGACTTTGGCATCATTATTGCTCATGACAAGGACAGAGAGATGAGAGCAGCGGGGAAGAGCCCCTGAGATGAAATACAAATAAAAACCACAGCAAAGGTTAAAGGAGGCCAGCCATGAAGACAACAGAATCCTTGAGATTATCGGAGCTTACCGCGACCCAGGGGCTTTGCAAGCATGCACTCACGGGTGATGCACCCGCCGGAAAACTCTGTGCCAACTGCTACGAGTGTGCCAGATGCGAATACGATCAGATGCTGGAAGATACTCAGGTTTCGCCACGCGGCTACAGCCAGCCTACGCGACTTATGAAAGCGGCATGACGGCAACGCAGGGTCTTGCTCATAAAACCATATATCCTTTTGGAGGTAACAGATGAAAACGGAAGACAAACCGCGGGGTGGATTGGCCACCTTCAATTTTTCGGACAAAGAGTGCATCTGGATGCGAGCCAAAGTGGTGCCAGTGAAATACTGCGACAACGCCTTTGACTGCACTAAATGTGCTTTTGACAAAGCTATGGGGCGGAAGTTGGCCCGGGATGACGCCTCAGAAAAATGGCAGTCCGTCATGTTCCGCAAGGGAGGGCAAGATATCAGATGCAGGCATGCGCTAACTGGCGGCGCCCCAGCGTACAAGAAATGTGCCAATGCCTACGATTGCGCTAGATGTCCGTATGATCAGATGCTTGAAGATACGCTGGAAGCTGATGTCAACCTCTTTGGCCCCCCACAGTATCTCAATGCCCATGGATATCGTGTGCCTCGGGATTACTACCTCCACAGGAACCATGGTTGGGCTCGGGTGGAATACGGCGGTAGGGTCCGAATCGGACTGGATGACTTTGGTAATAGGCTCGTAGGTAGGGCGGATAAGTTCAGAATCCCCTCTTTGGGGACCCGTTTCACAGCCTCAGAGGAGTCTTTCATGCTTCAGAGGGCAGGGCATGAGGTGGGAGTTAAGGCGCCGCTCACCGGAGTGGTCACAGCGGTGAATCAAAAGCTGTTGGACAAGCCGGAAAACGCAAATCAAGACCCTTATTGTGCTGGATGGGTCATGCTGCTCGATCCATTAGAACTGCGATCTGAACTCAAGGACCTCACGTTCGGGATCGCAAGCGTCAAGTTTATCGAATCGGAAGGAGAGCGTCTGCTCTCACTCATAGCCGACGATCCTGCCGCCGCGGCGGCCACTGGTGGTGAGCCTATCTCAGATGTTTACGGTTCTTTTGAGAATGTGGGATGGGACACATTGGTCAAAGGATTCCTCTAATCCTTGATTCATGCCCTGGAAAATCCGCAGGGGTACGGTTTGGCGCCGTGCCCCTTTCGTCTTCTATAGCCACCCCTACTAAGAGGCGCTATCTCTAGCGACGCTGACATCTTTCCGTCATCCCAAATAAATAGGGGATCCAACTCCGAACTTCGTGGATTCCCCTTTAAACTAGAACAAAGCTTACGGGTGCGTCCTAGAATTAGTGGAGAATTCAAACAACAGATACGTTGCACCACC
>Ga0172369_10001152_pt1 | contig 38547 bp, 33 predicted proteins | sample LakKiv25m_FD_114539 | JGI IMG/M metagenome (GOLD analysis project Ga0172369, IMG submission 114539) | Freshwater microbial communities from Kabuno Bay, South-Kivu, Congo - kab_022012_11.25m | ecosystem: Environmental > Aquatic > Freshwater > Lake | place: Democratic Republic of the Congo... | reverse complement strand
GGGAACAAATGTCCTCCCGTTCCCGGCGGTTGCCGTTGCAGAAAAAATTCGTTTGGCAAAACCGGATGCGCAAATATTGTTCATCGGAACAAAATCAAAAATCGAAGGAAGGGTTGTTCCGCAGCTTGGATTTCAATTTAAACCGATTTGGATAAAAGGATTTGCGAGAAAACTTTCTGCAGAAAATTTGTTGTTCCCGGTAAAGTTAGTTGTAAGCATCGTGCAGTCACTTGTTTATTGTTTGGTATTCCGCCCAAAGGTAGCCGTCGGTTCAGGCGGGTATGTTGCGGGTCCGGCGCTGTTTGCGGCAAATTTACTCGGAGCAAAAATAATGCTGCTTGAACAGAACAGTTTTCCCGGAGTGACTACAAAAATTCTTGAACGATACGCTTCGCAAATACACTTGAGCTATGAGAGTTCAATAAAATATTTTAAGAGAAACAAGCCGATGTTCGTTACCGGAAATCCGGTTCGTAATGTTGAGAATTTGGTGAACCGCGAAGAAGCTTTGAGAAAACTCAATTTATCTCCTGAAAAAAAAACATTATTGGTTTTAGGTGGTAGTCTTGGAGCAAAAAAAATTAATGAAACGATAGCTGATTTATTGCCCACGTTATTGAACAATGGATTTCAAATTATCTGGCAAACCGGTTCTTTATACTTTGAACGATTTAGCTCGTTGCAAAATGAGCATTGCAAGATTTCCGCTTTTATCGAAGACATGCAACTTGTGTACGCTGCTTGTGACGCTGTTGTATCAAGGGCAGGAGCAACAACCTTGGCGGAGATAACAACATATGGTTTATCTTCAATTTTAATTCCTTCGCCTAATGTTGCCGAGAATCATCAATATTTTAACGCGAAGTCGTTGGCAGATGAGAATGCTGCAATTTTGATAGAAGAAAAAAATCTTTCGAAAGAATTTATGAATGCACTTGTTACTCTTTTAACCGATGACGGAAAAAGAAACGAGATAAGCAAGGCAGCAAAAAAAATCGGAAAACCGAATGCTGCTCAAGAAATTTCAACCCAAGCCATACTTCTGGCGGAAAGTTAACGAAACAGAAAACGATGTTTAAGAATATTAAAAAAGTTCACTTTGTTGGTATCGGTGGAATCGGAATGAGCGGAATTGCAGAAATACTTTTAAATCAAGGATTTGAAATTTCCGGTTCCGACAAATCATTTTCTGAGGTGACCAATAGATTGCAAGAATTGGGAATCAAGGTTTCGCAAGGACATGCTGCTGAAAATGTACAAGACGCGGACGTGTTGGTCTATTCATCAGCGGTTTCGATTGATAATCCGGAAGTTAAAGCAGCAATTGAACGTAAAATTCCTGTAATCAAACGAGCGGAAATGCTTGCCGAATGTATGAGAATGAAATACGGCATCGGTATCGCCGGAACGCACGGAAAAACAACCACTACTTCAATGGTAGGGCTTGTATTAACTGCCGGCCAAATCGATCCCACCATCATCGTCGGTGGCAAGTTGAGCGGGCTTGGCGGTACAAATGCGAGATTAGGTAATGGTGAGTTTATTGTAGTAGAAGCTGATGAATTCGATAGAACATTCTTAAAGTTAACACCAACCATTGCGGCAATTACAACTCTTGAAAAAGAGCATCTTGATACATACAAAGATTTGGAGGACATTAAAGAGGCTTTCATTTCATTTGCAAACAAAGTTCCGTTTTACGGATTTGTGGTTTTGTGTCTGGACGAACCGGCTTTGCAGGATATTTTACCGAGTATCAACAAAAAAGTGATTACGTACGGCACTACTTCTCAAGCAGATGTAAGAGCTGTCTCAATAAGACACTCAGAATTTCAGAGTGTTTATACGGTGGTGTATAAAGAAAAAGAACTTGGCGAGATTACATTAAGCAATCCGGGTCTCCATTATGTAAAAAACTCACTTGTGGCTGTTATCATTGGTATCGAACTTGGGTTGCCTTTCGCTGTAATCAAAGTAGCGCTTGAATCGTTCACAGGGGTCTATCGCCGGTTTGAAATTAAGTATAATAAGGAACTATTGGTGCTTGACGACTACGGACATCATCCAACAGAAACGTCCGCAACATTAGCGGGAATTCGTTCCGGTTGGAATAGAAGACTTGTTGCTGTTTTCCAGCCTCATCTTTATTCAAGAACGAGAGATTTTTATCAAGAATTTGGCCGCTCATTTTTGAATTCAGATGTTTTTATTTGCACCGATGTCTATCCGGCTCGTGAAGAAGCGATCGAAGGAATTTCAGGAGCATTAATTGCTGATGTCGCTAAGAAATTCGGACATAAGAATGTCTATTACATTCCCGACAAAAATGATATCCCAAAATTTTTGAATGAGATCAAAAAAGATGGAGATATCATTGTGACATTGGGAGCAGGAGACATTTGGAAATTCGGTGAAGTGTTTGTTAAATCTTTACAAGGTTAATTTTTTTTAATAATGAACAAAATTGTTAGCATAACGTTGTTTTCATTCTTAACTTTACTTTTAATATTGTTTGCTTTCTCTGCATCACAAAAAGTTAAAGGCGAAGCGCTGCGGCATATTGATTTGCAAGGGTGCAATCTCCTTTCGAAGGCGGAATATTTCACCTTTGCCGGTATCAAATCAGATGAGGATTTGAAATATTTTACCCTCGCTACTCTTCGCGAAAAATTTTTGCAACATCCGTACATAAAAAATGTTGCAGTTGTAGAGGATGCCGACAACAACGCACTCGTTACCTTGTATGAAAAAACATTTGCAGCGACAGCAGTCATAAAAGACAAACTTTTTTTAGTTACCGCTAAAAAAGAATTTCTTCCGCTTCTTGCAAATACAAAAGTTGTTGATTTTCCGGTGCTTACCAATTTGCCCCGGAATGAAGGATTGAAAGAATTGCAGAATTCCACTGAAACAGAAAATGCCTTTTCGATTATTCGGTTTGCGAAAAAGTTAGATAACATTTTTTGCAGCTCCATTTCGGAAATTAATCTAAGAGAAAGCGGGGATATCGTGCTAACGATGAATCATGCAAACGCGGTGGTCTTGATAGGGAAACAACAGTTAGAAGAGAAAATTTATTCATTGAATGAGTTAATGAAACAAGTAGGAAATAAAGTAGCAGTCACTTCGGCCAATTATATCGATTTACGATACACCGGTAATATTTTTGTCGGTACAAACGGGAATACGGGAATTTAAGTGAAGAAGCAGATTGTTGCCGGATTAGATTTAGGAACAACAAAAGTTTGCGCTGTATTAGCGGAAAAAACCGAGGAAAATAAATTTAGAATTCTCGGATTCGGAGTAGCGCCTTCCGAAGGATTGCACCGTGGATTAGTCGCAAATATTTCCAAAACTGCCGAAGCAATTAATTCGGCTGTTTTGGTTGCTTCGAATAAAGCGGGTTTAAAATTTCCGGCGGTAAATGTTGGCGTTGCCGGAGAACATATTACCAGTATGCGTCACAGAAATTATGTGACTATTACCAACGAAGAGCATGAAATTACTAAAGAGGATTTGAATAGATTGGAAGCCGATGTTCGAACAATTCGAATTCCTTCCGACAGACAAATCCTGCACATCATTCCTGAAGAATTTTTTGTTGATTATCAAAATGGAATTGAAAATCCGATAGGAATGTCGGGTACACGTTTGGAAGCTACAAATCACGTTGTGCTCGCTTCAATACCGGCAATTCAAAATATTCGTAAATCGGTAGAACGGGCAGGCTTACAAATTCAACAGCTTATCCTTCAACCCATTGCATCAAGTTCATCCGTGCTGGATGAAAGCGAAAAAGACTTGGGTGTGCTGCTTATTGATATCGGCGGCGGAACAACCGATATCGCAGTCATTCATCGAAAAGCTATTAAACATTCTAAAGTGTTTGGTGTTGCCGGATATCAGGTAACCAACGATATACGGGAAACATTAGGCGTTGTAACTGAAGAAGCTGAAGCATTGAAACGCCAATTTGGTTATGCTACAGAAACCGCTATCATTAAAGAAGAACAAATTTTAATAAAAGGTGTCGGAGCAAGAGGGAATACTCGAATCCCCATCAGTTTGCTGACGCAAATTATCAGTTTAAGAATGAGAGAATTATTCACTCTTATCGATCACGAAATAAAGAATGCAGGGTTTAAAAATAAAATCAAAGCCGGGATCGTTCTTACCGGCGGCGGTTCACTTCTCCGAGGTGCCACAGAATTAGCCGAAGAAGTGTTTGGTTTACCAGCGCGTGTCGGTGTTCCCCTTGAGCATGCGACCGGAGGATTATCGGAGATTGAGAAACCTGAATTTGCTACAGTTGCCGGACTTGTATGCGGCATTCCCGGCAGCCAAATTGAAACTATTGAGGTTATCGAAAAAGAAACCAAGAAGAAAAAAAGTAAACTGAAAGAATCTTGGAATAACCTTTTACATTTTTTTGAAGAATTATAAATAACAATGGAGCTATCAAATGCCTAATTTCGCTACAATCGATCGTTCAAGAACAAACGGTGCATCCCTTAAAGTTGTTGGGGTTGGCGGCGGTGGATGTAACGCCGTGAGCTCGATGATTAAAAGAGGACTCAACGGTGTTGAATATGTTGCTGTGAATACGGATGCTCAGGTTCTCGAAAGCAACGAAGCACAGTACAAAGTGCAAATTGGAAATAAGATGACCAAAGGTCTCGGTGCGGGAGCTGATCCCAATGTTGGAAGAAAAGCAGCTGAGGAAGATAGAGAAAAAATTGCCGATGTGCTGAGCGGTTCCGATATGGTTTTTGTTACCTCAGGCATGGGAGGCGGAACCGGAACAGGTGCAGCACCTGTTGTCGCTTCAATTGCCAAGAGTCTTGGTGCATTGGTCGTGGCTATTGTTACCAAACCTTTCCGCTGGGAAGGAAAGCAAAGAATGTTGAATGCTGAATCAGGTATTCAAGAATTAAAACAATTCGTTGATAGTTTAATTGTTATTCCAAATGACCGGCTCATTTCAATTATCGACAGAAACACAAACGCCTTCACAGCATTCGATAAACCAAACGAACTGTTGTACGAAGCCACTCGCGGTATTGCTGATATCATTACCGTGGAAGGATTGATTAACGTCGACTTCGCCGATGTTCGTTCCGTTATGAATCAGAGCGGTATTGCCATTATGGGGTGCGGTATTGCCAGTGGAGAAAATCGCGCGGTTGAAGCCGCTCAAAAAGCAATTTCAAGTCCGCTCCTTGACGGTATCAGCATTAAAGGAGCAAAAAGTGTTCTGCTTAATGTTACCGGCTCAAGTAATCTTACAATGCAGGAAATTTATGACGGTAATAATGTCATTTTCGACGCTACCGGTGCAGAATGTAATATGATCTTCGGTTGCGTGCAGAAGGAATCGATGAATGATTATGTTTCGTACACCGTTATTGCCACCGGATTTGATGAAGCAAAAAAATCATTCGGAAGTAATAAATCATCATCCTTTTTCCCAAGTGAAGAGAAAAGTAAAAAACATGAACCGGCTCCCAGAAGTTTTCTTTTTAACTTCGATGATATGAAGAATGAGAATCTTGATGAACCCACCATCGCAAGAGTAAATATTAAATCGCCTTCAGCCAGTTTGCCGGTTGATGAAGAACCGGTTACTCCGGGATTCATGTTTGATCGATTTAAGAATGTTAGAATGGACGAAGTGGAAAAAGAGAAGGATAAAAAACAGTCATCAGATGAAGATGAAGACGAAAGCTCGAGCTTTCTCCGCATGATCATGGACTAAACGGACGAGGATCTTCCTGGCGGAACGTTTATTCATCTATATATTTTGATTCGACGTAGATATTTTCTTCAGCATCTACCTCAACAATAATTCTGTTGGGTCTGCAGCAAATTCTACAATCCTCAACAAAATCCTGTTTCCCGTTGATGGTTAAATCTACATCAACCGTGTTATGAATACCGCAGTACTGGCACACCCAAACTAAATCTTCTTCGACTTGCATGCTATAACCTTTCACCTTAAAATTAATTATTCCTTGGTGGGAACTTGTAGAACTTTTCCGTAAATGTCAATTGCAACTTTTTTCGGTCACGCTACCCATAACAATAAGAGTGAGAAGTAGCTATATTTATAAGTATGATTTTTTGATTTATGAAGAAGCAGACAAAAGAACAAATAGCAGAGGCCGCACAGATTATCCGGAATGGGGGTCTTGTTGCGTTTCCAACAGAAACAGTCTACGGACTTGGGGCCGATGGTTTGAACCCGCTTGCGGTTGCAAAAATTTTTGAAGTAAAAAACCGCCCTACATTTAATCCTCTTATACTGCACATTGAAGATGATGCACGGTTACAGACGATTGCCACATTACCAAACAAAAAAGTATTTGATTTAATTGAAGAATTTTGGCCGGGACCTTTAACACTTGTTCTTCCGAAAAAAAACATCGTCCCGGAAATTGTGACGGCTGGTTTACAGACAGTTGCTGTTCGCATGCCGGACAATGCTATTGCACTTGAATTAATCAAATCAGCTTCAACACCAATAGCGGCACCAAGCGCAAATCTATTTGGTCAATTAAGCCCAACAAGAGCTCAGCACGTAAGCAAACAGTTGGGAGAAAAAATTGATATGATTCTTGATGGTGGAAATTGCACGGTTGGAATTGAATCTACAATTCTTTTAATTGAAGAAGAAGAGATAAGTCTTCTTAGACCGGGAGGAACTCCGCTTGAATCAATAATTGAAGTTGTGGGGGAAGTAAAACCTTTTCGAAAGACTGGTGATATCCCAAATTCGCCCGGGCAATTACCATTTCATTATTCACCAACTACGCCAATTCATCTTCTCACGCTTGAAAATATTGAAAAGACAAAAAAACAAAAAGTGGGTGCAATTTTCTTAAGCGGCAATTATTCCAAATTTAAGTTTACGAAAGAGATAATACTTTCGAGATCAGCCTCACTCAGTGAAGCTGCAGCAAATCTTTTTTCTACTCTTCACAAACTGGATGATTTACAATTGGATTCCATTCTTATTGAACCGTTTCCTGAAGTTGGTTTGGGAGTTGCTCTTATGGATCGGATTAAGAAAGCAATAGCGAAGTATGAGACTGATTAATCTTTTGAGAACATACTTTTGAGTTCTGCGCGGTTTATCTTTCCAAGAGCGGTTTTGGGAAATTCCTCAACTCTAATAAAGAGTTTTGGCGTTTTAAATCCTGGTAATCTTTGCTTCAAATATGCTTTGAGATTATCTTCATCAACCGATGAACCTAATCCAGCCGAGTAGACAACACAAATCTTCTCTCCCCATTCATTATCGGGTATACCGATTACACAAACTTCATCAATTCCCGGGTAGTTCAATATTTCATTTTCAATTTCGATGGGGGAGACATTTTCCCCTCCGGTTACGATTAAGTCTGTTCTTCTGTTCTTAAGAAATAAATATCCGTCAGCATCAAGGTAACCAAAGTCGCCGGTGCAATAATGGTCTTTATGAAAAACCTTTTCCGTTGCCATTGTATTATGAAGATAATTTTTGATGACGGCATCGCTTTTAACAATTATTTCCCCCGTTTGTCCGGCGGTCATTTCTCGTTTTTCTTCATCGACTATTTTGACTAACACAGAAGAAAACGCTTTACCAACCGAAGCGGTTTTCTTTTTTAATTCTGAAGGAAGAAGAGCGGTAAAAAATGCTGAGGTCTCTGTTGAACCGTACACTTTATAAATTTCCCATCCGAGTTTAAAAGCTTTTAAAAGAATTTCATCGTTTGCGAATCCGCCACCGATGAGAACCGCACGAAGTTCCGGGTTAGGCGAAACATGATTATCAACTAACCTTTTCAGCTGCGTCGGGACAAGCGAAATAAGCGTTGGCCGCAGGTTGTGCATTTGCGCGGTTAGAATTTGTAGCTCTGTTGATTCCGGTAAAATTAACGCTGAGCCGGCCAGCAACGACCTTGCAATCAAAGAAAATCCACCTATATGATACAAAGGAAGATTAAGATACCACGAGTCATTTTCATTGTACCGGAAAATTTCCCTGCCGGAATGAAAAGCAGAAAAAAGATTTCGAAAAGTTAAAACTACCTCTTTCGGGTTTGCCGTTGTCCCGGAAGTAAAAAGTACAACAGCCTCATCAATCTGTTTTTTTTGTTTACTTTGTTTCATGTTCGCTTTACTTGCTGAGATCAACTTGGAGAGTAAAGGAAGTTTTTTTACTATCGCTTTTTGACAAATGAGATGCGGTGCCTCCACCAAAGATAATTGTCCTTCCAGTTGTTTTTCTGTCAAATGGTGATTTACCACTACCGGAACTGCACCGATTTTCCACAACGCGAGGAGGTAAATAATGGTATCGAAAGGATTCTCTGTAAGGAGCGGAACATAATTTCCTTCACGTATTCCTTCACTTATAAATTTATCAATTAGTGAAGAACAGAATTTTTCAACTTCTTCGTACGAAAAATTCACATACTCATTTCTCATTTGAAAATCAGCTAAGGAAATAATTCCCGGAATTTCTGAATTATGGAGAAGTGATTGGTGAACCGTAAGGAAGCGTTGATTGGCGAAGGTGGAGAATGATTTTAGAAAAGGAGTTTTGAACTCCGATGCGCTCATAAAATAAAACCCAGCGAAAAAAGTATTCCATAAATAGCTGAAAATTTTGCGGTAAGCTCCAGTGTTGTATTCAATTTTATCCCTTCCTCATTAAACATGGAAACGATTAACTTATATGCGAGAGGAAATGTTAGATACGGAAGAAATATCCATGGTTTGGCAAAGTACTTCACATAAATAAGAAGGGGGATAAGGAATGATGCAACTAATAACATTAAATACTCATACTTAGAAAATGTCTTTCCAAATTTTACCGCCAAAGTATTTTTCCCGGCTGCTCTATCTTGTTCCAAATCTCTATGATTATTTACTACAAGAATGTTGGTTATTAATGCGCCTACAGGAAACGCGGCTATAAAGGCGACAACGGAGATTTCATTGGTATTTACAAAAAAGGTTCCGACTGTTCCAACGAACCCGAAAAAAAGAAAAACAAAAATTTCTCCCAGTCCGTGGTATGCTAAAGGATAAGGACCGGCCGTATAAGCTAAAGATGCAAGGATAGAGAGGATTCCTATGGTCAGAATAAATGTTCCTCCGAGATAAACGAGATACAACCCTAACAAAAACGCGGCTCCAAAATTGAACGCGATGGCAATTTTCATTTGCAGTGGCGTGACTAGTCTTTCATTCAATACGCGTAAAGGACCAATTCTTTTCTCGGTATCCGCACCTTTCAAGAAATCGTATAAGTCATTGGTAAAGTTAGCTCCTACTTGAAAAAGAATTGAACAGAGCAGCGCAACCATTGAGGCGAAAAGATTCAATTTACCTTCTGCAAATGCTAATGAAGCACCGACAATCACCGGGACGAATGCAGCAAAAAGCGTTTTCGGCCTGCTTGCGAGAAACCAAATTTCAAAGCGTGAATACTTCCGTGTTTTCATTAAGGCAGCTTCGGAAATTTGTTGAATTTCGGTTTTCGTTTTTCCAGATATGCTTTTTTCCCTTCCTGGGCTTCTTCGGTCATGTAATAGAGAAGCGTAGCATTTCCGGCGAGCTCTTGAATTCCCTGTTGACCGTCAAGTTCGGCATTGAAAGCAGATTTTAATAATCGTAAAGAGAGGGGACTCATTTGTAAAATTTCTTTTGCCCATTGAATACCTTCAGCTTCAAGCTGTTCAACCGGAACAACCTTATTTACCAATCCCATTTCAAAAGCTTCCGAGGCGTTATATTGCCGGCACAAATACCAGATCTCACGCGCCCGCTTCTGCCCCACAAGTCTGGCTAAATAACTTGCTCCAAAACCGCCGTCAAAGCTGCCGACCTTGGGCCCGGTTTGTCCAAAGATTGCATTCTCAGCCGCGATGGTAAGGTCACAAACAACATGTAGTACATGCCCGCCGCCTATTGCGTATCCTGCTACCAAAGCAAGTACCGGTTTGGGAATACTTCTAATTAATTTTTGGAGGTCTAATACGTTCAACCGGGGAACACCATCTCCGCCAACATATCCTTTGTCGCCCCGAATTCGTTGATCGCCACCAGAACAGAAAGCATATTTTCCATCTTTAGCCGGACCTTTTCCCGTTAACAAAATCACTCCAATCGATTGATCTTCTCTCGCGTCGGAAAAAGCATCGAACATTTCTTGCACTGTTTCTGGTCGAAATGCATTTCGCACTTCGGGTCTATTGATGGTTACTTTAGCAATGCCCTCGCATTTTTCGTAGAGAATGTCTTTATATTTTTTTGCTTTTATCCACTTGGTTTTCATGCTTGTTCCGCGTTGATTAAACTGTTAAAAATTTGGTAACCAAATTTACAAAAACCTCAGGTTTTTCAAGATGAACATTATGTCCGGATTGCTTCACAATTTGGTGAGTTGAACGAGGAAGAATTCTTTTCATTTCCTTTTGCAGTGAAGTATACTTTGTATCAAGCGAACCTGAAACAAGGAGTACCGGTTTAGAAATTTTTTCCAGTTTACCCCAGGCTGAAGGTAGATTACCTCGTCCAAAATATTTGAGTGAATTACTTAATCCTCGCTTTGTATTCGATTTAATTTTTCTTTTGAAAAGATCGCGTTGTTTTTGCAGAGGAAGTTTTTTTTGCGATGCAAATAACGGAAGTTCTTTCCAGTAGCGAAAAAAGTCTTCTAAAGAATTTAGCTCAACATATTTTGATAGTTCAAGGTCGCTTTTTTTTCTGATGATTCTTTCAGCTTGTGTTTTCAATCCTGCGGAAGCACTTTCAAGTATGAGGGAAGAAACTTTTTTAGGACGTTGTAACAGATAATGCAAAGCCAATCTTCCTCCCATGGAGTATCCGCAAAGAACAATTGTGTCAAGTCCAAGGTGTGTAACGAGGGCATCGATACAATCGATCAGAAAAGTTAATTTATAATACCTGGGATTTGCGGGTTTACTACTTTTGCCAAACCCCGGAAGATCAAGTGCTACTAAATTGTAATTTTTTCCTAAAAATTTGAAGATTTCATTCCAATCTTCCGAAGATCCAGCGAATCCGTGAAGAAAAAGTAAAGTCGATTTTTGAGCATCAGCTTTTCTAAAATTTTTCTTAACAAAAAGAGAAATGTCGGCTCTTTGGAGATACATAACTACTCGTATCCGGCAAGAACTTCGCAGATGTTATCGATGTAATACGTCGCGCGGTAGGTTTTTCGAACATGATTTTGTACCATTATTGAGAATGAAAGCATATGATTGTTTTTGCTCTTTACATAGCCGGAAAGAGAGGAAACACCGCTGATGGTTCCCGTTTTTGCATGAACATTATTCTCAGCTAACGTTCCTTTCATTCGATTGCGTAATGTGCCGTCAACTCCTGCAATGGGAAACGAGTTTGAAAGAATTTCGTACAGATTCGGTTTTTGTAAATAGAAATACTTGAGTACAGCGTCAAGCAATTCCGTTGAAACAAGGTTGTAATGAGAGACACCGCTGCCGTCAACAATTCTATAATCACTCGGATTTTTGCCCACAAGCGTAATGAGACTGTCGACTAATATTATTCCGTTCTTGGCTGTGGCCGGTTTACCATAAAAAGCATTTGATAAAGCGCGAAGGGTCATTTCGGCGCTTAGGTTATCACTTTGCTTGTTCAAGGGCCCAATGACCTCAGAAAACTTTCTTTCAACGACTCCTATAATTTTTGCATCGCCGGGGACACTCATGGTGTCAATATTTCCAACGCACTCAATTCCGGTTCTTTCAAGATTTTCCTTCGCAAGTGAAAGAAAATATAGTGCCGGATTAAACACATTTATTTCGTCAGAATACGTCCCCCTATTCGCGTTAATTGTTCCCTTAACTATAACGTCGTTTTTTCGGTGAATAAAATCGCGGGTAATTTCAAGATTGGTTCTGCCATCATTGACTGTCACGGTTTCATTTTGAATGGCGCAATATGCTGTTGCCGGAACTAGTTGAATAGAAGCCGCCTTATTAATTTCACCGGGGGTTACCAGCACTTTTACCGCATTGTCGTTTATCACGAGAGGAGTAAAGTAAGGGAAGTCTGTTGACGGATCATCATCCCACATCCAGCCGTTACCCCAAAAGAGTGAATCAAGCATGGAAACATCACCGTAAATATTTCCGAATATTTGTTTCAACCCAAGTTTATTAATGTGACTGATGAGCTCGGAGAGATCTTTTGTTGTGAAATCCGGGTCGCATCCACCTTTAAAATAGAGATTGCCATAGAGCGTTGAGTCAATAATAAAACCATCATAGTAAAGTAGAGTTTGAAACGGATATTGCTCTCCGAGGAAATACAAAGCGCTTGCGGTAGTCAGTATTTTCATATTTGAAGCAGGACGCAGAAGCAGTTTGTTTTTCTTTTGATATAATTGCTCCTGCGTGGTCAAATCAAAAACATCTACTGAAATTGCTGCGGTATCGAAAAATGCGACGGACGTTAAACTATCAATCTTTGTCGTAAGATTTTCTTTAGAAGTTTGTGCTGAAAGTGAAATGGTGAGAAGGAGGAGAGCAAAGCAAATTTTTTCTTTCATTAGAAATAATCCCTAATTCTGAATTGAACGCCAATTTCTTCTTCTACTAATTTTCTTGCCTTTTCAATTTCAATTTCATCCAACGAAACAACTGTCAACACAACTTTCGGAACGAATTCCTTTGCCAGCGTTGCGAAGTTTTTCATTTCTTCAAAATAGTTGGAATTAACTTTCATCATTTGAGAATATTGATTTTCGTCAGGTGAGTTTAGGCTTATGGATACTGTATCGATCAAGCCTTCAAGTTCCGGAATGATATTCCGTTTGTTGATGATATTTCCATGACCGTTTGTGTTTAAACGTGTAACACCACCGTGGTCTTTAACAAATTTGGCAATCTCTTTTACCACTTCAAACCTTATCGTCGGTTCGCCATAACCGCAAAAGACAATCTCGTCGTACTTCATCGGGTCACCGATTTCTTTAATGTACACCGAAGCATCGGGTTCTTCGCTTTTTTTCATGCGAAGCCGGTAGCCGTTAATTACCGCTTCACCATTTTTATCACAAAAATAACAGTTTGCGTTGCACCGGTTAGTTACGTTGATGTAGAGCGAGTTGCCAAGTTTGTATGTATAATTAGGTTTGTCGGTTTTTCCAATACCAAAAAGGTTCATAGCGTTTGATGAAGTTATCCGGGCTACCTCTTCTACGGAAACGCTGTGGAGTTCCGCAATTTTTGAGGCGATGAGCGGTATGTATGACGGTTCATTCCTTTGTCCACGGTGCGGCACTGGAGTCATAAACGGTGAATCGGTTTCCAACAGAAGACGCTCAAGAGGAATTTGCCGTGCGATGGTTCTTAGTTCGTCTGTCTTTTTAAACGTAACATTTCCGGTGAAAGAAATGTACATTCCCATTTCAATAATTTTTTTTGCATCGGTTAATGAACCGCTGAAACAATGAAATTGTCCCCGCAATCCCTTTCCGGCAAATTCGGAAACAATTCGCATAACATCCTCATCTGCTTCACGATTGTGCATGATTACCGGCATGTCTAATGCAAGGGCGAGACTTAATTGTTTATCAAACGCTTCAATCTGTTTTTCTTTGGGAGAGAAATCGTAAAAATAATCGAGACCAATTTCACCAATGGCAACCACTTTATGATGAGCAGCAAGGTCGGCTATTTGTTTGAGAAGGTCATCTGTCCAATCTTTTGTATCGTGCGGATGAATCCCAACGGCACCGAACAGAGAATCATAGGTATCGAGCAGTGTAATAACCTGATGCGAAGTAGCAATATCAGTAGCCGGAACAAGAAAAGTAGTAACTTTGGCAGCTTCGGCACGATGTACTACTTCCGGAAGATCCTCACTAAAATTGGGATAGAAAAGGTGAGTATGGGTATCAATAAACATTTGGTAAGTCCGGTTACTAAATCACTTCTCCAAGAAGGATACCCTTTTCATTTATTGAAGAAGCTGAATGGAGAACCTTTTCAACTTCGGTAGGGGCAACAACCGCAATCAAACCAATACCAATATTAAATACTTCTCGCATTTCCGGATCAGAAATATTTCCTGCTTCTTGAATTAATCTGAACAGCGCCGGGACTTCCCATGCGTTCCAGTCAATTTTCAGCGACAATCCTTCGGGAACAATTCTTTTTGTGTTCCCGATAATTCCGCCTCCCGTGATATGCGAAAGTCCGATTATCTCACTTTCATTTTTAAGTAAGGTGATTAACTTTAAATACGATTTGTGAACACGGAGTAATTCATTTCCGAGTGAGAATTCAAGCTCGGGATATGTTTTAGAATAGTCAAGCTTTGCCAGGACTTTTCGGGCGAGCGAATAACCGTTTGTATGGAGCCCATTGGAGACAAAGCCTATGAGTTTGTCCCCTTTTTTCATTTTCTTTCCGTCAATTACGGAGTTCTTTTCTACGACTCCAACGATGGTTCCGGAGATGTCGTAGTCATCCGACTGATAAACTCCCGGCATTTCCGCTGTTTCACCACCAATCAACGCGCACCCATTTTCTCTACACGCAATGGAAAATCCTTCAACAATAGAAGCGGCGGTATCCGGATTCAGTTTTCCGAATGCAAGATAGTCAAGAAAAAAAAGTGGTTTTGCACCGCAAACAGCTATATCATTGACACAGTGATTAACTAAATCCTGTCCGATTGTGCCGTGCTGATTCATGGCGATTGCTACTTTTAACTTCGTCCCAACGCCATCTACACTTGAGACGAGAACGGGATTTTGATATTCTTCTTTTGGAAATGCAAAAAAGCCCCCAAAAAGTCCCAAATCGCTCAGGACGGAACTATTGAAAGTAGACTTAGCAAATCCTTTTATTTTTTGAACAGTTTCTTCACCGGCTCTAATATCTACACCGGCGGCTTTATAGGTTTCTTCCACAGGAAAATCCTTAAGATTTTAAGAGAAAAAATGTGATTTTCTAAAACCAAAATAAGATTTTTACATCTAATTTGTGTTATGATTCTAAAAATTAAGCCTTAGGGATGGGTTTCTCACCTTCAAAAATAAGGCCGAAATCATTATATTTGCGAAAACAAATTCAAAAAAAACGTGTACGAACTTCTGAACGAAAGAGAAAAGAATATCCTCCGGTTGATTATTCAACAGTTTATTCTTACGGCCTCTCCGGTCGGGTCAAGAAACATTACCAAGCGGTATAAACTTGGTTTTTCTCCTGCCACCGTTCGGAATATTATGTCTGATTTGGAAGAAAGCGGCTACATAAATCATCCTCATACATCTGCCGGTAGAATGCCCACAGACAAGGGATACAGATTTTACGTCGACTCGCTCATGGAATTGAAGCATCCGAATCACTTTGATCAAAAAAAAATTAAAGAAACACTTGAAAAACAATTTAGTGAAACGGATGATCTTCTTTCTTTAACTTCAAGACTTCTCGCAGATATAACAAATCAAATAGCTTGTGTTCTTTACCCTAGCATAGATAGCGGAATTCTGGAAAAGGTACAGATTGTTCTGCTTGCTTCGCATAAATTGATGGTGGTCGTGTCAATCAGTTCCGGTCTGGTAAAAACTATTACCCTCGAGTATGCGAGTGAGTTTAGCGACTCAAAACTCCAATCAGTTCAACGCCTACTTAATGAACGGCTAAGCGGCTTACCCTTAACTGAAATTAGGTCAACGTTTCGCGAAAGATTCCAAGACATTGATCAAAGCGAACGCCCGATCATTACTTTGTTTCTTGATTCGGTTGACAAAATTTTTATTGATGCCGCAAAAGATGACAAATTATATCTCGCCGGTACTAAGCATTTAATTAAACAGCCCGAATTCGATTCAACAAGTAGAATTCAGAGTGTCATCGAATTGGTTGAAGATAAAGAAGTGATCATTCATATTTTGGAAAAATCTGCCGAGGCTCAAAAAGGGAGCGTTTCGGTTTCAATCGGGAGCGAAATTCCAAATGAAAAACTTGAAGAGTACAGTGTTATCACGAAAGAATATAAATTTGGGGAAAGTAAGGGAACGTTGGGAATAGTAGGACCGAAACGCATGGAATATGAAAAGATTATTACGATAGTTGATTACGTTTCAAATTTTTTAACGGGGTATTTTACACAACGATAATTGGAGAACCACATGTCTGAAAAAGTAAATGAATCAGAAACGATGCATGAAGAAAAAAATGCCGAGGACGGAACACCGGTTTCCGAACCTCAAGCGAATGAAACCGGAACTAAAGAGGAAGTGAATCTTGGTGAAGTTGAGCAATTGAAAATAAATTTAGAAAAAGCCGAAGCGGAGAAGAAGGAATTTCAAGACCGCTTATTGCGCAAAGTGGCGGAATTTGATAACTACAAAAGAAGAACCGAGAATGAGTTTTCAAATCTTTTTAAATACGCCGCAGAAAATTTTATTAAAAAAATACTTCCGGTGGTCGATGACTTTGAACGCTCACTCGCGCACGCGAATGATGCCGAGAATAGTGATTCACTTGCAAGCGGTATCAAATTAATTTATGATAAATTGGTGAAAATACTTGATGAGCAGGGAGTGAAAAAAATTGAATCGGTAGGCAAACCGTTTGATGTGCATTTTCATGAAGCTTTACTCCAAAGAAAAGATGAAACTCAACCCCCGCATTCTGTGTTAGATGAAGTGGAGACCGGGTATCTGTATCAGGACAAAGTGATTCGTCATGCAAAAGTAATTGTGAACGAAGATTTTCACGTTGAGTAATCGACAGATTTTAAAGAAAGATAGCTAAGTATGGACAAACGCGATTATTATGAAGTCTTGGGTGTAGGAAAAACTGCATCTGCCGATGAAATAAAAAAAGCTTACAGAAAAATTGCGATGCAATACCATCCGGATAGAAACCCGGATAACAAAGAAGCCGAGGAAAAATTTAAAGAAGCAACTGAGGCTTACGAAGTTTTAAGTGATACCACAAAACGCCAACGGTATGACCAGTTTGGTCATAGCGGAATGCACGGCGGTCAAGATTTCCACGGCTTCTCAAACGTTAACGACATCTTTTCTCACTTCTCCGATATTTTCGGGGGCTCTTCAATTTTTGATGACTTCTTTGGTCAAACGTCATCGCGCGGAAGAGGTAGAAAAAGATCTTCCGGTACACCGGGTTCAGATTTACGGGTGACTTTAAAATTGAATCTTGAAGAGATTGCAAGCGGTGTTTCAAAGAAGATTAAAATTAAAAAACACGTCACTTGCGAGTCATGCAGCGGAAGCGGTTCCGATGGTGGTTCATCAACAAAAACATGTCCCATTTGTAAAGGAACGGGTGAAATCCGAAACGTTTCGCGTTCGGTATTCGGGCAGTTTGTAAATATTCAACCTTGCGCAAACTGTAACGGTGAGGGAAATGTTATTGATAAACCGTGCCGCGCCTGTTCGGGAGACGGCCGCAAGCAAGAAGAGGTAACCATTAAAATTGATGTTCCCGCCGGTGTTGCGGATGGAAACTATATGACTTTGCGGGGACAGGGAAATGCCGGTTTACGGGGAGGTTCTCCCGGAGATATCATTGTTGTTTTCCAGGAAAATCCGCACGAATATTTCAAGCGTGAAGGTGACGACATTGTGTATGATCTCTTCATAAGCTTTCCGGAAATTGTTCTCGGAACCGAAGTTGAAGTTCCCACGCTGAACGGAAAAGCAAAACTTAAAATTGATGGCGGCACCCAACCGGGAAAACTTTTAAGAATGCGTGATAAGGGCATTCAGCATTTGAATCAGCATGGCGCTGGAGATCAGCTTGTACGCGTGAATATTTTTGTTCCGAAGAAAATATCTGTCAAGGAACGGGAAGTGCTCAAGGAGTTATCCGAGATGCCAAATATCAAATCAAATTCGGGGAGTGATGATAAAAATTTCTTTAAAAGGTTCGGACTATAGCCGACGCTTTTATTTAAAAATTTTGAGGTTTAGCCGTGTTTAAGAAATTATCACGGCTTACCTCTTTAACAGAGAAGGAAATTACGATATTTGTATTCGTAATTTCGATGCTCGTGCTGGGCGTAGCCGTAAAAGTAATAACCAGTACCACTAAAAAACCCACTAAAAAATTCACATATACCACGGAAGATAGTCTTTTCGCCTATTTCAGAGGCTTAAACATTGACTCCGGTGCAGCAGAGCTCGCTCCGTTACATGCAAGAGGAAACGACTCTATATCACCGGTTACAGAGAAAATTCCCTATAGCAAAAAAAATCCAACGAAGGTAATAAATCTTAACACCGCATCTGAAGAAGAATTGTCTTCACTTCCCGGAATTGGAAAGAAAACCGCGCTTGCTATTCTTGAATACAGAAAAAAGAAGCGGAAATTTACTTCGGTTTCAGAATTGCTGAATGTGAAAGGTATTGGCGAAAAGAAATTAGAAAAATTGAAGCCCTTCCTGCTTACGAAGTAATTCATCCATTTTCTTTGCAAAGTTTCTTCCTCTTGGGTTATATTTAAACAAGCAAATTGAAAATTTACGATGACGCAATTACCCAATAGATTAGGACTTAATCTTTCCGAAAATAAACTTCAACTGGTTGAACTTTTATTTGACGGTGAAGAATACCGTGTGCAAATTATAGATGAAGCCTATTTTGAAGAACCGTTACTTTTGGAAAGCGATAAAGAAACAAAAATTCTTCTCACACTGCAAAGCGCTTATAATGAAATCGTTCTGAAAAAATACATCGATACTACCGAAGCTTCATTTTCTCTGCCGCTTTCTTGTTTTACTTTTTTTCAAGTACCCTACGACAACACTTTGCTCCCCAACGATTTGGAAAACCAATTTCGGTGGGAATTTTCTCTGTTATATCCTTATAAAAAAGAAGAGGATTATCAATTCCAATTTTATGAGATGGAAAAAAATATTTTTGTGCAGGAATCGAAAGCCCTTGTTGTCGCGTTAAAGAAAAAAATTATTGATGTCCTTTACTCTTTTTGTGAAAGAAATAGTCTTGTTTTAACAAGCGTAGATTGCAGTCATTTCGCTTTTGACAAAAGTATTCAACTTATCAATAGGGAGCAGAAACAGGGGATCATCGGAACCCTTTATGTTGAAGACAAGCTTCTTTCGTTCGAACTTCTTTTCGAATTGAAACCTATCTTTTTAAAAGTTTTTGAGCTAAGAAATAAAGCCGATTTTATTTCCGAGATAAAGAAAATTCTTGCAGGGGAAATTCCGGTTGATTTAAACGAGTATAAAATTGATAAATGCTACCTGGGCGGTGATGAGGTAACAATTTCATTCGCTTCGCAGGTGGAAGATCAGTTGAAAATGCCGTGCTACCTCGTTAATCCCTTTATGCAGCTTGAACCTACTGATGGATTTGGGCAGGAAAAGTACTACCACGAGAAGGCGCATACGTTTGGTGCTGCGGCAGGCATTGCCTTCCGGTTAGAATAATGAAACTTCGCATCATCTCCGGCGCGCTTAAAGGGCGCATGTTTAATGCGCCGAACAGTCATCTCACACGCCCTACAACCGACCGGGTTCGTGAAACTATTTTTAATCTGCTCAATAATAAAATAGATTTTGAAGGAATTCGGGTGCTCGATTTCTTCGCCGGTTCCGGCGCGCTTGGTTTTGAAAGTTTGAGCCGTGGGGCCGCCTCGGTAACCTTTGTCGAGAAAAATTTTCCTATTTACAAAAACCTTCAGGAGAATATTCATTCGCTTCAAGCTGAAGAACAATGCGAAATAGCCAAGGCAGACGCGGTACAGTACGCAAGATCAAGTGAGGGGAAACAGTTCGAACTAATTTTGGCCGACCCGCCGTTTTTTCAATATTCAATTTATGAAGTGGTGAAACTTGTTTTCGAAAAGAAACTTTTGGCTCACGACGGTTACTTTTTAATCGAACGTTCTATTCAAACGTTAGCTAAAGATATTGAAGGATTCGGGAAAGAACCCTTCAAACGAATTGGGGATACTTGCTTGTACGAGTTTACGAATTAACGAGACAAGCTTTTTTCAAATCGGATACGAACTTTGCGATAGAAGCAAAACTCTCTTTATTCAGCAGCTTTTTTATAACCGCGCTTCCCACAATAACACCATCACAAAAATTTTTTATTTGTAGAATGTTTTCCGGCGAAGAGATTCCAAAGCCCGCCAGCATTTTATTTTTTGCTACGAGTGTTCTTGTTTTCTTCATCGCTGAAATATCTTCTTGCGTAAATCCATTACGCGTTCCGGTGGTTCCCGTAACGCTTACGTAGTACACAAAACCACTGCTTTTTTGATCGAGTTCTTTTACTCTTTTCTCAGAGGAAGTGGGAGTGGCAAGCAAGATTACGTCAAAATTATCCGGTTTTGACGGAAGAAAATTATAATATTCATCAAGCGAGAGGTCGGGAATAATTACACCAGTTAAACCGGAGGCAGATGCATCACGGATAAATTTTTCCGTTCCATAATTCAATACAATGTTTGCGTATGTCATCGCGATGAGAGGTTTGTCGGTGTACGCCCGTATGGCGTTTGAGTAGGTGAAAGCATCTTGCATAGTAACACCGTTGTCAAGCGCAGTTTGAGATGAATACTGTATTACCGGTCCGTCAGCCAATGGATCACTGAAAGGAATTCCGATTTCCAGCATATCCGCACCGGCTTCAAGAACTGTTTTTGCGAGTTCAACAAAATTTTCTTTAGAGGGATACCCTGCCGTCAAAAAAATCGAGAGAATTTTTTCGTTTCGCGCATTCACTTTTTGAATATAGTCTTCTATCATTTTTTAGTCCCAAGATTATCAATTATCGTGTTCAAATCTTTATCGCCTCTGCCGCTAATGTTTACAACAACTATTTCACCGTGTTTTGTCATCGGCATAAGGTAGTTTAAATAAGCTACCGCATGAGCGGTTTCAAGTGCGGGGAGAATTCCTTCCAAACTCGTAAGTAGTTTGATTCCTTCAAGAGCCTCGGCATCAGTAACCGAAGCGTATGCAACTCGACCGCTATCTTTCAGCAAACTGTGTTCGGGACCAACACCCGGATAATCAAGTCCTGCAGAAATTGAATGAACTTCTTCAACTTGTCCTTGTTCATTTTGGAGAAGGTACGTTTTCATTCCATGAAAAATTCCTTCGCGCCCAAGCGTTAAAGTGGCTGAGTGTTTGTGAGTATTCAATCCAAGACCTGCAGCTTCAACGCCTATCATCTTTACTTCCGGATCGTTGACAAAAGGGAAGAATAATCCTGCTGCATTACTTCCGCCTCCAACGCAGGCAACCAAATAAGTAGGAAGTGCATTTTCCTTCTCCTTCATCTGGTGTTTTGCTTCTATGCCGATGATCAATTGAAAATCGCGTACGATCATTGGATAGGGATGAGGCCCCACGACTGAACCGATGATGTAATGAGTATCTTTCACATTCGTCACCCAATCGCGGATAGCTTCGTTGGTAGCGTCTTTAAGTGTTTTGCTTCCTGAAGTTACCGGAACAACTTCCGCTCCGAGAAGACGCATACGAAATACATTAAGACTTTGCCGTTTTGTATCGACCTCTCCCATGTACACAACGCATTTCAAACCGAACTTAGCGCAAACGGTTGCTACCGCTACTCCGTGCTGCCCGGCTCCGGTTTCGGCGATAATCCTTTTCTTGCCTAAACGTTTTGCAAGGAGAATTTGTCCAAGCGCGTTATTTATTTTATGCGCGCCGCTGTGGCAGAGATCTTCCCGCTTCAAATAAATTTTTGCTTTACCGAAATAAGAAGTTAAGCGTTCCGCGAAGGTGAGGGGAGTCGGACGCCCGCTAAACTCTTTGTGGAGCTCCATGAGTTCATCTTGAAATGACGGCTCATCTTTTAAGTGAAGATACATCTGTTCAAGTTCTTCAAGCGGGGCTATGAGTGTTTCCGGTACGAACTTTCCGCCGTATTTCCCAAAATGTCCCGAAGCGTCCGGGTAGTTGTAATTATTTTGCTTGTTCATCTTCTTTAGAATTTTTTGTCTACAATTGGGGCTAACTGCTGAATTTTTGTGAGCAATACTTTAAACTGCTGAGGCGTTAATGACTGTACGCCATCAGATAATGCTTTATCCGGATTATGATGAACTTCAATCATCAAACCATCCGCTCCGGAAGCCACTCCGGCCATCGCCATCGGAGCGACTTTATCACGAATACCAATACCATGCGACGGATCGACAAAAACAGGCAAGTGCGAATTCTTTTTCAGCACAGGAATCGCGTTCAAATCGAGCGTGTTTCTTGTCCACGTTTCAAAAGTTTTTATTCCCCGTTCGCAAAGAATAACATTAAAGTTGCCTTGTGACAAAATGTATTCCGCACTCATCAGCAAGTCTTCAATTGTTGCAGCCATACCGCGTTTAAGAAAAATCGCTTTATTTGTTTGTCCGGCTTTTTCGAGAAGCGAATAGTTCTGCATGTTCCGTGCGCCAATTTGAATGATGTCCGCTACTTCCGCAACTTGTGCAAGCGTTTCGGTATCTTTTGCTTCAGTAACAATTTGAAATCCGAATTCTTTTTTTACTTCCGCGAGAAGCTCTAATCCTTTTTCTTTTAAACCTTGAAACGCGTAAGGACTTGAGCGCGGTTTGTACGCGCCCGCGCGGAAAAATTTGAGGCCCATTTCTTTTAATTGTCCGCCGATGTCAAATAATTGATCACGACTTTCAACCGAGCAAGGCCCGGCAATAATTTGCAAGAAACCGTTCCCGATTTTCTCACCGTCGAAATCAATGACTGTGTCTTCAGCTTTCATTTCACGGCTGCACAGTTTGAATTTTTTTGACACGCGCATTGCATCAACAACTCCTTCCATAAGGATGAAATCATCGACCGAAAGATTTCTGGTTTCACCGGTGATTCCGATGGCGATTTTTGATTCGCCGTAAATAATATGTGAGCTGCAATTATTTGTTTTAGCTTTTTCACGAACTCCGGCAACTTGCTCGTCCGTTGCATTGAGGTTCATTACGATTAACATGAAGTACTCCTTAGTTGATTTATTTTATTAAAAAATTGTTTCATCTTATTATGGTCTTTAATTCCCGGAGAAGATTCGAGTGATGATGAAAGATCGACTCCATACGGATGAATCTGCTTAAAAATATTTTCCACGTTTCGATCACTTACGCCCCCCGCAATTAGCACACGCGAACGAACTTCTTCCGGGATAATTCCCCAGTTAAAGGTTTTACCGGTTCCTCCGTATCCTTTTTCCGAAAAGGTATCAAGGAGGAATGTTGAACAAGCATATTTTTCAAGAATGGAAAAATCAAAATTCTCCGATACGCGAAAACTTTTAACGGTAGGGAGGTTGATCTGTTCCAACGTTTCAGAAAGTTCTTCGCCATGAAGCTGTACAACATTTATTTTTGAAACCGCTGCAATACTTTTTATCTCCTCCGGATTTGCGTTTACGAATACACCGACGCGAAGTGCGAATGCCGATAGAGCCTCTGAAATTATTCCCGCTTGCTCGGGAGTGATGTACCGTTTACTCATTTTGTAAAAGATGAACCCGATTGCATCCGCACCAAGCTGCTCGGCCAACAGCGCGTCTTCAAGTCTCGTTATACCGCAAACTTTAACTTTCAAGATTGCACCATTCCAAAAATTCTTTTACCGCTGCTGAAATATTCTGTTGTTTCATAAAATGTTCGCCAACAAGAACCGCGTCAACGTTAGCGCGAAATAAAGTTCGAATATCGTCTCTTGAAGCAATACCGCTTTCGGAAACGAAGAGAGTTTCTTTGGGAAATTCTTCTTTCAACCGGATTGAAGTGTTTAAATCCACTTCAAACGTTTCAAGATTGCGGTTATTCACACCGATTATGGTATTAACCGATTGGTCGATTTTTCCAATCTGCTCCGGTGAATGAAGTTCGAGTAGAACATCCATGCTAAGTTCGTTTGCGCAATAGGTTAACTCTTTTATTTGGATTTTGTCTAACGCTTCACTTATAAGCAGAACCGCATCCGCGCCCGCGGCTTTCGCCTGATGAATTTGGATTTCATCGATGATAAAATCTTTTCGCAGAAGAGGAAGTGTTTTTGTCCGCGCGATTTCTTCAAGGTAAGTAATGCTTCCTTGAAAAAATTTTTCATCCGTTAATATCGAAATGGCGTGTACACCACTTTCGGAATAAGTACCGGCAATTTCAAGATGCTGAAAATTGCTCCGAATAACTCCTTTAGACGGAGATGCTTTTTTTATTTCGGCAATTACCGAGATGCCGGAGCCGTGCTTCAAAGCAGACGCAAACGAAAGACACGTGCTGGCATAAAAATCTTTCTCTTTAAAAAAAGACACACCGAAGTTCTTCTTTAATTCAGAAACTTCATGTTGTTTTTCAACAAGAATTTTTTCTAAAAAATTCATTGACCGAATTCCTTTAACCGAACTAACTTCTCATAAGCCTTCCCGGAGTCTATCGACTCTTCCGCGGCTTTTTTGCATTCCATTAAATTTTGTGAGTAGTCATTCGCATACAATGCCATAGCCGCGTTTGCGCACACGGTGTAGTACGCGCCGTTTTTTTTCTTTTCGTTCAAAATATTAAGAATAATATCAGCGTTCTGTTTCGCATCTCCTCCCGCGATTTCATCCAATGTCACTTCACCGTATCCGAAATTCTCGTTCGTTATTTGGTATGTTTTTCTTCCAACATTCTTTTCGTATTCAAATACTTTTGTGGATGTATGCAGAAGAATTTCGTCGTAACGGTTATCGGCGCAAACAAAACAAACCTTCTCGAAATGAAGATGAGCGGCGGCGGCACACATCAGTTCTGCGGCTTCGTTATTGAACGTTCCGATTAATTGATGCGTAACTCCGGCGGGATTGGTAAGAGGACCGAGCATATTAAAGACCGTCTTCATCGCAAGCTCTTTTCGTACAGGCGCGGCGTACTTCATTGCCGGATGAAAATTTGGAGCGAAGAGAAATGTTATTCCTATCTTCCTTAATGCCTCTTCTGATTTTTCCGGAGACAGATTGATGTTTATTCCGAGTTCCTGCAACACATCGGCGCTTCCGCAAATACTTGAAATGGAACGGTTGCCATGCTTTGCAACGTTTATTCCGGTTCCCGCTACCACAAACGCTGCTGCCGTTGAAATGTTGAATGTATGAGAATTATCTCCGCCTGTACCGCAAACATCCATTGTAGTTACGGTGTCGGACGTTATTTTAAGACTCTTGTCCCGCATAGCAGCGGCAAATCCGGCAAGTTCTTCCGCGGCTTCACCTTTTGATTTTAATCCGATTAATAAGCCGGAGAGATGTGAATTATTTACTTCTCCGCTCATTATGCTGTTCATCACGCGATAAGCTTCATCGTAATCCAAATGCTGTTGAGCGATTACTTTTTCAAGTGCTTGTTTTATCATAAGACTACCCAATTCCTAATAAGATTTTTTCCTTCAACCGTTAAAATGGATTCGGGATGAAATTGAATCCCCTCAATCGGGTATTCTTTATGCCGTACTCCCATAATTACGCCGTCATTCGTTTCAGCTGTAATTTCAAGCGAAGAAGGGAGAGAGGCTCTTTCAATAATGAGTGAATGATACCTGGTTGCCTCAAAGTGTTGAGGAATATTTTTAAAAAGGGTTTTATTATCATGTTGAATGAAAGAAGTCTTTCCGTGCATAAGTTCTTTTGCTTTTATAACTTTTCCGCCGAAAGAAATACCGATGGCCTGGTGTCCAAGACAAACACCGAGCATGGGTATAGTTTTTCCAAATTTTTGGATCGCCGTTAGCGAAATCTTGGAATCCTCGGGTTTTCCCGGACCCGGAGAAACCACAATTTTATCGGGCTGCAATTCGGCAATCTCTTCTTCAGAAATTTCATCGTTTCTTTTCACGATTATTTTTTTGTTAAACTTCCCAAGAAGCTGTACCAGGTTGTAAGTAAATGAATCGTAGTTATCAATGACTAATATTTTCATCTATCACCTCTGCATACTGCATTGCGTTTACTAATACTGCCGCTTTATTGTTAATCTCTTTTGTTTCAAGTTCCGGAGTTGAATCGGCTACAACTCCCGCGCCGGCTTGCCAGTAAAGGGTTTTCCCTTTGGCAAATAATGTTCGTATGGCAATACACATATCCAGATTGCCGGAAAAATCAAAGTAGCCAACCGCTCCGGCGTAAACATTTCTTCGGAGTTTTTCATACTCGTAGATCAGTTGCATCGCGCGGATTTTTGGTGCGCCGGTAACTGTCCCCGCGGGAAAACATGCTTGCAGCGCATCAAGTGCATCATGGTCATTTGAAAGCTCACCTTCCACTTTTGAAACGATATGCATGACGTGCGAGTAGCGTTGTATCTTCATCAACTCTGAAACTTTAACGGAATCGTACTTGCAAACTCTTCCCAAATCGTTCCGTCCCAAATCGACGAGCATGGTATGTTCGGCTAATTCCTTCGGGTCATTTAAAAGATTTGTCTCAAGTTTTTTATCTTCTTCGGAATTTTTTCCCCTTCTTCTCGTTCCCGCGATAGGAAGGAGCTGCGCTTTTCCGTTTTTAACTTTCAACAAATCTTCCGGTGAAGTTCCGATGACGGTAAAATCATGTTCAAACTCAAGATGGTACATGTAAGGTGAAGGGTTGATGATACGGAGAGCCCGGTAAACGTTGAATAAATCTCCCGAGTAGCCGGTAGAAAATCTTTTTGAAAGAACGATCTGAAAAATATCTCCTTCGATAATGTTCTGCTTACTTTCCTCAACAATCTTATAAAACTCTTCGGTCGAAAAGTTGGTTTGAAAATCTTTTTCGAAAGAAAAATCGGAACTAAACTCTATCGGCTTTTTCAATTCGCTTCTTAGTTTTGCAAGCTCAGTTTTGCCGGATTGATAAGCTGCTTCAATTGAATTGAATTCAGTTACGTCAACATTCGAGATAAGAATAATCTGGTGTTTGTAATGATCGAACGCAAGAATTGTTTTGTAGATACCGAATATGGAGTCGGCATTTTCAAATCCGTTTTCATTTCTCGGAACGACCTTTTCAATAAGGGAAATGGTTTCGTACCCTAAGAAGCCGACCACGCCTCCGGTAAAATCGGGAAGTTCGTCAATCTTGGGCTGCTTAAACTTTTTCAATTCCTTTTTAACATAAGCGAAAATATTTTCTTGTTTGGTTTCTTCTTTTCCGTCAACTTTTTCCGTTAATGCAAGAGCATTGTTGAAAAAGATTTTCTGCGGATTTTTGCCGATAAAGGAGTAGCGGGCGAGATTCAGCGATCCTTCTACTGATTCCAAAAGAAAACTTTGTTTCCCGTTTTCACGGATTTTTAAATAAGCCAACACCGGCGTTAAAAGATCGGCCGTAATAATTTCATACATCGGAATAAGGTTGTACTCTTCAGTCAGTTTCGTAAATTTTTCTAATGTCATATTACATTATTCATTATTAAGTTATTCTTAGTGTTTCTTTGTGTTCTTCGTGCCTTAGTGGTGAAGTTTTTACCACACAGAACTAAGCGCGCTTAGGTACACAAAGGGATTAAAAACAAAAAACCCTTCCCAGTTTGTTCTGAGAAGGGCTTTTAAATTCCTTAAACCTCATACTTCACTGGGATGTACAACCTTGCGTACTAAACCACCACCAATAATAGTTATTGGCAAAAATGCTTGCGGTGTAATATGTTCCAGTGATGTTTTTCATAATATTGGGTTCAAAAGTACGGGATGAAACGGTCATTGTCAAGCAAATCGGAATTATTTAATCATTTTTTTACCATGTTCTGCATTTCTTTGCATACGGCAAAGAATTAGGTTATAAAACAGGAAAATTCTCCAGATTGAAATTATCCTTTCTTTAATAGCGTGGATTCAATTTGAAAAAGGTTCTTGCATTTTCCCAAAACAATCCTCCATCAAAATGTGTAAAATAAAACCAATACATGAATACGAAATTTCTATTTCATCACGATCATTTTTTTTACTTCATGATGGGTGCCGGTAGTGAGGAGATAAAAATAAATTCCCGATGAAAGATTTTCAGCGGTAAAATATGCTTCATGCTCTCCGGCCGGTTTATACTCACTTACCAACGTTTTAATTTCTTTCCCCAGAATATCAACTACCTTTAATGTGACAAATCCCGGCTCGTTCAAGCTGTACAAAATAGAAGTGGTGGGATTGAACGGATTAGGAAAATTTTGATAGAGTTTAAATCCCTCCAAAGGGGGATTTTCTTTTGTCGTTGACGTTACCGTTAGCGTATCGGTAATTAACGCAGTGTAAACACTTAATTTTGTTCCATCAAGGCGCATCCAAATGGGATAAACTTTTTTATTGTACGCCGCAATGTTTGTATAATCTCCAAAGAAAACGGTTGAGGTTGGTGTGAAAGAACTTTCACTAATTTTATAATTCTCAAATGAGTCTCCTCCATTTGTAGATTTTGCAAGATAAACATCGGTGTCATACCCGGTTGTGTTTCGGCGGTCATAGAATACGGCGTACAGGATGCCTGTTGTTTGATCAATGGTCATCCATGGGAAGAATTGATGTCGCGTACCCGCGTCGTTATTTACTCTTACAACAGTGCCCCACGTGTTACCGCCATCGGTGGAACGAATAACAAAAACATCCGTATTCTCTGTCCCGTTCCTTTGATCTCCCCAACAAATATAAATATTGCCCCGCGTGCTTGTATGACTTGTATCGCAAAGTGTTATGGGTAATCCGTTTGCACGGTTAATTCCCGGGATCATAAAATCCCATCCACCCGGATGCGCGGTAACAAAAATATCTTTATTAAAGGTTTCACCTCCGTCGAGTGATTTATCAAACATAATTCCCAACGGACCCGACCATGCGACATAAATTTCTCCGTCCGGGCCAACGGTTGGTACGGCTCCTTCAACGGTTTTGTCTTCATCAAGACAATCTCCGCCTTTATCACTTACGCGCACGGCGTTAGACCAGCTTTCTCCTTGATCGGTTGATCGTGCAAAAAGAATGAGAGAGCTATCTCCTTTGAAGGAAGAGCCGTATTTGTCAAATTGTGTCCAACTGACGTACAAATTGTTCTTGTATTTAGAATGCATGTCAACCGCAAGCCATTCTTTGTCCTGCTGTTTCGGAGAATTAAGATAAACGCCTTTTCCGTCATTCCAGGTTTTTCCATTGTCGGTGGATTTTTGAACCACTATTCTGTCTATCCAATTTGCGGCAATGTGTCCCGGATACGAAAGGTGCGCAAAATATAAATTTCCGAGACCGTCGTAGAGTACGCAAGGATCTCCCCACACACCTAATGTTGACGTAAGTGAACCTTGACTCCAGGTAGAAGCCGAATCACTCGAATAAAAGTAGTAGGTAATATTTGCGCCGGCGGCAAGTTGTTTGGGATTATTTGGATTAACCGCGATGCTAACTTCTTCTGCATCCCCCGTTGCCGCTGCATTCACTCTCACATTTTTAAATTGACCGAACAGAAGTGGTTCGCAAAGAAAAAAAATGAGGAGTGTAAAGAAGGAGAGAGAGTATAAATGATTTTTATTCATGATGTCATTACTATTTGTTATCCAAAAATAACGTATATGTTCTTTAAGACAAATTCATCAGAAAAAAAAAGAGATGCACAAGGCATCTCTTTAATATAGAAGGATTATGTACTTATTTCATCAGAATCATTTTCTTGGTGGCTGTGTAATTTTCCGTTACTAATTGGTAAAGATAAATTCCACTGGCCAATTGAGAACCGTCAAAGGTTACTTCGTAGCGTCCTTCGTTTTTTTCTTCTTGCACAAGATTGATAACTTCTTTCCCAAGCATGTCAAATACTTTCAGACTCACCATACTTTTCTTCGGAATTTCATAAACAATTGTTGTTGCCGGATTAAAAGGATTCGGATAATTTTGCTTTAAGTTGAAATCCGGGATAACATTTTCCGCCGTTGGATTATTTTCAACACCTGTTAAAATATCATTCAGATTAATTTCAAAAGCTGAGCGGCCATGCGTTCCGGCTCGAAGCAGGCGTTTTGTTCCATTGTTGAAATAACTGAAATCAAGCACAGGCACCAGCGGCATGCCGTTGCTGAGCCGCGTCCAGGTTGTTCCTCCCGTTGTACTTAGATAAACGCCGAAGTCATTTGCAACATACATGTAGGAAGTATTCACAGGGTCAACAAAAAGATCACTGCACGGAATGTCCGGTAAATTACCGCTCAAGTTAGTCCAGCTATTTCCCAAATTTGTTGACTTGAAAATTTTTCCCGCACCGAATCCGGAACGGACGAAGTACACGGTATTCGCATCAACCGGGTCTGTTATAACCCGTGCGATATACATTTTTGGTGTTGGTATGTTACCGCTTTTATCTGTCCAGGTAATACCGCCGTTTGTAGAAATTTTTATTTGCGGATTGGTAGAATATTCTCCGGCAACAAAAATAAAATTATTTGGATTCACCTTACTTTGCTCAAATGAAAGGATGTTCGATGAAGCAGCGTTTGGGGAAATGTTTGTCCATGAAGTTCCCGAGTTGGTAGATTTCCAAAAGCTTTTTGAAGCCGTGTACAAAATGGTATGGTCTGTTACGTGCATGGCAAACGGGGTTGTCCATGCAGGAGTAGCATCCCATGTTGGACTAACATCCGTCCAATTTGAAGCTCCGCCGTCCGTTGATTTAATCAAATTGCCCTGTTGAGTACTATAATAAGCTGTGGTGGGAGTAGTATAATCGTAGAAACATTCCATTCCGTCACCGGTAGAAACAAAACTCCAGCTTGAAGTTCCTTTATTTGAAGTTCGGAAAACACCGTTATCCTGCGCTCCGCCAAGTAAAATATTTTCATTGTTCGGTTGGGAAGCAATTCTGTAAAATTGTAGGGTTGACAATGAATTATTCAACGAACTCCAGGTACTTCCGCCGTTCGTAGAACGATAGATGCCGCCATCGCATCCGACATAGATATAATTCGGATCGGAGGGTGCGAAAACTATTTTATGGTAATCAACATGCATCGGACTATCCCATGCGGTTGTTCCGCTGAAAGGTCCGGAAAGATTTCTCACTACATTTATGGTTGAACCGTTGGTTGTTTTGTGCAATTCAACATTTCCAAAAAGAACAAAATTCGGATCTGTTGGTTTTACCGCAATGGTTAAATCATACCAGCCCTGGTCAGTCCAGGTTTTTCCATCGTAACTTCCCCCTAAATTTGCTGTAGCAGAAATTCTGCTCCATGTTGCGCCGCTGTTTGTTGATTTGTATGCCTGAGTTGGATAATTAGTGTCATCTGTAGAAACTATGGTATAAAGGGTAGAGGGAAGTGAGTTTGCAAGCGCAATCTGTACTCTATTCATGCTTGAAGTTGGAGGGAGTCCGCTACTGGATTGATTCCAATTCACTCCTCCGTTATCTGAATAATAGACGCCTGCTGTGGTGTACGTTCCACCGGCAGTGCAATAAACTCTGTTAGGATTTGTAGGATCAAAAACGATATCCTCCGCGTCCTGCATCGAAAGTACTTTGCTCCATGTTGAGCCGGCGTTCGTACTTCGCCATATTCCTTCGTTACTAATATCGCCGGTAAACCAATTGCCGCTCGCAAAAGCCACTAACACAATATTGCTGTTGGTCGGATTTATTGCTATTGCCGACACGTGTGTCTTTGAGCCGAACCCTTGATTAATTTTCGACCAGGTAGTTCCCGCGTCGGTAGTTTTATAAATTCCATCACCCGAATAGGTAACTAAATTCCAACCGGCTAACATTTCTCCGGTTCCGGCGTAAACAGTATTGGGATTAAGAGGATCAATTGCAATAGCACCGAAGGTTAACAGTTCAAATTGACCCGAGACATCCTGCCACGATGTACCACCGGAGGTTGTTTTCCAAATTCCACCGCCTGCTGCACCGATGTACACAATGTTTTGATTCGTGGGATGAACAGCAATGCCTCTTACTCTACCGCTTAAATTTCCCCAGGTAGTCGGCCAAACAGATGTTACAGATTTTGGTCCGATGGCAGTCCAAGCCGGAGTAGCCATAGTTTTGAACATTGATGACTTTTCAAGTTTTATTTCTTTCTGTTTTTCATTCAAGTACGTTGCCATCGGGATTGTATCGTTGGGGAATGCTCTCGGTCGGTAAAACCATTCCAACCGCTTGAAGGATTTTTTCTGCTTTACCTTATCGGGAAGCTGATCCCACATGGAAGAGTATTGCCCGAATGAAAGAATGGGGAAGAGAAGGAGTAAGCTTAGTAGGGTTAACCGTTTCATATGTAATCCTATACTATTGTCATTTTATGTGATTTAATTTAACGATTTTCTCAACCAAAAGGAGAGGAATATTAAGTACCCATACCGGATTGTGCGTTAGAACTCACCGGAGAAAAAGAAAGGCGGAGTGAGTTTAAACTTCACTCCGCGAATGAAAAATTATTTTGCCCCGAGTGTTACTTTGAATGAGAGAAGTTGTTCTGCCCGTTTTACTTGAACATCAACTATATCTCCGGGAACATGATCATGCAAAGCGTAAACGTAGTCATAGATATTTTCGATTTTTTTGTCGCCGAATTTTACCATAATGTCGTTCGCTTTAAGGCCTGCTTTTTCAGCCGGGCTGCCGGGGCTAACGCCCGATAATTTAAATCCTTCTCCTGTGCTTGAGTAATCAGGTACTGTTCCAACGTAGACTTTCCATCCGCCCGAGCCTGGTTCCTTGCGGGGAACGTTAATGTAATCCGGTTTTTCAGGCTGCATAGCAATTGATTTTGCAACCTCGAAAGTATATTTCACAACTTTTTCTTCGCCGGTTGAATTGATGAATTCAGCGTCGTCGGTAGGTCGATGATAATCTGCGTGAACACCGGTAAAGAAAAAGAGGACAGGAATGCTCTTTCCGTAAAAGGAGGATTGATCACTCGGTCCAAATCCTTCATCATTAAAGGCTAAATTGAATGAATCAACATTTTTTTCATTCAATAACTCTTTCCATTTTGATGATGTCCCGGTGCCGTAGATTGTTAATGTCTTTTCGGGATTTAATCTTCCCACCATATCAAGGTTTATCATCGTTACCATTTTTTCTATCGGAACGGGAGGATGATTTACAAAATAAGCTGAGCCGAGTAGTCCCAACTCCTCGCCGGAAAATGCAACGAAAATGATGCTTCGTTTTAATTTCTTTTTCATAGACCCGAACTTCTCTGCAAGTTCCATTACTGCGGCGGTTCCGGAAGCGTTATCATCCGCACCGTTATGAACTTGTTCATCTTTTCCTTTGTACAACGAACCGTCACCTCCCATGCCGAGATGGTCGAAGTGGGCGCCGATAACGAGATATTCATTTTTTAATTTCGGATCGGTTCCTTCAAGATAACCGCAGACGTTTACGGTTTTCGTTTCAACCTCTTCAATACCGGTTGAAACCATTGCAGAGGCATTTTTGAAAACGAACGATGCGGGAGAAGTGCTGTCTTTCATCGTTTTTTGGTGTTTTGTAAAATCCCTATTTTCGGAAGCGAAAAGATCATCAACGAACGAGCGTTTTACATGAATGACGGAAAAATCTTTCACCCCTCCCGCTCTATCATATTTCAACTTCATTAAATCGTCGGCTGAATCTTCCGGGAAATGTCCGTTCACGAAGATAATTCCTACCGCCCCTTTTTCTTTTGCCAACGCCGCTTTTGAACGGAGACTTGCGAACTTGTCAAATTGTGAATGCGGGTTATCGTACTCAGGAGTATTTCGCATAACCACAACAAATTTTCCCGTTACATCCAAGCCTTTGTAGTCATCATAATGTAATTTCGGAGCCGAAATTCCGTATCCGGCAAAAACTACCTGAGCGGTATTCTTTGCTGTACCGGAAAAGGGAGCCGTGATAAAATCTTTTTCGTACGTAAGTGCGGTTTGCTTTCCGTTGACTGTTACAACAACCGCGTTGTTTTTCGTTGCTTTTACATCTGAAATAAATGAGTACTCTTGTTCGAAAGATTTGTTAAACATCGGTTTCAAACCGGAGTGTTTAAAATTTTCCCGAATATAATCGGCGGCTTTGAGAAGTTCTTTGCTGCCGCTTGCTCTTCCTTTCATTTCATCCGAAGCGAGGTAAGAGATGTGTCCGATAATTTCCTTTGCGGTTATTTCCGGATTGTGCTTTTTTACCTGTGCTTGGAGTGAGACGAAAAAGAAGCAGAGAATAAGAGTGAAGAGAGTTTGTTTCATAATCTCATCCTTTTGTTATTTAATCCAATCTGCTATAAAGATATTCGTATCCCCATCTTTTTTACTAAATCGGTTAGAGGCGAAAACAAGATGTTTACCGTCTTTGGTAAAAATGGGAAATCCGTCAAACGATTCATAAAAAGTTATTTGTTCAAGTCCGGTACCGTCAACGTTAATCATAAACAAGTTGAAATCTCTTCCGGTAGCGCTGCCTTGATTGGAAGAGAAAATAATTTTGGAACCGTCGGGATAAAAGAAAGGCGCAAAGCTCGCTTTGTTGAGATGAGTGATTTGCTTCATGTCAGTACCGTCAGCATTCATTGTATAAATTTCGAGAGCAGTCGGACGTACATATCCGTTCTTCACCAAATCAGCATAATCCGCAAGTTCATGTTCGGTTTTTGGACGGCTGGCTCGAAAGACAATTTTGGAACCGTCTTGCGAGAAGAAAGCGCCGCCGTCATATCCTTTTTGAAACGTTAATCTTTTTTGATTTGAACCATCAAGATTCATTACGTAAAGTTCAGGATCACCATCCCGCGTTGACGTGAAAACAATTTTGTCGCCTTTTGGCGATACTGTCGCTTCAGCGTCATACCCTTCGGTATCAGTTAATCTTTTAATATTTGTACCATCCGCGTTTGCGGAAAAAATATCAAACGACTCATAAAGTTTCCACACGTATCCCTTTGATCTATCGGGGAGCGGCGGACAATTCGAATCGGCTAAATATGTTGACGCGTAAATTATTGTTGAATCGCCGGGAAGAAAGTATGAACAGGTAGTTCTCCCTTGTCCATTCGAAACCATTTTTTTGTTTGTTCCGTCGAGATTCATCGTAAAAATTTGGTCGCATTGCAAATCACCATGAGTCGATTGATAAATTAACTTGGATTCATCAAACGATAAATATGCCTCAGCATTTTCTCCTTCGGGAGTCAGCATGCGCAAATTGGTTAAATGTTTTTCCCCGGGAACGTTCTGTAGCGGGGTGGTTTGACAGATGAGGAGTCCGTTGAGCAAAAAGAAAAGTAAGTACTTCATTCCATTCCTATTTAATGAAAAGATTATTTTAAAGATAAGGAAAGACCGCAAAAAAAGAGCAAGAAAACCGGAATTCCCTGTATCACTACTTCAATGTTATATGACTATTTGTGCCACTACTCCGCCGATCAAAAACGCGAGCAGCCAGGCACTGAACCAGATAATCAATCCTTCCTTTATCCCTCGTTCCTTTATCATGATAATGAAGGCCGCGATACAAGGAACAAAAAGTGTTATGGTGATTAACGCAACGGTAATCTGCATCGGATTTAGAGCGAGATGAAACAGACCGGCAGCACCGAAATCTCTTCTCACCACTCCCATTACAAATGCCGTGGCAGCTTCTTTGGGCAGCTTCAACCAATGCGTTGTTACCGGAGCCAAAATATCCTGAAAGAGATGAAGGAGTTCGGTTACATCAAGAATTCCAACAGAAAGAGCGCCGACAAAAAACCAAACCGAAGCTTCTTTCATAAAACCGTATGTTCTGAAAAATGTTTTTTTGAATGCGTTGTCTAAACGGGGGATGCGCATCATCGGCAGGTCAATAAGCAGCGGAGTTGATTGACCGGGCAAAAATTTATTGAGGAATGTAGAGATAGCAACAAGCGTGGAAAAGATGACGGCAACGTAAATAAACAACGGAACAATTCCGGCACCACTGAGAAGCACCGCAATTACCGCAAGCTGCGCCGAGCATGGAATAACATACTGTAAAATTGCTGTGGCAATTGTCTTTTCCCGTTCACTTCCCAGTAAACGAGTGGTTATAGTTGCCATGGTAACACAACCGAACCCCAACATAATGGGAATAACCGCTCTTCCGTTTAATCCAATTTTATTCATGGTTCTATCGAGCATGGTAGCAAGGCGGGGAAGATATCCGCTGTCTTCCAGCAGCGCCATAGAAAAATAAAATGCCGCTACAAGAGGCAAAAGAAGGAACAACAAGTAAGTTATGGTCATACTGACAACACCGAATTCACCGAACAACAGTTTCATAAAGGGATTTGTGAATTTAAAATTTACATCAGCGTCTTCTTCGCGCGAAACATGCATGTAGTCGGCTTTTACTTTTTGATCTTCATTTAAATTTTCTTTAAAAGTAAATTCTTTGGTCCGCTTCAATGAATCAGGCTGATTTGTTAACGTTACCGTAATAGTTGATGGCGTAAATTCAGCGACGTAGGTTTTTAAATAGTATTCAAAATATTTTTTCCCCATCGTTTTTTCGGTAAAAGTAACAACCCGCTGAGAAACAAAATCACCGATGAATACATACAATACCGATAAAATGAAAATGAGGATTGGTATTCCGGTTACCGGTACAAGCGAATATTTGCCGAGTGTATTAAAGAAAACTCCCTTTGAAGAATCTTCGCGCTCCACGGAAGAAACAACCTCGTTAACACGGTTCCTTCGTTGAACATAAATAAATTCTCTGTCATCCCCCGAGCCGCATTCTACTTCGTGTTTTGCAGCGATGATTTCGTCTCCCTCAGCAACCAATAAAGCCTCCGCTTGCGAACCTATTCTGTTTAACTTCTCATGAAGGAGATGATGAAGTCCATCCGGTTGAATGCCGACACACGCTTGATCAACAGCATTGTCGAGATGTTCAAAGCCGATTTTTTTCACCGCCGAGGTTTCAAATACCGGAACACCGAGAAGTTTTGAAAGTTCGTCTGTATCAATTTTAATATTTCTCTTTTTCAGTTCGTCGTTAAAATTCAGAATAACTGCGAGTTTTTTCCCCATATCAATAAGCTGCATGGTCAGAAATAAATCACGTTCCAGGTGAAGCGAGTTTACCACGTTGAGAATGAGATCGGCTTCAAGGATAATATCCCGTGCAACTTTTTCTTCATCGTTAAAGGAGGAAACACCGTAGACTCCCGGAGTGTCGTACACTTCGAAATTTTTATAATATCCTTTTGTTATGGAAACGGTTGTTCCGGGGAAATTTGAAACGTCAACATAGGTGCCGCTGAGATAATTAAAGAAAAGAGATTTTCCTACATTTGGATTTCCGGCAAGGACAATCTTTTTCGTGCCGTCGGCCGTATGGTCAAGCGGATTTTCAAAATGGGGATGATGTTCATTGTGTTCTATTTTATCGCTCACCGGATTTTACTGCGTTGTTTGTACAATAATTAATTTAGCCAGTTCGTACCCGACCGCAATTTCTTGCCTATGTTTTTGAAGAATTACCGTTCCGCCGGGGAGCCGCTCAAGACACAGAATGGTGTCCCCCTCGCTCAAACCCAACCGAATCAATTGAACTTTTACCGTTCCCGAAGGAAGTTGTATGATGGTAAATGATGTTCCTTTTTTAATAGTATCCAACGTTTTATTTCTCATGAAAATGCTTGCAGCTCTTTCCCTTTTTACAGTGGGCAAAAATATTAAAAGAATAACTGGAGGGAGTGAATCCAAGCTCATCGCAAACTTCTTGTTCAATTTTATCAAGTCCGGTTGAAGCGAACTCAATAATTCTTCCGCACTCAAGACAGATAAGGTGATCGTGAGTTTTGCGCCTAAAGTTGCTTTCAAACCGTTTCATATTGTCGCCGAAATTTCTGGTTGAAAGGAGGTCGCACTGCGCCAAAAGTTCCAGGGTGTTGTAAACGGTGGCGCGGGAAATTCTTGAATCCTTTTTTTTCATTTCGATGAATAATTCATCCGCAGAAAAATGACCGCTGAATGCCAATGCTTCATCAAGAATTTCAAATCGTTCCGGGGTGATCCGGTTATTGCCGTTCTTAAGAAAAGCTCTAAAGATATCGGCTGCGTTAGAAGCCACTAAACATGTCCTTCGTATTATTTAGATTCAATCTACATAAAAATAGAGGTTACCTTCGTGAAAAACAAGAACCAAAAAAATATTTTTTGTTTTTTGCTGATGGGTGTCGGAGAAAAATTTAGCGCATCTCTCTAATTCATTCAATGTGAAGAAAAAAAGCGTTCTAAAAAGCTAAACGTGGTAACGCCGGGTAAGGAGATTATTAACTCACGTTACGCAATTGTAGGGCAATTCTCCGAATCGCCCATGCATTTTGTTTTCAAGTATCAATTTTTCGAGCGAAACAGTTCGCCGCCGGCGAATTCGCTCTACAAGAATGCGTAACGTGAGTTATTAAATGAATTAAAGCTCCAGCTCTAATTGAAAGAGCAATTTGTTGTCGAGATTGGTGAAGATTTCCGCATCACCGCTGCTCAAAGATTTTTCTTTCGGCTTGGTAGTTTCGG
>Ga0172369_10001151_pt1 | contig 38556 bp, 37 predicted proteins | sample LakKiv25m_FD_114539 | JGI IMG/M metagenome (GOLD analysis project Ga0172369, IMG submission 114539) | Freshwater microbial communities from Kabuno Bay, South-Kivu, Congo - kab_022012_11.25m | ecosystem: Environmental > Aquatic > Freshwater > Lake | place: Democratic Republic of the Congo... | reverse complement strand
CACTCAATGAAATCAGGGATGCATGGTCAGCCCGTCAGGCTAGCCGGAACTGTAGAGGATGTCCTTGATCGTCAGCTTGCCGGTCGGCACGGTGAGCCACTTGCCATATGACGCTCCATACACCCAGGTGACGAACGGGCCGTTATAGGTGATGGTGGTATCCGGGGTGACCAGTTTCCACTGCGTGTAGCCGGTGATCGGGCATGACCCGGTTAAATCGCCTGCCGGATCGCCACCTGCGGAATAGATCCACTGCTGGCCGCTCGGCCACTTGGACCAGAAGCCGCCCTGCACCATCTTGACTTCCAGATGGATCTTGGTCGGGGTGCCCGGGAGGGTGAAGCGCTTCCCTCGGGAGGGGAGCTCAACAGGAATCCACGACTTAGGCGTATAGGGGTTCCCATAGCCGTCGCTCGCATACGCGTAGTTGGAGTAGGCTCTCAGGCTGCCGCCTTGTACATAGTGCTTGGGATTGTCGAAAAGAAACGCCTTCTGCATCGCGAGCTGATCGTCGTCCCCGGGAGTGCTCGGTTGCGGAACGCCATCGATGAGGACGTTGACGTCGCCGAAGACGAAGGTGGTGTTGCTGGTCACTTCGGCATTCATCATCAGCGTCTGGGTGCCGCCACCGGTGGGAACAAATCCCCCCGCCCACGGATACAGCTCCATGGCGCCCGGCCCGGTGATGGTCCAGCCGGTGGACGGACTGAAGTTGGTGTCGTCCGTCGGAGTGCCCGCGTTGGGGCCGATGGTGCCCAGGTTGCCGTTACTGTCGGCATGGAAGGCGCCGCCATGAAATGCCGAATACAGGCGCTGGTGGGCATCGGCATAGTTCTTCGTCTGCGACAGATTCACGTACATGCGGCCGCCGCTGCGCGGGATGGAGTAGGGGGACATGTTGCCGCCCAACTGCGTGGCGGCGAGCAGCGCGACGTGCCCATCCACGAAGGAGCAGACGGCGCCGCCGCCATGGCGGGCGTCGCCGGTGGTTCCGAAACCGGTGATGGAGTAGGTATGCGGGAACGGGTTGGTGAACTGGTCGATGAGCTTACGCCGGTCCGGGTCAGCATCAACCGATCCGTCGCCCGTCGTGCCGCGGCAGTCGGTGGTGACTTCGACAATCGTCGGGTCGTCGATGTTGCCCATGGCGGCCCCCACGGTCTCGCCGGATTGCGGATCGACATCATAGAGGAAGGCGTTCATGCCGTATTCCGGCGCACTGGGCGAGCCTTGCGTGCTGGTGCTGGGACAATCGAATATTTTCCCGTCCGAGGACAAATTCGTTGCCTCAACCCAGTTTGAAGCTAAAGGGAAAGTTTCATCGTTATCCTGGACATAGGATAGGATGCCGATGGCCAGTTGCCGCTGATTATTCAGGCATTTATTCTGGTTGGCCTTCTCCCGCACCTTGGCAAAGACGGGGAAGAGAATTGCTGCCAGAATTGCGATAATAGCAATCACCACGAGCAATTCAATGAGAGTGAACCCCTGTGGATTCCTTGTTCTGCGATCTGCAAAACAAGATTTCATGATCACACCTCCTTAAGAAATGAGGGACGCGTATAATACTAAGATCAACCCCACGATAGCCGTTCGTCCCGTCACGACCGTGCGCATTGTATAGGACTCCTGCCGAGTACCAGACTGAGTGCCTGCTCCTGCGTGCTTTCTCATGACTGTGCAAAAACACACAGAGGCTATAGAGAAATATATGTTAAATAGTTTGTCTTTATAAAATATTATCCAGTTAACGTTGCTATGTCAAGGGGTCTAACGTATGCCCTGAACAAATAAGGCAGATTTCATCATCCATCCCTGGGATGCCCTGTTGCCGTCAACCATGACGCCGCTTCCGATAGGCGGTAATACGGGTACCCGGGTGCCATGGCAGGTAAGCGGATTTATTGAGGCGGTGACGGCGTGGTGGTTTGCGTGTGGTGGTGAGGACGGTCGCGCGCGGCCCGGGCAGATCCTGTTGAAATCGACGTCACCGAGGACGACACGCAACTGGTGACGACCATCGACCGCTTCCAGTGGGACAACCTCGATCGCCCGCCGGCGGTCGCCGATATGGCGGCGCATATCGGCATGAGCGAGCGCAACCTCTACCGCCGCTTCCATGAGCTGACTGGCCAGACCCTCGTCCAGCGCCAGCTCGACCTGCGCATCTAGCGCGCGCAAACACTATTAGAAGAAGACGACGCCGCGCTGGCGGAGATCGGCACCCAGGTCGACATCCCCGACCCCGCCTACTTCTGCCGGTTCTTTAAAAAAGTGCCTGCGGATGTACCACACAGTACCGGCTCTATATGCGACAGTGAGCGTGCTTCAAATCTGTCTATTGACTGCTGCCTCTTCAAGGCTCAACAGGATTTCCAGCATATGGTAGAATAGTAAAGATACCCGTCATCCGGAGGAACCAATGCGTTTTTCGCTATTCATCGTGCTGCTTGTCCTGGCAGCCGCTGTCCTGTGCGCCGAATTGCCGGCCCCCTACGCCAAAGAGCCCGCTCCCGGCACGGAGATCGTCTCGCCGGTCGACGGATCGATTATGGTCTGGGTGCCCAGCGGCTACTTCACCATGGGCATGGATAAAGACCGCGCGGATAAGATTTTGAAAGAGCTGGGCTATAAAGGCGGCTGGGAAGAGGCCTGGGCGTGGGAATGGGCGCCGGAGCACAAAGTCTACGTGTCGGGGTTCTTCATTGACAAGTATGAGGTGACCTGGTATCAGTGGCGGCAGTTCGTCGCCGCCAACCCGAAGGCGCAAATCAAGTGCAAGCTGCCGGAGGAGAAGGTGGCGAACGAATACGCCCTCTATCCGGCTACCACCGTCTACTGGGCGGATGCCGCGAAATACGCCGACTGGGCCGGCAAGGCGCTGCCGTATGAGGCGCAGTGGGAAAAGGCCGCGCGCGGCACCGACGGCCGCACCTTCCCATGGGGAGAAGAGCTGCCCACGCCGGAACGCGGCAAGTTCGTCGATCTGAAGACCCACCGTGAAAACGCCACCCTTTGCGATATGGTAGGCAGCCATCCCGAAGGCGCCTCTCCGTATGGCTGCCAGGACATGGCCGGCAACGTGATGGAGTGGACCTGCGAGTTCGCCGAGCCGTATCAGAACAATCCCTACCGCGAGAAGATGCTTTCATATATGGGGCATACCAACGGCTGTTTGCGGGGCGGCTCCTTCTATTTCGGCTCCGCCGCCTACATCTGCGCCAAACGCTTCGGCTTCGAGCCCGATATCGCCTATTATCACGTCGGCTTCCGTACCGTCTGGTCGCCGCCGGAAGCCTATTTCTCCTCCCAGGCCTTCACGGCTGCCAAAGCCAAAGTGCCGGCGGCAAAGGCGGAGATGGAGAAGCTGCGGGCAATCGGCAAACCGGGAGGATTCGCCATTTAAGTCACAGGGAGGTGTGTCTTCGAGTATAACCTGCTGTTTTATATCCTGGCCATCGCGCTGATACTCGTCGGTCTGATCGCCGCCGTGTTGCCGGTCCTTCCCGGGCCGGTGTTGATCTGGCTCGGCGCCCTCACTTGGGCGTGGACGGGGCAGTTCCAGCAGGTGAGCTGGACGGTGCTGATCATCCTGGCGATCATCGGCGCCGTCGCCATGGTCAGCGACCTCATCGCCACCTCATCCTCCGGGAAAAAGGCCGGACTCACCTGGCATGCCACCGCCGGCTCCATCGCCGGCGGTCTGCTCGGCGGCATCTTGTTGAGCTTCCTTCCCATCCTCGGCACAATTGCCGGCGCCATCCTCGGCGCATTGGCAGGCGTCATGCTGGTGCAATACACGCGCACGAAAGACTGGACGCAGGCGCGGTCAGCGGCGAAAGTCTACGCCACCGGCTTCCTCCTCGGCCGCCTCTTCGAGCTGGGGCTCGACCTGGTGATGGTGATCATCTTCATTGTGGCGGCAGTCGTGAAATAATGTGTTTAACAGGGATGGACAGGATATCAAGGATGAATAATAAAAATGTCTTATCTTCATTATCTTATCTATCCTATTTATCCCTGTTTATTACTCGATCTTCAACGTCAGCCTCAATATCCGCTGTAGCTTCGGTTCGTAGGCGTGGCCGAAGAAGCCGAAGATGTATTCGTATCTGTTCTCCGCCACCTTCCGGAAAAACCCGTTCATCGCGCAGTGGTGGGTGGTGAAGCCGTTGCCTTCCGGGTCGCGCTGGATGAATTGCGGGGTCCACGTTTTGCCGTCGTCGAAGCTGCGCGCCAGGTTCAGGCCATACAGGTCCTTCTCCGGCAGATCGTAGTATTCGCGCGAGTAAGGCAGGCGGCAGCCGATGAGTAGTGATCCGTCCGGCAGCGTCAGCCCCTGGCCGATAGTGGCGCCGGTGCCGGGCAGGTTGGTCGGTTCCGGTTTTGTCCACGTCTCCCCATCGTCTCTAGATTCGGAGCGGAAGAACCAGGTGTCCAGCACGCCGCCGCCGGGCACGCCGCGCCCCAGCTTCTCGCGCCCGCGGATGATCGAGACGATGGCGCCGTCTGGCGTCAGAAACAGCGTCTGCTCGTTGAAGCCGGCCGGGTAGCCGGTCGTCGTCGGGTTGTCGCGGATGGCCAGGTCAGGCTCGTAGCCGACGGTGTTGAAGCGCCAGCTTCGCCCGTCGTCATCGCTGATCAGCACCCCACAGCGCCAATTCTCACCCCGCTTCGCCACGCCCCACATGGTGAAGAGGAGCCGTCCCGATGGAAGTTGGAGGCCGCCCTCCAGGAACTGCTCGCCCATGAAGGTGCCGGACGGCCATTCGACGATGTTAATGTCCGTCTGCCCCTTCTCGCGCCGGGCGTAAAGCAGCACGTAGTCGCGCATCGACAGATCCTGCTGGTGCGTCCCATCCACGGCGTCGAGCACCTGGTGGATGCCCGTATACAGCACCGTGCCCTCCCGCGTGCGGAAGAACGGCCCCCACCAGAAGCTCTCCCGCTGCAGATCCTTCACCCGCGGCAGGGTGACCAGCTCCGGCGTGCCCCACGTCTTCCCACCGTCCCGCGAAACGACCTTGTGCATGTGCGTGCCCACCCAGTCGTCCTCGGTGTAATCGGCGATCAAGCTGTGCCCGAAGCGGAAGGCCAGCTCCCCATTATCCTCGGTGAACAGGCTGCCGCCAATGACGTCGGAATAGCCTTGATCGCGAAGGTCGAGGAAGATGTCGAAATTCTCGATGGAGATCATGCTTGGCATCAAATGCCTCCCGTTACATTCAAATGATAACGCCCGGCCGGTGGTCGAGTAGGCATGTAAGCTTTTCGATTCTTTCCATAGCTCTCATGCCGTATCGAGACCACCTCTCCCATAGCGCCCGTTCTCGAAAGGTTCAGCTATATCCGCGGTGGTTTCGCTACGGCATGCGAGCAGTGGAAGGAACCGGAAAGCTTACTTGCCTACTCAACCACCGAGCCGAAAACCATTCATTCGCCTAACCAAAATGCATACAGCTCCGCCTGCCACAGGTGAAAGCGCAGCCGCACGGTTTTGCCCCGTAAAGATCGCAGGTCCGCTGCTTTCCAACTCACCGGCTCGTCAATATTGTTGATGGTTACAGGATTGCTGTCATCCCTGCTGAAGTCCGCCACCGGCTGCCCGGAATCAGCGTCCAGCACTTCCACCCGCACCTTGCCCCGCCAGGAATCGACGTTCAGATGTAACTGCTCGCCCGTGACTTCAATCGGTTTCGTCAGCACCGCTCCCCACTCGACTCCGCCCTTGAGCGAGACGAAACCGTCCATGCGCAGGCGTGCCATGCAGACGGCGCTGGAGTCCAGATACTTGCGATGCAGCGTATCCTCGAGCGACATGGCGCGATACTTGAGGCCGACGTAGTAGAACCACAGCTCATTGTTGCGCACGATCGGCCCGTTGGTGGTGACGATCTGTCCGGTATCATAGGCGCTGCCATCACCGACCGGCGAGTGCTCCAGGAAAGGTGCGCGGTTCGCCACCCGCTCCCAATGCCGCAGGTCGCGGCTGGACGCCAGCTCGACGGATTTGCGGCTGTCCACATTCTCGAACATCGGCACATGCTTGCCGCACCAGTGATGCATCACCGGCAAGCCCAGGTACAGGTCCTCATAGCGGAACACCGGGAAGTTGTAGATGTCCGTGCGCCACTCCTCCGGCCGGATATAGACCGGCTTGAGGTAGGCCGGATCGTCGATGATTCGCTGCAGGCGCGCGAAGCCGTTTTCCTGGTCCGTCTGGTCGGCATGGAAGACCAGCTCCTGCTTGCTCCAGTGGTGAAAATCTTCGCTGGTGGTCAGATAGAAGGAGCGCCCGTATGGCCCGTCGTGTTTGACCGTGGCGATGAAGAGCTTCTTCTCAACATCCAGCGTCAGGTGCGATTCGTCCGCGCTGGGCAGCGGCGCCCATCCCGGTTTTTCCCAGTGCAGGGCGTCAGCGGAAATCAGTGGGTCCAGTTGGCCGGCCCCGTAAGCCAACCCTTTGAAACGCTGGCCGGGGTCCGCCGCATGCGGGTCGTAAATCGGTCCCAGCAGCATCCCGCGGGCGGAGGGGAGAATGTTGTTCTCTTTGCCGAGGGGGACGCCGTTCCAATACGGCGTTTGCAGTTCATACAGACCGAGGAACGGCTTCTCCCAGTTGATGCCGTCTTCCGAGGTGGCGTAGCAGTAATAACTCTCGCCGCCGGCCGGAGCGCCGGTGAAGTCGAGCTTGACTTCCGGGTCCGGTCCCTCGGCGGACGCCAGGTAGATCAACGTGAAGCGTTTCGCCGCCGGGTCCCAGCAGGGGATGGTGCGGATCTGAATACCGCAGTTCTCCCAGCGATGCTCCGGCCGCACCACCACGTTGCCCGTGAACTTCTCCGGCTGGTGCAGCACCCGCGCCAGATTGTCAACCTCGTCGAGGTGGTGGTCATCAATGAACAGGTACTTCATTGGGCGCCTCCGGAAATGTTATTCGCTATCACTTCACAGCCTGAATGAGAGTTGCGCGAAGAGCTTTCTCAACAACCGAGGCAAGGTATTCCACTTCAGCATCGGGCAAGCCGGCGCCGAAGGTGTACAGCCCGGTTTTGGCTTTCACGGTGATGCCTCGGGAACCGGTCGCCATCCCCAGCAGTCCGCTCGAGTGTGGTTTCCGTCGATCATTCACGACATTGTAATCGATATCCAATATATCCGGAATGGGGAGTAATACCGCCTTGCGGATACGTTTGCCCCGTCGTTTCTCGATGCTGAGGCGCTGGCGATCGATCGACACTACCGTGGAGGAAAGGGAAGCAATCAGGTCATGCTTCAACAGGGAGAGCAAGGAATACCCGAGAATCAGTACCACGCCGCCGATCATCGGATACTGAATGAATGCCGGGGTGTGCCCCGACACCGCAAACGTCTTCAGGAAGATGGGGAGGAAAACCGCAGCCCCGACGGCAGTAATGACCAGCACCAGCAGGTACATGAATCGGCTTGATCTCTGGCCCGGGATACTGATCCGCACGCCATCCGGTGATTCCGTGACTTGACTGCGCAGCGTGGCCGGTTTGACACACTGCTGCATATCGGCGGCATCTGCCCGCAACCGCGCCTGCAAAGGGTGCGCAACGTCGGCCGGCGCGATCTCCACCGGGTGGTCCGAGGCTATATCGCTTACCGGCACACTGAGAAACGCCGCAAGTTTCGCCGCCAGCCCGTAGGCGTCCCCATAGGCGTTATAGTTATTGATAATGAGGGTATCCCCGATGGTTCTCGCGATCAGTTGGACCGAATAATATTCGACGAATTGGGTTGGTCCGTTTCCGGAAGATGAAGACTCAATCTGGCGGTAGATGGCGACCGCGGTGAATTCCTGCAGGATGCGCTCTTTGCTGATGATGGGCACCAGCACCGTGGATTGGATGACCAGCGAACGACGACTCAAGTTGAAGGTGAGCCAGCGGCGCCAGCAGATGAGCGAGCCGCCGACCAGGAAAAAGGGCAGGCCGAACAACCCGAGCACCGGCACGCCATTCACCATGAAGTCTTCACCGGAGATGGGAATCAAATGAAAGCCGATCATCATTAATGCCAGTCCGGGCAATAGAAAAACGGCGCCAAACGCGCTGCTGGCCCAGCCACCGCCTATCACAATTTGCAGGCAATCCGGCGCGAGTCGTCTTACTTTGACTCGAAACGGTACAATGTATCCCTTTCCCACCTGTCTCCCTCTTCTGTTCGCACCCGGTGCGTTGGCCTGCCTGAATGCAGGATAACCAGGATATTATGCTATATCCTGGTTATCCTGTATATCCTATTCATCCTGTGAATTTACTTACCCGACGCAGGTGAGCAGCTCATCCGCGTGCTCCGCGACCTTGCGGAAAGCGGCGGCGTATTGCTCGATCAGCTCCGGGTAGTCTTTCTTGAACCAGGGGATGCTGAAAGTGTTGTCGATGCTCCACATGGAGACGGGCAGCGCGTCAGGCGCCTGGCGCACGTCGCGCTGGCCGAAGGCGAGTACCGTCGGCTGACCCTGGTGGAAGATATCCGCGGTGTGGAACATCGGGTGCAGGTGCAGCGGGCGGTTGGAGCCGGCGAAGGTGGTGAAGCCTTCGGCGGTGACCGCTTCGCAGAACTTCGCACAGGACAGCCTGCCTAATTCATCCGCATTGTAGAGCCCGCGCGCGGCATACCAGCCGCCCATCGTCGAGCCGGGCCATTGCGTCGGCCGGTGCGCCTTCAAGCCGGGCACGCCCTCCAGCAGGTCCCAGAAGCGGTTCATCCCGCGCTGAATCTCGGCAATGCGCTCGGGATAGTATTTCAGTTGCACGCGGCCCATGGCCGCGCAGGTCTGGTTCATGCGGTGCTTGGCGCCGCCGAGGGGGGCGCCGGCGTAGACCAGCAGGTCCTCGTTCGTCACCTGGGCATCGGCTTTGTTCCACGCCGTCTTCACGCCGGTGCGCTCGTAAAAGCCGTAGGCGATGCAGCGCTCATACAACATCTGGTCATTGGTGACCATCACGCCCGCTTCGCCGATGGCGAAGCTCTTGCCGGCCATCAGGCTCATCGGCGCAATGTCGCCGAAGGTGCCGACTTTGCGGCCCTTGTAGAGTGTGCCCTGCGCGTGCGAGCAGTCTTCGATCACCTTCACCCCGTGCTTCTTCGCGATCGGCAGAATACGATCCATATCGCACGGATGGCCGGCGTAATGCACCACCACGATGGCCTTCGTCTTCGGGCCGATGCGGTGCTCGATATCGTCGGGGTCGATGCACAGCGAATTGCGCTCGATATCGGCAAAGTTCACCGTCGCGCCAAGCTGCAGCGCCTGCGCGCAGCTCGCCCAGTAGGTCATGCTCGGGCAAATGATCTCATCGCCCGCGCCCACGCCGCACGCCCACATGGCGCTGAGGATGGCCGCCGTGCCGTTCGGGTAACCGAGGCAAAAGTCCATGCCCATCCAGTCGGCGAATTCCCGTTCGAACACCTTGCTGATGTCATTGCCGCTCATGTTGCCGTCGCGCAGCACCTGCACCACCGCGTCCTCGTCCTCTTTCGTGACGATCGGCCACTTGAACGCATCCGGCTGGTCGAGGGTAATGGCCTTCGGCCCGCCGTTAATTGCCAGTTGACTCATAGTAGGGAAACCTCCAATACGTATTAGGTGAATGGAAGAGTGGAAGGATGGGGGACTGGAAGAGTGAGAGTCCCTGTTTCGGTGGTGACGATTCGGCGCTCACTTGCCTGCTTCACCACCGAGCCGGGCTTTCCTCAATCTTCCATGCTTCCAACCTTCCATGCTTCCATCATTTCACGCCTTTCGTTCGCAGCCGCCCCAGCGCCGCCAGCATGTGCGTTTCCATGCCGGAAGCCAATGCGGCGGGTGCGCCGTATTCGAAATAACTCTCCACCTCGTACCCCTGCTCCGGCAGCATGCGGGTGACGGGCAGGTACAGCGCGGTGCCGTCGGTATAGCCCATCGGGAAGGTGACGCCGTCTCCGTAAAAATCGGCGATCATCGGACCCCACTCCGCCACCGCCTCGCCTTCCAGCCCGAGCAGGCGCGTGCCTTCGCCGATCTGCACCCCGTGCGCGAGGACGGAAACCCGGTCCGGCAGTTCCTCGCCGCGCTCCAGGCGCTGCACCATGCGCTCTGCCCACAGGCGCTTGAGATCGAATTCCTGCGGATTGTCGCGCAGGCGGATGAATTCGTCGCGCGTCGGCAGCGGCTGCAGCGGCCAGTGCATCTCGTCCAGCGCGCAGCTCAGCGCCGGCGGGGTGGGGGAGAGGCCGGCATCCAGCGCGCGAATGACTTCCGTGGCGACGATCTCGCCGGCATCGTCCACGTCACCGAATTTTCCACTGCGCCACTCCTCGCCATCGCCGATCACGCGAGCCTTGGTGTCGCCGCCCACGCCCTGCAGGAACAGGCTGCAATCCGCGTGCAGATACTCATTCAGCCGCTCGCACGCCACGCCCGGGTAATCGGCGGAGATGAGGTGCCCGCCCACCGTGGAGGGGTGGCAGGAAACAGAGAAGAGCAGCGCGATCGGCTTGCCGTCATCATCTTTAAACAGCGCCAGCGGCATCTGATTGTAGGTCGGTCCCTCCGGCGCCGGTAGCCACGACGCGTAACCGGTGGCATCCACCTTCCGGCGGCTCAGCGGCAGCGAAGTGTGGGTGACACCCGTGAAGAGATCTGCTTCGCGCGCGGCATCGCAGGCCTGCTCCGCCGCCCGCAGCGTGGCCGCCTGCAGGTCGCGCAGGTAGTGGATGTCCGGCATGGCATAATCGGAGTAGGACCACATCCCGGTGCTGGCGCCGGCATGGGTATGCGAGAAATTAATCAGGATCTGCCGCGGCGTCAGGTCCAGTGCCCGCCCAAGCGCCCCCTTGTAGCGGTCGGCCACCTCGCGGCTGAAAAAGCAGAGGTCATACGCCAGAATGAGCACCCGCTCGCCGCCGTGCTCCAGGTAGAGCGCGCGCACGAAGAGCGGATCGTGCACCCCTTTGCACCCTTCCGTACGGTCGCGCCCCCCGAACCCCAGCATGCGCGTCCCCACCGGCGGCGTGATATTCGCTTTGCTGAATCCAACCCGCATATTTTACCTTTCAGTTCTCATGCATAGTTGTTCGTAGTAAGTCACGTAGCAAAGCGGAGTGGCGTCCGTGTATCAAGAAGCCTTCCGGTCAACGAACGCTACTTCGCTACGCTGCGTAGCTTACTACAAACAACTATTTCACCAGAACAGGCGCCATTCCCACCGACGCCCGCTCAATCAACCGTCCCGGCAGCAGGCAATCCTGCTCGCCTTCTTCGTTGCGCAGCAGGCGGGCACAGAGCGCCTCCAGCATTCCCTGTGCCGGCACTTCGATGCTGGTCAGCGGCACCGTGGCGTAAGTCGTCGCTGGGATATTGTCGAATCCGATAATCGAGATGTCACCAGGCACCGCGCAGCCGTCTTCGCGCAAGGCGGCGGTCAGGCCGAGCGCCATCATGTCGTCGCGCAGCATCACCGCCGTGCAGCCGTCGCGCATGGCCTGCCGCACGGCGGGCAGCATCAGTCGGCCTCGCTCATACATGTCTTCGGTGCTGTCGTTGATCGAGAGGGTGAGAAACTGCAGCGGTCCCCCGACCAGCCGCTTGAGGAAGTAGAGCACGGCCGGCACGGTGGCAATGATCTGGTGGCCGCATGTCTGCAGCAGATGGGCCGCCGTCTCGAATGAGCACACGCGATCGATGCCGATGCGAACGGCCCCGGCTAACGGCGACGCCTCCTCGGGCTCCTCGCTGAACAGGAAATCGACCAGGTAGACATGCCGGCGGCGAATCAACGGTGTAATGTCGGGGCAGTTTTCACAGAGGGTGATGGCGGTGAAGCCGATGACCACCAGGTCTTCCACCTTGCGGCCGGCCAGCGCGCGAATACCGTCGTAACAGGTTTCTTCGTCGATCGCTTGAATGAGGGGAATGATGCCTTCGCGGTGCAGCGCCTGTAGCAGGCCGAAAAAGATGGCGCGCTGGGATTCCGTGATCTCCCGCGCGTCGCTGGGAATGAGGATGCCCACCCCGCGCGTGCGCCCGGAGGCCATCGCCGCCGCATTGCTGTCCGGCACATACCCCACCGTTCGCACGTATTCGCGAATCCGCGCCTGCGTGTCCACCGAGATGCCGTATTTATCCGCTTTGCCGCTCAATGTTAATGAGACGGTGGTCTGCGACACCCCCAACGCTTTTGCGATGTCTTTCATATTCATAGGTTGGTACCCACCTAATACGGTTTAGAGAATACCAGAGCAAGCAGGGGATGTCAAGGCATTTTGACTGAAGTATTTATTCGATTTTTTGATTATTTACCCCTTTTTCTAAGACAGCCTAATCGGTTTAGAGGCAATGGAAAAACCGACAATCTAAAATCATGATTTACCCTTTAGTTCGCCGTCGGATCGCCTCCGCGTGCGCGTCAAGCCCCTCATGGTCGGCAAGGGTGATAATGTCATCGCCGACATTTTCCAGCCACATCGGCGCAATGCCGACCAGGCTGGAGCGGGTGAGGAAATCCATCACGCCCAGCCCGCTGGAGAAGCGTGCGGTGCGTCCGGTGGGCAGGATGTGGCTCGGGCCGGCGTAATAATCGCCCACCGGCACCGGTGAATAGCCGCCCAGCAGGATGGAACCGGCGTGGCGAATCTCGGAGAGCAAATCGTTCGGCCGCGCCACCGCCAGCTCCAGGTGCTCCGACGCCAGCAGATTGGCCATCGCCGCCGCTTCATCCAGGCTGCCGGTGATGATGATCGCGCCTCGCTGCCGCAAGGCGACGGACAGGTATTTTGCGCGCGGCGAGGCGGCCAGCGCCTTCTCCACCTCCGCCAGCACCGCCTGTGCGTACGCTTCGTCCGGGGTGATAAGCACGCTCTGTGAATCCTCGCCGTGTTCCGACTGGCTCACCAGGTCGATGGCCACCCAGTCGGCGCGCACGCTGCCGTCGGCGATCACCACCACCTCGCTGGGGCCATACAGGCCGTCCACGCCCACTTCGCCGTAAAGCGCCTTCTTCGCCAGCGTGCCGTAAATATTCGCCGGGCCGACGATCTTGTCCACCTTCGGGAAGGTGGACGTGCCGAAGGCCAGCGCCGCCATCGCCACCGCCCCGCCCAGCTTGTACATCTCGGTGATGCCCAGCAGGTGCGCCGCCGCCAGCACCCCCTGTGGCATGGCGCCGTCCGCCTGGCAGGGGCCGACCACCACGATGCGCGGCACACACGCCACCTGCGCCGGCACCACGCTCATCAGCAGCGAGGAGGGGATGGACGCCTTGCGCGTGGGCACATAGCAGGCGGCACTGTCCACCGCCATGAAGCGCTGTCCCAGCGTCAACCCCGGCGCCATCTCGTCGAACCAGCTCTGTGGCAGTTGCCGCTCGTGATACCGGCGGATGTGCTCCGCCGCCGCCGACATCGCGTGGATGACCTTCGGATCGACCGCCTCGACCGCCGCTGCCATCTCCTCCGGTGTCACCTTCAACTCTTCCAGCGTCGCCTCGCTCCAGTCGAAACGGCGGGTGTAATCCAGCACCGCGGCGTCCCCCTCCGCCCGCACGCGCGCCACAATCTCGTTCACCGCCGCTTCCGCCTTCGCCATGTCCTCCGCCGGCGGCAACAGCAGCCGGTTGATCTCGGTGGCGGGCGTCTCACTGGTTCGAAAGATGCGCATGACCTGCTCCATCACATGTCTCCTTCACTATCGCCCTAAGTGTACCATAGCAGCGGAGAGAGAGCCAATAGTTGCCGGCAAGCGCGCGTATATAAATCCTGCTCGGTGGCGACTCGGAGACGCGAGCCCTCTCCCCCCCAGCCCCCTCTGCCAATGCTGGGAGAGGGAGAGAAGGCTTATTGAACTTAGATAAAGGTATCATTTTATCCACACTGGTGCTCCCCCTCACCCAGCATTGGGAGAGGGGGCTGGGGGGAGAGGGCCCGCGTCTCCGAGCCGCCACCAAACGAATGGCCTGTAATGCTCCGCGTCCTTTGCGTCCTTTGCGTGAAACTTACGCGAGCCACCCAGACTCACCACCATTCGCATTGACTTTTACTGGAATATTGCTAAAATTGTAGCAGAGTTGTTCCCGGGGGGTGTCTATGGGCAATGATCAAGTGCGCGAAATATTGAGCCGCCGCGAGCGGGAGATTATGGACGTCATCTATCGGCGCGGTGAGGCGACGGTGGCGGAGGTGATCGAGGGGATGGCGGAGCCTCCCAGTTACTCCGCGGTGCGGGCGTTGATGAATATCCTGGAGGAAAAGGGGCACCTGCGGCATAAAAAAGCCGGCGCCCGCTACGTGTATGTTCCCACGCGACCGCGGCAGCGCGCCGGCAAAGAGGCGCTGCGGCGGTTGTCGACCACCTTCTTCGGCGGTTCGGTCTCCGATACCGTGGCCGCCCTGCTGGACGTCTCCCGCGAGGAACTGAATCTCGAGGAGATGGACCGGCTCGCACGATTGATCGAGGAGGCCCGCAAGGAGGGGCGCTGAGATGGAGCTCTCGCCGGTTTACCCGTTCCTGGTGGCCGTCATGCTGCGCGGGGCCATGCTGTTGGCGCTGGCGGGCGTGATCGCACTGGGGATGTGGCGCGCCTCCGCCGCCCAGCGGCACCTGGTATGGACCATCGCCGTCGTCAGCATCCTGCTGCTGCCGCTGCTGACCGTGGTGTTGCCCAAATGGCAGCCGGCGCTTCCGAATGCGGATCCGCGGCAGCAGGTAAATCGGTTACTGGGGCGCGAACAGATTCCATTGGCCACGATCTCCGATACCGTGAAGCCGGCGCCTTCTCCGGAAGCGCTCTCCGCGCCGTCAAAAATCATCGCCTCCTTCCTCTTTAATGTCAGTGGTCTCGACTGGAGCCTGATCGCCTTCGGATTGTGGGCCATTGTCGCCGCGGTGTTTTGCCTGCGCTGGGTGGCCGGATTCCGCATCATCCGCCGGGTGGTGCGCGCGGCGGTGCCGGCGGAGGCGACATGGCGGCCCCTGGCCGATGACGCCGCCTGGCTGCTGCGCCTGCGCCGGCCGGTGCGCATGCTGGAAAGCGCCCACATCGCCGTGCCCATCGTCTGCGGCACACTAAGCCCGTGCCTGCTGCTGCCGCAAGGCGCCGCGGACTGGCCGCAGGAGCGCCGCCGGGCGGTGTTGATTCACGAATTCGCGCACATCGCCCGCGGCGATGTCCTCACCCAGTGGCTGGCGCAACTGGCCTTTGCGCTCTTCTGGTTCAACCCGCTGGTCTGGTTGGCGACACACCGCATGCGCGTTGAACGGGAAACAGCGTGCGACGACCGGGTACTGCAATCCGGCGTGAAGGCCTCCGAATACGCCTCGTATCTGCTGGAGACTGCCGGCAGGCTGAACGGCCGCTCGCCCGTGCTGGACGGTGTTGCCATGACGCGGACGTCGCAGTTGGGCCAGCGTCTGCACGCGGTGCTCGATCCCTGGCTCTACCGCTCGCCCATTACCCAGCAGTATCTCGTCGTCAGCCTCACCTTCTCCCTCGGCATCGTTGTGCTGCTGGCGGTGACCCAACAGGACACCGCTCCCCGTGCGTATGCCGCGGTGGCCACGGACGTTCACCGCTTCGATTATGCCATCAGCCCCGGTGGGGAGCATATCGCCTTCATCACCCGGCAAGGCGACCGCTACGCCGTGGTGGTCGATGGGAAAGCCGGCCGGCCCTATTATCGGGTGCACAGCGCGTGGTTAACCAAGCAGCCGGCGCTGGTCTTCAGCCCGGATGGGAAACGGCTGGCCTTTGCCATCACCGATGTTGGCAATCCGGATAAAGTGCGCATGGTGATCGACGGGCGGGAAGGGCAGGTATGCGACGCGCTGACCGCCCCCGTCTTCAGCCCGGACAGCCGTCGTATGGCCTATGCCGCCCGGCAGGGAAAGCGGTGGCGTGTGCTGACGAACGATGGGGACGCAAGCGAGTGGTATGACCGGATTCAGGATATCGCCTTCAGCCCCGATGGCCGGAGCCTGGCCTTTGCCGCGAAGAAGAATGGGCAGGCATTCATCATCATGGATGGCAAGATGGGACCGGCGCATGACCAGGTGATGCGGCCGCTTTTCAGTCCGCAAGGCATATTGGCCTACGTTGCCGTAGATGACAACCGCCAGTCTGTCGTGCTGGACGACCGGCAAGGAAAATCGTACCAGCGGATCGACAGGGACAGCCTGCAATTCAGTGCGGACGGCCGCCTGGTCTATGTGGCGCAACTACGCGAGCACGGCTGGACTCTCGTCTGTGACGGGCGTGAAAGCCCGGTATATACGTCCATCAACACGATGCGCTTCAGCCCCAACGGCCGCCGGTTGGCCTATACCTTCTCCCTGAATCTTCAGAATGGCCTGGTGGTCGACGGGAAGATCATCCCCGAGGGCTGGCGTCCCGTCTTCAGCCCGGACAGCGCCCATTTCGCCTGCATCTCATACCGGCAGGGCATGAACGTCGTCGTGCGCGATGGGCAGGCGCTGCCAGTACAGGGTAATCTCACCCCGGACCAGCTCTGCTTCACTCCGGACAGCCGCCACCTGCTCACCCTCGCCGCCGATCGTGGCAATCCGATCCTGCTGGTGGATGGCAAACCGCATGCAATCTGCTACGGCTTGCTGCCCTCGCCCGCCGAGTTCTGCTTCTTCACCGATCCGAATCACTTTCACTTCTTCTCCTATATGAATCACACCGTGACGCGCATCGAAGAAACACTGCTGCCGGTCAAACACATCACCGTTGCTGGCCGCGGATCGGCAGCCGAGCGCTCCGTCAGTACCGATCTGCCTGCCGTGGCTACCGGTATCGGCAGCAATAATCCGCCTGCACTCCGGCAACCGCATCAGATCCTGCCGCTCTTCGGTGTTAAATAATCACCGCTAAGTATTTAGCAAATAACATTGACAATTGGGGTTGTTGTGCTAATATATTAGCGGTATACCGGCAATGTGAAAGGAGATTCCCATGCCCGACGAAATGTCGTCCTACCTGCCCGTGCGGCAATTCGCCGCGCCGACCGGGCAGCATATCTCGCTCGGCGCCCCACTGCGCTTCATCCTGTTCATCGTCATCGTGGGGATACTCGCCGCCGTCTACTTCTCCACGCTCCGGCAACCGGTTGCCGTCGGCGCCACCGTGGCGACGGTCATCGTAGTGTGGGTGATCGTCTCCGGCATCCGCGTGGCGGCCCAGTGGGAACGCGGCATCCTCTTGCGCCTGGGCGCATTCAAAGCGATTCGCGGGCCGGGCGTGATCTACGTGGTCCCCTTCATCGACTACATCCGCTTTGTCGATACCCGCGTGCTGGTGCTGAACATCCCGCGCCAGAAAGTCATCACCCGCGACAACGTGCCCGCGCAGATCGACGGCGCGCTGTTCTACTTCATCACCAATCCCGAGCATGCGGTGCTCCACGTGCAGGATTACCAGTTCGCCATCGCCCAGTATGCCCAGGGCGCGCTGCGCGACGTCGTGGGCCGGCTGACACTGGACGAGCTCCTCGCCGAGCGCGAGCAGATCCAGCAGGAGATCGGCACACTGGTGGAACAGCATATTAAGGAATGGGGTATGCACGTGGAGTCCATCCGCCTGCTGGACATCGAGCTGCCGGAAGACCTGAAGCGCATGATGTCCCGCCAGGCCTCCGCCGAACGCGAGAAGCGCGCCACCATCACCAAGGCGGAAGGCGACAAACTGGCCGCCGTCAACCTGGCCGCCGCGGCGGAAATCATGGAAAAGATGCCCGGCGCCATGCAGCTCCGCTCGCTGCAGACCATCGACGGCCTCGGTGCCAGTCCCTCCAACACGGTGATCCTCTTCCCGGTGGAGTGGGTGGAGCTCATCCACTCGCTCATCAAGAAGGAACTGCCCGAGCTGCCGCCGCCGGAAGGCGAAGGATAAGCACGGGTCTGTAGTCTGCAAACAGGCGCCCGGAGATCATCTCCGGGCGCCTGCGTCGTGCATCATCACCCGGCAGCCATGTAACGTTTTCCGACTCGAAGTCGTATAATGAAGAGTATCAGACCAGAGGAGGACCGGCCGATGGATGAGACGACACCGAAGGGATGGCAGCGGGCTGTTCTCGCCAGCCTGCTCGCGGTCGTATTCGTGTTGTTGATGGTGCTGGAGCGCGGAAACGACCAGATCCGCTGCCGACAGAGCTCCCCGGCAGGAAACAGACGGCGCGTCTGCATTGCCCCCGGATACCTTCCGGCCTATCCCGCTCAATACACCATTTAATGAGTCCGCTATTGTCGTCAGTCCGGATGGCCGTCATGTGGCGTTTGTGGATACCGCGAATGGCCAGCAGGCTGTCGTCCTGGATGGAGTGCGCGGGGCGTCTTTTGCACGGATCCGTGCACCTTGGCAGACGCTCGGGGAAGCGGAACACGGAGAGTCGCTGCCGGGTATCTTCTTCAGTCCTGATGGCGAACACCTGGCGTATGCCGTGAAAGATGGCGTCGGATGGGCGATAGTCGTGGATGGGAAGAAAGGGAAGGCTTATGAGGACATAGACATCCCCGTCTTCAGTCCGGACAGCCGCAGCATGGCATTCGTCGCGCATCAGGATGGCGGATATCTGGCGGTCAGGGACGGGCAGGAAGGCAAAGCTTATAACTTCATCGGCACGGGAGGTGGATACGGATTTGAGCCCAGTCTCGTGCGCCCGATCTTCACTGCAGACAGTCAGCACCTGGTGTATCAAGCCCGGAAAAAGATCGATCAACCGGCCAATAGCTTCCAATATCTTTTCGTCATTGATGACCGTGAAACCCTCCTCGACGGATGGATATCAGGCTTGACCTTTCCAAAGCAGGGACCGGGCATGGCGTATCGTGCCGCGCGGGAAGGGGGCCCGATCGCCGTCGTTGACGGGAAAGCAGATCCTGAGTTCGGTTCTGTTGAATATCTTGCCTTCAGTCAGGATGGTCGTCGGCTCGCGGTGGTATCCAGTACTAACGGCAAGTCGCCGTATAAATTATTCATCGACGGTAAAGTGCAGGCAACAGCAGATAAAATATACAATCCGGGGTTCAGCCCCGATGGAACACGCGTCTTCTACATCGTGCAACGGGGAAAAGGCGACACCGGCTTGATGATCGACGATGCATTTCACGCATTCGGATTGCCGCCTGTCTTCAGTCCGGATAGCCGGCATTACGCAACCGTTCAACAGCTCTGGTCTATGGAAAAGAGAACGACGAAAAATATCGACTGGCGCGTATGCGTGCTGCGCGATGGCCAACCGGGGCCAACGGTGGAACGCGTCGAGGACATTCACTTCTCACCGGACAGCCGGCATCTGGTGTATCGCGCGACCGTCGAGCAGAAGCCGGTATTGGTCGTTGACGATAATATTCGTCCCATCGAAGGCCGGATCGTGGGCACTCCGCGCTCTACGGATGTTCTAAGTCAGTCGATCTTCTTCGATGCCCTCGGCCGCTTCCATTATTTCACAGTGAAGGATGGGATCGTTCAGCGTGTTGAGGAGACGATGGCGCCCTTACCTGTAGAGCCACCGGCACAGGCCGGCGTGCCCTTCCGCAACCTGCTCCTCTCCGTCGAATGCGAGGACGCCTACGCCGTCGGCACGCCCGTCACCATCACCGTGCATGAGAAGAACGTCGGCAAGGAGGAGATCCAACTGGGATTCTACCGCTTTCCCACCTATTACAAGCTCTTCATTCAGGATGGAGCCGGGAAGCCGGTGCCGAAATCCGAGATCACCTTGAAAGCGGAAGACGAATACGATCATCCGGTGCCGATTAACCGCCCCGAGCGATTGATCCGCCTGCAGCCGGGGGAAGAATTCAAGCGCAGCTACGATCTGCGCGCCTACGTAAAAGCGCTCCCTCCGGGCAACTATTCCCTGCAAATCATGCGCCGGGCAGGCTTCATCGGCAACACGGAAGGCCCGCGTGGCGGCGCGCTCTCACTGCCCTGCCGGTTCACCATCAAGTAAGCGTCTCAAAATACTGGGCTCGCAGGCGCGGGACGCCTGCGAGCCCAGTCATTCGGACAGCGCCGTTCCACGCATGATATTGATATCACCCGAAACGGTCTGCGCCGACACGCTGCCTTTCCCATTTCCCACCGTGCCGGCAATCCGGGGCTTCCCCCCGCCGGTATGTGCGCCGGAGAGCGTGATGGGGAAGTCGCAGCCGATGTCGCCGGAAACCGAGCGGGCGTTCAGCGTGAAGCCGGCGTCCGGCGGCAGCATCAGGCGCACGTCGCCGGAGACCGCGTGCGCGTCAAGCGTCACGTCGGTGCCTTGCGCCAGCGTCAGCGTGATCTCGCCGGAGACACTCTCCGCCGTGACCTTCCGGGGAGCCTTCGCGAAGGCAATGGCCACATCGCCGGAGGTTGAATGAATGTCGGCGTCACCGGTCATCTGCTTGATATCGACATCGCCGCTCACCACGGTAATTTTTCCCTGCCCGCTTTGCAACGATCCCACGGCGATGTCGCCCGACGTGGCATGAGACGAAAAATGCTGTGCGCGTACGGCGCCGGCTTGCAGATCGCCGGAGACGGTAGAGATGGCCACATCGGTAAAGGGCTGATCCGGCAACCGGGTATCGGCGGAGATGGTCTTCACCGAAAGCGCCTTCCCGTACCCCTTGGGCAGCTCGACTTCCAGCCGGCTGCCGGCATTCCTCCATCCGGGCGGGCTGCATTGATGTTTCCATTCCAGGCGAATCTCCGCAACGCCGTTTTGATATGATCCCTTGAACAACGGCTCACCGACCGGGGCGACCGTGTTGTCCGGCTCAAAATATTTCCCCGTAATTACTGCTCCGGCGCCTTCGCGGATGATCACGCGCTCGCTTACCGAGTCGATGACGGAAACGCGCATGAACCCTCCGGCCGGCGCCTGCACGGTAACGGTGCGGCTGCCGCCTTTGCGGCTAGCCGGCGGCTTCCCACCGGCCATCTCCCGGAAGAGCCCCGCCCGCACCCCGATGATGCCGGCAATGGCAAATGATACCACCATGACGATGGCCGTCACGACGACGACTCGCTGCAAGACGCTTCCTCTCATGGCCAGCTCCTTATCTGATCGCGCCGGTTACGATGCGCGCGTTGAACTTAATGTAAGCGGCGACGCCGCGGAAAAACCAGCGGGACAGCACCACCATGCCGATGCACGCCAGCAACCCCAGCGCACCGGTGCCGAGTCCGGTGAATACGGCGAAGGGACCGTTGGTAAGCGGAACATCGCCCATCTGCACGGGAATGGGCAGGAAGGGTTGCAGCATAATCGCGATGCCGGACCCCAGCACCGCCACCGCCGCCGCCCACAGGCCCGCCAGCACGCCCACCAGCCCAGCGAACGGCCCGACAACAAAGATCAGGTTGAGGAGGGTCAGGCTGATCGACGCGAATACCGCCCGCAATACCGCCACCGTGGTTACCCGGCCGCCTTCCGGTGGCTCGTCCAACATGGCATCGATGCGGTAGGCGTTGCCGATCACGCGCGGGTTGCCCAGCGACTGCGCGATCTCCTCCTCGCTCTTCCCATCTGCCAGCCCCATGCGAAAATGCTCCTCATAATCGTAGAGGATCTCCTGCCGCTCCGCCTCCCGAAGGCTGGCCAGGCTGCGCCGGAGCTGCGAAAGAAACTGGTCCTTATTCATTATTTTCCTCCCGTCCGATCAGCGCCGTGACGCCGGTGATGAAGTGGCTCCACTCGCTCAGCAACTGCTGCTGGTACTCCCGCCCCTTGTCGGTGATGCGGTAATACTTGCGTGCCGGCCCCTCGCTCGATTCCTGAATGTAGGTGGTGAAGTAGCGCTCCAGCGTCAGCCGCCGCAGCAGGGGATAAATGGTGCCCTCCGCGATGTCGATGCTCTCCGAAATCGACTGCACCAGCTCATACCCGTAGCAGTCCCGCCGGCACAACACCGTCAGCACGCACAGCTCCAGCACCCCCTTCTTGAACTGAATATTCATCACCCCTCCCCGGCTCTTCTCTTCTGACTCTGACTCATGCTCATACTCATATTTAGCTTTACGAGTCGTAACACATATCAACTGCCCTGTGTCCGTATTTTCTCCCTGCCTTCCCCGCCCGCCACTCGCTCTCATCCAACCTGAGCCCTTCCGAACCCCAACCGGAAAATGCGTGGCTGTCACCCGGGTTCTCGATCTCCTAAAAAGCACCTTTCACTACAGATCGTCATCCACTACCTTGCAATGTATAATACTAATCAATGCATGCTCCTGTCAATAGGGTGGTTGCCTCGTGGAAAAGATGATTGAAATATTATGCTAAATATTTAGCGAAACCTATTGACATCTCCCAATAGTTTGCTAATATATTAGCAACAGAGCTTGGTAAACCCGGAGGCCGTTGAAACAGGAGATCATCCGCATGGACGCGGCATTCCGCGGAGACGGGCGGAATGCGGAACCGGACGGCAGGGACGCCGCCCGGAAGGAGCTCAACGGAAGGAGAACAGGCACGGACGCCTGCTGCCGCACGGACGCGGTCCTGCCAGCCCAGAAGGCTGTAGATCGCCAGGGGTTGCACGACGTGGCCCCTGGCGATCGCTTTAGGAAACCGCAGATTACGTAGATTTTACAGAAGATGATATCGCGAAGCAAGAATTCAAATAATCCGCGAAATCTGCGTAATCTGTGGTTTCAAAAGACTTACTCGAACCACCCGGCCGGCAGCCGTTTGAGCTGCAGCGAGATGCCGCCGGCGTAGTTGAAGTAGCTGAGGAGGGCGGTATCGCCCACCCAGGTCACCGCGGGGTAGGCCCAGGAGTCGCCGGGTGCATCCTCGATATTCTTGAAATTCTGCCAGCTCTCACCTTCATCGCACGAGACGGCGGCGGTCAGCGGGTTCCGTCCCGTGGTGGCGCCGGGGTTGTGGTTCCAGATGGCCAGGAGATGCCCGCTGGTGGGAATGCGGCTTAACGACACCGGCGCGGCGGTGCCGGCCAGTGCGGTCGGCTCCGGCGTGGTCCAGCTTTCACCCCCGTCGGCGGAGATGCCGCGGTACTGGCAGCCCATGCCGGTGCGTGTCAGCATCAGCACCCGGCCGTCCGTCAGCTCGATGCACGCCGGCTCCCAACTGCCCTCCGCGGGCTGCATGCGCCCGCCTTCGCGCCAGTTGCGGCCGTCATCATCGGAGAGATAACAGTAACTGTCGCCATTCTCCCACGCTTCCAGCAGGATGCGGCCCGTGCGCAGCCGGAGCGCCCGCCCATTGGTCAGTCCGATATAATGCCCGCTCGGGCTGATCTGCAGCGCCGGGCCGAAAGTCTCGCCCTCGTCCGCCGAGACGCGCATCATCACCCGGCAATCCGCGTCCTCGGTGTTCTTCTGGCAGTAAAAGAGCGCCACCTCCCCGGTCGTCAGGCGGAGGAAGTTCACTTCCATCACGTTGCAGCCCCCGTCGTTGTCCACCAGCACGTACTTTTCGCCCCATGTCCGGCCCTCGTCGCCCGAGAGCACCCCCACAATGCGCGCCGGATCGTGATCCGCCCCAACGCCCGCGTAGAACTCCGTCCACGCCAGCAGCAGCGTCCCGTCCCGCCGCGGCAGAATGGCCGCCTCGCTGTTGCGCGGATTCGCCGGCCCGACCTGGGCAATTGTCAACCTGGTCATCGTCTCGGAAGTCATCGCATCCCCTTTCTTACCTGCCATGTATTGTAGCATGCCTGTCCGCATTTCCGCACAAGCTCCGTGCCGCATCTCGCACAAGGATTATCTGCCCGGGCACAAAAGTGGAAGGATATTTCTGAGGTGGGCGGATGATGCTGAGCCGCATGACGGTGCTCTGGCATAATGAAGAGGGGGCGACGATGGTGGAATACGCCGTCATGTTCGCCCTCTTCGCCATCGCCTGCCTGCTGCTGCTGATGGCGCTGGGCGTGGATATCAACCAGCTGCTGTACAAAGTACAGTCGCGTCTCCCCCCGGGGAATGGGCTCGTCCAGCCGACGCCGTAACGGGCAGGGAACGATCCCTGCCCGTTACGGCATGCTTATATAGAAATAACCCACTTCCCGCCGATATACGAGAAGTAGAACGCGTCATACTCCCGGCCCATGCCATCCTTCGGGACGATCCGGATCACCGGACTGCCGTCCGTCATAGTCACTCTGACCACTTGCGGGTTCACCAGGATGGTGCGGATGCCCGATTTGGACATGGGTTCCAGCTTCTCGGCTTTTGCCCTTTCGGCCTGAAGATCATCGAAGATTGCCTGCCACTCCTTCGGGATAACCGGCGTGCATTGCATCTGCGTGATCATTTGATCCTTCAACAGCGCTTTCTGCTTCGGCGCATCTCCCGCCTCCATCGCCTGGCGGTACTGCTGAATAACCTCCGATATCGCCGCCGTATCCTTCTCCGTGAGCTTCGTATAGCGGTCGCCATCCTGCCAGTGCCAGCGCGGGAGCTTTAGGGTGAGCACCCGCGAATCCTTTTCAGCGCGCTGAAGCTCGACAATCGACAGGCCGATGAGATTCAATTTGGGGCCGTAGACCTTGTCGGCTTCACCTTCGACCAGGATCTCGTCGAAGCCCGAGGCCTTTGCCCATTGTTTGCCGCTTTTGATCGCGGCGGCCGGCAGATCGACGGTATTCTGACTTGACGGCAGCGTCAGGCCGGCGAAGACGACATCAATCGGCGTGCCGTGTTTTTTGAAATGGATGCTCGCCTTCGTGACGGGCTTCTCGAGGGAGCCGTACCTGATGCGAGACGGCAGGCGGGTGAAGGCCTGCGCCGGACTCAGCCGTCCTCCAAGACTGACCGCATTTCTCCCATCTCGCTGGAAGAAGAAATGGTCCCCATCGATCGAGCCGCGGGAGACCGTGAAGTCCTGCTTCGTGAGTTTCGACAAGGAGACGACGCGAGATTTCATGCTCCCCTCGGCCAGCCGCTTGCCATCCTTCTTCGTCAATGCATCGGCAACCGGCTTTTCGACAATCACCCAGGTCAGCCCGGATTGCTCATCGCCTTGCGCATTCGGCGCATAACTCACCTCGATGGTGTTCTTACCGTTCACGAGAAAGGGTGAGATCATGGGGCTGCTGATGCTCTGGCCCACCGTCCCGGCATCTACCGGGAAACCGTTGATCGAGAATGTGACAGCGGCCGTCGTCACATTCGCCCCCAGGTAATAGACGTTCTTTGCCGGGACCGGCGCGCCGAACGCGATGAAGACGACGGAGAGCATGACGACAACGCCAAGGGAGATCAATAGCACTTTCATGAGTCGGGTCATTGTGATACCTCCATGCTGCCTCCCGGGTCGTGGGAGACTGATCCATAATATGGTGATTATACAACTGAATCGCTTATCTGAAAATATGGCAATCCGTCAGACTGTCCCTTTCCAGCGCACCTGTTCCTTAAATCCCGGCAGGGAATCATCTGCCCGCACCGAATACCGTATCATGCTCTGAAGGGGAGGAAAACGATGAAACACGGTACACTGCCTCGTATGGTGTTGCTGCTGGTCATGCTGCTGCTTGGCGCACTCGCGGCGAACGCGCAGGCGGATCTGCCGCTCCTGCATACGATTACGGTGAAGGAGACGGCCGGGTTGGCGCGGGCGGCGTGGCCGGTGCTGGTCGGCGTGCTGCTGGATGCGAACCAGTTCGGGGACGCGCAGAAGGACCTGGCGCTGCTGCGGATGGACCCGGCGGGCGGCCAGCCGGTGCCGTTCCAGGTCATGAGCGTCACCGCGCCCACCTATGCGGCGGAAAATGCGGAGATGATGAAGGACAAGACATCGCCGCAACGCATGCTGGAGATCTGCTTCCTGGCCGATCTGCCCGCCAATGCGCAGCAGACATTCGAGCTGCACGGCAAGCCCGGCGCCAACGTGGCGCAGCCCGTGCCCGCCGTCGCGTTGAAGACCGAGGGCCAGGGCTTCGGCTGGACCGTCGATACCGGGCCGGCGGTGTTCGGCTTCGACCCGAAGACCGGGCAGCTGCTCAGTTACCTGTTCCGGCCGGCGGGATATGATAAGCCCGCCACCTTCGCGCAGGGCGCCATCCACTGGAACCCGGATACCTGGACGCCGCCCAGCCAATGGGGCCATACCGTCGATTGGGACAGCGCCAAGCCGGAACAGCGTCCGGAATTGACGGTCTGGAACGGCCCGCTCTGCTTCCGCACGCTGCGCACCGGCGTCATGCCCTTCAGTAACGGCACGAAAGTCACGATCAGCTACACGCTTTTCGCCGGCTCGCCCTACATCCTCGAATCCTCGCGTATGGAGTTCACCACGGATACGGCGGTGAACGCGGTGCGCAACAACGAGCTGGTCTTCCGCCGCGGGGTGCACACCCACGCCGTTGCTTGCGACGAGACCGGCAAAATCAGCGTGTGGCAAGCCCATGACGAGAATGACTTCAACCACTTTTACGGCGTGGTCGCCAACGTCGGCCCCGACGTGCCCTGGCTCGGCCTGTTCCACCAGCGCCTCGGGTACGGCATCGCCATCGTCAACCAGGACCGCTTCACCCAATCCGGCGCCCCCGGACGCAGCGACCTCGAAGGCGGCTACTATTACTTCAACGACTACGGCGAGCACGGCACCGGCGAAAACGCCTACCTGAACTTCCTCTACGTCTCGCGCCCGCTGATGTGGAACAACATGGTGCCCAAAGGCACCATCTTCGGCGAGCACAGCGCCTACCTCCCCTTCAAAGTGGGGCAGGAACCTGACCGCTTCGCCACCGTCTCCCGCTGGTCCGACCAGCTCCGCAAACCACCCATAGTCGAAGTGAAATAGAGCTGCGGCAGCAGCTCTACATTGATAGCCCATGATGTGAATCATGGGGAACTGTTGCCGAGATAGCCCATGATGTAAATCGTGGGGATCTGTTGCCGAGATAGCCCATGATGTGAATCATGGGCTATCTGTTTTTGCCGATGGATGAAAACGCCTGATGCAAAATATGAACACTCAAAGCCATGTTGTGCGATATTCGTCACATGTCGATCATGGACAGGGGTAACTTACATGTGGCACGATCCGATCATTGATCGTAGACCAGCGCACTATTCCTGTATCGACGTGGAGGACACCCGCATGGCTGAATCTGTGCTCGAAATGGCGTCATACCTGCGCACGGCAACCGTCTCCTTTTTACGCTCCCACCCGGAATACACGGTGGAGGAGGCCGCGCAAGCGGTGCGCATTCTGGAAACCGCACTGCGGGCCGCCTGCGGCCAGCGGATACAGCATCACGACCCGGCGGCGATGCCGGAAGCCTGTCAGTCGCGCCAGTAACGATGCCGTCCATCCCGGAAACCATCGCCACCGACGCCGCGGTTCGGATGCCATACAAAATGGGCCGGAAACTCCCGCGGGAGAGCTGCGGCAGCAGCGACACATTGATAGCCCACGGTGTGAACCGTGGGCCCGGTGAACATGTCACAACCCACGGTGTGAACCGTGGGCTATCAATGTGTCACGGCCCTATTTCCCGCCGACGACCCCCATGCCCTGCTTTTCCCGGCGGGCGACATCCTGTTCGGTCATCACCCCGTTCTTGCCCTGGTGCTTCGCCAGATACAGCGCGCGGTCGGCACGGTTCAGCAGCGTCTCCATGCTGTCGTCCTTGCGCACCTCCGCCACGCCGATGCTCACGGTGAAGGCGAGGGTGGGCTCCGGCCGGTCTTTCATAATGCGGAAACGCTTCGCCGCCAGGTGGCGGCAGAACAGCTCCGCGCGCTGCCGGGCTTGGCGCAGGCTGGCGCCCGGCAGCAGCAGCGCGAACTCCTCACCGCCGTAGCGGGCAATCACGTCCTGCTCGCGAAACCAGCTCTTGCACTCGGCCACGAAACAGATCAGCACGCGGTCGCCGGTCTGGTGGCCGTGGTTGTCGTTGACGCCCTTGAAATCGTCGAGATCGCACATCAACAGACAGAACCGCTCGCTGGTGATACTCCGGCGGTCGAACAGCCGCTGCAGCGTCAGGTCGAAGGTCAGGCGGCTCTGCGCGCGCGTCAACGCATCCACCGTCGAGGCGTCGATGGCGGTCTCCAGGTTCTTGCGCAGCGTATCCACCTCACGCGACAGCGATTCCAGTTGCTGCAGGTCGGTGCTTTTCTTCTCCGCGATGGTGGCATTGATGGCGTCCACCTCGTTGCGCAACTGCTCCTTGATGCGGCGGATATCATCGAGATCGAGGATGCGCTCCATCTCCAGATGGTGATCCCGCAGGTGCGTGTTGAAGGTCTGATTATCGTCATACAGCGTCGTCAGCCCCTGGCGCAGCAGGTTGATGATGTTGATCAGCTCCCGCTCGCGCTCCTCCAGGCACGCCTTTTCGCGCTCGATGAAATCCAGAATCTGCTCCGGCGTGCCGGCAAAGCGCTTCTGCAGCTCCGTCGCCGTGTCCGCCGTGCTGAGGTGCCGCTTCGCCGTCTCCACCGCGTGGGTGAACTTCGCGCTGTCCACATCCGGCAACCCGAACGCAAACTCCTTCGCACAGGCCAGCAGCGCCACCGCGGCCGTCAACAGCGCGTCCCCCCGCGCACGGCAGGCGCACAGCTCCGCCAGCAATCGCTCCGGCGTCGCCTCCGTCGTGGGCCGTTTCCAGAAACACAGCTTCATCAGTCCGATATCCTCAAGCGAAGTGGTAATAGCAGGCAGGCGTGGCAACGCCGCAGGATAAATATCGGCAGGTTCGCACAGACGCTGAAATGACGGACGGCAGGCTGCCGGAGGCGCGCATGCCCGCCCCCGGCCTGCTTCGTTGTAGCTGTGTTGAGTAAGGGATGCCGAGTAACCGCTTGCCCTTCGACCGGGCGTCTGTTATGAAAAGTATAAATATAATCAACATGAGGTTGTCGAACATTCGCACAGATAAATATAAAGAATGTATAAAGAAAACGACAATCTACTTTAGAAAGACTATGTTATAATATGCTTGTTAATCATTCCGAGGATTCGGAGGTGAGCAGTTGGCTCGCTGCGAAACCTGGCCAGGGTTGGCATGACCGTCATGATTACCGCAGACATTGCAGAAAGGCAGGTTGCCATGCAGATCCTCTCCACGCGTCTTGGTGAACGTGAAGTGACCGAAGATCAACTGCTGCTCTTGCCCGAGGGACTCGCGGGATTCGAGACCATACACGAATACTGCATCATCCCCCACGCCCCGAAAAGCCCATTTCTCTGGCTGCAAGCGCTGAAACATCCGGAGCTGACCTTTGTGCTGATCAACCCCTTTGACCGATTTCCTTCGTATGCCGTCACCGTGCCGGATGAAGATGTCGAAGCGCTCGGTATACGGCACGATGACAAAGTGCTGGCCTTCGCCATCATCACCTGCGCGTCGTCCGGCATGACGGCCAATCTGGCCGCTCCGCTCGTGATGAATACCACTTTGCACCTGGCGCGGCAACTGATCCTGGCGGACGGCAACTATTCGTGCCGTCAGCCGGTATAAGAATAATGACCCCCAGGCATGCCCCCCCAAGCTGCGGCAGCAGCGCCAACACCCCCAAGCTGCGGCAGCAGCGCCAACCCCATCAGCTGAGAACAGTTGGGGGACTGTCCCCTCCAACCGTAACCAGCGCCCGTCACCTCATTCACGCGCGTTCCCGAATACCCCATCTCCCGTTCGATCATTATTGAATCGCGTTAGTTAAATATCTGAACGAAAACTGACGATCGTTTTCAGAATAGCAGAATCGCAGATGATTGAAATCCTGAATATGATGGGGCATGCTGTATCCAACCTGGTCGCGAAAGCGCTGTTCGAGCAGCATACCGACCTGGCGATGTGGCAGATCGACCGCTTGCACGAAACCTTTTCCATGCTCGATATTGATCCGCTGCCTATCCATTCTGCTGGGATTAGGGGGATAGTAGATGAAATATATGATTTATTTGAAATGGATGGTATTTCCAAAACAAGCGACATAGCTTTTGTATTCAAGCTAGTGAAATTGGTGCATTATGAGATTGCTGGATTCACGACGCTCTTTACTCTGGCGGCCAATCTCGGCTATCGGGATATTGCGCAAATGCTTGATATGTCAGTCATTGCAGAGGACAGCGAGGAACAAAACATACTGAATAGATTACCAGAGATAATGCGCCGGAAAGCAGCGTGATTTGATAAATCCGGAACGCTCGTCCGTTTATCACGCCTTAACAACAACCGGATAGTCTGGCTGCAGGCTTCCTCAATGCGTAGAGGCAATTGGCTCTTCAGAAGCACTGTGCTGATATATCGTTTGTTTCCATTTGTGATATGTGCCTAAAGAAGATACCAATCGTGCAATATTACAGGGTGTTAGATTTGCTAACATATTGTAATAAATTATCGTTGCTTCATTGTTCACTCTATTGATTAAGCGCTCATTTAAATCATTTTCTTCGCAATTGTGCTCCATGAGCACAATTTCTACCGTCTCTTTCTCTAAGACTGCGAATGCCTCTAACAAACTGGGCACGATGATCACCCTGGTGCCGCTCATCTTTGAGATGAACCTTGAGATGGCATATGACTTTGAGGAGTCCAAAATCAGAAGTATCATGGCGCACTCTCCGGGAAACGAGGTTTCACTGACTGGCATCATGACCGGTCTGTTCACCGCCACTTTAGTGTTCTGTTTTCAGACTATTAACTTGAAAATGCAATATAACTATATTATAGGGCAGGTTAACGCTTATGATGTATTACACAGCATACATTCACATACTAAGCAGCATGTAAACCAGATGTAAGATATGCATGTTAAACAATAAGCCGTTAAGTCGATGGGTGTGCCACTTTTGTGTCTTACAGAACAATCCTGCGCCTCCCCAGCAGAGCCGCCACGAATATTGTGACTTATCGTGGGTGTCCGTACGGAAGTAGGCACTTCAGATCAGCATGACCCTATGGTGACCAGGGTGACGGGGGGGGATCGCCACCGGCCTGTCAATCCTGTCGGTTGTAATCGAAAGACCTGTCTATTTCTTTTTACCGACGGGAAGATCGAATTCGACACGGTTTTCGCCAAGGTGTGTTAGTTGATAAACCCCTGGCTGACTTACTTCAAAGGACCCGTGGTGCATCTTCGCATTGCGAAAGCCACTTCCGATGTCCTTAGGGATTCGCCATCTCATCGCTTTTAAGCAAGTAAAAATATGATCATTACTGATATCAATAATGTTTAAGGAATGTTTTAACCAGTAACCAATTACCTCATATTTATCAATATCTGACTTTGGCTGTTTTATTTGCACGAATGATTCAAGCGGATGTCCTTTACCAGTGATATCAATGTCGATGAGTTTTGGGATACGGCTCATCCGTTGCTTGATTTTTCTCACTTTTGGCAAATTATTTAGATACGTGCTGTTACTTTCTTGCTCTGATACTATAGAAGACGTTATTGATGAATCGCCCATTTGTCCTGATGTCTTTTCAACTGATGTTGTTGTGACAGGAATCAATCCTGCTTTGATTATCTTGCGTAATTGACGTAGTTCTTCCTTGACAAAGTCTGTATCTCCTTCGAAATCAAAGACACCGCTGGTAAAATCAAGATGGACCTTGGCATCCATTTGCACTCTTCCTCACCCACTATAAAATAGCTCGAATTGCTTATTTAACTCAAAATAGCATGGTTGTGAACTCGAATTTGTAGCGATAATGCGATAATCGTCTTCTCAACAGGTAATAACCCTTTATACTGTGACCGCTGCCTGATCGGCTGGTCCCGTGCTCTCCGCTCGTCAGATCGTTGCCAATTATCATTTATCAAGCTCATGATCACCGGTCTTACGTTAGCCAGCACGATAAACTCCTCACCGTTCAATCATTGTGATCTGCTATAGGCCATGAGAGGATCTCCGAATAAGATGTTATCTTCGATATGCCGCTTCCCTAGCTCAAATGACCTTCCTTTCGCTGATTAAACAGCCCAATATGCAAACAAGGACATTTCCGATCAATCGCGTCCGGCGATTAACGCATAGTATCGGTTTGCGATCAGAATCGGGGGTAACTTCGATCAGTGGAGTTTATCGAGATGGCAATGCGTGCGATCTGGAAAGGCATCATTCAGTTCGGCTCCGTCCGGGTGCCGGTCAAGTTCTACTCGGCTAGCCAGGAAATACGAGTCAACTTTAACCTGTTGCATGAGGTTGACCAGGCCCCCGTGCGCCAGGAGATGATTTGCTCGATGGATGGTGATTCCGTGCCACCAGAGCACCAAGTCAAGGGATTGCAGGTGTCGGAAGGCGAGTATGTCATTGTCAAACCGGAAGAACTGGACGAACTTGAACCAGAGCCAAGCCGCGATATCGAGGTGCGTACGTTTGTTGATATCAAGCAATTGGATGATCGGTTCCTGGAACGCCCCTATTATCTGTCACCGGATCAGGACCCGCGCCTGTATTCGTTAATGGTAGCAACGTTGACCCGATTGAAAAAAGCGGGGATCTGCCAATGGACGATGCGAAAGCGTTCTTACTGGGGCGCTGTACAGGCATTGGATCATATCTTATTGATGACCACCTTGCGAAACCATGATGAAGTTATTCCAGAGACAGCCTACACAATAGAAAGCGCAACCGTCACCAAACGTGAACAGCAACTCGCGTTGTATCTCATCGATGAATTAACCAGTGATTTTAACCCAGAAGAATACCACCCTGTTTATTATGATCGTGTCCAGGAATTAATTGCACGGAAAGCCGCGGGGGAGGTCGTCGCAGTGCCGCCACCGGTGACTGTCGCTCCCACTCCCGTGAAAGAATTGGCTGATATTTTAGAGGCCAGCCTGGAGAAGGTGAGGAAGCATGCGGCCTGAATCCGAAGTCGAGATATGCCCTAATTGCGGGTTGCAATACCGGTATGATGAGCAAAGGCAATGCTGGGGGTGCGGTATCCCGAGCTGTTGCTTTTGTTTAACCAATGATGTGCGGCCGTTGTGTCCGGAATGCCGACCGTCGACGATGCCAAAGGAAATTCATCCCATGCTCGCTGTTCTAAGCGAGATTCCTGGAAAACAAAATTGTTGGGCATTCGAATTTAAATGGGATGGCATGCGGGTGATCAGCTATTGGGATGGCCATAACCTTCGACTGGAAAGTCGAACACAACGTAACATCACGGCAAGCTTTCCCGAATTTCAAAATATTGGAAAAGCCATCGGAGATTGCCCCGTCATTCTTGATGGTGAGATTCTCGCCCTCGATCAACAAGGCAGACCTAATTTCACACTGATGCAGCGGCGGATGACTGCCGGGCCGAACCAGGCTGCTCGCATTGCTGATGAAGTGCCGGTCGTTTATTACTTGTTCGATATTTTGTATGTAAAAGACCGTGAGACACTTGCCTTACCATATACCATTCGGCGCCAGGCGTTGGAAGGACTGGGGTTAAAGCATCCCCGCTGTCAAATCCCCCCCAGCTATGTTGGAGAAGGAGATGCGATGCTGGAAGTCGCCAGAGAGCGCGGATTGGAAGGCGTCGTTGCCAAACGAGTGGACAGCCCTTACCTGCCGGGACAGCGTTCGCCAAACTGGCTGAAAGTGAAAATCGTTGGCCGTCAGGAATTTGTAGTGGGGGGCTGGACGACTGAGCGTAATCATCCTCAGCGGATAGGCTCGTTGTTGCTGGGTTACTATGAGGGTGGGCAATTGAAGTATGCCGGCCGGGTAGGCAGTGGTTTTACCGCGGAAGATCATCGACGATTATCTGCCCTGCTGGCAGAAAAGGAACGAGCCGTCAGCCCATTCGCAGGCCCGGTGCCGGCAGCGCGCTATGTCACCCCGCAGATTGTGGTCGACGTCGAGTATCGTCGCTGGTACCCAGGCGGTAATCTTCAGCAAACCGCGTATAAGGGGGTGCGCCTAGATAAGCCTGCTGATGAAGTCATCCGTGAGCAGAAGGAGGCAGTGGATGCCCGCTAAGCTATGGAATGGCACGGTGAGTTTTGGATTGGTGGCGATTCCCGTCAGTCTGATTGCGGCGTCTCGCGAATCACGCGTCTCATTCCACTTGCTGCACGATGCCGATAATGCACGGCTGGAACGTCGGATGCGTTGTTCCGCAGATGGTGAAGTATTGCAGCCTGCGGATCTGATTCGTGGAGTAGAAGTCGAACCCGACAGGTATGTTATTGTCACCGATGAAGAGCTTGAGGGGTTAGCCATCAAACGCAGCACCACGATTGAGATCGATAAGTTTGTAGAAGAGGAAGCTGTACCCTCGATATATTGTGATCGGCCATACTATCTGTTACCCGATGGTGTCATAAAACCGTACCGGTTATTAGTTGATGTCCTGAAAGAACGCCGGCGTATCGGAATCGCCCGATTTGTGATGCATACGCGTGAGCATCTGGTGGGTTTGCGAGCGTTAGATGAAATATTGAGCTTGGAAGTACTAAGGTTTCAGGAAGAGATACGATCGTATGATGAGATTCAACCGCCGGCGATCGAAATCTCCACCACGGACATCTCCACGATGGCAAAGATCGTAGATCAAATGTCAGGTCCGTTTTCACCCCCGATATTGATTGATGATTACCAGCTGCGGGTGCGCCAATTTATTGCAGAACGACAGCAGGAGGGAACGGTGACCGCCCCTCGCGTTGAAAAAGAAGGTGAAGAACAATATGTCGATCTGATGGCAGCTCTGGAAGAGAGTATGGCACGGGCCAGGGAAAGGAGAAAGGGTCATGCCGCGTAAAGAACAAGTGAGCATTCATGGCCGGACAATAACTGTCAGCAACCTGGATAAAGTGCTCTTCCCCGAAACAGGAACAACCAAAGGGGATGTCATTTCCTACTATATACAAATAGCGCCGGTGATTCTCAGGCATCTTCGTGATCGGCCTGTTACTCTAAAGCGTTATCCCGAAGGCGTCGAGGGATTATCTTTCTTTGAGAAGAAGTGCCCGAGTTATCGGCCGGGATGGGTCAACACAGTTCACGTCCCAAGCGAAAGTAAAGGAGATATCCTTTTTTGCATGCTCAATGACGTTGAATCGCTGGCCTGGGTTGCCAACCTGGCGGCACTCGAATTGCATCCTCAATTGGCACTCGGCCAATCAATCGAGTGTCCAACGTGGCTGGTGTTTGATCTTGATCCCGGTGCGCCGGCGACACTGCTTGATTGTTGCCATGTCGCTTTAGAGCTGCGGGATTTGCTCAAGGAGTTTGATTTGCGGTCATACCCGAAAACGTCGGGTGGGAAAGGATTGCATTTCTATATTCCCCTCAATACCCCGGTGACATATCCACAGACGAAGGGCTTTGCGCATGCCGTTGCACAGCTCTTCGAGAAGCACTACCCGGACCAGGCCACCAGTATCATGGCAAAAAACAGACGGGGAGGCAAAGTCTTTATCGATTGGAGCCAAAACGATCAACATAAAACCACGGTCAGTGTGTATTCCATGCGAGCCCAGTCTCATCCAACGGTATCGACGCCGGTCACCTGGGATGAGATTCAGGAAGCGTGGGATACGCGTGATACCAGCGGCTTGATTTTCGAGTATCCACAGGTTTTGGAACGTGTCGATAATTTAGGGGACCTGTTTTCAGAGGTGCTGACTAGAAAACAGATCCTTCCTTCCATCGAGCAGGAACAACGCCGAGCCTCGTAAGCTGCCCAGGAGGGCAATCATGGGACAAACGATAGTGCATGAAGCGATCGAAGTAGATGCATATTTTACGAAGGAACATGTGGTGCCCAGGGCATTCCGCTGGGCCGGACGAATTTATCGCATCGACAGCATCAACCAGCGATGGACCGGGCACACAGGCGGTATCAAACTCTATTACTTTGCGGTCTCATCGGGAGGAAATGCCTATAAACTGTGTTACAACTCAGCGATGTTGAGCTGGACGCTCGAAGAAGTGTATACCGAGTTCTAATGTGTGCCAATCGGACAATAACCCAGGGGAAGAGACGGTACCATATTATTAGAGACTGGCGTTGAATATTATCCAATGCTAGTCCAAAGGCTCCAGGTTGGGGACACCAGGTCCACGTGACCATGGTCGTCATTTCTCGCCACCTGGAGCCCCTTTTATTGCCAGGGGCATATTTCAGCACGGTACTATTGCTGTTGCGACGGGGAGAACGCTGAAGACCACTTTAATAAGGCCTATAAGATCAGGTTTATAAAAACTCGTATCGGCGCCGCACTCCCGAGCAACGGCACGCACATCCGGATGATTACTCATCAAGATCGTTCGTATGAGGGGATCTTCATCTTTGATCTTTCTGATCAGATCATCGCCGGAAATATTCGGGATGCCCCAATCTGCCAATAGCAGGTCAAAACTATCATTGTCCGTCTGATGCGCGATTAACGCCTGCTGCCCATCAGCGACATCGACAACCTCGAATCCCGAATTCGTGAGGAGTAATCGGTATAGCGAGCATTGATCCGGGTCATCCTCAACCAGCAGGATGCGAATGAGGAAAGGCTGTGCGGGATAAATCGATCGATCTACTGACTGAAGAGTTGTCATGATAGCCCTCAACTGCCTGGATTAGATAATAGTAGTAGCGGTGATGCGGATAGTCAAATCATCTAAAGAAACTGTAAAGAGGATAGTATGCTTGTGTTATCCACAATCGCCTTCGCTCAACACACCCTTGCTCGTAAAATGGTGTTGATAAATTGTGGATCATTTAACCAGGACTAACATCGGGGATTTATTCTTTATCGGTAGTCTGTGTCTCGACCGGGTATCTTTTACAGAGTCCATGGCCAGGTGGGCCGTTTCGCCGAGGAAATTTGTTAAGCTTTTCGATGCCACGCAAGATAGACGAATCGCCGAAACGCTCATTGATCTCATCCAATGCTCGTTGCAGGTTTCGTTTCGTGACGCGATCCTCGACCAGGGAGAGCTGTAAATCCCCTCGCTGCAATTCGCTGACACAGACATTCACTCTGCGGACAGGCTGTTCCAGCCCCGGCCCCGGCATCAATGATTGCACTGCGTCATAGATCGCCATACTGTCGTCGGTGTGTGCCGGTAAACGGCGATGTCCTCCAAACCCGAGCATGGGGCCTTGCCAACTCTCGCTCTCATACCCGACATATAGCGCCACCATTCTCCCCAAAAAACTGCCACGCCGCAGGCGCCGGCCAATGCGCTCGCATAACCCGAGCAAAATGGCATCTAACGTCCTTCTTGAATGTACCGCTTCCGGCAGCGTCAACCCATGCCCCATCGACTTTTCGGCTTGCTGCCGGTGATAGGGCGACACCGGCGCCAGGTCGATTCCATGCCCCCATAACCAATAGACATGCCCCAATACGCCAAACTCCTTCACCAGCACATCCCGCGGAATCCGTCCGAGTTGCTCAACGGTATAGACGCCTAATCGATGTAGCCGGCGTTTGACCCGCGGCCCGATCCCGCAGATATCCTGCAGATCGATAGTTGTAAGCAGCGCGGGGATCTCTTCGTCCGTCAGATGCGTGATGCCGTCCGGCTTATGAAAGTGCGACACTAGCTTGGCCAGCATCTTATTCGGCCCGATGCCGATGGAGCAGGTGATCTGCCGGCCGAGTTCGCGGCGGAGTTCACGCTTGATGTGCATCGCGAGCATGTGCGCATCGCCGAACTCCGGCACGACATCCGTAACGTCAAGAAACGCTTCATCGATCGAGAATGGCTCGACTTTATCGGTGACGCCGGTCAAGACGCGCAGTGACCGGGTGCAGATTTCGCCATACATATCCATGTCAGCAGCCACCGCAATCAACTGCGGGCACCAGCGCAACGCCGCGTTGATATGCATGCCTACCTTCACGCCGCGGGCTTTGGCTTCCGTGGACGCAGCGATGATCGCCGTGCCCTTTGCCGGTCCGCGAATCCCGACCGGCTTGCCACGAAGTGGTGGATACGCCTGCTGCATGCACCGGGCAAAATAGGAATCGTAGTCCAGTAGGAAGACAATGCGTTGATCATCGACGGCAGAGAGATCGAAGATCGCTGCCGCTTGTGCCTGTATGCTTTTCGACAGCGAACGCCGAAACCCGGTTCCCGCCATGTTGCCGATCCCCCCCGTCTCTGCCGTCTGTGTTGTGGCATCATAGAACCGGAACATTCATTTGTCAATACGTTTGTTTTATAAAGCTAGCCTTTTCAAGCCACAACAAAGATTTCAAGCTATCTTCATGTTTCCCATTACTCGTTGTGAAACGGGTATCCACTTCAAACGATTGTCATCACCGTGCCACGGGAAATCTTAAGATAGAGGACAACATCATGCCTGCCAACGAGCATTTACAGGAGTACAGAAAGAAGCGGCAATTTAGCCGCACTCCGGAACCAGCCGGGAATGAGGTGAGTCCGCACCAGCAGCCCATCTTCGTCATCCAGAAGCACGACGCAAGCCACCTGCATTACGATTTCCGCATTGAGGCAGAAGGGGTGCTAAAGTCCTGGGCGGTACCAAAGGGGCCAACAACTGATCCTGGAGTGCGGCATCTAGCCATTCAAACGGAAGACCACCCTCTCGAATATGCCACCTTCGAAGGGATCATACCGGCCGGCGAATACGGCGGGGGCACGGTGATGGTCTGGGATTACGGGGTCTATGATAAT
>Ga0172369_10001149_pt1 | contig 38584 bp, 29 predicted proteins | sample LakKiv25m_FD_114539 | JGI IMG/M metagenome (GOLD analysis project Ga0172369, IMG submission 114539) | Freshwater microbial communities from Kabuno Bay, South-Kivu, Congo - kab_022012_11.25m | ecosystem: Environmental > Aquatic > Freshwater > Lake | place: Democratic Republic of the Congo... | reverse complement strand
GGAAACCCGGCTTTTTTATTGTAGATCAACCAATTAATGCCGGTCATAGCTATGTCTTGATATTTTCATTTCCCGAACCTAAGGGTAACCAGATAAAATAATTCATCCGGAGTTTTGGGAACTAATTTAATCAGAGCAGTCTCGTCGTTCGCGACGAGACGGGTCGGGGGTTCGAGTCCCATGAGTGGCTCAAAGCCGGGGAAACCCGGCTTTTTTGGGAATTACTTTTACTTTAAGTTATGTTAATTGCTTTCATGAAAAAAACCATCAACCGCGGTGTTAGAATCAGGCCATCGGCTTCTTCTTTTCAGGAAAAATTAAAGATGCAATAACGCTTATACTTAAAATCAACAGAATAGCATAAAATGAATAAATGGTTTTGAAACCAGCCTGCACCAGCCAGGTATGAAATACCAGCTTTACACCTATAAAGGCAAGCAGGAAAGCCAGTCCGGTTTTAAGATATCTGAACAAGTCGAGTACATTCACCAGCATAAAAAACATGGCTCTGAGCCCGAGAATGGCAAAAATATTGGAAAAGAAAACCACGTAAGGATCTCGGGTCACAGAAAAAATGGCAGGAATTGAATCAACAGCAAAAATCAGGTCACTGAATTCAATCACCAGCAAAACGATAAACAATGGGGTAATAAATCGTTTTCCATTTTTCTGAATGAAAAAATGATGGCGGGCAAATGTGGGATAAACAGGAAAGTATTTTGAAACAAAACGCACTACAGGATGGGTATCAGCCTCAAATCGATCGGTCTTTTGCCTGTTAATAAACATGCTTATTCCCGAATAGATAAGGAAAAGTCCGAAAATAAGCAGAACCCAGTCGAATTTTAAAATCAGCACTGAAGCTGAGAATATGAATATAAAACGAAGCACAACCGCGGCCAGAATTCCCCAGAATAAGACCCGCCTGTAGTAACGCGGATCAACCCTGAATGCATAAAAAATCATTACCATTACAAAAATATTATCAACGGATAGTGCTTTCTCTATAAGATAACCAGTGATATATTCAAGGGCAAGGTTGTGATTGTATACTTTGAGCGCAGCCTGAAGGTCAAGATTATCAAGGCGCACCGGGTGCCCGTACAAATCAACCAACTTTGATATACCTGCCAGATCGGGATTGTTTCCCATATGCAGCAAATGCCCCTTGAAATAGAGCAATACACTAAACAGAAACGAAACCGATATCCAAACAATGGTCCAGATGAGTGCTTCCTTAAACCTCACAACATGATTTTTACGGTCGAAAACACCCAGATCGAGCAGGAGTACTGTCAATACCAGTAAAATAAAAACTGAAAAAAAAACAAGCTCACTGCTATTCACCTTGTAATTTGTTAGACCTTATCCCGCAAAGTTAGCGATTGTGCAACCAGATAAGTCAGGTACGGCTTAATTTTTAGTGAATGAATAACTTTTAGTATATGTGGTTCGTATAAAAATCTTCCTAATTTTGAACACTTTTTAGGAGCTTCCTGAAATTGCAGGAGGCTTTGCGATACTCCAAATAAAACTGTATGAAGTCAATGCCCAACTTTACCGAAATGAACCCGAATCCGTTGGTTCAGTATCTGAATAAACCTGCAGCTGAATTTACCCGCGCTGATATAGTTAAATACATCGAAGACCATAACATTGAAATGGTGAATTTCAGGTATGTAGGTGGTGATGGGCGCCTAAAAACACTGAATTTTGTCATTAGTTCGCGTCAGCATCTGAACAGCATATTAACAACCGGTGAGCGCGTTGACGGATCAAGCCTTTTTCCTTTTATTCAGGCTGGTTCGAGCGATTTATATGTTGTTCCGCGTTACCGAACTGCCTTTTTAAATCCCTTTTCGGAAGTAAAATCACTCGATTTACTGTGCTCCTACTATAACAAGGACGGGGATCCGCTGGAAAGCTCTCCAGAATATATACTCCGAAAAGCGCACAAAGCGCTCAAGGAAAATACCGGCCTTACTTTTCATGCAATGGGCGAGCTTGAATATTATATCATCAGCGAAGAAGAAGATATTTTCAGAGCCGTTGACCAGAAAGGCTACCATGAATCTTCACCCTTTGCCAAATGGGAACAATTACGCACTGAAGCAATGTCGGCCATGGCTAAAGCGGGTTGCCTGATTAAGTACGGGCATTCGGAAGTAGGCAATTTTTCTATTGATGGCCGATTGTATGAGCAGAATGAGATTGAATTTATGCCCACCAACCTCGAAGAAGCTGCCGACCAACTGGTGATTGCCAAATGGATACTTCGTTCACTGGCCTATAATTATGGAGTGAATGTAACCTTTGCACCTAAAATAACGGTTGGAAAAGCCGGAAGCGGGCTTCATATTCATACCAAACTGGTGAAAGACGGGCAGAATCAGATGATTGAAAATGGAAAAATCAGTGATACTGCCCGAAAAGCCATCGCCGGATACCTTGAGCTGGCTCCGTCGTTAACAGCATTCGGCAATACAAACCCTTCCTCCTACTTCAGGCTTGTGCCGCATCAGGAAGCACCAACAACCATTTGCTGGGGCGACCGCAACCGCAGTGTGCTGGTGCGCGTTCCGCTAGGATGGAATGGTGAAAATAAAATGATATACCATGCCAATCCCCTGGAGCAACCATCCAATGAAGATTTCTCGCAATTGCAAACAGTTGAGTTCAGGTGCCCTGATGGATCGGCCGATATTTACCTTTTGCTAGCCGGCCTTACAGTAGCTGCCCGCCACGGACTTGAAATGGCAGACGCTCTCGATAAAGCCGCAAAAACCTATGTGGATGTGAATATATTCGATGAAGGAAGCAAAGCACGTTTGGCTGAACTGAATAAACTTCCGGTATCATGCTGGGAATCAGCAGCAATGCTTGAATCGCAAGCTGAAATTTACAAGCGTTATGGAGTTTTCACTGGAGGAGTGATTGAGGGTACAGCGCGCAAATTACGCAGTTATAACGATAAAAATCTTCGTGAAGAAACCGGGAACAACAATCAGTTAATAGTAAAACTGGTTGATATGTACTTCCACTGCGGCTAAAGAAATATGAATCGCAAATTGAAATTGCCGGCACTCGTCTGCGCCAGCGTACAGGTTTTATTAGCTACGGAAATATATCAGGAAACTTTGTTTTCACGCGGATTATGCCGCTTGAAACTGATGAGGCGACGGCCCAGATACACCCGCCTGAGCCAGAACGGTAATACCAGTGCGCCGATAATGAGATAGGGATAATAGGTAATCAGCCTCCAGGCAAAGGCCACAATGGTAGATATATCAGATGATTTACCTGCAATAAACTCGCGCAGAAATACCGGGAAAAAATACTCGGCAATTCCACTTCCACCAGGGGTCGGACTAATAAGCATCACTACCCACATCATGAGCTGACGGGCATAAATAAGCATATTTTCGTTGAGCGAAATAATACCTGTAAATCCCATTATTAAAAAATTAACCACCCAGAACCGGGCCGTCCATGAGAAAAATGTCGACCCGAAGGCTTTAATCCAGAATATAGGATTCTTACCCTTAAACTCCGCTGAAGCAAACATTACCTGATCGCCGGTTTCTATGGCATAACGCCTATACCGCTCTAAAAACCTACCTGATGTAAACCAAATAAGCAATTGTTTTATAGAAGATGGACGTAAAAAAACACCGAAAGTGATTAACAGGGTCAGCAAGTTGATAATCAAATATCCAACAGCAAAAATCTGCATTGGCCCAAGATTGAAACCTGCCAGCGTAAACGTGGATCCACTTACCGATAACCTACTGAAGCCCGCAAACACAAAAACCAGCGGGACCATAATAATATAAAAAAGTTCGTCGAGCAACGCCGTAATCATAACAATGGCTGTAGAGCGGCCGGCATTTATTTTTTCTTTTACCAGAATAAATATGGCTATGGCCGAGCCACCTACTACTGATGGAGTAACACTTGAGGCAAATTCCCATAAAAAAATAACATCAAACGACTTACGCCAGCTAAGCGCCTTGCCGGTTAACAAACGAATGCGATACATATATGCAATGTCCCTCACGGCTATCAGCAACATTGCAGCACAAAAAAAGCCAAGGGATTGAAGGCCTAGCTGAATCGATTCCAGATCGTGTTTGCCGATATCCTGCGCCAGCATATAGCCAATTACGGCAATACCAATAACGACAGGAATCATCACCCTCTGAAAAGAAAAAATGCGCATGATTCTGCGATGATGACTGGCCATAGAGCCTCAAATATAAAAATTTAAAGCTTAAATTACAATTAAACACCTGCATCTGCGAAAAGTCAGCAGATTAGGTTATTTAATAACAACCTATGAAGACATTTTGTTAGATCGAGTCTCATTAATCGGCCATTATGACATAGCTATTATAATAATAGATGCCATATAGTCAGTATAACAGATTTAAATCGTCAAAAATAGCCCCTGGCACAAAGATTGAAAATTGCTTTTCAACCTTTTAAAAACAAAACAAACAAATAAGGAGGACCATATCATGACACTCGTACGTTTTAACACCCGCCCGATTTACAACAGCATGCTTGATCAGATTTTGTGGGGACAACCCTCAAATGCGACCAATTGCGAAGCTGCTGCAAACATTTTCAATACCGATTCAGCGTTTATCATTGAAATGCTTGTTCCGGGTTACGCCAAAGAAGACATAAGAATTCAGCTGGAGCAGCAAATGTTGAAAATTTCAGCCGAAGCTCCTAAATCTGAAATTGCAGAAGATCGCTTTATGCGCCGCGAATTTACAATGAATGGCATCAACCGCAGTTTCTCATTGCCTCGCACCATAAATACCGATGCAATTGCTGCCGATTTCAAAAATGGCATACTTACCATTACACTGCCGCGTAAAGAGGAAGACATCGTTAAAAAACAGATCACCATATCATAATCGGTTAATCCGAACCTTAAACCGCAACCTATTTTGGTTGCGGTTTTTTTATGCTGATTTTTCAGACCTTTGCCGCACCAAAAAGCGATGCATGAAAGCCGAAACCAAAGCCCATCTGGCATTAATAACCTCCGGAATATTATTCGGCGCCAATTACTGGATTGCCAAAGGATTAATGCCCGACTATCTGGAGCCCATGCAAATTATATTAATCCGGAGTATAGCCTCTCTCGGATTGTTTTGGCTTGCAGCTTCCATACAGGGAAAGCAACGCGTTGAGCGCAAAGATCATTTAGTTCTGGCACTTTGCGGATTGACTGGAATAGCTATAAATCAGGCATTCTTTTTTATTGGCCTGAATTATACCAGCGCAGTTGACACCGCATTGATACATTCAGCCAGCCCGATTATGGTGCTCCTGTTTTCAGCATGGCTCATTGGTGAAAAAATCGGCTCATCTAAAATTACAGGCATTGCTTTTGGGGCTGCAGGGTCAGTTCTACTGGTTTTACAGGGTAAATCGGGCAATGGCGGAAGTCACCCGCTTTTGGGAAATTTCCTGATTTTGCTAAATATAATTTCGTACAGCATTTATCTTGTTTTACTCAAACCCCTTATGGCACGATACGATGCTGCTACAATCATGAAATGGGTTTTTCTATACGGATTCATATTTGTTTTTCCGTTCTGTTTACCTTCGGCTTCATCGCTTCCTATTTCAGAACTCCCGCTTAAGGCATGGTTATCGATGGCCTACATCATAGTTGGCACTACTTTCCTGACCTATTTATTAACTACCTATTCGCTGCGAACGGTTTCGGCCGGGGTAGCCGGTTACTATATTTATATGCAACCGGTGCTGGCGGCACTGATTGGAGTTGCCTTATTCAACGAAAAGCTTACCATGGTTAAAACTATGGCGACATTACTTGTGTTTGCTGGTGTGTTTATGGTAAACCGCCGTTCGCGTGCTAAAACAAATGCCTGAAAGGCAATAAAAACCAGCCAAAAATCTTTTCGAACAAAGGCCTGCCCGACCATGCCCCGAAGTCGAACGGAACACTTGAGCCAAGCGTTTCGCGTATATGGGCCAACAGGAGCGATGCAGTATGTGCATGTCGACCCGAAAGCATAATTTCATGCATATACCTGAAGCTACGGTAATCAAAATTGGCTGATCCAATGGCAAATACCTCGTTATCGACAAGCATGCATTTGGCATGCAGATTTCCGGGACGGTAATAATAAATTTTGATGCTGTTATTGTAATAGAACCCCATATACTTATCCCGCAAAAAGTCGACCAGCCTGACATCAGAATGCAGGGGCAAGATAATAGTAACATCCACCCCGCGCCGGGCAGCCAGCATCAGAAACCTCCTTATTTTATATCCGGGCAAAAAATAAGGAGATTCAATGAGTATAGAATGTCTGGCTTTACTAATCATTTGCTCAAACCGCTTTTTAATTTGTTGGCGGTAAATTGACGGAAGGTCCTGGATAATTTCGAACTCATAATAGTGTACAATGCGTTTATATGCAAATTTGTTAAAAATATACTTGCGGTATAGTTTGTAACTTTCGAAGAATGATTTACGGAAAAGCTGTGATATTCCACCTTCAAGGCGAACTACCAGTTCGCGCCACTGCAACGAATAGGCTGTGATATTCGCCGATCCCAGGTAGGTGATACGATCGTCAATTATCAATAACTTACGGTGATTGCGCCGATGATTTTTTGTAAAAAAATCGATAAAAAATCTGATTTTTTTGAAATATCGCACTTCGCCCCCATTCTTCACTACAGGTCCAAAAAATTCAGGATTTGGAGGGGTACCCCACGAGTCGACCAGTATTTTAACAAGCACACCTTCTGCACATTTCTTTGCAATTAAGTCGCGAAATCTGCTGCCGTTTGAATCGTAGCCAAATTTGTAGGTTTCAAGATAAATTGTATGCTGTGCCTGTTCAATATCGTGCAACATTGCATTGCAAAACACAACTGGATTATCATAAAGTTCTATTTTATCATCGGCATGCTTCCTCATAACTCAAATCAATGTTATAAAACAAGATTTAAACACAAATTTAAGCCTAAAACTACAACTTTGTTTCGTACTTTCCTAAAACACCCGAGCCGGCAAAAACCGGCTCGGGGCATTTTTACATGTCGAGTGGCAGTTATTGTTGCATTCCCATAATGGCACTCTTAATTTCGAGTGCTTTACGCAATGAGAAGCCATTGCCAGACATTGTACTCTTTGCAAATGAATTAATTTGTATGCTAGCACCGGTCCCCGATTTACTCACTTGTATATTCACTATGTTTCTGATGGGAATCGACTTAATAATGCTTTCTGAAAACAGGCTGTTCTTCTTTGTAAGTGTAACATAAGTGTCATCAATCTCAAATACTACAGAGGCAAACGGATTTGCACTGAATAAAAAATTAGAGGTATACCTTTTTACACTTAAACTATTCATTCCTTTTAAACTATTCTATTGACACACACTTTTTAGGCAAAATCATTCTATCCTGGTTCAAGGCAAAACACGCATCATGCTTCGCTAGAATCTCAATCAACGCAGCATCTTTCATCGCATTCAAAAACCTGTATGAATCGCGCAAAGTGCAGCAGTTGGCCAGTTTATATACCTGACAAGTTTTCAAGCGGTTGCCGGCAGGGCATTGCTTTACCAAACCTAGGGCAAATAATAAGTAAAAACTCCGCTGATCTTCCATAAACTGCTGTTTTTGCGATTGGCTGCGCTAGCAGTTTACAAATTTAAAACACCCGATTGCCAAAAACCGGGCAAATTATCATTCGCTGGAATCTTTTTATCCAGCGCTATGGTTTTGGCTGATTTTTGCAGATTTTTATCAGATTGTGCTCAAAATTTTCAGTAGTTCATCGCGCTTACGGGTGGCAACCGGAATTTCTGTATTGTCCTTTAAAACGCACATAAGTTCATCGCGTTTAAACTTTGCCAGATATTTCAGATTTATCAGGTGCGAATGGTGCACACGAAAGAAATCATGCGCCTCAAGTGTATCAGAAAATTCTTTGAGGGATTTTGAAATAAGTATTTTTTCCCTGTCATCGAGGTAAAAAATGGTGTAGTTGCGATCTGACTCACAGCGCACAATGGTATCAATATCAACAATATGTATAGTATCAGCCGTTTTTAAAACCAATCGTCTGTTCTCAGCTATTTGCGGCTTCATATAGCCGTTAAGCAGCTGCTTAAGCCTGTCGTTGATGTTAACACTTTCGATAGTGTTAGTTACTTTATCGATGGCATTCTGGAGTTCGATAGGATCGATAGGTTTCGACAGGTAATCAATAGCATTGTACCTGAATGCTTGCATAGCATACTCTTCGTAAGCAGTAACGAAAATAACCTTGAAACTGACCGGCATGAGTTTTCGGATTAAATCGAAACCTGTACCATCAGGCATTTTGATATCAAGAAGCACCAAATCAGGCGATTGCTGTAATATAACTTCGAGGGCCGACTGAACATCCTCTCCTTCGCCTACCACCTCTACCCCGGTACAGTAAAGTTTAAGCATTTCGCGCATTGCTTCACGGGAACGCACCTCATCATCAACAATTACGGTTCTGATCATAACTTCTTTTTACAAAGAACGTAAAAGTAATAAATTTTAAGCAGCCGCGGAACAACAATACCCCGGAAATAAAAGTCGAGTAGGTAAAGGGGAATTTCACCCCTAAACCTCTCACAGAACCGTGCTTGATAGTCTCCCATCACACGGCTCCTCGAACTCGCGCAACCATTTCAGGTTGACAGGTTGAAAACAAGCTCATCCTCTTTCAAGTTGGCAAAATTACCTTGAGTCCGTTAACCCCTTCGCTCTTCGCTGCTTTCACAGCGATTAATCTGGCACAATTCGCTACTACGGGTTAATCCGCCCCTAGCCCACTGTATCGATACTCTCTGCCTTGCCTTACAGGTTTTCGGCATTCTCTCTTTGCACCAGTGGGTAGGTTCTCCTGTTCCTTAGATGAGCCAAAGCATAGTTCTTGCCGTCTTTAGGCCGGAGACCGAGGCAGCCGATAAACTGTTTCTCTCTGCCCTTATCCCGTGTGGCCGTCACTCACACGGTTTTCAGTCTCGTAAGAGTTATTTTCGACACGTCATCGATCGGTTCACTTTCGTTCAACTCCTATGCTCACTCCTGACAGATTTCCTAAAAAAAACTTCAGGTTTTCTGCCTTTTAGCCCATGCCGTTAAGTACCAACCCCTTGAAAGGGAAGCACCGCAGGGTGGATTGAAAACACTTCCAGTAAAGCGTATCCGAGAGGCCAACCATCATATCATGAATTATCAATCAGTTGTTTGTGAGACCTCTGCATTTACCTTATAAAGGGTACAGCTCGTTTCTTTTCAGTTCGATAATGTGATAGGATGTCTCTCATCTCATCTAAAGTTATGATGAATCAATTTCAAAGAACGCATCCTGTTTAACAGGATTTTGTCTATATTTGAAAGTGCCCTGATTCATCGCAGGACACACCAACGGCCCCAACGCTGCAAGGCACAATTGGCACAATTGCTGGCGATGATGCGATTTTTAAGGCATAAGTTGTACATTTGTTTAAAATAACTGTTATGATCCGATCAATGACAGGCTATGGCAAAGCTGTAGCTCAGCTTCAGGGAAAAACAATTTCAATTGAAATCAAATCGCTCAACAGCAAGCAGCTTGACCTCAATCTTCGATTGCCCACAACCCTTCGTGACAGGGAATCTGAATTAAGATCAACTATAGCAAAAACTCTTGAACGTGGTAAAGCAGACATTATCCTTACCATTGATTATTCTGGCAGTGAATTACCTTCATCCATCAATCGCGATCTTGCGATAAGCTATTATCGAGAATTATTATCAATTGCAGGGGAATTGGGCGCTTCGGGTTCGGATTTACTGGCCATTGCCATGAAGATGCCCGATGTAACCCGAGCCGTTCGGGAAGATACCGGCGCTGACGAATGGGAAAAGATTCAACTGGCACTGGGTGAAGCCTTGCAACATTTCGATCTGTTTCGATTACAGGAAGGCGAGCTACTGAAATCGGATTTTTCAATGCGCGTACAAAATATCATCAGACTACTAAATGAGGTTGAGCCCTTTGAGCTTTCACGAAATACTGCACTTCGTGAAAAACTGCGGCAAAGTGTTGCTGAATTTATTGACAATAACTCACTGGACTCCAACCGTTTTGAACAGGAAATAATTTATTATCTCGAAAAGCTCGACATTACCGAGGAAAAAATCAGGCTTAAAAAACATTGTGATTATTTTCTGGAAACGATGGAAGAAGATACATCGAACGGACGCAAACTCTCATTTGTTAGTCAGGAAATTGGCCGAGAAATAAATACACTCGGCTCGAAAGCCAATGATGCTTCCATTCAAAAATTAGTGGTTCAGATGAAAGATGAACTTGAAAAAATAAAGGAGCAGCTTGCAAACATTCTTTAATATGGCTAATACAATTCCGGAACCCCGCCTCATTATTGTTTCAGCTCCTTCAGGTGCCGGAAAAACCACCATTGTACGTCATTTACTTTCATTGCCGTTTAATCTGGCTTTTTCGGTCTCGGCAACCACCAGGGGAATACGACCAGGTGAGGTTAACCACAAGGATTACCACTTTATCTCGCCCGATGCGTTTAAAAGAGCGGTTCAAAACAACGAACTACTTGAATGGGAAGAGGTTTACCCTGATAAATTTTACGGAACCTTAAAGCGTGAAGTGGACCAGATGCTCCAAAACGGATCTAATGTAATTTTTGATGTAGATGTAGTTGGCGGACTCAATATCAAAAAACATTATGGCCAAAGAGCACTTTCGGTTTTTGTGAGTCCGCCATCGGTTGAAGCTTTGGGCGAAAGGCTTCGAATTCGTAATACCGACAGCAACGAAACCATAATCAAGCGGCTTGAAAAAGCTGCCTGGGAAATGGAATTCGCCTCCCGGTTTGATTATGTGCTTGTAAATGACGATCTTGAAAAAGCAAAGCAGCAAATAACCGAAAAGGTAAAAGAATTCTTGCAGCAAACCTGATTGCATAATGCCAAACAATGAAAATGCATGGTTGTGTGTTGATATCAGAGGTTATGCTACCCTGATAGACTTTGACGAAGCAAAAGCCAGCCTTTTGCTATCGACTTATACATCGATTGTGAGCGAGTGCATTGAGTTATACGGCGGTACGCTTTTCAACCATCAGCAGATTATTCAGATCGCACGCTTTTTTTCGCCAAACGATGCGTTTTTGTGCGCAACTGAGCTTTTGTCAAAATTCAGGGAATTTAATATCGGTAGGCACAAACCCGACCGTTTGCTTGTATCGGCCGGCCTTCATTTTCAGGTCGGAGACACCGCTGTTATTCTGCCGTCGGGCAAAGGGATGAATCTGGCTGAGCGCTTACTGGTAATGGCCGAACCAGGTAGCATAATCATGTCGGGCGATATGTACCGCTCAATAAGCCGGCTAATTGATGTAAAAGCCATTGAATACCGCGATGTTGAAATTGGGCCGGGTGTCGGACCCATGCATATTTACAAAACACTTTCGGATTACGGCGATGAATTCAACAAACCGGATTCTGATGCAACCGGCGATGAAACAAGGCTGCATATTAAAGAAATAAAACACATAAAAGGTAATGGCCATGCTTTTATATTAACAACACTCAAATGGCTCACGATCATGCTTGGCTTCACCCTGGTGGTTGCCTTGCTCGAGTCAGGAGAAAATAATGTTACTGCTTTATCCTTATTAACCGGCTGGTTTGCCAATCCGGCCTTTTATGCTGCTATTATACCTTTTCCGCTTTTTATGGCCGCACTGTTTGCCGAACGTAAAATTCATTTTGAACTTACCAATACAGGGGATACCGAAAGAGTTCTCGGGATAATTCTTTCGCATATGGGTTACAGGAGTGCGGTTAAAAATGGGAATACATTACACTTTAAACCCTATGCTGCCAACATCCTTATTTTTGGACTTCGCTGCTTTTACGCTCAAATCACACCTGGCGGCATTACGCTTTCAGGGCCTTATCTGTACATGTCGAAACTCATAAAAATGATTCAGCGCTATGAACAAACAGGTCAAATCTGAACAACGCCCTACCGGACTGTTTTTCGGATCCTTCAACCCGATTCACAACGGGCATTTGTGCATAGCTGAGTATATGATTGAGCAGGGCGGGCTTAAAGAGGTTTGGTTTGTACTATCACCCCATAATCCGCTAAAGGAAAAATCATCGCTACTTTCAGACTATGCCCGCCTTGAACTTGTGCAGGCTGCCATTGCCGATGACAGTCGTTTCAGGGTGAGTGATATCGAATTTCACATGCCACGACCGAGTTATACCATTGATACCCTCATCAGGCTATCAGAAAAATATCCTGAACGACAATTTATTCTCATTGCCGGAACCGATGTGCTGCCCTCTTTTCATAAATGGAAGAATTACGAACAATTACTTGAGGATTACAGTTTTATGATTTACCCGCGCGAAGAAGGACGTGACCATGCATTGTTGCAGCACCCTTCAGTTCATCTGATTGATGCGCCACGAATCGAGATTTCGTCGAGTTATATCCGCAATACAATAAAACAGGGAAAATTGGCGCGCTACTCTATGCCTGATAGTGTGTTCAGGCTAGTGGATAAGTATGGGTATTACATTAAGTAAGAAGTAAAAAGCTCAAAGTATAAAGTAGGTTCCTGATAAGCTTTAAGGGTTGAATTCTTATTCACCAAGCGGAAGGAATAAGGAAAATGACTTTCTAAACCGCCTATCCGTTTTCTTTTGTCCTGATATCTGGTTTCATTTTCAAGGTTCAATGCTATTGTATTATTTGTTGGTTTAAAACCTTAAATTATAAAATCTGACTGACAGCCGCCAAAGCTGCAAAGGATCAAAACTAAAGCTCAAAGGAAAAAGAAATAAGATGAGAGCCAGCACCCGAAAATCTCCAGGATTTGATTTCTTAGTCGCACCTTCATTACTCTTTCAATCTAATGCGGCAGGCAGGTTTGTTTCTGAATCTGAAAACCCGTCACTCGCATATTAAATCGGTAACAATTTTAAATAAAGAAGGGTCGAAGAATATTTCGTTAGTGAATAATAACCGCGGAGTTAATATTATGCTGAATCGGCAAATGACATTCCGATACTGATAGGAAGGCAAAATACAATGGTTGAAATTAAGACAGGTTGTTCACGGTGTTATGTTACACACCTGGCAGATTCCGTTTGAAAAAGTCGTGGATAACCGGAAAAATCTTTTCAGGGGCTTCAAGAAACCCCATATGACCCACTTTACTGAGCAACAAAATTTCGGAATGTGAAGGCAACATAGCCTGAGCTAAAAGTTTGTTGTAGGGCATCCGGCTGTCGTCCTTTCCTATAACAAAAAGCAACGGCAGTTTTGTTTCCATTAAAAAATCGAGCCAGCCCGTTCGATCCATCATGCCGTTTAAAGCAGCGATAATGGCTTTGCCTGAGGTAGCAGCTGCCTGATTCTTCAGATTTTCGATTTCAGATGAAAGCCGGTCAAGATTTTCAGCAGCAAACAAATCAGGAATAAACTGATGGATAAAATGATGGCGATCGTTTTGGACTATTTCGATGGTTCGCTGCCGGTTTTGCCTGGCAACATCATCATCAGGGGCAGCATGAGAATGAAGAAGTACTATACCCTTAACCATTTCAGGCATGAGGGATGATAATTGCAATGCCACATAACCTCCCATAGAATGGCCGCACACCATAAAAGATTGTATTCCTAAATGGCTGGTAACAGCAGCAACGCTCCCGGCCATCAGAGGCATTGAATGTATTTCATTCACCATACCACTCCGGCCATGGCCGGGTAAATCTATCATCAAAACACTGAAGGACGACTCAAGAGAAGCAGCCATTGCATCCCAAATCGCAATAGATTCAAGAAAACCATGCAACAATACAACCCAGGGTCCTGAGCCAAGTGTACGGTAATGGATTGGCGCCCCATTAAAGGCAATAAAATCATCAGCCATTATGTTCATTTGTTAAGAATCAACCTGTATTAAACATAAAACAAGAAGGCACAGGTTAAAATATCTATGCCTTCGAATTTTGAAGTGAAGCAAAGCAAAATTACCGGGCCATGGTTGCTTCAATTTCGGCAACTGTTTTAGGAATGGGTTTTCCGAGTACCCTGAATCCGGTTTCGGTTACCAAAACATCGTCTTCAATGCGAATACCACCAAAATCCTTATAAGATTCAGCCTTTTCGTAATTTATAAATTCTGTGAATTTCCCTTCTGCCTTCCACTGATCGATAAGCGCGGGAATAAAATAGATACCAGGCTCAACTGTTAACACAAATCCGGGTTGTAAACGCCGTCCGAGGCGCAGAAAAGCTGTACCAAACTGATCGGAGCGCTTAATTTCATCGTCATAGCCCACATAATTTTCACCAACTCCTTCAAGGTCATGCACATCCATACCAAGCATATGACCCAATCCGTGAGGGAAAAACATAGCATGCGCTCCTTGTTTAACCGCCTCATCCACATTGCCTTTCATAAATCCGGCATCCTTAAGTCCCTGAGCTATAACCTTTGCAGCAAGCATATGCACATCACGATAAGGAATACCCGGCTTTATAGCCTGAATGGCTTCCATATTGGCCCTGAGTACAATTTCATATATCTCCTTTTGTCGCTGACTGAATTTGCCTCCAACCGGCACAGTGCGGGTAATATCGCTCGCATAAAGCGTTTCTTCAGATTCGCATCCTGAATCGATTACCAGCATTCTTCCTTCAGTGAGCATATTGGCATGCTGATGGTTATGCAGTGTTTGCCCATCAACACTCAGAATAACCGGAAACGAAACCGGCCCGGCATTGGCCAAAGCAATTCCTTCAATAGTACCTGCAATTTCCTGTTCAACAATGCTCGGGTAAGCCATTTTCATGGCAGTGGTATGCATTGCATAGGCAACATCCACCATTTTCTCAATTTCGGCAATCTCTTCATCCGATTTGATACAACGCAGTTTAACCACAGCTTCAATGAGGTCAACCGAAGCATTTGCCTTAAGCTCTGCTATTTCAATACCGAGCAGTTGAGCGAGCTGAATTTTTGTTTCGCCTCTGTAAGGTGGTAAAAAATGCACCTTGCGGCCTTGTTCGGCTGCCTTTTGCAAATAAGCCGGTAACTCGCCCAGCGGAGCTGATTGGGTAAGACCTGCCCTTTTTCCGCGTTCGGCAATGGATGGCTGGGGACCCATCCAGATAATATCGTCCATGTCAACATCGTTGCCAAAGAGAATTTCGTGGCCATTATCGATATCAATAATTCCGGCCAGATCGGGTTGATTGATACCGAAAAAATAGCTGAACATGCTGTCCTGCCTGAAATGGTAAGTGTTGGCCGGATAATTGAAAGCAGCCTCGGTATTGCCGGGTAAAAGTACGATTCCGCTGTTTAAAGCATTGCGCAGTGCCTTACGGCGACTGACATAGGTTTCAGGTTTGAACATATGAGTGATATTTTATGATTTACAGTGTAGGTTACCCTCACAAAAGTAAGGTTTTCGGCCAATTATGGTTAAAGGGTGATGTTAAAAAACCAAAATTTGTACCTTCAGATCACTTTAAACCGTTTAATGTCAGATAAAGTGAGCTTTTAAAATAAGCAAACAGGCTTGAAATCAGCTGACTTGAATTTATTTAAAATAATGAAAAGGCTGTTTTGACAAATGCGCATTCAAACTTATCAGGTAAAAGTTTGAATAACACAATTTGGTTACAACCTGGTAATATTTATAATTCAAATAGTGCGTTAAAGACTTATTTGCCCAATAAACCCAGGTTAACCGGGCTCAGCCAGATTCCGGAGCAAACCTCTGAAAATAAACCCATGAAACGGCAATGCCGAATACCAGTAAAGCCTACCCAATAGCCCCAGCGGCCTGAAAGTAGCAGTTTGGGTTAAAATGCCACGCTCACTTATTCGGAACTCAAGCCAGGCTTCGCCTGGCAGCTTCATTTCGGCATAGAGCAAGAGGCGCTTTTCATTCTTATCGGCCAGCAAAACGCGCCAAAAATCGAGTGCATCTCCGTTAACCAATCCAGTATTGCTTCGGCGGCCACGTCGCATGCCAACACCGCCTGCCAATTGATCGATAAATCCACGGATTTCCCAAAGCCAGTTTCCATAATACCAACCGGTTTTACCACCGATGGCCCAGATTTTCTCAAGCGATTTTTTGATGTTGGACACTTGTCGGGAGCGTTTATCAATAAAACATCCGTTTACCGGAACCTCAATATACTTTGATATCCCCTGACTGATGATGCCACTGGTTTGCGCATCTTTCCAACTTGAGACTACCTGATTTTGTTCAATTTTATCAAAAGCAAGCCTGATAGAAGTTTCATAATCAATCAGCTTTATCCCTAGATTTTCTGCAAGATTGTTTGGCCTGCAGATAACCTCAATTTTCATGCTGTTAACCAAATTTTTAGCCAGAGCAAATGAAGTGGCTGTTACAAAGTACAGCCAGTATGACGAAATGCGCGGCGTCATAAGCGGCACGATAAGGATGTATCTTTTGAGCCTTCTGATTTTAGCAAAGCGCAGCAACATCTCCTTGTAGCTTAATATGTCAGGCCCTCCGATATCGAAACTTTGGTTAAATGTATCAGTATAGCCAATCACCCCATTCATTAGTTCAACCACATTGCGAATGGCTATCGGCTGGCAGCGTGTTTTAAGCCAGCGTGGTGTTATCATAAATGGCAATTTTTCAACAAGATCCCGGATGATTTCAAACGATGCGCTTCCCGATCCAACGATAATACCTGCCCTGAGCACTGTAAGCGCAAAACCTGCACCCGAAAGCACATCTTCAACATTTCGTCGTGAAGATAAATGCCTTGAAAGTTCACCAGCATTACTGATTCCACTGAGGTATATTACCTGTTTAACCCTGGTTTTCTCCAATCGATTCCTGAAATGAAGTGCACATTGCTCTTCCATCGTTTCAAAATCACCCGTTCGTGTCGACATGGAGTGGATAAGATAGAATGCAACCTCTATGTCATCAGGAATTTTATCCAAACCATTTTCGTTCAGAAAATCAACTTCAATAACTTGTAAATCAGGCGATGATTTGTATTTGTTGTTAAACCGTATGCTATCGCGCACGCAGCAAACAACTTTGTGCTGGTTGGCAAGTAAAACAGGCAATAACCTTTGGGCAATGTATCCGGTTACACCGGTGAGCAGAACTTTCATTGAATAAAAATTCAGGATTTTTAATATCCGTAATAGCAGGTTTAAGTAAACACCTGAATCAGGATTTGGTTAAACTTAAGTTAAACTAAAAGGCTGAATTGAGAAAATACCGAAATCAGTTGAAAGTTTTGCAAAGAGCAATGATTATTCATTGAACCGCATCGGATAGATTTGCTGAGACATGCAGCACATCCTGCTCAATGAGCATACGGTTTTTTACAGGTTCTTGAACAGAGGGCTGTACGCAGTATTTTTTAAAGCATAAAATCCTTTTAAAGGCACCAGTAGCGCTTCGAAATATTTGTGCGACAGCCCTTTATTTATTGTCAAATCGTATGCACCACTTAAAAAGTTAACCAGAATTTTTACTTCCGGAACCTTGCCCATCAGATCCATACTAAAAAGCTCATCTACCTGAATCGATTGGGATACCAAGGTTAATTTGGATTTTCAAATATTCATTTTTTCGCGGAGGGTGTAAACCTAACACATCCACACCGGAAAAATTTATTGCTGAAAACCGTTGTCATGGTATGCATGGTATCAACGCCTAAGTGATGCATAGCCTGATCGCAGAAAACCTATTATTAAAAAGCTACAACAGCGCTGTCGGTTTGAAGTAACAGGTATAATTCTATTGAACGAACCTTCCTGCTATTTCCATTCTTCCTGAAATGATTCAGCATGAATGCCTAAACCAGATTTTCAGGTTCCAGCCATCTGGTTATCTGAGCCATTGCGATGTAGACCTGATACAATTCAGGAGCATTTTGTAAGCCATTATTGATATGGGTGTACCTAAGGAGTGTGTCATAATGTAAATTTGATCTTTTTTTAAATTTTTTGCGAAAGCAGTTTGTTACTTTGATACAATCGGTGGTGAATTGCTAAAATTAGAGCTTTGCAGCGATACTTCAGGCGTATATGAGAGGCCGCCCCCCCCACGCTGCTCCCAATAACAAACCGTAAAAAAAATTCTCCAGCTTGGGCTTGAAGGAGATAAAAAGAGAATAATCAGGGAAAGCAGGCCCACCATGTACATTAAGAAATACCGGATTTGCAATGTGTTTGCTTGGTTTGAACATGTCCCGCTTCACTCTTCCCAGGGTTTGAAATGATTGTTCTGACAAACTGCCGGCAAGTGTTTTACCATTGGTATCGTTAACAGGCTCAGGTCTACCGGGGTTTTGAATTAATAGAAAAACGAATATCAGCATAAATAGAAGCATGATAATGGATAAGAATTGAAGATGGCCATTTTCATTTTGTCATAAAACCGGTTTGAATGAAAGTTATTTTGAATCAGCATCAAAAGTTCGTTTTAGGATGCTCCACCTTTTGCCAACCCGTAATGTTTACAAACTTTATGTTAAAGCAGTTACTTAAGCTGTACAATGCAAAAAATTGTGCAGATTGTATTCAACGATAAAAACCCGGAAATCAATAGTTAACGCTACACCAACAAAAACCTAATGTAAAAAGCCGGATAGTTTTTGCATCTATCCGGCTTTTATGTTGAATTGGTAAGCATCTGCCCAACCGTATTCCTTACAATTATGATTTTTTTGTCATCAGTGCCTCAATTTCGTCAGGTTCAATGGGTATGTGAACCATCAGATCAAGAGGTTCATCATCAACAACAATATCATTTTCGAGGCGGATGCCAAAACCTTCCTCAGGAATATAAATGCCAGGTTCGCAACTAAGCACCATCCCTTTTACCAAGGTTTGCTGCTTGCTACCAACATCATGCACATCAAGTCCCATGAAATGAGAAGTTCCGTGCATATAATATTTAAAAAACAGCGGGTTATCAGGATCCTGATTTCTCACATCTTCGGCTGTAAACAGGCCAAGTCCAATCATTTCCTTTTCCATCATGCTGCACACTTCCATATGGTATTTCTCAATGGTAGTTCCCGGAACGAGCATGCGTGATGCTTTTCGTAATACCCTGAGCACAGCCTCATAAACCTGCCTTTGCCTGGGTGTAAATTTGCCATTCACAGGTATGGTACGGGTACAATCTCCGGCATAATTGGCATATTCAGCTCCAAAATCTATCAGCAACAAATCGCCATTGTTGCAAGCCTTATCGTTGGTGTTGTAATGGAGTATGCAGTTGTCGGCGCCTGATGCAACAATGGGTGGATAAGCATGTCCTGAAGCACCGTTGCGTATGAACTCATGGGTAATTTCGGCTTCCACTTCGTACTCCATCACGCCGGGTTTTACAAAGTCAAGCACCCGGTTAAATGCCTTACAGGTAATATCGCAGGCTATAATCATCTGCTCTATTTCCTCATTTTCCTTTACCAGGCGCAGTTCGGTCATCAGCGGAGCAAGGCGCTCAAAATGGTGCAAGGGAAAATCATTTTTAACCTCTTCAATAAATCTCAAATCACGCGATGGCACCTCGGTAGTAAACCGAGGATTTTCGTTCTGATTAAGATAAACAATTCCGGCACGCGACATCAGTTCACGAAATATACTCTCAAACTCATCGAGCCATTTAATGGTTTGCACACCCGAAATCCGCGCTGCATCGCCGAGGGTATATTTATGGCCATACCAGGTAACCATGGTGTCGCTGGTTTTAACCGTAAACACAATTTCGCGCATGGCTTCAACCGGATGATTCGGAAAAAGTGTAAGAATACATTTCTCCTGATCGAGGCCTGTTAGATAAAACAAATCGCTGCTTTGGCGATAAGGGAAAGTCTGATCGCCATTACGGGGCATTTCGTCGTTCGACAAAATAACGGCAAGGGCATTGGGCTTTAGTTTTTTCTCAAGTTTCAAACGATTGCGGACAAACAAGTTTGCTTTTATAGGTTGATAGCGCATAATATGTAATTTAGAATAAATCTATCTTAGGTTTTTACTTGCAAGTGAATGGTTAATTGTTAATTTTGTTGCTTTCATATATCGAAAAAGTTCGATATAAAAGCTAAAAGCAAAGGCAAATTTAGCATTAAATGCTTGTCGTACTGTTAATTTTACCCAATTTTTAACAATAACCAACATTTCGTATGTCGTTTACCTACTCATCGGTTACCAAAAAAATAATCATGGCGCTGGCAGGATTGTTTCTGATCAGTTTCCTGATTGTGCATCTGAGCATTAATTTGCTGCTTTTGTTCGACGGATCAAGAGATTCATTCAATCTGGCGGCAAGATTTATGGCCACCAATCCCGTAATTCAGATTATGCAGGTTGTACTCTTCGGAGGATTCATATTGCATATTTTGCTGGGAGTGATTCTTCAGATTCAAAACTGGCTCGCCCGCCCTAACCGTTACAAGGTTGAAGGGTATTCACACACTTCATTCTTCTCAAAATTTATGATTCACACGGGTGCGGTTATACTGGCACTTCTGGTTGTGCATCTGATTAATTTCTTTTTCAGGGCAAAATTTGGAGAAATGCCTGAAGTAATGATAGGAGGAGAAACTGTTGAAGATATGGGTTTGATTGTGATTGAGAAATTCAGGGAATTTCCATACGTATTGATGTATGTTGTTTGGCTACTTTTTTTAGGATTCCACCTCGATCATGCCTTTCACTCGGCGCTTCAGTCGCTTGGACTAAACCACAGCAAATACACTCCGGTTGCATTCGGAGTAAGCCGAGCACTGGCTATTTTAATTGCAGGGGGGTTTATTCTGATTCCCCTCCTAATATACATCAGTTAATACATTAACAACAGGTAAAAGTTATCAAAAAATGGCTGAATTAAACTCGAAGATACCCAAAGGGACACTTTCAACAAAATGGACTGAGTACAAAGCCCATATCAACCTGGTGAATCCTTCCAACAAACGAAAGCTTGAAGTTATAGTTATAGGGACAGGACTGGCAGGAGCTTCAGCAGCTGCCAGCCTAGCCGAAATGGGTTTTAAGGTAAAAAATTATTGCTATCAGGATAGTCCACGGCGCGCGCATAGCATTGCTGCACAGGGTGGAATCAATGCTGCAAAAAACTATCCCAACGATGGTGACAGTGTGTACCGACTTTTTTATGATACCATCAAAGGGGGCGATTATCGTGCCCGCGAGGCCAATGTTCACCGTTTGGCAGAGGTAAGCAATAATATCATTGACCAATGCGTGGCTCAGGGCGTACCTTTTGCCCGCGAATATGGCGGATTGCTTGACAATCGTTCTTTCGGAGGCGCACAGGTTTCTCGAACTTTTTATGCCCGCGGTCAAACGGGTCAGCAGCTTCTGCTTGGAGCGTACAGTGCATTAAGCCGTCAGATTAAGAAAGGCAATGTTCACATGTTTACCCGCCACGAATTGCTTGATATTGTTCTTGTTGAAGGTCGGGCCAGAGGGATCATCATTCGAAACCTTATTACGGGAGCTATCGAGCGACATGCCGCTCACGCGGTTGTTTTGGCAACAGGAGGTTATGCCAATGTATTCTTCTTGTCAACCAACGCCATGGGATCAAATATAACTGCTGCCTGGAAAGCCTACAAGAGAGGTGCCTATTTTGGTAATCCCTGTTTTACGCAAATTCATCCAACCTGCATTCCGGTACATGGCGATTTCCAATCGAAATTAACCCTCATGAGCGAAAGCCTTAGGAACGATGGTCGCATTTGGGTTCCAAAACATAAAGATGATGCTGAAAAAATAAGGCTTGGCAAACTTAAACCCACGGAAATATCCGAAGAAAATCGCGACTACTACCTTGAACGCCGCTATCCCGCTTTTGGTAATCTGGTTCCTCGCGATGTAGCATCAAGAGCAGCAAAAGAGCGGTGCGATGCAGGATTTGGTGTAGGCGAAACCGGCTTGGCTGTATATCTCGATTTCAGCGATGCGATTAATCGCCTGGGTAAAGGAGTTATTGAGGCCAGATATGGTAATCTTTTCCAGATGTATGAAAAGATTGTTGATGAAGATCCTTACAAAACTCCAATGATGATTTACCCGGCTGCACATTACACCATGGGTGGTCTTTGGGTTGATTACGAGTTAATGACTTCAGTACCCGGCCTATTCGCTATTGGTGAAGCCAATTTTAGCGATCATGGTGCCAACCGCCTCGGAGCATCAGCATTAATGCAAGGATTGGCTGATGGATATTTCGTGCTTCCGTACACCATTCAGAATTATCTGGCCGATCAGTTCCGGATTACAAAATTCTCGACTGATCTACCTGAATTTATTCAAACAGAAAAAGAAGCACGCGAACGCCTCGAGCGGCTTATAAATGTTAAGGGAACCCAAACCGTTGACAGTTTCCATAAACGACTGGGCCACATCATGTGGGAATATGTTGGAATGGCGCGTAATGAGCAGGGACTCAAAAAGGCCATTGTAGAAATTGCTGAACTCAGGGCTGAATTCTGGAAAGACGTTAAAATAACCGGAGAGCTGAATGAGCTTAATCCTGAACTCGAAAAAGCAGGCCGTGTAGCCGACTTTCTTGAATTGGGAGAACTCATGGCCCGTGATGCATTGCACCGCAACGAATCATGCGGCGGACATTTTCGCGAAGAATTTCAAACCCCCGAAGGTGAGGCCCTCAGAAATGATTCCGAATACATGTATGCAGCTGCATGGGAATATACCGGCGAAAATGCTGAGCCAAAGCTGAACAAGGAATTACTCAATTATGAGTTTGTTGAGGTAAAACAGAGGAATTACAAGTAAAAAAGGCTGAATATGAATCTTACACTCAAAATATGGCGTCAGAAAAACGCTGCCAGCAAAGGAAAGTTTGTCACCTACAAAGTGAATGACATTTCATCAAACAGCTCGTTCCTCGAAATGATGGACGTGCTGAACGAATCATTGGTTAATAAAGGTGAAGACCCTGTTGCATTTGATCACGATTGCCGCGAAGGCATTTGCGGGGCATGCAGCATGTATATCAACGGCAGACCACACGGGCCCGACAAGGCGGTTACTACCTGCCAGCTGCATATGCGCAAGTTTAAAGATGGAGATACTATAGTAATTGAGCCATGGAGGGCAAGGCCATTTCCAGTAATCAAAGATTTGGTTGTTGACCGCTCTGCATTCGACAAAATTATCCAAGCCGGCGGTTATGTTTCAGTGAATACGGGTGGGGTGCCTGATGCCAACTCAATTCCTATCTCTAAAATTAATGCCGATCTTGCAATGGACGCTGCCGCCTGCATTGGTTGCGGCGCTTGTGTTGCAGCTTGCAAAAATGCCTCAGCAATGCTCTTTGTATCAGCAAAAGTTTCACAATTTGCACTCTTGCCTCAGGGCAAAATTGAAGCCGCATCACGTGTGCAATCGATGGTAGCCGAAATGGATAAACTCGGATTCGGCAACTGCACCAACACTGGAGCCTGTGAAGCCGAATGTCCAAAGGAAATCTCTATCAGTAACATTGCCAGAATGAATCGTGAATTTCTGTCAGCCAAAGTATGTGCACCCCGGGTATAAGAACAATCCGGCGGATTTTGACGCGCACCAAATAAAGCCAGCGATGCAGCCTGGTCTGCTTTGAGCTGGTTGTTTAATCCACCTGTATTGCAAAGTACAGGTGGATTTTTGTTTGAGAATTAATCTATAAACTTTTGTTTTAGAAGTATTTCAGGTAAATGCTTTTTTTGTCCAATCCGATGTTCCAATAAGCTGCCCTTTCAGGGCGGAGTTTACTCTGTTTTCAGGCACCGATGGCGAAGCCATTCTGTTGAATTAAGCTGCCCTTTCAGGGCGGAAATAATGCAGTTAATTTATCATCCAACCATAAAACATAATAAGGTCCCCCGCGCCCTGAAAGGGCAACTTATTTCAACCAACAAACCCAAATTGATTCCCGGCGCCCTGAAAGGGCAACTTAATTCAACCCACAAGCACTAATTGAATCACTGGCGCCCTGAAAGGGCAACTTATTTCAACCCACAAGCACTAATTGAATTCTGGCGCCCTGAAAGGGCAGCTTAATTCAACCCACAAGCACTAATTGAATTCTGGCGCCCTGAAAGGGCAACTTAATTCATCCCACAAACCCAAATTGATTCCCGGCGCCCTGAAAGGGCAACTTAATTCAACCCACAAACTCAAATTGAATTCCAGCGCCCTGAAAGGGCAACTTAATTCATCCCACAAACCCAAATTGATTCCCGGCGCCCTGAAAGGGCAACTTAATTCAACCCACAAGCACTAATTGAATCACTGGCGCCCTGAAAGGGCAGCTTAATTCCCAAAAATCCCGTGTTGCTAAAATTTGTACTTTTAGCATTACCGAAAACTGCTCCATTACCATGTCGAAATCACTCAGCAACTTCTGTCTTATATTACTTGTCGCATTCATTCTACCCCTGAACGAATCAGCCCAAACTATATCCGCACCAAAAGCTAAACAACCACAAACCCATAGCATGCAGCGATCCATGCAGGCAGGCAGCGATGCGCCGGATTTTCAACGACTCATAATATCAGCCTCAAACCTAAAAACCGAATTACCTTATTCCACCGACAATTCTGTTTTCCCCTTCCTCAGACCTATATTCACCCAAATGGGCGCCAGTTGCGGACAAGCAGCATCCGTTGCCTATAACTTCTGTTATGAATACAACCGTATGTACAACCGCCCTTCAGATACAGATATTTATCAGTATCCGAGTCACTTTGTCTGGAACTTTATGAATGCCACACTTCCTTACTACGGTGAAGGCGTAAGCTATTTTCACACTTTCGATATTTTATACGATGCCGGAACCCCCAGCATTGCCACTTATGGCCCCATTACAGTTGATGACAGCTACCGCTGGATGAGCGGATTCAACGGCTATGCACAAGCCATGCACAACCGCATTTCAGCTGTTAACTCAATCGCTGCCGGCACCCCTGATGGTTTAATTACCCTAAAACACTGGCTTTTTGATCATGCCGAAGGTTCCGCAACCGGAGGAGTGGCCAACTTTTATGCAGGCTTGGGCGGTTATCACCCTTTGCCTGCAGGCACCGAAGAAGCTGGCAAACAAGCGATTCCGGCTATGGGGCCTTTTGCATCGCATGCAATGACTATTGTTGGGTACAACGATAGCATCAGATATGACATTAATGGTGATGGCTGTTTTACCAACGATATAGATATCACAGGGGATGGCATGGTTGATATGAAAGATTGGGAAATTGGCGGATTAAAATTTATCAATTCCTACGGTACCTACTGGGCCGATTCAGGATTTTGTTATATGCTCTACCGGACACTTGCGCTAAAATACGGTCAGGGAGGCATCTGGAACAACGCGGTGCATGTCATTTTTCCTGATACCACCTACAAGCCTCAGCTCGCTTTAAAGGCAAACATTACTTACAACAAACGCGGCAGACTTAAAATTTATGCCGGCATCAGCGCCGACACTTCAAACTATTTACCTGATCAAACCATTGAACTCTCAGTATTTAACTATCAGGGTGGCGACTATCCAATGCTTGGGCATTACTCACCCGAATCAAAGACCATCGAAACAGGATTGGACATAACGCCACTTCTGGCGTACATAAAGCCCGGGGAACCGGCAAGATTATACCTTTTGATTGACGAAAATGACCCTGACCACACCGGCGAAGGAGTGGTTACAAATTTTTCAATCATACAATACAGCCACCAGCAGCAGATTGAAACTTCAGATTCTGAATTGCCAAGGACCATTACCGATAACAGCACAACCATCGCCTCGGTGGTGATTGAATCGGTGTATCCTCCGGTTCATATAAGTCCTGATACAATTGTTGTATTGACTGAAACAGGAGATGCACAAATTCAGATGCAGGCGCAGGGTGGAAAGGCTCCCTATCAATGGCGTGTTAACAGTTTGATTGAAGAAGCATCGGGGCACGAAACCTATGACCCGCCATCCGGAAGTATAGTTGTTCCTTCCAACCCGGCAAGCGGTTACGCCGCCATACCAATGCCGTTTAGCTTTCCGTATTTTGGTGAGTGGTATGACACACTGTATATGCATGTAAACGGCTATCTGATGTTCTCGAAACAGGATATGCCATATTACTATCTTTTGTTTGATAAGCCTTTCCTTCAGCAGATCAGGGCAATTGCTCCTGCCATGAATAAAGATATGGGACTATATTCAACCGGCGATTTTCTATCTATTGAACCTGGTGCTGATAAAATAACTTTTCGCTGGCATATTTCAGCATCACAATCAACAACATATGCCGATTTTACAGCAACGCTCAACCGTGATGGCAACATACGTTTCAATTACAGCCAATGGCCTGATGAAACATTGATTCTACCTGTTATCGGACTTGGGAATGGATGTCGCGAAGAAACGCAATTCAGTCAATTCAACCAAAAGAAGATTACATCAGGGCAGTTCATTCGTTTTACATCCAGCCCCGGCACAGCAACTGCAAACATTGATCAGAGTGGAATGCTTTCAGTAAGTTCGCAGGGTAAACCTTGCTCAGGCCTGATTGGGGTAACAGCAACCGATTGCAACCGGGTAGCCGGCAGCAGGCGGATACAAGTTACCAGCGGGCCGGCTATCAGCATATCAGCTACACAGGCTGATGCCCGTTTCTATCCCGGAATTCCGGTTCCGCTCACGGTTTCCATCACAAATCTGGGGGCTGCTCCAATGGTGGTCGACGTCCTGAGTATATTACCTGCCTCAGGAAATTTATGGCTGGATAGCGGGAATTTTCAGGTACAAACCATTGCAGCAGGTGCAACAATAAATTTAAGCAATTTATTTATACTCACGGCTGCCGACACCATCACTGCCATGCAATTGCTTAAGGTTGAAGCAATGGCAACAATCAATGGCGCCCAATACCGGAGCTTTGCATCCTTTCATCCTGCTTTGATGTTGCTCGAAGTGGCGCCACCGGTTATTCAGGGCAGCTACCCTGACCTCCAGGCCGGCACCGATGCCACCCTCCGATTCAGCATCATCAATAAAGGCTCTGTTCCGGCTGAATACCTGAATGCGCGGATTTCTATTACCGATCCCTTTGCTGCAATAACAGGTACACCCATAGTTGGCATCCCCTATCTGGATGCCAAATCGATGCGGAATGTTCAGTTTACAATCAGAACCAATGAAGCGGCTCCCAGCGGTAAATCATTTACAATACATCTCGAATTGCATGGCGAAGCAGGACTTATACTGCAAAAAGATTTCAGCCTTACGATAGGGCAACCGCAGGTACTTGTTATTGATCTTGATAAGAATCACAATTCTGCAGTGCACATTCGCAGCACAATACTTGGATTGGGAATTGCTGCCGATGCCTCTGAGTTTATTGATTCTACTTTATTTAATTATAATGTAGCTTTTTTATCTCTGGGGTTCTTTACTCAAAACCACCAGCTTACCACGGTAGAAGATTCGCTTTTGGTACATTACCTTGAGGCGGGAGGCAACTTATACATCGAAGGAGGAGCCTTTTTTAAGCAGGATCCTCCCACCATGCTGCGAGGCCTTTTGGGTGCCGATGGCTCGAATCTGGCATGGTCGCATCCGGCCGACAGCCTGGATGGTATCAGCGGTACCCCTGTTGAAGGTATTCACATTGACTACAGGGGTGATTGGAAACGCGGCGAAAATCTGGTAGCAACGGATCAGGCAACTCCCTGGTTCAGAGACAAAAACTCAGGATTGGATTTCGTGGTTTCTTACCAGCCGGGCACATACAATACCATTGCATCAAGTATCGAGTTCGGCGGAACCTTTATGTACAACGGCCCCGGAAGACCTGAGCTGATGGATGAGTATCTTCAGCATCTGGGGTTCGAAACACATCCGTTATCGGCAACATTTTCGGCAACCGACACTCAGATTTGCACCGGCAGTCAGATTATGTTTACTCCCAATTCAAGTGGTTCTCCTTTAAGCTATAGCTGGCAGTTTGAGGGCGGAGAGCCGGCAGCCTGGGAAGGATCACTTCCACTGATAAGATACCCATCAGCGGGCGATTTTGATGTTACACTTACCGTGAGCGATGGGAATCATCAAAACACGTTTTTAATCCCCGGGTATATTCATGTTGAGCACTGTGCCGGCATTGCTGAACCTTTGGGAGCTTCACTCCGGCTTATACCAAACCCTGCTCAGGATTGGGTGCAGCTTGATTTTCCGTCTGTGACCAACGAAACGACAAGCGTTGCCATTTATTCAGCCAATGGTACAAAAATATGGATGGAACAATTGAAATCAGAGGGCAATCCCTTGCTTATAAGCACAAAAGATTTCAGACCAGGGCTTTACCTTGTTTCAGTATTCAATACTTCCATTGCAGCCTCTGCCAAACTGATAATCAGGTAGCGGCTTTTACCGTCAAATACATTAATTTAGCTGCCCGATCAGTAAACAGAGTATGAAATTCAGCGATATTGTAGGGCAGGAAGCCATTAAAGACCGCTTGCGGCGGTCGGTGCACGAAAACAGGGTAAGTCATGCACAATTGTTTATGGGCCCCGAAGGTTCGGGCAAACTTTCAATGGCGCTTGCCTATGCGCAGTACATCAACTGCCTTAATCGCAATAATGGGGATTCATGCGGTGTTTGCACTTCCTGCCTCAAGTATGAAAAGTTAATTCATCCCGACCTGCATTTTATTCTTCCGGTTGCCAAAACCAAAGAAATTGAAGATAAGCCTCTGAGCAGATTGTTTATGAATGAGTGGCGTAGTATTGTGCTTGAGCGCAAAGCAGTATTTAATGTTCAGGACTGGTTTCAGGTACTCGGGCTCGAAAACAAGCAGGGAATAATCAATACCGACGATTGTGTTGAAATCATCCATACACTCAGTTACAAATCTTACGAGTCGGAATATAAGGTTATGATTATCTGGATGGCCGAACGCATTTACCACAGTGCAGCGCCACGCATACTCAAGATACTGGAAGAACCGCCTGATAAGACACTTTTTTTGCTGATAGCCGAAGAAAGCGACCAGATTCTGCCAACCATTCTCTCTCGTACCCAGCTCGTGAAGTTTCCAAGAAGAAGCGACCATGATTTGGTATATGGGCTGATAAACCACACCGGATGCACAGCTGAAGAGGCTGCCCGTGCCCGCTTTATTGCCGACGGAAATCTGAATGCCGCTGTTAAAATGGTTGAATCAGGCGAAACAGGGCAGGCAAATTTTGAGTGGTTCAGGCAATGGATGCGCCTGTGCTTTAGAAAAGATATACGGGAAATTGTAAAAATGGGTGCTGAGTTTCTAACACTGGGGCGTGAGCGGCAAAAGAACCTGCTTTCGTACGCTATGAAAACTTTCCATCATTGTATTCAGCAATCGGCAGGAATTCAGGATCAGGTAAGGGCCGAAGCCGATGAACTTAAATTTGTAGGAGATTTTTCAAAGTTTGTGCATTCAGCCAATGCTCATCAGCTTTACAAAGCTTTTAACCAGGCTTTTTACCACATTGAGCGAAATGGCTATGCACCTGCCATTTTTCTCGACCTATCGCTCACTACCATTGGTTTACTTAAAGTTGCACCGCCAAAATAATCTGCAGTCTGTCGCACCGGACCATGGTTCTGCACATTAAAAAACTTCCGGCTGATATTCATAGGTTTGCATGCCAATCAGCAGTTTAGGCTGACCATGAATAATGAATGTAAAAAAGTGTAAATTTGTCCATTGAGCCACACGTCTGAAACGTTTGGTGCAAACTCAATATATAAAATCCCGGGCGCAGGTTTCGGGATCTGCTTAAACTTTGTCATCATGGAAGAAGCCGAAAAAATATCTCCCGATAAAAACCACTTTGTTTCTCGCGGATGCTGTCATCAGCCCAGCCTGATTCATAAAAATGATACCATATATGCGCATGGTTGCAGCAAATTCGACACATTCGACTGGTTGCAGTTTTTGCCCGTTCCCGAAGGTCAGACACCGTTTGATTGCATTGAGGTAAGATTTAAAAACAACCGTAAGGAATTTTTCAGATCCAATGCCGAACTTGATTTGCATGTGGGCGATATTATTGCAGTTGAAGCCAATCCGGGGCACGACATTGGCATAGTTTCACTTACAGGTGAAATTGTGCGCTTGCAGATGAAGAAAAAAGGCAGCGATCCCAAACGCGATGATATCCGTAAAGTTTACCGTAAAGCCCGCCTGAGCGATATAGAAAAATGGATTTCAGCTGTTGATAAAGAAGATGCGACCTTGCTCAGATCGCGGATAATTGCAGCCGGGCTCAACCTGAAAATGAAACTCAACGATGTGGAGTATCAAGGCGACGACACCAAGGCTATATTCTTCTACACAGCCGATGAACGGGTTGACTTCAGGGAGCTTATTAAGATTCTGGCCGACGAATTCAAGGTTCGCATTGAAATGCGCCAGATTGGAGCAAGGCAGGAGGCATCGCGCCTTGGCGGAATCGGCACCTGCGGCCGCGAACTGTGCTGTGCCACCTGGCTGAGTAGTTTCAATACAGTAAGCACCAACGCTGCCCGCATTCAGCAACTCTCACTCAATCCTCAGAAACTGGCCGGACAGTGTGGCAAACTCAAATGCTGCCTTAACTATGAGTATGCTGCTTATGCCGAAGCACTCAAAAAGTTTCCGGCCGAGGATATACTGCTTAATACCCGCAAAGGAGACGGCTTCCCTCAAAAAACCGACGTTTTTGCAGGCATCATCTGGTACGCTTACAAATCAGACCCTAACAATCTGCTTGCTATACCGGTTGAACAGGTGAAAGAGATAATCGCCAGAAATAAAAAGGGACAAGCTGTTGAAAAACTTGAAGACTTTGCACGGCAAATTGAAAAGAAAACTGAATTTGAAAATGTTGTTGGCCAGGATGCTCTGAACCGCTTCGACAAATAAATTTTGCTATTTAACCGGCAAATCCAGGCCGGGTTTGTAATAGAATTCCGATTTTTTCGTTTTACCTGTTATGAAAATTCTTTTTTCGAAAAGCCATAAACTGCAATCAACCCTGGCCTTACTGCTGGTTGGTATGGTGCTTTGGGGGTGCGACCGAAACAAACTTTACGACGAAAGTTTACCAACCCGAAACGACGCCTGGCCAAAGGACAGCACCATGTCGTTCAGGGTTCCGGTTGACGATACCAGCAGTACTTACCGGTTTTTTATCAATGTGCGCAATACTACCGCCTACCGCTACAACAACATTTACTTTTTTCTTACAACCCGGTTCCCGGGTGGCGAACTCTCGCGCGATACCATAGAGTGCCTGCTGGCTGCCAAAGATGGCACCTGGCTTGGTAAAGGCACCGGGCGCTACCGCGATAATCAGATCCCCATCCGTGGCAACATCAGATTTCCGGTAAAGGGTACCTATACCATCAGCCTCACCCAGGCAATGCGCGAAGATGTGCTGAATGGGATCTCGGAAGCCGGAATCCGGCTTGAAAAGGAGCAAAAAAAATAATTCCGGCGCTTGTTGTATGCTGCCATTGATTTGCTAAGCCTGGCTTTAAACTGACGATATTAAACGATTGCTGTAATGACCAAAAAGTCGAATAAACCATCTGCCGATATTCAATTATGGCGCAAACGTTTCTGGTGGACATTTCTGTCGCTTATCGGATTCGTTGTGTTGCTGTTCACAGCCATTTCGATAGGCCTGCTGGGTTTTATGCCCTCTTTCGAAGAGCTTGAAAACCCCAAAAGCAACCTTGCTTCCGAAGTTATTTCGGCCGATCAGGAGCTGCTTGGAAAGTTCTACATTGAAAACCGCTCCAATGCACATTATGAAGAGCTTTCGCCCAACCTTATCAATGCCATTATAGCAACTGAAGATTCACGCTTCGAAAAACATGCCGGAGTAGATGTAAAAGCCCTGTTCAGGGTTACCTTCGGTATTGTTACCGGCAGCAACAAAGGCGGAGGCAGCACCCTTACCCAGCAACTCGCCAAAAACCTTTTTCCGCGTAAAGCCAATCGCAACATTATCGAAACCATATTTATCAAACTGAAAGAGTGGGTAACAGCCGTTAAACTTGAGCGAAATTATACCAAGCAGGAAATTCTTGCCATGTATTTCAATACTGTGGATTTCGGGAGTAATTCATTCGGGATAAAATCGGCTGCCAAAACCTTTTTCAATAAGGACCCCAAAGATCTTTCCATTGAAGAATCAGCCATGCTGGTAGGTATGCTCAAAGCACCAACCATGTACTCGCCGGTGCGCAATCCCGAAAGAGCATTTAAGCGGCGCGAGGTAGTATTACATCAAATGTACAAATACGATTACCTCACCGAACAGCAATACGATTCAATCAGGGTTTTACCACTCGATATGTCGCACTACCACATGCAGGACCATACTTCGGGGAATGCAACCTATTTCAGAGAGTATCTCCGACAGATTATGTCGGCCAAAGAGCCCAACCGCAAAAACTATTTTGATAAATCGGTATTTACCGACGATTCACTGCAGTGGGTGAATAATCCGTTGTATGGCTGGATTGAGAAAAATTCGAAACCCGATGGTTCGCTTTACAATCTTTACAAAGATGGACTGAAGATTTATACCACCATAAACTCGCGCATGCAACAGTATGCCGAAGAAGCCATTGCCGAGCACCTTGGACTTGATCTTCAACCGGCTTTTTTCAAGCATTGGAAAGATCGTGAGGAAGCACCTTTTGATTTCCCCAAATCACAACTTAAAGCGGAAGCCTACAAACTGATGTCGTCGTCGATGAAACGTTCTGACCGCTACCGCAAACTGAAGGCAGCCGGTGCTTCCGACGATTCAATCAGGCTTTCGTTCACCACAAAGGTGCCCATGAAACTTTTCTCGTGGAAAGGCAATATTGATACCATAATGAGCCCCTGGGATTCAATACGTTACTGTAAATTTTATTTGCAGGCCGGTTTGATGTCCATTGAGCCGCAATCGGGTTTTGTTCGCGCCTATGTAGGTGGCATCAACTATAGTCATTTCCAGTACGATCATGTTAAAATGGCCCGCCGCCAGGTAGGTTCAACCTTTAAACCTTTCGTGTATACGCTCGCCATGCAGGAAGGCGACTTTTCGCCCTGCACCAAAATCGCCAATATTCAGTACAGCATCGATTTGCCCGAAGGCGGCAAATGGGAACCACGCAACGCCAATAATTATAAAAAAGGAGAAATGGTTACCCTTAAGGAAGCTCTGGCCAACTCCATCAACTGGATATCAGCATTTCTGATAAAGCACTATTCGCCTATGGCAGTGATAAAAATTGCACGCAAAATGGGAGTAACCAGCCCTATTGATGCAGTGCCGTCTATTTCGCTGGGCACGCCCGATCTCACCCTTTACGAGATGACCGGAGCCATGAACACCTATGCCGATAAAGGCGTTTATATTGAACCGCAAATGGTTACCCGTATCGAAGACAAAAATGGCAATGTGATAGGCCGGTTTGTACCGCGCCAGGAAGAAGCTATGAGCGAAGAAACCGCCTACCTCATGCTTTCGCTGATGAAAGGCGTGGTTGAAAGCGGAACCGGTGTACGCCTGCGCTACAAATACGGGCTTAATTATCCCATTGCCGGCAAAACCGGTACTACCCAGAATAACTCCGATGGCTGGTTTATGGGCCTTACCCCCGACCTGGTTACCGGCGTGTGGGTGGGTGGCGAGGATCGCAGCATCCACTTCCGCACCATTACCCTCGGGCAAGGCGCCAATATGGCGTTGCCAATTTGGGCACTGTATATGAAAAGGATATATGCCGATCCCAAACTCGACATTTCAACCGGCGATTTTGAAGCGCCATCAAATCCCTTATCGGTCGAAACAGATTGTGCCAAATACGAAGAAAAACAAAAACGAAACAATAGCAATAAATACAGCAAAGACGATTTTTGACCTTTAAACATCCAACCTCCTTATGCAGGAAACACCATCCTTAAGGCCAGAAAACAGATTTAAGCAGGCAATGGCTGCATCTGTCAAAAACCTATCAAAAATTACCCTCTGGCTTTTGTTTGCCGGCGTTTGCATTTACAATATACAGAATCAGGACTGGAACAATCCGATTAGGCTGATAAAAGATGATGTACAATACTATTACATTTATACTTCTGCTGTTGTTGTATATAATGACATCGATCTTAACAGGGTTTACAACAAAGTTCCCGGTTATGAGCGAAGAGAATTATGGCTAGGGCACGACAAAAAAACAGGTAGAGCTTATTCTAAAATGTCGATGGGAGTGGCATTGTGCTATGCTCCATTTACTGCTTTATCTCATTATGTTTTGGTACCACTTTTAGGTGGTGAAAATGATGGTTATTCCCCGCCTTATAAGTTGGGATTGCTCATTAGTGCGATGGCGTTTTTTCTAATTGGCCTTCTGAACTTACGAAAGTTATTGTTATCCCATTTTTCTGAAATTACAACAGCACTTACTCTTGTAATAATAGCTTTTGGAACAAATATAACCTGGTACGTGTCTTCGGAAGCAACAATGTCTCATATTTATAGTTTCTCTCTCATAGTAGTTTATTACAGGCTATTACAAAAATGGCTAACTACCCCAACAATCAAAACTACCATATTTCTTGGAGCAATATTCGGCCTGATTGTTTTGATTAGACCAACTAATCTTTTATTCGTGATCCTGTTCTTCATCTCTGATAACTTTATTTTGCGCTTGAAATTTTTACTTCGCAATTCATCAAAAATAGGGTTAATGATCTTATTATTTCTTATTGTGTGGAGCCCTCAGTTTGCGTTCTGGAAATATGTGAGCGGCCACTGGTTCCTATACACATATAACAAAGAAGGCTTTTTCTGGGGTAATCCACAGATTATCAGTAGCCTGTTTAGCTATCGGAAAGGATGGCTCGTTTACACACCTCTGATGACATTAACTTTTTTGGGGCTGATCTTACTTTGGAGACAAAACAAAGTAATGCTTTGGCAGGTATTCTGGCTGTTAGTTTTAATGATCTATATTAACTCTTCATGGTGGTGCTGGTGGTTTGGTGGGAGCTATGGCAATCGGGCTTACATTGACGGTTATGGTATTTTTGCATTATCAATAGGAGCGTTTATTGGTTTTGTGCAAAAAATAAAGCCTAAAGTAGTATGCTGGATAACATTTATACTTATTTCAGTCTTTATCTCACTTAACCTGTTTCAAACATGGCAATATCGTATGGGATTAATCCATTACGTATCCAATACGAAAGAATCATACTGGAAAAATTTCTTAAAAACTAAAACTAATGACTCCTATTACTCGCTTCTTGTAAATCCCGACCATTCAGCTGGTGTTCTAGGAATTTACTATCCTGCCAGTGAATTAAATTGGGGGCAAAAGAAACAGTTTCTAAATAATGCGATTAAGAATGAAAAGTATTTCTTGCAATATTATAAACGCTTGGCGCTCAATAACACTTCATTTTTAAATGGAATTCAAAATAACCGTTTACCCGTCGATAAAGATTCTCTTGCCGTAATTTGGGCGAAAGATCGATATGAAAAAATGAAAAGTCATTATTAAGGCAACACTTCATTTTCTTAATGTAAATTTATTACCTTTTTAACATTTTAAAATGTAATGGCATGAAGCGCAAAAACAAAATATTTAACAGTAAGTGGCTTTTTATTGTATTTATAGTTCTTAATATTCTGCCCGTCTTTTTTACATATTTCACAGCTTCGCTTGATGGCCCCCAGCATTTATATGTTTCGAATATTATAGCACAGATAATTGAAGGCAATGGAACATTTCAGCAATTTTTTATTCTAAATCCCCCTATTATCGGGAATGTTTTAGGAAACTATATCATTGCATTACTCAACATTTTTTTCAGCGCATGGCTTTCTGAAAAATTATTCATTATCCTTTATCTAGTTTTATTTGTTACAGGTTTCCGCTATCTGGTTATATCAATTAATGGTAAAGCAGGACTAGTATCATACCTTATTTTCCCTTTCAGTTACCACGCTTTATTTATGCTCGGTTATTACAACTTCTCTTTGGCAATTGCATTACTATTTTTTGCTTTAGGATATTGGGTAAGAATCAGTCAACATCTGACAAAATCAAAATTATTTAAACTTTTAGCACTCTTTACATTGATATATTATGCTCATATGTTTGTATTTGCGGTATTGCTTTTCTTAATTGGACTTACTAATTCTATTGACTTCATTAGCGATTTGATCAATAAGAAACCAAATGCTTTTAAGGCTTTTTATCCTAAAGTGCTCTTTCTTTTGGCATCAGCATTGCCAGGCATTCTTCTTTCTATTTTATATATTGCCAGAATTCCAAATACCTCATCGGTTAGGATAAATGGCACAATAGAAGAAAGATTGTTGGCCCTTTTTAACATGGATTTTTTGATAGGATATGACCATAAATCAGAAGCATTTTTCACCAAGGGATATTTATTCCTGATTATTATAATTGGAATATTTATCCTAACTGAACGCGCAATTTTGCAATTCCGCTCCAGAATAAGTGATGGTCCTAAAGAATCAGAAAAAACAATAATGAAAGATAGCTGGCTAATAATTTTTGTCATTTTATTTGGTATTTACATCGTTGCGCCTTCTTTTATGAGCATACCGGTGAGAATAGGATTGTTTATGATTCTGGTTTTTATTCTTTGGATTTCAGTGGCGAACACATCACCTGTTATAGAAGTAATTACTTTAGTTACGATACTTTATCTCAGTATTTCATTAAAATTAATCCATTTACAATTTCTTGTTCCCCTGGATAAGACAATTAAGGAGATTCATCTTTGTGAACATGCATTGTCTGAGAATACAACAATCCTTACTGCCAATTATGAAAACAATTGGATAATGTATCATTTTGATAACTATATTGGAACTGAGAAGCCACTAATTAATATAAAAAGCCCAATTGTTTCCTCATTATTTTCGGTAAATTGGAATAAGAATACAAAACCCTTCCTATTTGTTGGAGCCAAAAATGCAGCATTTTATGCCCCTGTTGAAAATACTCCTTTCGATAAAACAGTTAGCATAGCAGAGTATGTTATTATTATTGGGTACCAAAACTTTATCAACTCGAAAAGCGATGAAATGCTGAAAGAAGTATTGGATCGCGATTACAAGAATATCTATGTATCTCCATCTCAAAGAATAGCATTATATAAATTATCCATTTCCGAAAATATTTATAAATATAAATTATTTATTCAAAATAGCCCATCTGCCATAAAAAACATAAAAGACAAAGCGCTTGATTGTAGGATTCCTTACAAAACTGTCCTGCAGAGAGACGCACTTTGGCTTTATGATCAAGCTAAAGTAGAATAAAAATCAAAAAGGCAGGCATATAGGATGCCTGCCTTTTTGATAATAAGCTAAAAATTAATATTCAAAAGTGATTTTTAAATCGTCAAGATACATAAGCTTCTTACCACTATACCCAAATATCTTTATCTGGTACTCAGGTTTTATAGGCAAATCAATAGTAAAATAAGCTGTAAATTCATTCCACTGATTTGTTGCAGGATTAACTGTATTCAAATTGAATGCTTTCCACAAAACTGAAACATTGTTTTCATTGATATCCATTACAATACTGGCTTTGGGATTTGGTTCTGCAAAATAGTACCAGCCATTCACTACAACCCTTACCGGAAGTTTTTGATTTATATTTTCAAATCGCTCTCTGTAGGTATAGGAGTAGAGCGCCTGATCATCAATTCGTGAAGCAAATTCACCTGAATGTGCTTTGGGGTCATCCATCTTTACAACGGTTACTTCGTTTATCCATGAAGGCACCATGGAGAAAGCGTTCTCCATATTATTTTCAATCACCGTTTCATTTTGCTTTGTTACACGATTATTATCCTGTTGCGCTGATTCACCAGGAGCATTTGTGGTATTAGAGCAGCTTACGGCAAAAACAGCCGCAATTGAAAAAAGGACAATCTTTCTCATATTTATATGATTTTAAATTTGGTGAGCAAAAGTACAATATTTCCCAGTGCATTTTTATGCCGCTAATTGAAATATTTTATCCCAAAACGCCTTAACACCCGGTTAAGTAATGAATAACCAATCTACCTCAAAATTCGCGTAAAATGGATACTTAAATCCTACAAAAAACTATTTCTTAACATTTCTAATATCTAGTGTCCCATTAAAATAGGGACGCTATTAAAAATTAAACAAATTTGGCTCATTAAGCCTAAAACGTTCTTTGTCATTTTATAATTGATTATTCGTTAGTTTGTCAGTATCGATAGACTGAAGCCACCAATAGCCTGTCAAATAAAGAATCCAAGTATCTTCTGTTTAATTTGTAAGTGAATTCATTAAGATAACTTTGAAGAAATTCACCATTTATCTTGTGATGGATTCCGAGCAGAGT
>Ga0172369_10001142_pt1 | contig 38646 bp, 33 predicted proteins | sample LakKiv25m_FD_114539 | JGI IMG/M metagenome (GOLD analysis project Ga0172369, IMG submission 114539) | Freshwater microbial communities from Kabuno Bay, South-Kivu, Congo - kab_022012_11.25m | ecosystem: Environmental > Aquatic > Freshwater > Lake | place: Democratic Republic of the Congo... | reverse complement strand
TGCGCAAGGACTGGTCAGCGCGGCCGCCTGGTATCTGTTCATTCTTAGCCTGGACCGCTTTTTATTCCCGGTGATGAATCTGGCTTCGTTCTGGACCAACGTGCAATCCGGTTTATCGGCAGCCGAGCGTGTCTTCGCGCTGATCGATGCCGCGCCGGCGGTCGTCCAAACCGATCAACGCCCGGTGCCTGCGCTGCGCGGCGAAGTTACGTTTGAGCATCTCCATTTTCATTACAAGCCCGAAGAGCCCGTGCTGGAGGATTTCTCCTTGCACGTAAAACCTGGCGAGACGGTTGCGTTGGTGGGGCATACCGGGGCTGGAAAATCGTCGATCGCCAAACTGATCGCGCGCTTTTACGAATTCCAACAGGGCCGTTTGTTGATCGATGGGCAAGATATTCGCACGCTGAACCTGCAGGCGCTGCGCCGCCAGCTGGGCGTTGTTTCGCAAGTACCCTTTCTTTTCTCGGGGACGGTGCTTGAGAATATCCGCTACGCGCGGCCTGAAGCGGGTGAAGCAGAAATTAAAGCACTCGCGCGCCAGATTGGGGATGGCGAGTGGCTGGAGACTCTGCCGGATGGCATGCTAACCCAGGTAGGTGAGCGGGGTGGGCGGCTGAGTCTGGGACAGCGCCAGCTGATCGCTTTGATGCGGGTGCTGGTGCAGCAGCCGGCGATCTTTATCCTGGATGAGGCAACCGCCAGCGTCGATCCGTTCACCGAGTGGCAGATTCAGCAAGCCTTGAATCTGATTCTCAAGCACTCGACCAGCCTGCTGATCGCACACCGCCTATCGACGGTGCGTTCGGCTGACCGGATCATCGTGCTTCAGAAAGGCCGGATCATCGAGGTCGGCAACCACGAGGGGCTGCTGGCAAATGGCGGACACTATGCTGAACTGTACAACACCTATTTCCGCCACCAATCCCTGGACTACCGGCCGTCCGGCTTGGAAGATTATCTCTCCGGGCGGATCGGTGGGAGCCTTGAATCCGGATCGCGTGTATAATGAATTTATGATCATCACGATTTCGCGCCAAATGGGCAGTTTGGGTTCACAGGTTGCGGAAGAAGCAGCCCGGCGGCTGGGTTACAAAATGGTGATGCGCCAGCTGATCAACCAGGCGGCTTTGCGGGCCGGTGTCGCGGAGGTTGTGCTGGCGACGATCGATGAATCGGGGCTGCTGGGGATTAAACCCTCGGCGAAAGACATTCAGGCCTACCATCATGCGGTGCGCCAGGTCTTGTTTGAAATCGCCAAGGATGGCATGGTGGTGATTGTGGGCCGGGCTGGGCAAGTGATTTTACATGATATCCCCGGTGTGATTCATATCCGGGTGATTGCGCCGCGCGAACTGCGCATCGAGCGCCTGGCGAGCGATAAAGGACTGGCGATTGAGACGGCCGCGGCGATGGTCGACCGCAGCGATAAGGCGCGCACGGGCTATCTGAAGCGTTATTATCATACGGACGTCAATAACCCTCAGTTGTATGATTTGATCATCAATATGTCTCGTCTCGATATTCCGGCAGCAGCTGGCATGATCTGCAGCCTGGTCACTTCGATGGAGTCAACTCAGCCTACCCCGTGATGGTTTAAAAATCTCTTGGCCGACCAACCGCAAGAACCCCCCAATTTTATTCATCCTGTAGAGGAAGTGTTTGCACGCATCCTCAATTTCTACGGGATCGCCTGGAAGTATGAGCCGCGGACCTTCCCACTGGAGTGGGATGACAAAGGTAACGTTACGTTTGCATTTGCACCCGATTTTTATTTGCCTGAGCAGGATCTATACGTTGAGCTGACTGTCTTGCGGCCCAAATTGACCCAGAAGAAAAACCGCAAGTTGAAGTTGATGAAGGTGCTCTACCCGGAGATCAACATAAAACTGTTCAAGCGCAGGGAACTGCGCAACATGATGGTTCGCTTTGGTTTGAACGAGGAAGCTGATAAGATTTTTGGCGTTGAGGCACAGGACTGGGACGAATGAAAAAGGAATTTCCTGCCAGATTTCAACAACTGAATGGCGATATTCAGGAAGTTTTCCTGAATTCCGATGAAATTAAAGACCGTATTCAACAGCTTGGCGACCAAATCTCGGCCGACTATGCCGGACGCAATCCAATCCTGGTCGGGGCGTTGAAGGGCGTGCTGTGCTTCATGGCCGACTTGGTCCGTTCAATTTCCATCCCGATGGAACTGGACTTTATGGCGGTGAGCAGCTATTCCAGTGAGGCGCGCGACCGCGGGGTGGTGAGGGTGATCAAGGATCTTGATCTGCCGATTCTTGACCGGCATGTGATTTTTGTCGAGGATGTAGTCGATACGGGCCTGACGTTGAATTACCTGCTGCGCAGCTTGCTCACACGCGGGCCTGCAAGCCTGGAAGTCTGCGCGCTGTTTAATAAGCCTACCCGGCGCTTGATTGACATTCCCCTGCGCTACAAGGGCTTTGACCTGCCGGATTATTTTGTGGTTGGATATGGTCTGGACTACAGCGAGCATTACCGCAATCTGCCCTATGTTGGTGTTTTAAAGCCGGAAATATTGTTTGAAGCGAAAAGATCTGGAAAAAATAAAACCGGCCAGTGAAATGCTGGCCGGTTAAATGATGGGGCCCCAAGTAACCTTTTAGCTGTTTTCACCTTTGTCTGTTTCTTATCTTTTGGAATTTCTTTGTGACGCCTTGCTTTTGTCACTTTGAATTCCTGTTAGACTTTTTCAGATTTCGGTGAAGCGCTTACTAAATTTCTCAGGGCTCCCATATCAAAGGATTTCATTTCCCTTTGATGACATTATCTTAGCACGCTATTTAATTTTTTGCAATAGCCAATTTTTTCCTTTTTCCCATCGATATGCGGGGGCGCTGTATATGAATTTGGCGAGAAGTACCTAATTCATATACAGCTCTATCCGTTTCGGGAAGGTCAGGAAAAATGAAAAAACCAGCCGGATGTGATCCGGCTGGTTAAATACTGGGGCCCCAAGTAACCCTTTCGCTCATTCTCACCTTATTTGCCCAGTTGTCTTGAGATTTGCATCTGCGTGGTGTTCTCTGAACCCACATCACAAACCTTAATTGGTTTTTAACTGAGGCATCGGTGCAGCTTACTGAATTCCTCGGGGCTCCCATTCCGAAGGTTTTTTTTGTTCCCTTCGGCATCTACATCTTAGCACAGCCCCAATTAAAATACAACTACTTTTAGAAAAGTTGCAAATTTTTAAGGATTGATCAAGATTACCGAGTGGAGCAAATTGACCATTGCAACAATCTGACGTGGTGAATACGGCGCTTTGCGCCATATTCACACCTACAACACATGCACCTATATTGAAAAAATACTCCAAAAACGGCTTTACTCATCCTGATTCAAAAATGCATCTGGCCTGAGCGCCAGTCTGTTCGCTTCGCGCGGTTTGCGTGATCTGCTTGCCGAGAAATTTTTGGAGGATGAGACGGTCCATCAGGCACAGGCCAGGGAAGGCCTCGGCCAGCCCGGCGTAAGGACAATTGGTGAAGAGGACACGAGGTCCATGCGGCCCGGCTTCCCAGCGCGCCGCATAATTCATGCGGTTCAGCTGAGCGATCGTGTGCGCCAGGCGGCGGTTCAAGCTGGCCGGCGGGATGGCAGGCGACGCCAACTGATCGGCCAGTTGGTCCCAGATTGTGTCGGTGCGGGTCTCGATGGACAACAGCGCCGTGGCCAGAAGGGTCAGGTTATTGGGCGAGGCTTGTGGCGACAGGCGGTATCGTTCGGCTGGCCTGCCGCGTGTGGCCGAGGCGCTTGCCTCGGGCGCGGCGGTCACCAGCTGGTCTTTGCGGAGCTGGCTGAGATGATAGCGAATCGCAGCGGGAGTCAGGTTGAGCCCTCGCGCGATTTCTGCGGCTGTCACCGCACGGTTGGACTGGATGAAAATCAGAATATCATCGCGGGTCGATCGGGTGGACATACCTGAATTTTACTGCGCAATGCGAATTATGCAAAGAAAATTTTGCGCAATTCTTGCTTGACCTGGGGGATCCGAATGATACAATACCTATATCGCCTATTTGTCTGTGGTTTTGAAGAGTTTTTTCGCATTTTAGCCTGTGATGCGGGAAACCTACTGGAGGTTCAATGAGCTCTTCCGATTTAAATAAACCTGGGTATGATATTCCGGACGAGATGAAAAACGCCGTTGCGGTTACGACCCTCGACCGGGTATATAACTGGGCGCGCATGAATTCCTTGTGGCCAATGATGTTTGGGTTGGCCTGCTGTGCGATCGAGATGATCGTGACGGCATCGAGCCGCTTTGACTTCTCGCGCTTTGGCATGGAGGTCATGCGCCCAAGCCCGCGCCAGGCGGACGTGATGCTGGTGTCTGGCACGGTGACCAAGAAAATGGTGCCGCAGATTGTGCGCTTGTATAACCAGATGCCAGAACCGAAATACGTGGTTGCGATGGGCGCGTGCGCATCGGGCGGCGGTCCTTTCAAAGAAGGCTATAACGTCGTGTCTGGAATTGACAAGTTTGTTCCGGTCGATGTGTATATTCCGGGCTGCCCGCCAACCCCTCAGGCGCTGCTGAATGGCCTGATCACGCTGCAAAAGAAGGTTCAAAATGAACCGATTAAAGGTGCGCGCTGGTATTCGAAAGAACCCAGCCAGCCCATTCCGGTGCCTGTGCTGGGTCCAGACTTAATGGACCCGCGGCGTTATGCGGAAATTCGCGCTCAGGCGCAAAGTCTTGCCGGCGAGAGTGCAGCTGATGCTGCCGACAGCCCTGCAGAGAAGAAATAAGGAGGTAGGGGATGTCAGAGCAAATTGAAGCGCATGTGACCCTGAATCCGGCGGAACGCTTCCCGCAGTGGCTGACTGCTGACACACGCCCTGGTTTCCAGGGGTACCTGGTCAACCCACAGAATCTGTTGGAGTTTGCCAGAGCTGCGCGTGACGAATTGGGTTATGACCTGCTCAGCTCGGTCACCGGCGTCGATTATCCGGCGGAAGGAAAGCTGGAAGTTGTTTACCATGCTTTTCAGACCACTGGCGGTCCCATCTTAAACTTTAAGGTGCAGACGCCGCGCGACAACCCGGTGGTTCCGTCGTTAGTCGGTATCTGGCCTGGCGCGGAATTTCAAGAACGCGAAGCCTGGGATTTACTGGGGATCCGCTTTGAGGGGCATCCTGATCTGCGCAGGATTTTATTGTGGGAGGGCTTTGATGGGCACCCACTGCGCAAAGATTGGAAAGAAGCCTATTATGAAGATGAGGTTAAGCCTTTCAAAAGCCGCTGGCCAGATGGTCAGATCACGCGCAGCGAGGATAAAAACCCGCTGAAGGATAACCTGCGTTTTCCGGCCGGGTTTGATCCCGAGAGCTGGATTCCGGATGGGGATGAGGCGCTTTACAAGGGCTTCCGTCACCTGATGGAAGACAGCGGTTCCGAGTTAAAAACCGACCGTGTGATCCTCAACCTTGGTCCGCAGCATCCTTCCACTCACGGTGTGTTCCGCATGGTGGTGGTGCTGGATGGCGAAACGATTGTGGATGCCAAGCCGGTCGTGGGTTATTTGCACCGCAACCACGAAAAAATCGGCGAGCGCTGCTCGTGGATCCAGAACATGCCTTTCACCGACCGGCTGGATTACATCACTTCGATGAGCAATAACTTCGGTTATGCTCTGGCGGTTGAAAAGCTGATGAACGTCAAGCCGCCGGAGCGGGCCGAATACATCCGGGTCATGATGGCTGAACTGACCAGAATTGACAGCCACTTGATTTCGGTTGGTTTCTTGCTGAACGACCTGGGCGCGTTCTTTACGCCTGTTTTGTATTGTCTGGAAGAGCGCGAGTTGATCCTCGACATCTTCGAAGCTGTTTCGGGCTCGCGCATGATGTGCAATTACTTCCGCTTTGGCGGCGTAGCGCGCGATCTGCCGGAAGGCGTTTTGGAACAGATTAAGGAACTGGTTGAAGATCGTCTGCCGCGCAAGATTGATGAGCTGGATCGCTACCTGACCAAGAATGAGATCATCCGCGTGCGCTGTGAGAATGAAGGCGTGCTGACTGCCGAGCAGGCGATCGCTTACTCGGCTACCGGCCCAATTTTGCGGGCATCCGGCGTCCCCTATGATATCCGCAAGGCGGATCCCTATGGCATTTATGACCGGATGGAATTTGATGTGGCGGTGCGCTATCACGGCGATATCTATGACCGCTACCTGGTTCGCCTGGATGAAATGCGTCAAAGCATCCGCATTTTGAGGCAGGTGCTGCGCGAGATTCCGGATGGGCCAATTCTGGCCGGAAAGCCGCAGTGGCAGGTCCGCGTGCCGGCAGGCGAGTCATATGGGCGGGTCGAGGGTCCGAAAGGAGAGTTAGGCTTTTATGTCGTTTCCAACGGCAAGGCCAACCCGTACCGCTACCACGTGCGCGCGCCGTCGTTTATCAATCTGACCAGCCTGGCTGAAATGTGCCGCGGAAGCAAGATTGCGGATGCTATTGTCATTCTTGGTTCAGTCGACATCGTGTTGGGTGAAGTCGACCGCTAGGCCAGCAAAGGAGCATGAAGATGAACGGATTTGGTATCGTCCGCGGCCTTTGGGTCACTTTTAAGCACTTTCTGAACACGTATCTTGAGGATTTTAAAGCGGGCAAGAAACGCTACTTTACCGACGAAGGCATTCGTTCCCGCATGGATAGCAAGGTGGAAGGAATCTTCACGATCCAATATCCTGAAGAAAAAATGCCTGTTCCGGAAGAGTTTCGTTATATTCCTTTCCTTGTGTATGAAGAAGGGGCAAACGGCGAGAAAAATGACCGATGCACGTCTTGCGGGATCTGCGCGAAGGTTTGCCCGCCGCAGTGCATCTGGATCGTGCGCACGACTGATCCGGTGACCAAAAAACCGGTTCCTGCCCCGGCTGAGTTCTACATCGATGTGGATATCTGCATGAACTGTGGTCTGTGCGCGGAATACTGTCCGTTTGACGCAATTAAGATGGACCACGATTACGAAATTGCCTCCTATAACCGCTTCAAAGACAACATATACAACAAAGCGCGCTTATCCAGACCGGTATCCTACTACGCCAAGATACGGCCGGTGAATTATGCGCGCGAAGAAGCGGAACGCCAGGCCAAGGCAGCCAAGAAGGCTGAGTAAATCGGCCGGCAACCTTGAGTTAGAAGGTAGTAGGATGTATAATCCTGATACGGAACTTTTGTTACCGCTGCGTGTCTTACCCCAACTAAAAACGTTACGTAACCAGGAGTGGGCTGATCTGGTTGAGCGTATTCAGTCCGGCGATTGCGCGAAAGCGGAAAAGTATGCATTTGTGTTGATGATGGTGCGCATGGGGGGATGCGTCAGCTGCAACTCGGATTCTTTCCGCGCGATGCGCGGTTGCACCACCTGCGCCAAACAAACTGTTAAGCGTTTCCGCGGCTCGGACGCGGACTTAATTGAGCAGTTCCGCCAGGTTCAAAAAGAAGTCGAGCAGCATTTGAAAAAAGCTGGAAGCTAACCAGTTACCGTTTATTGCGGTTTTATGAAAGGACGATCTTAATGTCTGAAAATAATATCAGCAGGGAAGCCGTTTTGGCTGCCTTGAGCAAGGTGCAGGAACCTGAACTGCACAAAGACCTGGTCACGCTCAACATGATCCAGGATTTGGTTATTGAGGAAAATGTTGTCCGGTTTCGGATTGTTTTAACCACTCCTGCCTGCCCCTTGCGCGGCCGGATAGAAAAAGAGGCTCGCGACGCGGTGTTGACCGTCAGCGGCGTTGGGAAAGTTGAAATTAAGATGGATGCCACTGTTCCGGCAGACGGACGGCAGCGCGGCTTGCTCAATCTGCCTGTGCGCAACGTTGTCGCGATCGCATCGGGCAAAGGCGGGGTCGGTAAATCAACCGTGGCGGTGAACGTTGCGGTCGCTTTGGCGCAAAGTGGGGCGAAAGTTGGCCTGTTAGACGCGGACATCTATGGGCCAAACGTGCCCACGATGATGGGCGTCAGCAGGCTGCCGCCGCAAGACGCCGAAGAGAAGAAAATTATCCCGGCCGTGGCCTACGGCGTGCAGGTTATGTCGATAGGTTTTTTGGTAAAACCCGGACAGGCCTTGATCTGGCGCGGTCCGATGCTGCATTCGGCGATCCGGCAGTTCCTGGCCGATGTGTTGTGGGATGAGTTGGATTACCTGGTGATCGACCTTCCGCCAGGAACCGGCGACGCGCAGCTGAGCCTGGCGCAGTCGGTTCCGCTGAGCGGAGGGGTTATTGTGACCTTGCCGCAGCGTGTTTCCCAAGAAGATGCCCTGCGCGGGATGCGTATGTTCCAGGAGCTAAATGTCGACATTTTGGGGGTGGTTGAGAACATGAGTTACCTTGAACTGCCCGACGGCACCCGTATGGATATCTTTGGCGCCGGCGGCGGCGAGTCGATGGCAGCTGCGGCGGGGGTGCCTTTCCTGGGTGCGATTCCGATGGACCCGGAAGTTCGTCAGGGCGGAGACCAGGGCACGCCGGTCGTGATCTCCCGGCCAGATTCGGCTGCGGGAAAGGCTCTGCGCGGCCTTGCAGAAAGCATTGCGGCTCGCCTGAGCGTGGCAGCCCTGCAAGCCGACGCCAATGTGACGATCAACGTCATTGGATAATCCCATGGAAAACACAGTCACTTTGTCTGTGGCGGGGGTCCGTTTTACCAAAGTAGGAAAAGTATACCATTTCGATTCCAGGAATATTCCTGACATCCAGGTGGGCGATCAAGTAGTGGTGGAGACCAGCCGCGGATGGCAGCTGGGCACTGTGGCGCAAGTCGTCCCGTCTATTCAGGCGCCAGAGGGGATGAAAGTGATCGACCGCAGGGCTACCCCGCGGGATCTATTGTTGCGCCAGGTCTGGCAGCAGCGCGAGGAAGATGTGCTGGAAGCCGGGCGCAAAAGGTCGGTGGAGTTGGGCCTGATCGGGATCAAGGTTGTTTCAGCCGAGTACAGCTTTGATGGATCGAGGCTGACGATTATGTTCAGCAGTGAGTCTGAGGAAAAATTCGACTTGAAGTCACTGCGGCAGGATATGCAGCGCGCTTTTGTTCCGGCTCAAGTTGAGATGCGCCAGATCGGGCCGCGAGATGTAGCGAAGATGATGGGGGGGATGGGAGCTTGCGGCAAAGAAACGCGCTGCTGCTCGGAATTCCTGTGCGAGTTCAGCTCCATCTCCATTCGTATGGCCAAGGAACAGGGTATTTCTCTGACGCCTACTGAAATCACCGGCATGTGCGGCAGGCTGCGCTGCTGTTTGATTTATGAATATGATCAATACACGCAAGCTCGCTCGCTGTTGCCCAAACGCAACAAACGTGTGTTGACGCCTCAGGGTGAAGGACGCGTGCTGGATCAGATACCAATCCGCGATGCGGTGTATGTTCAGTTGAATGATGATACACGGCGCGAGTATAAGCGGACAGAGATCCAAATTTTGGATGAGAACGGTGTTCCGATCCCATCCGCTAAAAACGAAGACAGTGAGCTCAGTTTGCGCGTGGAGGTGGAAGTGGACGAGGAAGCTCGTTCAGCCGCTGAGTCCTGGAAACTGCAACCTTATACACCAGATCAACGACCTGCTGAAGGACTCTCTCGGCCTGACCGTCAGGCGCCATCCGGTTCCCGCGGGCGCCCGGAAGGACGCGGCGGGCGGCCAGAACGCCAAGACCGGCCGCGTGGGCCCCAGCAACAGCAGCGTGGTCCGCGTGGTGGACAGAATAGCAGCTCCGTCCAGCAGGGGGCGCAAGAGCAGCCCGCCCGGACGCAGAACCGGCCTGGACAGCAGCCTGGCAGGCCGACGCCGATGGGTGAGAATGCACGCGGTCCAGAAGGCGCAAAACCGAATGAAAGCCAGGAGCCGCGCCGGCCTGCCAACCGTGATCGTTCACAGCGCGGCAGCAGTCAAAATTGGCGCGACGGGCAAAACAATCCAGGCAGCCGTCCAAAACCGCCGCGCAGACGGCCAGCCGACTATGAAGACGATACGCCCAAAGGGGATGAAACTGTATGAGCTTATGGCTTGAACGCGCGCAGGCTTTGTTTCCATATACCCAGGCGATCCGGCGCGATTTGCATCGAAACCCGGAACTGGGGTTCAAGGAAGTCCGGACGGCTGGCATCGTCGCCAGAGAGCTGCGCGAGCTTGGGCTGGAGGTCACCACAGGAATTGCTGAGACTGGCGTGGTCGGGTTGCTGGAAGGCTCACAACCCGGCCCCGTGGTCTTGGTGCGCTTTGATATGGATGCGCTACCCGTACAAGAGCAAACTGGGGCGGATTACGCATCTGGCACGCCTGGGGCCATGCATGCCTGCGGTCACGATGGGCATGTCGCGATCGGTTTAACAACCGCGCGGTTGTTGAGTGAAGTCCGCGAGCAAATTCGTGGAACGGTAAAGCTAGTATTCCAGCCCGCTGAAGAAGGACTTGGGGGCGCGGCGCGGATGGTTGAAGCAGGGGTATTACAGAGCCCGCTTGTGGATTTCTGCCTGGCGCTGCACATTTGGAATGAAAAGCCCTTGGGTTGGATGGGGGTGCCGGATGGGCCACTGATGGCGAGTTCGGATATTTTAGCCATTCGCATGGAGGGAAAAGGCGGGCATGGTGCGCTGCCGCACCAGACGGTTGACCCGGTCGCAGCGGCCGCGCAGATGATCACTGCGCTCCAAACGATTGTTGCGCGAAATGTCTCGCCGCTGCAGAGCGCGGTGGTCAGCGTGACCAAACTGCGCGCGGGTGAAACCTTCAATGTGATCCCGCAGTCCGCAGAATTGAGCGGGACGATCCGCGCTTTTGAACCGGCCGTGCGCAGTATGGTGATCGGGCGCATCGAGCAGGTGGTGCAAGGGATTGCCCAGGCGATGAACTGCGCCGCGTCTGTGCAAATCCATGATCTTACGCCGCCCGTAATCAACACCCCATCTGTGGCAAAAATCGTGGCAGATGCCGCGATGAGCGTGCAGCCTGATCTTAAGCTAGATCGGGCGTACCGGACGATGGTGAGTGAAGATATGGCGTATATGATGCGCAATATCCCTAGCTGTTATTTTCTGGTCGGGTCGGCCAATCCTGAAAAGAACCTGGTGTTTGGCCATCATCATCCACGTTTTGACTTTGATGAACAGGCGTTATCCACTGGAGCGGCGGTCATTACGTCGGCCGCGCTCGACCTATTAAAGTAAAATGTTGACGTTAGAAGAAATTTTACTTCGCCTGGATGAGAAACCACCGCGAGTGGTTTCACTGGTACCGTCTTATACGGAAAGCATGTTTGACCTTGGATTTGGCAAGTGGGTGATGGGGGTCACAGACTATTGCATGTATCCTGCTGCTGAGCTGAAAAGCTTGCCAAAGGTTGGCGGTGTGCGCGACCCGGATATTGAGCGCATTCTGGCGCTAACTCCAGATCTCGTTTTGGCCAACCAGGAGGAAAACGCTCCAGAAACGATCCGGCATCTGGAGCAGCTTGGGATGACGGTCTGGATGAGCTTCCCGCAGTCGGTCAGTGACGCGCTTGAGGTTTTGGGGGGGATGGTCCGTTTGTACCATGATGAAACGGCTGCTCTGCGTGTGCGCATGCTTGAAGCCAATTATGACTGGGCGGTTCAGGCAGCCAACGACCAGCCCAAGCTCTCGTTTTTTTGCCCGATCTGGCAGGGAATCCACGCCGGGATGCCCTGGTGGATGACATTTAATCGCGCTACATACGCATCGGATTTGCTTGAGAGTGTTGGTGGGGTGAATGTGTTTGCATCGCGCCAGCGGTGTTACCCGCTGGCGGCAGACCTCGGCCTGGCTGAAAGTGAAGCGCCGGGAAAGCGCGACACGCGCTATCCGTGTGTTAGCCTGGCTGAGGTGCTATCCGCCCAGCCTGAAGTCATCCTGCTGCCCGATGAACCGTTTCTATTTGATGAGAACCACATGCGGCAGTTCATGGACTTGCTGCAGGATACGCCTGCGGTGAAAGCAGGCCGGGTGTATCGAATAGATGGCACTTTGATCGCCTGGTATGGAACACGGCTTGGTTTGGCCCTGGAAACACTGCCCGAGTATTTTTTGAAATAACTCTGATGTTCAAACGAACTCGAGGCTCGGGCGAAAGAAGTGGCAAATTAGCCATGAGATGAGCATCAAATTGGCGATTGACTCGCGATATTCGGAGTGATATAATATTATTAGATTAATCTGATTAATCTAATATAAAATGATCGATACCCGTTCCATCCCAGATCAACTTTCGCCTTTCTTAAGGTACATCGCGGAGCACGCGGTTGACGGCGCCCGGCTGCCTTCGTTAGCTGAGATCAGCCAGGAGCTTGAGGTCAGCACTGCCTCACTGCGCGAGCAGTTGGAAGTGGCACGCGCGCTTGGGATGGTGGAGGTCCGGCCTAAAACGGGGATCCGCTGCAAAGCGTATTCCTTTGAGCCAGCAGTGCTGTTGAGCCTGGTGTATGCGCTGGCGACTTCTCCGGATCATTTTGAGGCTTTTTCCGAACTGCGCAACCATGTTGAAGCCTCTTTTTGGCGCAAAGCTGTCCTGGAGTTGACGCCAGGCGACCATCAAGAATTGCGCGCACTGCTGGAGCGCGCCGAGCAAAAGCTGTTGAGCCCGGCCGTGCAGATTCCGCACGCTGAGCACCGCGCTCTGCATATGCTTGTATTCCGCCGCCTGGATAACCCATTTGTAAGCGGTATTTTAGAAGCTTATTGGGATGTGTACGAAGCGGTTGGTTTGGCTTTGTATACGGATTATGAGTATTTAAAAACCGTTTGGCGTTATCACCGTCAAATGGTTGAGGGTATCTGTTCTGGCGACATAAACGCCAGTTATCAGGCCCTTGTCGACCATGTCGATTTGATTCATCAGCGCCCGCGGGTTATTTCGCGCCAGCGCTTTGAATAAACACATATCAGATTTCAGACAGGAGCATGATATGACTGATGCCATTCCGGCAGATAAGACGGGTACTGCTGCGGGACTGAGTCCCATCGTCAATGACTTCGCGATCACTTTCTGTACTGTCAACGGCTCCGGCAGCGCGACAGCCAACAATACCTTGATGCGTTCCATCTTTAAGATGGGCATCCCGGTGTCGGGAAAAAATATTTTTCCCTCGAATATTCAAGGCCTGCCCACCTGGTACACCATCCGTATCAACAAAGATGGTTTCATTGGGAGAGTGGAGAAGGATGATCTGGTTGTGGCGATGAATCCCGCAACCTTTACACGCGATATGGAGTACCTGGTGCCGGGCGGCGTGGTGTTTTACCCTGACGATATAAAAACACCGATCACTCGCACGGATATCACAGCCTATCCGATGCCGGTTAAGCAAATTTCACGCAACACGGATGTTCCGCCTGCCTTGAAGGATTTTGTTGCGAACATGGTCTATGTTGGCATTGTCGCTCAGATCCTGGGGATAGAACTTGATGTCGTGCGTTATGCATTGGACTTCCATTTTAAAGGCAAGAAGACCCCGGTGGAATCGAATATGGGGGTGGTGAAAGCTGCCTACGATTGGGCGGCTGCCAACCTGGAAAAGAAGGACCCTTACCGGGTTGAGCGCATGAACGCGACAGAAGGGTTGATCATGGCCGACGGCAATGTCGCGGCCGCGCTTGGCACCATTTACGGCGGGGTGCAGTTTGTCAGCTGGTACCCGATCACGCCGGCCTCCTCGCTGCCGGAGGCGCTGAACGAATATCTGCCGCTGCTGCGAACGGATAAAGAAACCGGCAAGCAAAATTTTGTCGTCGTTCAAGCAGAAGATGAGCTGGCTGCGATTGGCATGGTTGTGGGCGCGGGCTGGGCCGGGCTGCGCGCCATGACGGCCACATCTGGGCCAGGTCTGAGCTTGATGACGGAGTACTTGGGGTTGGGGTATTATGCCGAAGTGCCAACCGTGCTGTGGGACGTGCAGCGGGTCGGCCCCAGCACTGGCTTACCCACGCGCACCGCTCAAGGTGACTTGACCCTGGCGTATTTTGATGGGCACGGCGATTCCAATTTTGTGATCCTGATCCCAGGCAATATCAATGAGTGTTTTGATTTTGGCTGGATTTCGTTGGATATCGCAGAAAAAATTCAATCCCCCGTGCTGGTTTTGAGCGACCTGGATTTGGGGATGAACCAATGGATGGCCAAGAAGTTCGAGTATCCGGATCGCCCGATCGAGCGCGGCAAAATTTTGTGGGAAAAAGACCTCGATGAACATTTCCAGAAATATGGGAAATGGGGCCGTTATATGGACATCGATGGCGACGGCATTCCGTACCGCACCGTTCCCGGTAACCGGCACCCGCGCAGCGCGTACTTTACGCGCGGAACCGGGCATGATGAGTATGGCAAGTACAGCGAAGAGCCCGATGTGTGGGAGAAGAACCTGAACCGGCTCAAGCAAAAATATGAGACAGCCAAGCAGTTGATCCCGCAGGCGGTCGTATCCCGGCAAGATGGCGCGCGTTTTGGTATCATCACGATGGGATCGGCAGAAGCTGCCGTCGATGAAGCGCGTTACTTGTTGGCGAAGGATGGCGTCGCGAGCGACTGCATGCGCATCCGAGCCCTGCCGTTCCTGCCCGAGGTTGAAGAATTCATCCGCGAACACGACTATGTCTATGTGGTGGAGCTCAACCGGGATGGCCAGCTGCGCCAGTTGCTGACCATCAACTATCCTGAGATGGCTATCAAGCTGCGCAAGGCGTCGCATACTGACGGTTTGCCGTTGAGCGCGCGCTGGATTAAGGACGAAATTCTGGCACAGGAGGCGAAATAAGATGGCGACTGAAACTGTTGAAAAGACTGGCCCCGTCAACCTGGCAGGTTTAGGCCGGGCGGAGTATCGCGGTGCGCCCAGCACGCTGTGCCAGGGCTGCGGGCATAATGCGATCGCGAACCAGATTATCGCGGCGATGTATGAGTTAAACGTTATCCCTGAGACAGTGATGAAGTTCTCAGGGATTGGCTGCTCCAGCAAGAGCCCTGCGTATTTCCTGGGCCGTTCGTTTTCCTTTAACGGTCTGCACGGACGCATGCCTTCGTTGGCTTTGGGCGCAATTTTCGCAGATACGACCATGCGCGGGATTGGCGTGAGCGGCGACGGTGACAGCGCCAGCATCGGGATTGGCCAGTTCAAGCACTTAATCCGGCGCAACCTGCCCATGGTGTATATCGTTGAAAACAATGGCGTCTATGGGTTGACCAAAGGACAATTTGCGCCAACCGCTGAGCGCGGTCTGAGCTTGAAGCGCGAAGGGGTTAATCTGTATGACCCGGTAGATATTTGCATCGAAGCGCTCGCATCTAACGCGACTTTTGTAGCGCGTTCTTTTGCCGGCGACCCCAAGCAGGTGAAGGAATTGATCAAAGCTGCTTTCAGCCACCGCGGTATCGCGGTGCTGGATATTATCAGCCCTTGCGTGACCTTCAATAACAAGGATGATTCCGTTCATTCCTATGTTTTTGGCAAAGAACACGAAGTTCGCCTGCATGACCTGATTTATACGCCAGCGCGCGATCAACTGACCATCGAAGATTTTGAGCCGGGCAACGTGCGCGATGTGGAGCTGTATGATGGTTCGGTGATCACACTGCACAAGCTGGAAAAAGATTATGATCCGCACAACCGGATCGAAGCGATGCGCGTGCTGGAGACCGCACAGGATAACAACGAATTGGTCACCGGGCTGATTTATGTCAATACTGAATCGCCCTCGATGTTTGACCTGTACAAACTGCCGGACAAGGCTCTGAACCGTATGACGGGCGATGAACTGCGACCGCCGCGCGAATCGATCGATAAGATCAACGCGATGATGTTCTAAAACCCACAAAAAATCCGCCAGCTTATGGCGGATTTTTTGTGGGGGCGGGATGTACTATTATTCAGCCTGGCCGCGCGCGATTGGCCGGTCCGGGTCGCGGATCCATTCGCTCCACGAGCCGGCATATAGGCGCGGCATGCCTAAACCAGCGTGCTGCATCACGGCGATGTGCAGGCAGGAGGTCACGCCTGACCCGCAGTAAACGATGGTGTTGGAAGCGGGTGTATCCCCGAGCAATTGGTGGAACTGGCGGCGAAGTTCTGCTTTGGGCAAAACGGTGCCGTCCTGCGTCAGGTTTTCACCATGAAAGCGGTTGATCGCGCCGGGAATGTGCCCCGCGACAGGATCGATCGGTTCCTGCTCGCCCCGGTAGCGGATGGCACTGCGTGCATCCAGCAGCTTCCAATCCGGATTGTCGCGCGCGGCTTCCACGTCCTGCCAGGTCGCCAGCATTTCGGGACGCAGATTGACGGTGAAATGGGCGGGCGGGTGGGGCGTTTCTGCGCCGGCCACCAGCGGCCGGTCTTCACTGATCCATTTCGCGTAGCCGCCCTCGAGTATGGCGGCTTTGCGATGGCCGTAGAAATGGAGCATCCACCACAATCGCGACGCAAAGGCGCCATTTGCCGTGTCATAGACGACAACCTGGTGAAATGGGCTAACACCCCAGGCTGAAAGTCTGGCTGCCATCACTTCAGGGTCAGGAAGCGGATGACGGCCTGTGGCCTGGGAAACTGGCCCAGATAAGTCTTTATCCATGTGAGCATAAACTGCACCTGGGATATGGCCTTCCAGGTAATTTTCTGCGCCCCAATCGGGTGCGGCGAGATCGTAGGTGCAATCGATCACAACCCATAATGGATCAGTGGCATGGCCGGCAAGCTGACCGGTCGTGACGAATTCAGAATAAAAAGATTCAGGCATTGTTGGTCTCGAATTAAATATTGCCAATGGTGTGGAGCAGGGCGAAATTTGGCGTGCGCATCGCGCCTACGGGAAAACCGGAAATCAGAACGATTTGCTGGCCGTGCTTCAAAACCAGGCTGGCCACAGCCGCGGCCTCGACGTGGGCCAGCATGCCTTCCACGGTTGACGCATAGGGGATCAAGAAAGGCGTCACGCCCCAATACATGCCCAGGCGCTGAAAAGTGCGCTGATCGGGTGTGAATGCCAGGATAGGAACACGCGGGCGGGATTTCGAAGCGTAGAGGGCTGTGCGGCCAGTTTCAGTGAAGACCGCAATCGCGGCGACATCTCGGTCATGGGCCAGCTCGCGCGCGGCGCGCGTGATCGAAAGCGCGTCGGAGTGGATGGCCTCCACCGGCAAATCGCGTTTATGGCCCCAATCCGCGAAGTGCAGTTCGGCGTCTTGGATGATTGCATCCATCATGCGAACCGATTCGAGGGGATACTTGCCGGAGGCGGTTTCCCCGGAGAGCATGACGGCATCTGTGCCGTCAAAGATCGCGTTGGCAACATCGGAGGCTTCGGCGCGGGTTGGCCGGGGATTTTTGATCATCGAATCGAGCATCTGCGTGGCGGTGATTACGGTTTTGCCGTGGCGATTGGCCAGGCTGATAATCTCCTTTTGCAGGGTGGGCACAAGGGCGGGTGATGTTTCCACACCCAGGTCGCCGCGCGCAACCATGACACCATCGGAAGCATGCACGATTTCTTGCAGGTTCTGAATGGCTTCGGGCAGCTCAAGTTTGGCAACGATCGGCGGCGAGTTTTTGCTCGGCGAAATGGATGCGATCGCGCTGCGGACTTTTTCGACATCCGCTGCGCTGCGCACAAACGAGATCGCGATCACATCCACGCCTTGCTGGATGCCAAAGACAAGATCAGCCTGATCTTTGGGGGTGAACCCTGGAAAGGTGAGGTGCGCCCCAGGCAAATTTACCCCTTTGTGGGATGATAACGGGCCGCCGGTTATAACTTTTGCTTCGACTTCATTCGACGTGACATTGAGCACGGTCAGCTCAAGATTGCCGTCGTCCATCAAAATTCTACCACCTGGGGCAACTGCCTGTTCGAGATCAGGTACGTCCATGGGGATAAACGTCTTTTCGTCCGAAGGGCTGTCATCGCGGCGAGAGGATAACACGATGATTTCGCCAGGCGTCAGGTTCATCAGCCCGCCGGGGATATTGCCAACCCGGAGTTTGGGACCTTGAAGGTCCTGCAAGATGGTGACCGGTTTATTTAACTCGATTGAAAGCTCGCGCAGAGTCTGAATGCGAGCGGCATGGTCTTCATGCGTGCCATGGGAGAAATTCAAGCGGGCTACATCTAACCCGGCCAGGATCAGCTGTTTAAGCGTTTCCCGGTCGTTGCAGGCAGGCCCAATCGTGGCGACAATTTTGGCTTTCCGGTCGATGGTCATATGCAGGCAGTCCTTTGCAAACCCCAACGATTATCAGCGTATTCGGACGCGCGCGCCCGCTCGCTTTTCATCTGGCGCGCCGGGATGAGATCAGGCGACCCCCAGGACCCTGGCCAGGATTGCTTTTTGGGCGTGAAGGCGGTTGTGGGCCTGCGGGAAAATCACAGAATGCGGACCATCCGCAACCTCGTCGGTCAGTTCGTGATTGCGGTGAGCTGGCAAACAGTGCATGACGATCGCGCTGGGGTCAGCTTCGGCGACCAGTGTGGCATTGACCTGGTAGGGCGGGAAGATTTTTTCGCGAATGGCAGTTTCCGCTTCCTGGCCCATGCTGGTCCAGGTGTCGGTGTAGAGGACGTGAGCCTGTTTGACGGCCTGGTATGGATCGCGGATCACCTGAACGGACGACCCGGACTCGGCCGCGAATTTATTGCCAAGCTCAATGGCAGCGGGCTGGATGTCGTACCCTTCCGGGCCTGAAAAAATAAAGTTTCCACCCAGCTTGGTGACCACGTGCATCAAGGAGACTGCAACATTGTTGCCGTCACCAAGAAATACGACGTTGAGCCCTTTGATCGAGCCAAATTTTTCAATAATGGTTAGCGCGTCAGCCATGCCTTGACAGGGGTGGTCATAATCGCTCAGACCATTGATGACGGGGATGGATGCCCATTTTGCCAGCTGGACCACATGATCGTGCGCGAAAACTCTCGCCATCAATACTTCAACATAGCCGGAAAGAACGCGGGCAATGTCGGCAATCGATTCACGCTGGCCAAGGCCGATCTCATTCGGCGAGAGATATAATGCGTCGCCGCCCATGTGGCGCATTGCCATGTCGAAACTGACGCGGGTGCGCAGGCTTGGTTTTTGAAAGATCATTCCGAGCACTTTCCCTTTGAATAAGGGCGGATTTCCTCCGTTTTGATGCTCTTTCTTAAGCGTGATCGCCAGATCCAGGAGATTCTGCAGTTGTGCGGGCGTGTAATCCTGGATGCTGATGAAATCCTGTTTCATATAAGACTCCTCCACATTTTGGTAAATCCGTTGCACGGAACGGATTGAGTATATCACAAGCAAAAAAAGGTTCGCGCAAAATGGCGGAGTTTCGCTTTATAATCCTTTGCAAGGAGATACAGAATGAGACTGAAATGTATTAGCTGTGAAGCACTGGCGAGGATGGTGTATTTAAATGCTGCCTTAAGCCCGCACATGGTTGACGTCGAGATCGTCAAACTGGGTCTGCACAATTCACCTGATAACCTGCGCGCTCATTTGCAGCGTGCTATTGATGCGGCGGCAGCCGGACCGTTTGCGTATGACGCGGTGGTGCTGGCATACGGCTTGTGCGGCAAGGCCACCAATGGGCTGCGGGCTGGGAAGTCGCCGCTTGTGCTGCCCCGGGCCCATGACTGCATCACGCTATTCCTGGGCAGCCGGGCGCGGTACCAGGACCAATTTGAAAATAGGCCGGGCACATACTGGTACGCTTTGGATTATTTGCAGCGCAATGATGATCCGAACACGGTGATGTCATTGGGCGCTTCCGAGTTTGAATCGGATGTGCGCATGACGTATGCGTCTTATGTCGAAAAATATGGGCAAGACAATGCCGATTACCTGATGGGAATTATGGGCGCGTGGAAGGAGCACTACCAGCGCGCGGTCTACATCGATATGGGGATCGGGGACGGCAGCGTGGTTGAGGAGCGCGCCAAAACAGACGCGGAAACCCGCGGCTGGACCTTTGAGCGGATGCAAGGGGACGCCAATATGATCAAGAGATTATTATTTGGCGAATGGGATAAAGATTTTCAAATTCTACAGCCAGGCGAAAAGCTGAAAATGACATTCGATGAAAATGTGATTGGCGCGGAAAAAGGCGGTTAGACCAGGTTTAGAAGGAGACTTTTCATGCGTCAGCCAGTTCACAGTGAAGTGCGCCCGGTTCAAACCAACACGTTGAACCAACAACTCGACCAGATCGAAAGCTTGCAGGGGAAAGTTGGTTTGGGTTACGGTAATGGCGCGCTGGTTATTTTAGAAATGATGGACAGTGTTGACGAAAGGATACGCAAGGCGCTGAAACAGGGAGCTTCACTTCCTGCCGAAGAAGCGCAATTTCAGGCGATCACCGAGACTTATCGAAAACAGGCTGGCGCTTTTCTGCGGGAAATTGGCGGTCTGGGCAGGTTGGAGGAGGTCCGTCAACAAGCTGTACCGCCATCAGACAATTGGTGGTGGTGGCCCGAGAAAATTGTTGCTGAAAAGCGGGCATCTGGTCTGAGAAATGCGTTGCGATCTGGCGGAATTGCGCTGGCGGTGCTGCTGATCGTAGTGGTAATTTATCAGATATTCTTGAAACCTGATCCAAGCGTCGTCGCCGCGCAGCTGGCAATCCAGAGCGCGGAACGGACTGCTTACGAGGGGGATTTAGAAAAAGCTTTGCAAATTGTTGAAGAAGGGCTGACGGCGGCGCCTAACGAGCCTGAACTGCTGGTAATCAAAGGATGTTTGTTATCCATGATTCCTGGAAAAGCGGAGCTGGCGCCCCAGGTCTTTGCTGAGGCTGAAAAATGGATAGCAGACCGGGAAACATTTTTACTGTTACGCGCTCAGGTATATCTAAATCTGAATAGCCTCGATTTTTCCCTGCGAGATGCTCAGGCGGCAGTGGACGCCAATCCGAAATCGGCAAAAGGTTATCTTGTCCTGGGGCAAGTCTTTGAGAGCAGCCAGCGACAGGACGAAGCGTATGTTTCGTACGAAACGGCGTCAAATCTGGCCGGTGAATTGAATGATTCTGTGACGGCGGCCCAAGCCCGCATCAAAATGGGGATGCTGCTGCAGGTGATGAATGTGAATTCGATGATGTTCCCAACCCCCACGCCGACAGATTGACATCAATGGCTAGAGTCAAAATCAAAAAATCGGCGCATGCTTGCACCGATTTTTTGATTAATTTTAGACCGATTTACGGTTTGGGGGTTCCGGCAGGGCTGGCAATCCAGCTGAACACCCGCTGCACGCTGACCGCCCCGGCTGGTTCCCAGACGGGCTGGCCGGTTTCTTTGCTGGATCCCACCTGGCGGACAGGTAAGACGGACCAGCGGTAGGTATGCGGCACCCCGTCATTGGGTTTTAGTTCTAATGGCAAGGTGAATTTGGTGTCGGTGACATAGTCGACACGTTTTGTGCCAGTGGTCACATCTTCGACTGTAATCGCATAGGCTTCGTTCTGACGAAGCTCACCGACCGAAGCCCATTGCAGGGTAATAACCTCTGCGGTGTTGGTAAACGAGGCGCCATCAGCGGGAAGCAGCAAGGGAGCGGCTGGATAGGGTGGGATCGGGGTGGGGGTGGGAGTATCCTTCGGGCCGCGTTCGCACAGGGGGATGATCAAGGTTTGGCCAGAAAAGATGATGTCGCTTGGCAGCTTGTTGTAATCTTTGATCGACTGCACGGATACGCCATAATTGGCCGCAATCCCGCTGAGCGAATCTTTTTCGGTAACCACCACCGATGTTTTCTCGCAGCCTGCCGCAGCCTGCTGGGTGGGGTCGAGTGTGGCGGTTGGCTGCGGAGACGGGGTTGGCGTGGGGCGGGGGACTTTTAATTCCTGGTCGACGCGCAGTGTATCGCAGGCGATCGGCAGTTCGTTCAGCATGATGATGCTTTGGTTGCTCACCCCAAACGCGAAGGCGATCGACAGACAGGTGTCGCCTGATTTCACCTTATAAATGATGGGCGGTTCGAGTGTCCAGGTGGGGGCCGGGGTTGGGGTGAGCGTCTCGGTTGGGGTGATGGTAATGGTTGGGGTGGTCGTTGCCGTTGAGGTCGGCAAGTTCGCGACCGGTTGGCCTGACTCCTGGGGCTGTGTCGCCTGGAGTACGCCAAATACAGTTCCCGCGCCGATCGCGAGAAGGACGATCATCAGACCTATCACCATGGGCAAACTGAGTGTGATTTCGGGCATCCGGCTGACCTGGACAGGTTTGGCGGATGCAGAGACTGGCGCCAGAGCGGCACCGCAAACGGTACAGCGGGCTGCGTTTGCACTCAAACGAGTCCCGCAGGTCGGGCAAATTTTTGTGTTCGCTGGGTTATCCGTCATATTTTTCTCAACATGTTGCAGGGAGCAGTCCCTGAAGAAAAAATTATACCATATCCAAAAAGAGGTGCTTTTTGTTTTTGGCTCGATTTCGCCAGGATGATGTCTCCCTTACCCTTTTGTCAAGTTGCTGGTTGTGATATCCTGCATGCAATGACTCTTTACAGTATTTATTTACATGTGCCGTTCTGCAGACACCGCTGTGCGTATTGCGACTTTAATACCTATGCCGGGATGGAGAAGAAAATTCCTGACTACGTAAACGCGCTGTGTCGAGAAATTCGCCTGGTGGCAGAATCTGCCGGGGAGCGATTAGGCGTTCATACCATCTTTTTTGGAGGTGGAACCCCTTCGCTTCTGCCTGCCGATGTGATCAAGTCGATCCTGGAGACGCTGAAAGCTGCATATCAAGTCTGTGAAGACGTCGAAATTACCCTTGAGGCCAATCCGGGAACTGTTTCAGCGGACTACCTGCTTGGGTTGAAACGAGCTGGCGTTAATCGGCTGAGCCTGGGCATGCAGTCAGCCGACAACCGGGAACTGAAGTGGCTGACCCGCGAACACGTTTTTGCTGATGTGGTTCAATCTGTTCTGGGGGCCCGAAAAGCAGGTTTTGACAATTTGAACCTTGATTTGATCTTTGGTTTGCCGGGACAAACACTGGCTGCGTGGCAATACAGCGTTCACCAGGCTATCGCGCTCGAGCCAGAGCATTTGTCTCTTTATTCGTTGCTGGTTGAACCCGAAACCCCTCTGATCCGATGGGTCGAACGCGGACTGGTAGAAAGTCCAGACGATGACCTTTCGGCAGAGATGTACGAGTGGTCGATTGAAGCATTGGAACGGGCAGGTTATCACCAGTACGAAATTTCAAACTGGGCCAAACCGGGGCGGGATGGTCAAATCCGGTCTTGCCGGCATAATTTGCAGTACTGGCTTAATCTACCCTATCTTGGCTTTGGCGCTGGCGCGCACGGATACGCGCACGGCGCGCGCACCGCAAATGTCAAACCAGTGGATGCGTATATCCAACGAATGACCGCCCAAGGACACGTGCAGTTCCCGGGGAGCCATGCGAACCAATCTTTCACTGTGATTGACCGCCAGGAGGAAATCGCTGAAACGATGATGGTAGGGCTGCGGCTGACCGAAATGGGGGTCGATGAAGCGGGTTTTATGGCGCGTTTCGGGACGGGATTGGAAGATTTATTCTCAAGGCAGATTAAGCGGCTGAGAGCTCAGGGGCTGCTGGAATGGACTGGAACACAACACAGGCGCTTGAGATTGACGAAGCAGGGGCGCTTGGTGGGTAACCGCGTTTTCCGCGAGTTTATCTAGGCGGTTACTTTGATGACCGTTCCGTAACCCAGCTGTTCCCATGTGCCGGGGGCGGCAACTGGAGTGGTCCATCGAAATACCCATTGAGCAATTTCAGGCGTAACATTCACACAGCCGCGGCTCATTTGGGCGCCGTAGTTTTGATGCCAGTAGGTACCGTGGATAGCAACGCCTGTATCAACAAAAAAGGTCGTCCAGGGCACACCGGGTAATTCATAGGCTGCGGGGTCTGAAGTGATCCGGCCATCCCCCATGTGTTTTGAGGGCATTTTGGAAAAAACGTTGAATTCACCTGAGGGTGTGTCAGTTTTTATTGGGCTGGTGTGCAGGTGCGAATCGGGCACACCAGTCGATACTTTACACTCCAGGACGAGTTTTTCTTTTTCATAGGCTCGCATCATTTGTCTGCCAATGGATACTTCGATCCGTTTATCCCAAGGATCGACATCCGGGGAGATCGGCGCGAATTCTTCGGGCTGGATCAAGCGCAGATGCGTGGCCGGAGCCATGTATTTGATTTCCAGCAGCTCATCGTGCAGTTGATACCATGGCGTGCCGTCTGGGCCTTCCTCCACACCCGTTACCCAATGGTTTGATTGATAGTAAAGCCTGTAGAGCGGCTCCCAACCACGCTGATAGGTGTTATAGCGCATGGTCTGTGTGAAAGGTACAGTTACCGTAGCAAGCTGTCCGCCTTTGGGAATGGTGCTGGTCACCGGATTATAGCGCGCTTCAACTTCTTGAAGGCGACCCGAATGAACGTACCCGCGCCAAACCCGGTACCATTTGGGATTAAATCCTGGTCCGTCGGGCGAAGTGACCACTTCATAAACATTAACCAGGTCATCGCGGCGGCGCTGATAAAGAATTGCGCTTTTGTCACTTGGGCGGCTGTACACACTTACCTGCTGCGTGGCTACACGGACCACCTGGCCTGATCCAATTGTTGCTCCAGGACCTCCGAATGGGGTAAAGGCAAGCCCTCCTACGCTAAGAAGGCCTAGTTTCATGAATTCACGGCGCGTAATAAGATTCTTCATACGCTTAAATTATAACATGCAAGTCTTGTAAAAGCCTTATAGAATAATAATTACCTGTTTCGTTGAGATTGTTAACCATGAAACAGGCGCCTTTTTCACGAAAGCGCCTGTGAGAGGGGTGTGGTTGGAAATTAGCGAATCCCTTTCGCGTTCAGGAACACGCCATATTGCTTATCTTCATTGGCGATATGCGTGGTGAGCCAGTCCTTCAGGTAGTTGCACACCGCCATGCTGGTGGCGCGATTGCCGGAGTTAATTTCTTTTTTAAAATCGAGAGCTTTTTGAATGAATGCGTCGTGTTGGGCTTTTTGTTTCGTGTAGTTCGGATAAGAGTGCTGCGACAAGAGGGTCTCTTCTTCTTTGAAATGACGCCTTGTGTAATCGATCATCTGATCAACGGTTGTCTCAACTTTTGCAGATCCTTTACCTTCCAACAATGCTGCATGGAGCTGGTTTGTGAACTCGATCAAAATTTGGTGCTGTGAATCCATTTCCTTCACATTGACGGAATACGCGGGACTCCAGGTGATGAGCGGCATGATAAACCTCCTTAGATAAACCCTTTTCTAGCAAAATGAGATCCAAACTTCTTGTCTTCGCCTAAGATATGGTTGGTTAACCAATCTTTTAAGAAATGAAAGACATGGTTACTTAATCCAGCCTGGCCCTTCTCCATTTTTGTTCTGACATCATTGATTTGGGCCACCAGCGCATCGTGGGCCGACTTATGGGCGGCTAGACCGGGGTAATCATTTTGTTTCATTAAATTTTCTTCGAAAGAAAAATGATAACGCGTGTAGTCGATCAGTTTGTCGAGCAAAATGTTTAATTCTTTATCGGCCTGGCCAGTGCGTTCGGCATCGAAGAGGCGATTAATGTAATCTACAAGAACCTTGTGATGAGCGTCTATGGTTACGATCCCAACCGAAAGTCTGTCATTCCATATGATGATCGGCATCCAAAACTCCTTCGTAGCATGCTTAGTATAACGAGGTCTATTCAACTTGCGAGTAAAAAATCAATTAAAATGTCGTGAACGAATGTAAATTTCGAGTTTTGGGAGAGATTATGATTAATTTTCCGGTTTTCCGTTTCTGCCCGTTTTGCGCATCCGAAGAACTTGAACAGCACCAGCAGAAGGCAGTTAAATGCCGGAGTTGTGGTCAGGTATATTTTCACAATGTTGCCGCTGCATCTGCAGCCATCATCGAGACAAGCCACGGTGTGATTTTCGTGCGGCGCACACAGGAGCCTCATGCGGGCACACTCGATTTACCTGGAGGGTTTCTCGATTATGGCGAATCGTTTGAGGAGGGATTGCTGCGCGAAGTGCAAGAAGAAACTGGGCTTATCTTAACCAGTTATCAGTATTTTTGTTCATTTCCAAATGAATACGAATACAAGAGAGTGCGTTATTTCACGGCGGATGTAGTGTTTTTATGCAGGGCTGGTCAATCGGTCAAGCTGCAATGTGATTACGAAGTTTCGGAAATTCTGACACTTCTGCCTGATCAGATTGACCCAACCCAAGTCGCTATACCCTCGATGCGGAAGGCAGTTGAGTTTTACCTGCGCGAATTGTCCCGAGCGCAATCATCAAGGCTTCTGGGCGACAATGACCAGGTTTCCACTTGACTCGGGCACGAATGGTGAGCCATTTAGCCCTCCATACAATGCGACGGAGGTAAATCCTGCTGCGGCGAGGGAAGGTAAAAGGTCGCTGCGGAGCAACGGTAACAGTTGAGTTGTGGAAACCGATTGTTTCCACACCCCCGATACGTCTTTAAAAAGCGTCAGAATGTGGAAATTTATCAAGCCATCCTGCCTGAAATCATAAAAGCGGATGAAAAGCCACTCCTGCCCATTTTCCTGGAACGACTGGGGTTCCATCCAGCGTTCCTGGCTTGTCAACACCGCTTCGAAGTTGCGATTTTGTAAGATCAACATTCCGCCAGGCTGCAAGCAGTGCGCAAAATCTTGCAAAGCGCTATTGAGATCCGCCCAGTCTGTCACATGGGGGAGTGAGTTGCCCAGGCAGAGGACTGCGTTGAATTTATCGTGGCCAAATGTTGCGGCCAGGGCTCCAAATCCGGCCGTTTGAAAATCGACCTTTTGCATATTTGCGCGGCTGTTCTCTCTAGATTTTTCGACCATGCCAGGGCTAATGTCTGCTCCACTGACCTGAAAACCGCGTTGTGCCAGGGCGAGTGCGTGCATGCCAGTCCCACAGGCGGCATCGAGAATATTAAGCGGCAAGTCGGAAGTTTGGATGGAGTTTAGTTGCGACAACAGGAAGGGCAATTCAAAGTTTAGGCGATTGCTCCAGTTGACAAAGCGGTCATAATTTCTGCTGAGCTGGTCGTAGGCTTGGCTTGGGGAAGATGACATGCAACCTCTATCAAGATCTTAATCTATTTGGATCATAACATGCACGGTGGAAATGCAGTTTGATCAAGAGCAAATTGAGCGGAAATTCACTTTGAAAAAAGAACGCCAGGGTCTGGACAGAATTCCATCCCTCAGGTAAAATAGACTTCATCAGGTCGGCAAGAGGAATTAATCTGGTGCTGATCAATACTCGGGGCGTGGCGCAGTCCGGCTAGCGCGCTTGCATGGGGTGCAAGAGGTCGAAGGTTCAAATCCTTTCGCCCCGACACGTAACAGGTCATCACGTACAAGATGGCCTGTTTTTTTACCTTATTTTCACAAGGGGGCAACACGGTCGCGCGTTTCGCTTGGAATCAGCAAGTGGCAAACTGGCCACCGCAATTGGATAAGCTCAAGCTTCGATTGGGTAAAGATCACACCGCCATGGCAGATCAATTATCCTGATCGGTCCGATTGGTTGAGGGTAGAGAGCAATTCGGTCATGTTTTTTCCGTCATCGGGGAACAGCGCCAAGATGGATTGGTGTTCGATGTGGGCATCGCTGAGGATTTGGTTTAGTTTCGATAAGACAACCTGCCCGCCTTCAGGGTTGGTATTCCAAAGAAAAACATAAAATCCATTCTCGAACACGGTAACCATGTCCCGGCCGCGCAGTTCTTTTTGAATCAGGTAGTTTTCTGATAGGCTCAATGGGTGTTTGGTCTGAAAGTAGATTGTGACGATTGGAATATGGTTTCGTTCGGCTTCCTCCAGCAGGTTTTCCCAGGGGGCCAGCACGCCATACGAGTTTTTTTGCGCCGGTGAACTGAAAGGAATGATGGTGGATCCACCGACAACCTGCGCGCTTTTCAGAGCTTGAAGTGAATAGGCTAAAAGGTTGTGAATTTCAATGCCATCGCCTGGGTAACACGCATATCCGATTTGTACTATGCGGGTTGAATACCCCTGGATTGAGTTGGAAAGTTTATTGGCGATGATGCGCGTGTTTTCGGGGGAAATATCCCATAGGAGGATGAACATCCCGTTTTGAACCTGATAGATGCGATCTTGCCCACGCAGATCGATTTGAAGTTTTTGAACTTCCTCAAAGGAAACGGGGGGGATGGTCGAAATTGACAAGATTGAAAGCGGCTTGTTTCTCTCCTTGGCCTTTTTTAGTACGCCCGACCATAAGCTGGCCAGATAGGTAATTTCATGGGAATGATCGTGCCTGCGAGGGTGTATCTCATTTAAGATCACCCAAGTTTCGCCGGCCAGCGCCACGATGCAACCAAGCCCCAGCCAATAAACGCCACTTACCGATGCATGAAACCCGATCAAAAGAATGCCAGTTGCGCTCAGAGTAATGATCCAGAGGATCAAGCTGACGCCCCAACCGGCAACTTTCCTCCAGTTGAGAATTGAAATTGTGGTAAAGGCCTGGGCGACAAAGCTTACTATGATTACGGTCAGCCAATTAAAAATATTCTGCTGACGCAATGTGTTGGCAAGCACTTCGGTTGAACTAAGAGATGCCCGAAGACCGAGCCAGAGGTCGATGGCCGAAAGGTTAGGGCTGATGGTGCGGGTTACCCAGGTGCCAGATGTCAAGGCTGTGCCGGCTATGATTAAACCGAGCAGGCTGGCTAGCGTAATTTTCAAAAATGAATTGTTGTTCATTGGGCGGAGCCTCGCTGAATACTCTGTAAACTTTTAAGCCAGACGGTGCAGTTGAAATTCTTTATTCTTAATATTATAGTCCAGGGAATGCTTCAGACCGCAATTTGAAATTGAGGATCTTGGGTATCTTTTCCCAAAAAGAGGATACGATCTTGGGTGGCATATCTGAAAGCTATGCTCTAAATCTTCAAACGCCCAATGGGATTAACGGTGTGAGGCGACATCTTGGGCATATCGCGGGGGTTAAAATCACCGGCTCAGAGCAAAGGTACTGCTATAATCAAAGGATCTATATACGATTAACAGAGAATTGTTGATATTTGGACTTTCGCATGGCGAAAAATACCCTGAGTTCCTTTAATTACGCGATTGGGATGTTTGGTACATCCATTCCAATCAATATGCTTAAAACGTATGCGGCGATCTTCTATGTAGACCGGCTGGGTATGACTACGCCTCAGTTTGCCCTGATGCTGCTTATCTATACATTTATCGATGCTCTGGACAACCCGATCTATGGCTTTTTATCTGACCGTACGCGCACACGGTGGGGACGAAGGCGTCCATGGCTGGTAGCGGGAACACCGCTGCTGGTGCTGGGCTTCATCTTTTTTTATAACCCTCCTGCTTTTCTGGCTGGCACTTCATTAGTAGCGTATTGTATGCTTTTTTATATCTTAACCGGCACGCTCGATTCGGTAATCAATGCGAATTATGGCGCTTTATTTCCTGAGATGTTCCGAACGGATGCCAGCAGGGCTGCCACAAACGCGCTGCGCCAGGCCTTTCAACTGGTTGCAATGATCATCAGCATTGCGCTCACGCCTGTGGTGACTGGCGCAATAGGGTTTGGGGTAACCTCGGTCTTATATGGGCTGTTAGGCGGGTCCGTCATTCTATACATGGCCTTTACCAGCAAGGAGACGCCAGTTTCGGTCCGCGATGTGAGGCCTGAGCTGTTGTCCAGCTTGCGAGATTTATTTGTTAATAAGAAATTCTGGATTTCGGGTCTGGCGAACGCATTTTACAGCGCTGGGATGTCCCTGGTAATGGCAGCCCTGCCTTTTTTTGTCAAATACACTTTGAAAATTCCAAACAGCCAGTCGACAATTCTGTTCGCATCGGTTTTAATAGTCGCGATTGCCTGTGTTTCGATATGGGCTTACTTCGTTCGAAGGTTTCATTTGATCCCTGTGTGGCGGGCTGCTTTGATCAGCCTGGCGGCAGCATTTGTGCCACTTTACTTCGCTAATTCCTTGTATTCGGCCGTGGCAGGCAGCTTGCTGGTAGGATTTGGTTTTTCCGGTGTAATCACGACGATGGACCTGATTGGCGCGAAAGTGATGGATGAAGACACACGAAAACATGGGCAACGCAGGGAGGGGATCATATCCAATGCATTGGGTTTCATGAACCGTCTGAATGGTTTATTCACGGCGGCTGCTTTTTCGCTGGTGTTCGCTGTATATGGCTTTGAGAGTGGTAATAACCCAGGGAGTAGTCCACATGACGCGGCGCGTTTCCTGCTAACCGTATTTCCCTTTTTCTTGATGTTGGTCAGTTTTGGTTTTTCATTCTTTATCAAGTTTGAGGATGAGAACGATCTGACGATTCCCCCCGGCCTTGCGGGCCAATAAAAAAACGCTTAGCAGTTTTCGATAGTGAGCCGATAATTTGCGTTGTGGCTTGATGAGGACTTATTGATGTTTCTTTTTTCCAATGTTGACCATGTTCAAGAAATTCTGTCATTTTTAGGTTCCAATCCGAATCAGGAAGCTTTAAAAGCTTTGCTGACCAAGTTTGATTACACCGAGACTGACTTACAGAAGCTGATCGAATTTATTGAGAACAACCCTGACTCGCCTCAGAGTCTTTCGCTGGCGCATGGGCTGTTTGATACTGTCAGGTATGCCTTTCGCAATACACAATTGCTCTATTTGATCATGGAGCACGAGGGAACCGAATCGCACGAGAAAATGGCTTATGCCGAAAAGCTGGTTAAGCGCATGGAAAAGCTGAAGGCTCATCCAGCCTATCAGGTCCACCAAAGGGAATACCTCGATTATGAGGCGGCGTGTTACCGGGTCATTGGCCAGGTGCGTTTTGAGGATGGGTATCCAGAGATCGCATTGACTTATTACCGGCGTGGGCTTGAATTTGCAATCGAAAACGAACTTTCAGAATTGACCGATCTTTTCCAGCGGAAAATTTCTGAGGCTGACCAGAAAATCAAAGAAGATGAATCTCTGAGCAAGAGCTTGATCCACCTGATTGAAAGCTTGAAAGCCGAAATTGAAGAGAAACAACGAGAGTTGGCGTCACTTCTTCAAGTTGAATCGGTATTTACGCTGCAGGAAAAAATCAAAGAAGTTGAGCGGTTGGCGAATGTGATAGAGGAGCGTCAAATTGAATTGGACGAGTTATTGTTGAAAGTTCGCGACACGAACGAGGAGATTCAAATCTCCCGGACTCGTCTTGAGCTGTTGCTTGCAAAGAATTCTGAATTGGAGAAGCGTACTGCTGAGCTCGATCACATTCAGCAGGTGCTGGATGAACAGCGGATTAAGCTGGATACTCTGACAAAACAGGTGGCCGACCAGCAACATCTGCTCAATGACTTAGAGAAAGCCCGGTTGGATGCACAGTTAATTGAGGAATCGATCGCTGCAAATGTTGATAAATTGAGCGGATTGGACCGGCAGTTGAAAGAAAAAGGGGAGAGTCTGGCTGCATTGGAAGCCAGGGAACGATCCTTGAAGAATCAAATCGACGAATTAAACCAGCAGGAGCAGGCGCTTCATCAGGTGGTTGGCGAACTGGATGAAAAAATTAAGAAAACAATCGAGTATACCTATCGTCAAAAAGAATTAGATGATGAACAGAAGCGCTTAGCGTTATCGATGGAAAAACAAAACAAAGCGGCCTTGACGTTGAATAAGACGATTGACCAGCTAACAGCGACGGCCAATCAATTAAGACGAGAAATTGAAAAGCTGCACAGTGAGAAAGCAGCCTTGCAAAAAGGCACACCTGGTGGCACCCCTTCGGCAGGCGCGAAGCCCTAAGATTGTAAACCAGTTCAGGGCAGACTGGTGATCACCCAGCGGCTTGGTGAATTCTGCCCATAAAGGAAGATGACCAGCGAGGGTGTGGTGTTATTCATCAGCTCTGCCTGAGTGGCAGAGATTTGCTCAACCTTCTCAATTTTATAGATGATTTCCGATTGGTTATCAAAAAGCAGAGTGATGGGATCGCCAGGCTTCAGCGAAGGAAGGATGGCTTCAAGCTGAGGCGACCACGGCAGAGCTACAATCCGGCTGACTTCTGTTCCTGCAAACCATTCAGGCCCGGTTGGATTCCATAAGTCATCCACCATCGTGTTCTTATTCAATTGAAACTTCCACCCGCCCGTCATGATCAATTCTGTCGGTGAAGGCACGCTTTCGGGTGTATTGGGTAGAATAGCTGTGCTGGCGGGAGGAGCGGAAATGGCGGGCACGAAAAATGTGCCACGGATGATGATCAGTCCAGTTGCCAGGACCAAAACGATGATCAGCGAAATCAGAATGATTTCAAGCCGGGTAAATTTGAGCGGTGCTTTTCTTTCTTTGGGAAGCTTGGCAGGTTGAACAAAAGCGTCCTGGTGGGGGGCGGGCAGCTCCTCTTTAATCAAACTGCGCATTTCTTCGAGGACCTGACCTGAGCGATCCTCTGAAGTGCTAAAAATCGATGAGTTAACCTCAGTTGGCGTGAATGTGTTTGAATTGTCTTCGAAAAGAAAGGCGCGGTCGTAGGCGGTGTTTGGTTCGGTTTGCTGCGGCTCTGCGTTCGCCGGCTCTTCAAAGTCGAAAATGCGGGCCGTATTTTCAGTTGGCGTCTCAGTCCGAGTTTCGCGCGGCCCATCTGCATTTTGACCGCTTAACCGCATCCATTCCTGATAGAGAAAATCATCTGAGACATTTTGTTGTGTGTCCGCAGAAGAGGCCGCGTCGTCAGGTGCCTGCTGAGCAAATTCCTGTTTCTCGCTTTCAGGAACATCGTTTTTCCAGAAACTGTCCAGCCAGGTTTCATTTTTCTCTTTTGGCTCGTCGTTATCCGCAAAGAAAGCCGAAAACCTTTCGTTGAGAGCAGCATCATCAGTCACTGGGTCCGGTTGGACTGGAGGAGGGGGTGGAGTATCTCCTAGCCTGCGGAGTAAGAATTCATCAAATTCATCTGGCGAGGGTTCAGGTTCATTTTCAGGAGGCTGGGCAGCCCAGGGATTGTGTGGCTCAGGATCATCGGGATGATCAGCAGGTTCGTTTGCAACCATGGTAAATCCTTCTTACGGCAGGATGGGGGGAACCACCGATTGTTGCAGCTGGAAAGTCACTAGGATTTCACCTGACGCTGGAACTGAGACGGTTCTAGTCATGAATTGGGTTGGCAATGTAATGACTGCCGTGGAGTTCAGGATAACGCCGCTCATGTCAAAAATTGCGATGCCTTGGGCGGTTTTCTGGAAAAGCACAGGCCCATTTTCAACTTTAATGATAACCGAAAGGTTGTCCACTCCCTCGCCAATGTCAAAGATGTTGTTCTGGTTTTTATCAACATATGCTTCAACCCGAATTTTGCTCTTCGCCAGGATTGGGGTTGGCGTGATGGTTGGCACAGGAGTAGGAATGATTGTGCTTTGCGGAATTGCTTGAGAAGATAGGTCTGGCTTGATCCGGTAGCTGGAAAATGTTGTCAGTGATTTCCAAAACTCATTGACATAATCCGCACCGCCGAAGCAATAGGGGTTGATCTTGGGGGAGACATTCTCCCATGTCAAAGCGAGCCCGTTCGAGTTTGCGGTGCGCAGCGCGTCACTCAGACAATAATAACCACTGTGATAAGATACCAGGGTAAATTTCCATCTGTCTTCATAATTGGGTCTTGCATTGTACTGGTCCAGTATGTAATTGGTTTGCTCACAGTTGGCGCGTAAAATGCGGGCAATCGTCGGAACTGTTTCAACTGCTTTGGAGAAGTCGATCCCGTTCTGGCAGGTCGGGCAATCGGCGTTGATTGAACGCACAAGGCCACCGCGCAAAATCGCCTGGATGGATGGCGGTTGGCTGGCGTAAGCAATGCTGCAGTTGTAGAACAGGCCGTCGCAGATCTGCTTATACAGGTCATTGTCCCAGCGCAAGGCGACATCTGCGCCGTATTGATTCAACTGGGCCAGGCCGTATTCAAAGACATAATAGCGTATGTTGGCGGGCCAAAATTGCGATTCAATTTCAACCAAAGTCTTGATGAGCGCTGGCGGCACCCCAATGCTTCGGCCCGTTGACCAGATCATCGTGTCATATTGATTTTGCCAGCGGATCATTTCCGCTTGCGCGCGGTCCATGCCGCATGCGTTGGGGGATCCGTCTGAGAGCAGCCCGCCACCTGGACAGCCTGAAGTGTCCACGAAATTATTGCGGATGAGCTTCCCAACAAGGTAATAATATTTCTTGTCGGTGTGCAGGTAGTCGGGGGATGAAGGGAAAATTGCCCAGTCGGGGGTCGGAATGGTGACATTCACCCCCCAAATTGCGCTGCAGGAGTCAGCATACAGGCGGATCGGTGAAATTGCGTCGATCGTTATGGTGAAGCCATCTTGTTTTTGCAGCCTGCGCATAGTGGCGCGGACATGCGTGCTTTCGTCCCCATAACTCGATTTCGCCCAAAATTCAATCGTTGAATCATTCTTGATTGGGATCCGGCAAGCAGACCGATCGCAGATGAAATTACTGCCGTTTAGAATCCCGCGAATTGCGGTGATTTGATAGGCAGGTTCGGGTTCATAGGCGGACAAAATGACAAACGGTTCTGCAAAACTGCCTTCAGGAACGCTGATGTCAACCGTCATATCTTGCATTGGGATGACAACGGTCTTGACAAATTGATTGGTCGTTTTCAGGTTCAGACGTATCGACTGCAGAAATTGATTTGGCGAATAGACCTGCTGAGTGGGGTAGGGGGTGTTGCTGCCTGGAGGGGAAGGTTCAGCCGGAGCGACAAACCAATTCGCACAAGCGGCGAGAATTTCATCGCGGCTTGGCTCCCGGTCATGTTCGATGATGATTTCGCACTGCACTTTGCCCGTGTTGTTTGATATGGCTTCCCAGATGTACTGGTTGACCGTAACCTGGACTTTGCGGCTGCGGTCGCCATCTTTTGCAAGAATCGCGGGAGCCTGGTTGACTCCAAACAAAAGGATACCCAGTAAGCATACAAATGCTACCAGGAAAATACCTTTCGTTTTCACCTTTTCCCTCTGCCGGTGACCGCCATCATGCCTCAATGTTAAGCAACTAAGGATTCATCAATTGTTACCAGAGCTGGATCTTTTTCTTTTGCGTTCGGTTGGTGATGCGTTTCCACGCATTGGTCGCGGATGCCGGCGGGATGTTCTTAAGCTTTTCGCTGCTGAGATCGTAAGCAATATCCTCAAAAAGTTCCGCGGTTGGCGAATCTGGCAAATTGGTCACCAGAGGAATTCCGTAATTGATCGAACGAATAAATTCGTTGGCCACATACGGAATCACGTACTTGACAGGGCGTTTCAACACCTTCTCAATATGAGCCTGTTTGATAGACTGATCGGGGAATGTGTTGTTCATCACAACTTGAATGCGATCCGATTCAAAACCAAGTTTATCATAGATTTGAAGAGTGCTGACAGCAGAATGGATAGAAGCCATTTCTGGGGCGATAACCAGCAGGATTTTATCGGATACGGTGAGTAAATTGATCGTGAAATTGCTGAAATCATGCGCCAGATCCATGACGATGAATTCATGTGTTCGTTTCAAATGCTCAATCGTGACTTGAACACTCTCCTGGGAGATTGAATCATCGGCGATTGGGTGGTTCGGGGCGGGAAAAAAATCGATGCCGCTTTTATGTTTGTTGATCACAGCATTGATTACGCCTTCGTCGATATCGGTGTGGGCTGCGCCCTCGAGATCCTCCCAGGAGTGCGTGATCGATGAATTGAGCATCAATGCGATCTGACCAGACATCAGCACGCCATCGACGATCAAGGTTGGGCGTTCCCAGAGTTTGTAATAGGATGTCGCGAGGTTGACAGCCAGAGAAGAACAACCAACTCCGCCTCGCAGGTTGTGGATTGCGATGATGGTGGAGGGGGCAAGTTGTTTGGATTCGGAGCGCATTGCATGGCGCAGCATCTCGCTGCGTTTGTAGAGCAGATTTACCCGCGCCACCAATTCTTCAGGCTGATAGGGTTTGATCAGATAATCATCTGCGCCAATTTCAAACGCTTTGATTTTGTCGTTAACATCTGATTGGCTGGTCATAAACATGATCGGGGTCCGTTCAAAGCGGCTGTCCTGACGCAGTCTTTGCGCCACATCAAACCCCAACATATCCGGCAGCATGATATCGACGATGATCACATCTGGCGTGTTTTCCGCGGCAAGTTTCAGGCCATCCATGCCGTTGGTAGCGTAAAGTAATTCATAATTGGTTGTTTTTAAAGCACGATCAACCATTTTGAAATATGTGGATTCGTCGTCTATTAATAAAACACGAGGCATGTTGATCCTCCTGAAATTGAATTGTGTAACAATGTATTAAATAATTGCATGAATTCTTGTCTCCACCTGATACTGTATTTTAAACCATTTCAGTATGTTTTGGTAAACAGTGGATGGGTTCTGTGTTCTACATGGCGTTCTCAAGATAAACGGCAACTGCACACCCCACCCTCGAAAGCTCAGTACGTGCCCCGGCTCTGCCACTCAGGGGCGTAGAGCAGGGGCACTTGGGGATTGGTACACCGCTTTGCGATATTCAACCCCCAAACCTCTTGGGTTTGCCCCCGCTCTGGGAGGGGGATGAGCAAAATTTAAACAAGCAGTGGTATTGTGCGCCAGACCCTGGGATCCTTGATGAGTTGATGCCGTCTTCAGTTCGCATGCACGGCCCCCCCTCCGTGTTACTCGGTGTTTCCATTTGAGGTCATGTCAAAGCTTCTGGAGATTATTTCGGTTAACTGCTCAGCCGCTTTGGATAGATCTGAAATCAAATGATCAGCTGTTTCTTCGATGGTGGCAGGATCTGGGGCCTTGCTGGTTTTCTCTAACATACTTGAAAGCGCCGCAAGCTGGTTGGCCCCAATGTTTGCCGCCAGCCCCTTGAGCCCGTGGGCAACATAGGCCAGTTTCTTGTAATCCCGGTTGGCTGAGGCGGCCTGAAGGTCTGCAATTCTGGGGGGTAAAATCGCGATAAATTCTTGTAACGTGGATATGTAGAATGGCAGATCATCGCTGAAGCGCGGCAGGATTGTGGGCAAATCAGCCAAGACAACCGCAGTTTCAAGATCGTACGGGTTGCTGGTTTTGGCAGGTGTGTCTTGGGCGGCCCTGATTAATCCTGGGGCAACGGTCTTGCGAATGCCCCAAATATCAATCACTTCAAATACCTTTTTGGGGTCGATCGGTTTTGTGACGTAGTCGTCCATGCCTGCGTCGAGACAGCGCTGGCGGTCTTCAGGCAGTGCATGAGCTGTCATGGCGATGATGGGAGTGTGGCTGCGTGGCCCTTCATATTCGCGGATTCGCTGCGCCACTTCGTATCCATCCATTTCCGGCATTTGAATGTCCAGGAAAATCAAATCAAAGAGGCGTGCTTTAATGATTTGAAGCGCTTCAAATCCATTTCCAGCAATTTCCACTTTGTGACCACGGCGGTGAAGCAGAGATTTGGCCATTTTCTGGTTTATCTCATTGTCTTCAACCAGTAAGATATTGAGGGATGAGGTAACGTTGCTGGCTTGATGGGTAAAAACATTATCGTCGCGGTGCCTGACCTGGTCTTTGTTGCTCTCGCTGACCAGAGATTCCAGGGTTTCCTTGGCAAATGACTGCCTGATGGGTTTCAGAATTAAGCCTGCTATGCCGAACTCTTTAAACCTGGTGAAATTTTTCTCTTTGGCCATTGAAACCATACCGACAATGATGATGTTGCGCGTATGCGGATCGGATTTCATTGTCTTCAAGATATTCTCGATATCCATGCCCGGAATTTGCAGGTCGAGAAGCATCAGGTCGAACGGGGCTTCAATCAGATAAGAACGGTCCAAGGCAGGCGAAATTTCCTGGGGGTTGGTTAGAGCTGTCACTTCGCAGCCCATATTCTCCAGGATGTTGGTCAACGTTAATGTGGAGGTGACATTGTCATCAACCACCAAAACGCGCTTATTTTTTAACAGGGAAGGCAGGTTGGGCCTGGCAACAGAAATGGGGTCGTTCGCTTTGGCAAATTCGGCGTTGAACCAAAATTGACTGCCTTTTCCAGATTCGCTTTCGACGCCAATTGTGCCATGCATCATTTCAACTAACTGCTTGGAGATGGTTAATCCAAGGCCAGTGCCGCCGTATTTTCGAGACGTTGAGCCATCTGCTTGTGTGAAGCGTTCAAAAATCGCTTCCTGGCGTTCTTTCGAAATGCCGATGCCGGTATCGGTGACCTGGAAAAGGGCAATGATTTTATCTTTGTGATCTTCGACCAATTCAACGCTGATCATGACTTCGCCGTGTTCGGTAAATTTTACGGCGTTATCCGACAGGTTGATTAACACCTGCCGCAGGCGGATCGGATCCCCTTTGAGCAGGTGGGGAAGCTGCGGATCGACGAATGCGATAATCTCCAGGCCTTTTGTTTCAGCGCGCGGGCCCAGTGTTTGGGCCACGCCCTCGATCACTGCTTGAACACTAAATTCGACAGTTTCCAATTGAAGTTGGCCGGCCTCAATTTTTGAAAAATCTAAGATGCTGTTGAGAACGCTGAGCAGCGAATAGGCAGATTCGCGCGCGCCCAACATGAAGT
>Ga0172369_10001141_pt1 | contig 38685 bp, 37 predicted proteins | sample LakKiv25m_FD_114539 | JGI IMG/M metagenome (GOLD analysis project Ga0172369, IMG submission 114539) | Freshwater microbial communities from Kabuno Bay, South-Kivu, Congo - kab_022012_11.25m | ecosystem: Environmental > Aquatic > Freshwater > Lake | place: Democratic Republic of the Congo... | reverse complement strand
GGCCTACTGGTTGATCGGGCGGGAGATCGTTCAAAACATTCAGGCTGGCGGGAAGCGGGCGGAGTATGGCAAGCAGATGCTTTCAAATCTGTCCACGCGGCTGACGCAACGGTACGGAAATGGATTTTCCGTTCCCAATCTTCAGAACTTCAGGAAATTCTATCTTGCTTACCCGGAGCGGTGTTCCGAAATTCCACGCCCATTGGGCGTGAAATCTACCGCCAACCTCTCGGGACCGGAAATTCCACGCCCAATGGGTGCGGAATCTGGGGTTCCCGCAATTCCCTCCCCAACGGTAAGAGAATTGACCACACACAAGAAAAGCTACCCATTGGGTACCGAATTGCCGCGGGGCTTCTCCACACAGCTCTCCTGGTCTACCGCGCCCTGATGCGGGTGAAAGATGCGGAGGCCTATGAGTCCAACGAGTGAAAAGCTGCCGAATTGCGCCTGGAGCTTGAAAAGGAGCGCCGGCTTATCGAGGCCGTCGATCTACGCTTACGAGGACACGAATCCTCGGTATGCGGGGCTGAAGATGGGCTATGCCTCAAAATGATGCAAAAAGCTGCATGGAGAAGCAGTACCCGACGGTGAAACGCGGCAAACCCCGCTACTGGATCGGCATGGAAGAGTAGGCCATGCGTAACGACGGCAAGATTTTTCAGGACCAGAATGTCCATTGTAGATCGTAAAGTGGGATTGACTCCATATCGGCATTTAAAATTGACCCCCTGAAGGCGTGGAATCTCTTCCCGCGACCAAGGTTTCAGGAGAGGAGATGATGAAATGAGCTACTCGTTTCTCGATTTGGCATACGACATTTTGAAGCAGGCGGGGCAGCCCATGATCTACCAGGAGATCTGGCAAGCGGGGCACGACAAGGAACTTACGGCCAAACTGGAAACTGCCGGAAAGGGAAGGATGATCTGTAAGTTCTGGGCCAACCTGTAGCCCAGGCATTATCGCCAATATCTTCGGACTTGCGGTTCTTATTCCCGGCATTGCCGTAGGCGTCAGGCGAATGCACGATACGGATCACAGTGGGTGGTGGCTGCTTTTGCCCATAGTCAATCTTGTATTCGCAGTGACTGAAGGAACGCGCGGGGACAACAGGTTTGGATCCGACCCGAAAGCCTGAGATACTTTGAATGACCAACGAGTCGTTTCAACGGATCGCTGATAAATCCGGCTCCCAATGAACTTTGTGCTGGGTGTTGAAAACCGATTTCAGAAGACTGGTCTTCTCATCTGTATCGGTCTGTGGTAAACTTTATTAAAGAGGTTGCGCCATTGCCATTCCTAATCGAATACTCGCCTGATGCCGAGGAGCACTTACGGGCTCTTACGACCCGACAGCAAACGGTCGTTCTGGATTCAGTGGATGAGCAGTTGGTTTATCAGCCGGACGTGGAGACAAGGAATCGCAAGCCCATGCGACCCAATCCCGTTGCTCCTTGGGAGTTACGAATTGGCGACCTTCGGGTATATTATGACATTGCAAGAGATCCCGAGAATAGCGTCTTGATACGCGCGGTGGGCATCAAGAAGGGCAATTCTGTATGGATCGGAGGAGAGGAGGTACAGCTATGAAAACTATCGAAATCGGTGATGCTCGGGAAAGCCTGGGGCAGTATGTTGGACACGGGGAGGACCTCCCTATTATAGTTACGGATCACGGTCGCCCGATTGCTGCGCTGCTTCCGGTGCCGAACGCCGATATAGAGACAGTCTCTCTGAGTACAAACTCCAAGTTTCTATCTCTGATAGAGAGATCGCGCGAGAGGCACGAAAGGGAGGGTGGCATCTCAAGCGTAGAAATGCGCAGAAGACTCGATACGGCGCCCAATCGGGTAGCCGGGGGTAGTTAACCCTCAGCCCCCACACCACCCGGCATGCGGGTCCGCACCGGGCGGTTCACAGAGATGATCCTTCGCCAAGCTCAGGACGCCGTAGCCGGGGAGTGCTCTGTGTTTGGTCCTTCGGCGGGGTAAGTTTTTAGCATTTACCGCATCTCCCGAACCCAGGGCGTTGTCATGTTGTGTGGAAGAGGAAGGTGTGGAATTCCACAACACCGGATCAGTGGGACCTGCTGGTGGTGCGCGAGAGCATCCTCTGATCTCATGGAAACAACCGTTCACAGGCTGATCAACGGCGACGCGAGAGAACTCGCGTATTTGGATGACGCTTCGGTCCATCTCGTCGTCACGTCGCCTCCCTATTGGAATCTGAAACGGTACAATGAAAATCCGGACCAGCTCGGGCATATTCAGGATTACGAGGCGTTCCTCTACGAGTTGGAGAAAGTCTGGCGGCACATTTACCGAGTCCTCATCCCCGGGGGGCGGCTCGTCTGTGTGGTCGGCGATGTCTGCGTCGCGCGCCGCGATTTCGGGCGCCACTTTGTCTTTCCCCTGCATGCCGACATTTGCGTCATCTGCCGGAGGATCGGCTTCGACAACCTGAATCCCATCATCTGGCACAAGATCGCCAATGCGTCCTACGAGGTTGAAAACGGATCGAAGTTCCTGGGGAAGCCCTACGAACCGAACGCCATCATCAAGAATGACATGGAGTTCATCCTGATGCAGCGAAAGCCCGGCGGCTACCGGAAACCGACCGATAAGCAGCGCGAAGCGAGCAGGATCGAAAAGGGCGACTTCGACCGCTGGTTCCAACAGATCTGGAACATAACGGGTGCATCGACCAAACACCACCCTGCCCCTTTCCCGTTGGAGCTGGCCACAAGGCTTGTCCGCATGTTTTCATTCGCCGAGGATACTGTTCTGGACCCCTTCTGCGGATCGGGAACGACGATGATCGCCGCACTGCGGACCGGACGAAACAGCATCGGGATCGAGATTGATTCGGAGTACTGCCGCATGGCCGCCCGCTACCTCAAAGCAGAGACCGCCGACCTTTTCACGACGGCGGAACTTCGGTTTGAAAATGCGCCTACGGAAACCGCAGCCCTCGTTAATGAACACCGTGCCCTGTACGAAGTTCGACCGGCGAAGAAAAAGATGGCGTAGGTATACGAGGCAATCCAGAGGAATCCAAGATAGGGAGGAGGAAACCATGAAAGAAACGATGATTGATGCAAAAGTTACTTACACTCTCAATTACCTCGGGAAACTCTACGTTGTCGAGCATGTCCCGGCGCGCGTATGCAAAGAGACCGGCGAGGAGTATTTCGCACCGGACACGGTGGAGCACATCCACAGTCTTATTAAAGGCAAGAAGAAACCCAACCGGGTAATTGAAACTCCCGTCTTCGAGTACGCGTGAGGATGCTGAACCATGCCATGGCGCGCGATGGCGCATGCATAACAGCTACCTGTCCGTCGGGCGTTTCGCCCGGACGCTCACGGACCATTTGGCTGCTAGAAATCCGGTCTTTCATCGGTTTCCGCCGCTCACTATGACGACATCATGACTCCCGCGCCTGTCCCCTGCCTCGATTGCAGGGGTGACGGTCCGGGGGCTTTTCCCCAGGCTTGGCAGGCAACGGCTTGCGACGGGGCAGGGTATAACGGAAACGCCGCAGCGAGTCAAACGAAAAGCCCCGTTACGCGAGGAGTACGTAAAATCATTGACAATTGAAGCTCCCCGTGGTTTAGTGGCATCAACTTTCGGCCCCCGGCACCCTGCCGTCACGGGTTCGCAGGTTCCTTTCCGCTGGCTTCAATTTACTCCTGTTCCCTCAAACGCGGGCCGACCGGCGAGCGCAGTGCCGACTATGTATTTTATAGACTTCTGAGGATTTATACCCATCCGTATGAACATTATTCGGCCGGCCGGTGACCAACAAAATGGCGACCAAGCGCAAGATACTCCAGCGGATACTTGCTGGATCGAAAAACATCCGGTTTTCTGATATGGTGGGACTGGTGGAAGGTTTCGGATTCCGACTATCCCGTACAGAGGGGAGCCACAATATTTTCGTGCATCCGGACATTCCGGAGCTTCTGAATCTCCAGGAGGTTAAAGGACAGGTTAAAGTGTACCAGATGCGCCAGTTCATGAAGCTGGTCGAACGTTACAGCCTGAAACTTAAGGAGGAGTGATGGGAGACTACCATATAAACATCTTCTATTCTGAAGAAGACGGGGGTTATATTGCCGATATCCCGGACTTGGAGGCATGCTCCGCGTTTGGAGAGACTCCAGAAGAGGCCCTAAGAGAGGTGCAACTGGCCAAAGCGCTTTGGTTGAAGTCTGCCCGTTCTGAGAGCAAACCCATCCCGCCGCCAAAGTATCGGCCTGTAATCTATCAAGCGGCTGCCGCCTGAAAGAAGGAGGTGGGCCGAATAACGCGCTGCACTCGACCGGGCATGTCGGAACGCTGCCTGGTGCTCCGGGGAACGTGTAAGAACTGCGGAAGCGAGACTGCGCGGTTGATAGAGCCGGCTGAAGAATAGGACTGTTAAACGGGACGCGGCACCTTCCGTGGGAGAATATCTGGCAAACCGTATCAAGGAAATGATCGCGCGCATCTCAACCCTTCTTCAATGCACTGAAGACCGGCTCTGGCGGAAGCTCCTCGAGCCGAAATCCTTGCAGTACGTGGCGTCGCCCGTCTTGAGCTTCGCTCCGGCCGTCAAGGGCGCGCTCGACGGCGAGTGGGCAGAGGGGAAGACATACGAGTTGAATCTGTACTTCCTCAAGGTTATCCCCTTGGGTCGTCACAGCATCCGCCTCGTTACGATAGACCGAGAGAGAAATGCGATCACGAGTAGCGAGAGCGGCTTGCTGGCGCCCGTCTGGAATCACAGCATCAGTTTTCGTCAGGTTGGCGCGGACAGGGTGAGCTATACGGACGAGATCGAAATAAGGGCTGGGTGGCTGACCCCGGTCATTTGGTTGTTTGCCCACCTGTTTTACCGCCACCGCCAGCGGCGGTGGAAGACGCTGCTGAAGCTGATAAAGGCGTCATACCCGTGAAGAGGAGGAAACAAGAGTATGAATCAGGTTTTCCCTGAACCCATCAGAAATCTTCCCCGGGCGGATATCCCGCTGGACGGGTTAACCGCTTATCTGTCGCAATCGGACACACACCAGATATTGTTCATGGAATTTCAAAAAGACGCCGATTTGCCGGAACACTCTCACGCCGCCCAGTTGGGGATAGTCTTGGAAGGCAGGATCGAACTCGTGATCGGTGGTGAGAAACGGTGTCTTTTAAAAGGAGACCGGTATTTCATCCCTGAGGGAGTGAAGCATTCGGGTAGGATATACGCCGGGTATGCAGACGTTACGTTTTTCGATGATCCGAAACGCTACTCAGCTAAAGGGCAAAATCCACCACCAACTTTGAGCAGACCTATGCAGGATTGACGTTTACAGGAAATTTTCTTTCACTTCGCTATATGAGAAGTGATCGCCGTTTATGCTGTAAGTTCAATCAATATTGAATGTTGGTGGTGGATTACGGATGCTTCAACTGCTTGACAAAAAAGGCGAGATGTGCGTGAAATGCGCGCAAAGTCCATCCTCCGGCGGGAAATGAACCTATGAAAACCTACGAACAGATCAACGAGCGGATTGCCTCCGGGAAGGCCGTGGTGCTCACGGCCGACGAGATCATGGATTACGTGGACAAGAAGGGCCTCCATGCGGCGGCCGAGGAGGTGGACGTAGTCACCACCGCCACCTTCGGCCCGATGTGCTCGTCCGGGTGCTTCCTGAACTTCGGGCATTCCAAGCCGCGGATCCGCATGTCCGAGGCCTGGATCGAGGACGTTCTGGTTTACACCGGAGTTGCGGCCGTGGACGTCTATCTGGGCTGCACCCAGAACCGCCACGGCGATCCGGCCAACATGTACCCGCCCGGCGAGTTCCGGTACGGCGGCGGCCACGTGATCGAGGATCTGGTGGCGGGGAAAACGCTCCAGCTTTTCGCCCTCTCCTATGGCACGGACTGCTACCCCCTCCGCGAGATCCGGACCTACTTCACCATAAACGACCTGAATCAGGCGATAATGGTCAATCCGCGAAATTGCTATCAGAACTACAATGTGGCGATCAACCGGTCCGATCGGACGATCTACACCTATATGGGCAAACTCGAACCCCGCCAGAAAAACGGCAATTACTGTTCCGCGGGCCAGCTCTCGCCGCTGCTCAACGACCCGTACTATGAGACCATCGGGATCGGCACCCGCGTCTGGCTTGCCGGCGCGCAGGGGCACGTGTATGCGGAGGGGACGCAACACGCCGGCGGGGTGGCGCGAACCCCGGAAGGGATGCCGCTGACCGGGGCCGGGACGCTGGCGCTGACGGGCGACATGAAGCAGATGCGCAGGGAGTTCGTCCGGGGCGTCAGTTTCATCGGCTATGGCGTTTCGCTGTCGCTGGGGATCGGCATCCCCATCCCCATCCTCAACGAGGAAATCCTGAGGCGGACCTGCGTGCGCGACCGCGACATCCTGGCCCCGGTGGTGGACTACGGCAGCGAGTATCCTCAGAACACGGGCAAGATCATCTGCCACGTAAGCTACGAGCAACTGCGGACCGGCCGGATCGAGGTCGAGGGAAAACAGGTGGAGGTCGGTTCGCTGTCCTCGTACTACAAGGCGCTGGAGGTAGCCAATCTGCTTGCCGATGAGATCCGGCGCGGGGATTTCCTCCTTGCCGCCCCCATTGCCCCTCTGAAGAGGGACACGAAAATGAAACCGCTTTTAGTTAGGGAGCCGCCCCGATGAGCAGCGATATCGTCACCAAGAAACTGATGTTCTACTTTCCGCAATGCGAGTGCGAAAAGCCGATCGTCTATCACCTGGTCAAGGACCATAACCTCATCGTCAACATCTACCGCGCCAAGGTCACGCCGGAAGAGGAGGGCTACCTCGTGCTGGACGTGACGGGGACCGAGGAGGCGATCCAGGGCGGGATCGAATTCGTCAAGACCTTCAACGTGACGGTCAACTATTCCGGTAAGGGTGTCATCCGCGACGAGGAGCGCTGTTCACACTGCGGCTACTGCGTACCCTACTGCCCCACCGAATCCCTGAATATCGCTGACCCCGCCGTCCGGAAGGTTGCCTACGACGAAGCCAGGTGCATCGAGTGCCTGGCGTGCGTCCGCATCTGTCCCTACGGCGCGTGCGCCTCGGCGTTCTGAGGGTATGCCCCGCAAGGCAGCCCATGAACCGAAACCGCGTTTACCGGACGTTCATCCATAAGGAAGCGGTCCTCCGCATCTGCTGCGATGCGTTTGAAGCCGTCACCGGGGAGATCGTCCGGCAGCGGGCGATCCTGGAGGAGTACATCCGCCGGCACCCGGAGTTCCGGCATTCCCTTGATCCCCTTGCCGTCAAGGACGACGCCCCCGAGGTTGCGCGCAGGATGGCCCGCGCCGCGAAAAAGGCGCGCGTGGGACCGATGGCCGCCGTCGCCGGCGCGATGGCTCAGCTTGCGGCCGAGGCCGGCCTCGAGGCCGGTGCAAGAGAGGCGATCGTGGACAACGGGGGGGACATCTACCTGCAGGCCGCCGCCCCCGTGATCATCGGCCTTTTCCCCGGCGGCCGGGGAAAGCTCGGCCGGCTTGCCTTTTCGCTCCAGCCCACCGACACCCCCCTTTCCATCTGCTCCTCCTCCGGAAAGATGGGCCATTCCCTGAGCCTGGGCCGCTGCGATCTGGCCACCGTGGTCGCCAAAGACGCAGCCCTGGCGGACGCCGCGGCGACCAGGACCGCCAATCTCGTCAAGACCGTCTCCGACGTGGAGGCGGCGCTTGCGGAGGCGATCTCCATCGAGGGCGTGGACGGCGCGCTGATCGTCAAGGACGGCCACGTGGGATTGGCCGGGAAACTCCCTCCCCTCGTCAAGACAGGCTGAAATTAGGAAAAACTGATTGACAGGCGGGGCCGCTTTTCGTACAGTTCGCGGGGCAAACCCAAGTTCTCATCATATTCGATTCATCAATCAAATCTCTGAAGGAGGTCCTATGAGCGCGAATTACGAGGTCAGGAACGGCATCGCCGTCATCACCATGAACAACCCGCCGGTCAACGGCCTCGGCCATGCGACCCGCAGCGGCATCTTCGACGGGCTGAAAAGGGCGCTCGCCGACGCCGCGGTCAAGGCGGTCGTTATCACCGGCGCGGGCAAGGCCTTCTCCGGCGGGGCCGACATCAAGGAGTTCAACACGCCCAAGAGCTTCGCCGAACCGAACCTGTTGACGATCATCGAGGCGCTCGAGGCCGCGGACAAGCCGGTGGTCGCGGCGGTCCACTCGGTGGCGATGGGCGGCGGGCTGGAGCTGGCCTTGGGCTGTCATTACCGCGTAGCGGCGCCGGGTGCGCAGATCGCTTTCCCGGAGGTAAAGCTCGGCCTGCTGCCCGGGGCGGGCGGCACACAGCGCCTGCCGCGCGTGGTCGGCGTGGAAACAGCGCTCAACATGATCGTCATGGGAGATCCGACGCCGTCGGAGAAGTTCGCGGGTACGCGATTGTTCGACCGGATGATCGAGGGCGATCTGATGGAGGGCGCTCTTGCCTTTGCGGCAGAGATCGCCGGCCGCCGGCCCCTGCCGAAGGTCCGCGACATCAAGATCGAACTGCCCGACCGAGAGGCCTTCTTCAAGGCCGCGCGCGAGATGGTCGGCGCCGCCTCCAGGAACTTTCCCGCTCCGCTCAAGTGCGTGGATTGCGTGGAGGCCGCGGTGACGAAGCCCTTCGACGAAGGACTCAAAGTCGAGAGCGAGAGCTTCCTGATGCTGGTGCAGACCACGGAGAGCAAGGCCCTGCGCCACTATTTCTTCGGCGAGCGCGCGGCGGCCAAGATCCCCGACGTGCCGGAGGACACACTGAAGCGCCCCATCCGGACGGCCGCGGTCATCGGCGCCGGCACGATGGGCGGCGGCATCGCCATGAACTTCGCCAACGCCGGCATCCCGGTGGCGGTGCTGGAGGTGAATCAGGAGATGCTCGACAAGGGCTTGGGCACGGTGCGCAGGAACTACGAGAGTTCGCTCAAGAAGGGGCGTCTCACGCAGGAGAAATTCGACCAGCGCGTCGGCCTGATCAAAGGCACCACCTCTTATGGCGACGTCAGGGACGCCGATATCGTCATCGAGGCGGTCTTCGAAGACATGAGCGTAAAGGAAAAGGTCTTCCGGAAGCTCGACGAGGTGATGAAGCCCGGCGCCATCCTCGCTACCAACACCTCGACGCTCAACGTCGATAAAATCGCCGGTTTCACCGGGCGGCCGCAGGACGTGATCGGCACGCATTTCTTCAGTCCGGCCAACGTCATGAGACTCCTGGAAATCGTGCGCGGCGAAAAGACCGGCAAGGACGTCCTGGCCACCACAATGGCGCTCGCCAAGAAGATCAAGAAGATCGGCGTGGTGTCGGGGGTGTGCGACGGCTTCATCGGCAACCGCATGCTCGAACAGTATGCACGCCAGGCCGGCTTCCTGCTGGAAGAGGGCTGCCTTCCGGAGCAGATCGACAGGGTGATGGAGACCTTCGGTTTCGCGATGGGGCCGTTCAGGATGGGCGATCTCGCCGGCAACGACGTCGGCTGGTACATCCGCAAGCGCCGCTATGCCGAGCACCCGGACACCATCTACTCCAAGACCGCTGATCTGCTGTGCGAGGCGGGCCGCTTCGGCCAGAAGACGGGCGCCGGCTGGTACGACTACAAGCCGGGCGAGCGCAAGGCCTATCCCTCGGAATGGGTGAACGCGATGATCGTCAACCACTCCAGGGAAATCGGCGTCGAGCGGCGCGCGATCGACGACCGGGAGATCCTGGAGCGCCTGGTTTACGCGCTCGTGAACGAGGCGGCCTACATCCTCGAGGAGGGGATCGCGCAGCGGGCCTCCGACATCGATATCGTCTATATCACGGGCTACGGATTCCCCGTGCACAGGGGCGGCCCGATGTTCTACGCCGACACGGTGGGGCTTAAGGAGGTCGCCGCGGCGATGGAGAAATACATAGGGGGCCGCCACGGGCAGTTCTGGAAACCCGCGCCGCTGTTGGTCAAGCTCGCCGCGGAAGGAAAAACATTCAACTGATCGACAGAGTTTCCACACGGGGATCTTTAGCATAATGAACAGCTCCCTTTTCCTTTGCCCTCAAGGGGCGAGGGAAGGGGAAAAGGAGAGACGGCTCCCTATATCTCCCCCCTCCCTCGAGGGGAAGGGGCGAGGGGGAGGGTGAAAGGTATTTTCGAGGGTCTCATATCAACAATTAAAAGGGGGAGGCAATAATGCTGAAAACAAGATTGACCGAATTGCTCGGAATCAAGCACCCGATCATCCAGGCGGGCATGGGCCCGTTCAGCAACAACAACCTCTGCGTGGCCGCGGCCAACGCCGGCGTCCTCGGCCTGCTTTCCACGGGCGGGCTTTTCGACAAGGAGGGACAGCCCTGGATCTACAACGCCTTCGTCGAGACCGGCGAGGCCTCGATGGACGACGACATGGCCCAGGTGCTCGAGAAGGTGCTCAAGAGGACCTATCGGCTGACCAAGGACAAGGGCGGCATTTTCGGCATCAACGTGATGGTGTCGGCGGAGCTGCTCGAGATGTCGAAGATCATGATCGATACGGCCATCCGGGTCCGGGAGGAGAACCCCGGGATGAAGGACCACTTCAAGGTGATCTTCACCTCGGCCGGCGACCCGGTCCCCTGGCGCGACCAGATCAAATCCGCCGGATTCACCTGGCTGCACGTCGTTCCGTCGGTCAAGGGCGCGCTGCGCTGCAAGAAGGCGGGGGTGGACTGTATCGTCGCCTCCGGCCACGAGGGCGGCTTTCACATCGCCTGGGAGCCGGTCCACTCGATGGTCCTGCTGCCCGCCGTGATCGACGCCATCGCGGACCCGGATTTTCCGGTGGTGGGGGCGGGAGGATTCTGCGACGGGAAGACACTCGCTGCCGCCCTGGCGCTGGGCGCGGCAGGCGCGCAGATGGGGACGAGATTCCTGGCGACCAAGGAGAGCGATTTCCACCCCCTCTGGAAGGAGCAGGTCGTAAAGACGCAGGACCGCGGGACCCTGGTCGCCCGCGGTATCGTGGGGCCGGCCCGCTGGCTGAAGACCCCCTCCAGCTTCACCCATCTGGAGAACACCATCGTCAAGTCGCCCGGCGTGTTCACCGGCGTCCCTGACGACTGGACCACCGTCCCGCTGGAGCTGATCCAGTATGAGAGGGAGGGCATCAAGGCCGTCTGCACCGGCGACCGGGAAAAGGCGATGATGGCGGGGGGCGAATGCGCGCAGCGGATCGAGGATCAGCCCACCGTGCAGGAGCTGGTGGACAAGATCATGAAAGAGGCCGTCGAGATCGTAAGGAACATGCCCAGGAACCTGGCTGCGTCGTGACGCCGCGGGCGCATCATGCGCCGGGGCGGGCGGAATCGATTGCCCGGCGGAGCTCCCCCGCGAAGGCGGAGACGGCGGGGATGAGCACTCCGCTTTTCCCCTGTTCGCCGATCAGGCGGACCAGGGCGCTTCCGACGACGACGCCGTCGGCCAGGGGCGCGATCGCTGCCGCCTGAGAAGGCGTAGAGATGCCGAAGCCGACGGCGATGGGGAGCGAGGTCATCATTCGCAGCCGCTCCACGTCCCGCCGGACGTCTTCCGGCCGGGGGACCGCCGTCCCCGTGACGCCGGTAACGGAGATGTAATAGACGAAACCCGCCGCCCGCTTGAGGATCTTCCGGGCGCGCCGGGGATCGGTCGTCGGGGCGATGAGCGAGATGAAGGCAAGCCCCCTGGGATCGGTGTATTGCCTGAGTTCCCCGGCCTCCTCGGGGGGGAGATCGACGACGAGGATGCCGTCGACGCCCGCGGCCGCCGCCTCCGCCGCGAACCTCTCCGGCCCGTAGCTGAGGATCGGGTTGTAATAGCCGAACAGGACGATCGGGATGCGGGTGACCGCGCGGAGAGATGCTATCATTCCGAGGATGCCCGCCAGGGTGGCCCTGCCTTTCAGGGCGCGCCGGGAGGCGGCCTGGATAGCCGGGCCGTCGGCCGTGGGGTCGGAGAAGGGGACGCCGATCTCCAGGACGTCCACCCCGGCGGCCTCCAGGGCGGGGATCAGCGCCGCCGTGGTTCCCATGTCCGGGTCGCCCGCCGTGATGTAGGCGACGAGGGTCTTCCGGCCTTCCCTTTTTAACGCCGCGAATCTCTCCTCGATCCTTCCCATTATTTCCTTTCCTCCCTTTCCTCCATCCTGCCGGCGATGATCTCCGCGTCCTTGTCGCCCCGCCCGGAGAGATTGACGATGATAATCTTTTCCCTTGGCAGGGCAGCCGCCTCTTTCATGGCCTGGGCGACGGCATGGGCGCTCTCCAGGGCGGGGATGATCCCCTCATGACGGGAGAGGGCAACGAACGCCTCCACCGCTTCTTCATCGGTGACGGCGACGTAGCGGGCGCGCCCAGTCGCGTGGAGCCAGGCGTGCTCCGGTCCCACGCCGGGATAGTCGAGCCCGGCGGCGATGGCGTAGGCGTCCCGGACCTGGCCGTGTTCGTCCTGGAGAAGATAGGTTTTGTTCCCGTGCAGGACGCCGATCCTCCCCGCCGTGATGCTCGCCGCGTGCAGGCCGGTGGAGAGGCCTTTTCCTGCCGCCTCGACGCCGGTCATCGCCACGCCCGGGTCGCCGAGGAAAGGATAGAAGATTCCCAGGGCGTTGCTCCCCCCGCCCACGCAGGCGATCAGGTGATCGGGAAGGCGCCCTTCCTTCTTGAGGATCTGCCGTCTCGTCTCCCGGCCGATCACGCTCTGGAAATCGCGGACCATGACCGGGTAGGGGTGGGGGCCGGCGGTGGTGCCGATGACGTAGAAGGTGTCCCGGACGGTCGTCACCCAGTCCCGCATCGCCTCGTTCATCGCGTCCTTGAGGGTCGCCGTCCCGGCGGCGACGGGGATGACCTTGGCGCCCAGGATCTTCATGCGAAAGACGTTGTGGGCCTGCCGCCGGATGTCCTCCTCGCCCATGAAGATCCGGCACCCCATGCCGAACAGCGCCGCCGCCGTCGCGGTCGCCACGCCGTGCTGGCCGGCCCCCGTCTCGGCGATCACCTTTTTCTTTCCCATCCGCCGGGCGAGGAGGACCTGGCCCAGGGTGTTGTTGATCTTGTGCGAGCCGGTGTGGTTGAGGTCCTCCCGCTTCAGGTATATCCTCGCGCCGCCCGCGGCCTCCGCGAGACCGCGCGCCTCGTAGAGGGGCGTTTCCCGCCCCGCGTATTGAATAAGATAAAACGAGAACTCCTTCTTGAAGGAGGGGTCCCTTCTCGCCCGGCGATAGGCGGCCTCCAGCTCCGAGAGGGCGGGCATCAGGGTTTCCGCCGCGTAGCGTCCGCCGAAGATTCCGAAATGCCCCTGCCTGTCCGGCTGCGTCTGTTTCATGATAGCATTTTTCCTTTCACCCCTACCCTGGCACTCCCCTCTCAAGGGGGAGGGAAGATTATTTACCCCATGGGGGAGGGAAGATTATTGCCCCCTAAAGGGGAATTGTTTATCCCTCAAATGGGAAAGGGAGATCATTAACTCTAAAAGGGGGTAAAAGTTCATGTCTCCCATTCCCCGCGGCTTGCTGTAGGGAATCTTGTGCTTTTTACGGATGCGTCGAAGATGGCTTTAGACGGGGGACGTTCCACCCCCTGGATCATCCCGACGATCCGCCGGATCTTCTCGTGGTCCTTGATCCCCGGCGCCGTCTCGACGCCGCTGTTGAGATCCACCGCGTCGGGGGCGACGGTCGCGATGGCCTCCCCGATGTTTTCCATGGCGAGGCCGCCCGCGAGGATCAGGGGATGCGCCTCCCTTATCCTTGCCGCCAGTTTCCAGTCGGCCCGCTTCCCAGTCCCGCCGGAGCGCCCGGCCTCCCGGTAATCGACCAGGAAGGCCCGGACGTCGTAGGCCCCGAGCGTCGTCAGGTCCTCGGGGCGCGCGGGAAAAACGGCCTTTATTATCTGCTCCGGCGGGAAGCGGCGGCAGTATTCCGGCGATTCGTCGCCGTGGAGCTGGATCATGTCTAACCCGCATTCCTCGGCCGTCCGCGCCACCTCCTCCGCCTCCCGATTCACGAAGACGCCGACCGTTGCTATCCCCGCCGGCAGTCCGGCGATGATCGCCTTCGCCCGCTCCGGGGCGATATAGCGCGGGCTCGCCGGATGGAAGATGAACCCCACCGCGTTCGCCCCGCTCTCCGCAGCGCAGAGGGCGTCCTCGATGCGTGTGATCCCGCAGATCTTTATCTCCGTCATCCCAATCCCTCACAAACACGTCAAGAGACCTGCACAACCTGAAAATCATGTCCCGGAAACGCGCATTGTAGATTTTTTGGGGTACCCTTACCCCCGCAGCGGAGCGCCCACCGGGAAAATGAGGGACAGCGCCCTATTTTCCGCGGAAAATAGGGCGCAGCCCCCTCCCCATTTTCCCATTTCCCCGGCAGCGCAGCGAGGATGTGCAGGGTCGAAAAATGTACAGCGCGCGTAGGGAGCATGATTTTCAAAGGTCTCGTAAGGGGAGGGGCTGCTCCATAATTTCAAAATTACGCCGCCGGAAAATAGGGAGCTGTCCCTGGTTTTCCTGGTTTTCATCTTCCCAGCAGCTCCGCCAGTTTCAGGCCGCTGTCGGGGGCCGCCATCAGAGTCTCGCCGATCAGGAACGCCCCGATCCCCGCCTGCATGAGGACCTCGATGTCCGCCCGCGTTCTGATCCCGCTTTCGCTGACGACAATCCGATCCGCCGGGATAAGCGGGGCAAGAGCGAGCGATGTCCCGATATCGGTCACAAAGGTCCCCAGGTCGCGGTTGTTGATTCCGATGATGTTCGCACCGGAGCCTATCGCCTTGTCCAACTCCGCGCGGCTGTGGACCTCCACCAGGGCGGCCATCCCCACAGAGGCGGCGAGTTCGCGGAAGTCCCGCAGCTCGCCCTCCGCAAGGAGCGCTGCGATCAGCAGGACCGCGTCGGCGCCGATCGCCCGCGCCTCGCGGATCTGGTATGGATCGACGATGAACTCCTTCCGGAGGACCGGCAGGGAAACGGCGCTCCTGACGGCGGAGAGGTCCGCGTCGTTCCCGCCGAAGAAGGTCTCGTCCGTAAGGACGGAGACGGCCGCCGCGCCGTGGGCCTCGTACGCGCGGGCGATGCCGGCCGGATCGAAATCCTCCCTGATTACTCCCCGGGAAGGGGAGCGCCTCTTCACCTCGGCGATGATAGCGCACCGGCTGCCTTCAAGCGCCCGCTGGAAGTCGCGGGCCGGCGGTGCGGCCGCGGCGGCCTCTTTTAGACGGGAAAGGGGGGCCGCCTCCTTTCGTTTCGCCACCTCGGCGCGTTTGACCTCGATGATCTTCTCCAATATCATTTTATCAGCCGTTGCTCCGTGCTATCAATTCCCGGAGTTTCTTCATTGCGCCGCCGCTGTCGATGGCCTCCTCCGCCGCGGCGATTCCCTCCCGGAGATTCCCGGCCTTTCCGCCCGCCACGATGGCCAGCGCCGCGTTGAGAACGACGATCTGCCGGCGTGCCCCCGGCCGGCCTTCCAGGACCTCCCGCGTGAGCGCCGCGTTCGTCTCGGCGTCGCCGCCGCGCAGGTCGGCTGCGGGATAGGTCTCGCCTAACAGTTCCTGGGGGTCGATGTTGTAGGTCGCGACCAGCCCCTCCTTGAGCTCGGAGACCCGGGTCGCCCCGGTGACCGTCGCCTCGTCGAGGCCGTCGCTGCCGTGGACGATGAAGGCCCGTTTCGCCCCCAGATTCCTGAGGACCCCGGCGAACATCTCGGTGAGCCGCGGGTCGTAAACGCCGATGAGCTGGGAGGTCGCCCCGGCGGGATTGGTGAGCGGGCCCAGCATGTTGAAGATCGTCCGGATGCCGATCTCCCGGCGGGGGCCGATGGCGTATTTCATCGCCCCGTGGAGCCTCGGGGCGAAGAGAAAGCCGATGCCGATCTCCTGGAGGCACTCCTCGACGATCTCCGGCCCCGCATCGATCTTGACGCCCAGGGCCTCCAGGACGTCGGCGCTCCCGCAGCCGCTGGAGACCGCCCGGTTGCCGTGCTTGGCCACGATGAGCCCCGCCGCCGCGACCACAAAGGCCGCGGTGGTCGAGATGTTGAAGGTGTTGCTCCCGTCGCCTCCCGTCCCGCAGGTGTCCACGACGACCGACGAGCGGGCGTCGATCCTGGTCGCCTTCTGCCGCATGACGCGGGCCGCCCCGGTCACCTCCTCCACCGTCTCGCCCTTGATCCGAAGCGCCGTCATGAAGGCGGCGATCTGGGCCGGCGTCGCCTCCCCCTCCATGATCTCCGTCATGACGTCCGTCATCTCCGCCTCCCGCAGGTTCTCGCCGCGGACTGCCTTTGCGATTCCTTCCTTGATCATGCCTCTCCTCCCTCTTGCTTGCCGAGCAGTTGCAGAAAGTTCCTGATTATTCTCTTCCCCTGCGGCGTGAGGATCGATTCCGGATGGAACTGGATCCCCTCCACCGGCAGGGTCCGGTGCCGCAGCCCCATGATCTCTCCTTCGGCCGTTTCCGCGCTTATCTCCAGGCAGCCGGGAAGACTCTCCCGCTCAACGAGCAGGGAGTGGTAGCGTCCCGCCGGAAACGGGTTGGCGAGGCCCTTGAAGATCGTCCGGCCGTCGTTGTGGATGGGGGAGGTCTTGCCGTGCATGATCCTCCCCGCCCGGACCACCCTGCCGCCGAAGGCGCCGGCGATCGCCTGGTGGCCGAGGCAGACCCCCATAATGGGGATGCTCGGGTGGAACCTGCGGACGACGTCCACGGTGATCCCCGCCTCGGCGGGCGTGCAGGGACCGGGCGACAGGAAGATCGCCTCCGGCCGCATTGCCTCGATCTCCTCCAGGGTGACCGCGTCGTTCCTGCGGACCTCCACCTCTTCGCCCATCTGGCCCAGATACTGGACCAGGTTGTAGGTAAAGGAATCGTAATTGTCGATCATCAGTATCATTGATTTTCTCCCGCTATAGTTGAAAACCGCTTTCGGCGAGGCGGACGGCCTGGACCATTCCCTCCGCCTTGCCGAGCGTCTCTTTGTATTCCGCCTCCGGGTCGGAATCGGCAACGATGCCGGCGCCGGCCTGGAGAAAAACCTTCCCGTCCCGGATGAGCATCGTCCTGATCGTGATGCAGAAATCCATATTCCCGCCGTAGCTGAAATATCCCACCGCCCCGCCGTACGGCCCCCGGCGGGAGGGCTCCAGCTCCGCGATGATCTCCATCGCCCGCACCTTCGGCGCCCCGCTGAGGGTCCCCGCCGGGAAGGTCGCCCGGAGGACGTCGAAGGCGTCCTTCCCCTCCGCAAGCTGGGCCTGGATGTCCGAGACGAGGTGCATGACGTGGGAATAGCGCTCCACCGCCATCAACTGATTGACCTGGACGCTCCCGGTCCGGGCGATCCTCCCCAGGTCGTTGCGGCCCAGATCGACGAGCATTACGTGCTCCGCCCGCTCCTTGGGGTCCTCCAGGAGTTCGTCGGCCAGATGCCGGTCCTCCTGCTCGTTATTCCCCCGGCGCCGCGTCCCGGCGATCGGCTTGAGCTCCGCGATTCCCTCTTCGAGGCGGACCATGACCTCCGGCGAGGAGCCGATGAGATGGAGGTCGTCCAGCCGCAGGAAGAACATGTAGGGAGAGGGATTTACATGGCGGAGCGCCCGGTAGAGATCGACCGGGTCCGCCGCGGATTCCCTCCGGAAACGCTGGGAGAGGACGACCTGGATTATATCCCCCGCGAAGATGTACTCCTTGGCCTTGCGGACGACGGCGCGGAAGGCCTCCGGCTCCATATCGGCCCGGAAAGCCGATCCCCCTTTGCTCCCGCGGGAGACCCTCCCGGCCGTCAGGGGGGTCATGAGGATGTCCGTCAGCTCTTCGATCCGGCGGATCGCCCCGTCGTAGAGCGCCCGCAGGTCTTCCCCGTCGCCGGCGATGGCGCAGGCGACGATCTTGAGCGTGTGGCGGACGTTGTCGAAGATGATCAGCGTGTCGGTGATCATAAAGACCGCGTCGTCGCCGGCGGGGGCCTCCCCGCGGCCGGCGGGCAGGCGCTCGAAATACCGGACCATGTCGTAGCCGAGAAAGCCCACGGCTCCGCCGAAGAACCGCGGCAGCCCCTCGAGGGCTACGGGGCGGTAGCGGCCGAGGATCTCCCTGAGGAACCTGAGCGGATCGCCCCCGTGCGGGCGCCGTCGGACCGCATGGTTTTCCTCGATGACGACCTCATCGCCGCGGACGCGGAAGACGAGCCGCGGGTCCGCTCCGAGGAAGCTGTACCTGCCCCATTTCTCGCCTCCTTCCACGCTCTCCAGGAGAAACAGGTTGGGGCGGCCGGCGAGCTTCATGAGTGCCGTGACGGGCGTTTCCGTGTCGGCGAGGATCTCCCGGCAGACCGGGATCAGGTTGCCTTCCCTCGCCAGTTTTGTGAATGTTTCAAAGTCCGGTGTGAACATGCTCAATCCTTCTGATCATGAGATATTATTGAAAATCATGCTCCCTCCGCGCGCTGTACATTTTTCGTTCCGAAAAATCTACAATGCGCGCTTCCGGGACATGATTTTCAGACAATAGTTTCGGTGAATAAAAAAGGCCGTGAATCGTCACGGCCTCCCTGCTTGCAAACAAAAAAGCCGCGGGTCCCGGAAGGGGTCCCACGGCTTCTATCTGCTTTCAATTCATGCGCTCAGCGGCGGACAAACCCCTCCCCAGGATTTTCGTTCCACCACCACCAGTTCCTGACTGCGATCTTCTTCATAAACGTTTATATCCCGACGCATTTTTTGAATGCGGCCATTTCCTACCAGACTTCGCCGGGCATGTCAATAATGTTTTTTTGCAGTACCGCTCACTTCAAAAGCCCCGCCAGCTTCTTCCCGTATTCTATGCAGTTCGCAATGCCGTCGGCGTCCGGATTCCAGAGGCACCGGAGGCCGTCGTCCGCCACCTGGAACCCGGCCGCTTCGAGCCGATCCTTGATCAGCCGGACCGATTCGCCGCTCCAGCCGTAGCAGCCGAAGGCGGCCGCCTTCTTGTTTTTGAACCTCAATCCCTTCGCCTCCTCCAGCAGCCCCGCGATCGAGGTCAGGACGCCCTTGTTGATCGTCGGCGAGCCGACCAGGATCGCCCGGGATTTGAAAATCTCAGTCAGGACGTCGTTCCGGTCCGTCTTGGCGAGGTTGAAGAGCTTGAGGCGGACCTGGGGATCGGCCGTGCGGATTCCCAGGGCGATGTTCTCCGCCATGACGCGCGTCCCGTTCCACATCGTATCGTAGACCAGGGTAATCTGGTCCTCCCGGTAACTGTCGGCCCATTTCAGATATTGCTCGACGATCCGGACGGGGTTGTCCCGCCAGATGACGCCGTGGCTCGTGCAGATAACGTCCACGGGGAGGTTGAAGGCGAGGACCTCCCTGATTTTCTTTATCACCAGTTCGCTGAACGGGGTCAGGATGTTGGCGTAATACTTGACGCACTCGGCCATCAGCTCCGCCTGATTGACGAGGTCGTTGAACAACAATTCCGAAGCGTAGTGCTGGCCGAAGGCGTCGTTGCTGAAGAGGATGTTGTCCCCAGTCAGGTAGCTAAACATGCTGTCCGGCCAGTGGAGCATCGGGGCCTCGATGAAGATCAGCTCCTTCTTCCCCAGGCTCAGCTTATCCCCGGTCTTGACGGGGCGGAAATTCCAGTCCTGATGATAGTGGCCCCTGAGCGATTTGACGCCGTTGGCCGTGCAATAGACGGGGACAGCGGGGATGCGGCGCAGCAATTCGGGCAGGGCGCCGCTGTGGTCGATCTCCGCATGATTGGCGATCACGTAGTCGATCTTCTTCAGGTCGATCAGCTTCTCGAGGTTCGCGATGTACTCCCCGGCGAAGGGCGCCCAGACCGTATCGATAACGGCAACCCTCTCCTCTTCGATCAGATAGGAGTTGTAGGTGGAGCCCCGGTGGGTGGAGTACTCGTCCCCGTGAAACTTCCTGAGCTCCCAGTCGATCTTCCCGATCCAAGAGACGTTGTTCTTGATCCGCATTGCCATATCCCCGTCCCCCTTTCCTCCGAATGCCTTTCACCCCCGCCCTGTCCCTCCTCCGTCTCCTCGTTCAAGCCTCGGCCTTTTTCAGGGTGAACAGGTGGTAAACTGAAAGCAGAACACCGCCCAAAAAGAACACCCCGAAGAATATGACGATCTTGAACCAGAACATCATTTCGCGCTGGGCGGTGCTGTAACCGATGTCCAGTATCCTCTCCAGGTAGGTTTGCAGAACTCCCGCCACGCCGAAGACGAGCCCCATGCAGACCATTGCGACCACCATCGTCCAGAAGCCCCAAACGCCCAGCCGGTCGTTGAATTTCTCGATGCCTTTCAACTGCGGCATTGCATAGTAGAAGACGACGAGGTTCAACAGCGCATAGGCGCCGAAGAAGGCCAGATGCCCGTGGGATACGGTGATCTGGCTGCCGTGGGTGTAATAGTTGACGGGGGGCAGCGTATGGATGAATCCGAAGATCCCCGCCCCGAAAAAGTGGAAGATGGCCAGGCCCATGATGTACGTCCAGAGCAGCGGATTGACGATGGGATTTTTCCTGTGCTTGATGTGCATCCAGGTGTCGATGACCATCAGGAGGATCGGGAGCGGTTCGAGGGCGCTGAAGATACCCCCCCACCAGAGCCAGTAATCGGGGGCGCCGATCCAGTAATAGTGATGACCCGTGCCGACAAGACCGGTAAAGAGAAACAGCCCGATTTCCACATAAAGCCATTTTTCCACGACCTTGCGCTCCACCCCGGTCACCTCGAGGATGACGAAGGCAATGATGGCGGCGGTGATCAGTTCCCAGGCCCCTTCCACCCAGAGATGGATGACCCACCACCAGTAGTAGTAGTCCTTGTTGAGATTCTTGTAGAAGGGTATGCCGAACAGGTAAAGGAGGGAAAGGAACGTCACGCCGGCGAAGAGCATCCACTGGATCAGCGATCTTTCCTTTGCCTGGAGGATGGTCATCCCCACATTGGCTACGAACAGCAGGGCGGCGACGACGATCAGAAGATCGAGCGGCACCGGGATTTCCAGGAGCGGCTTCCCCTGCGTCCAGCCGAACAGAAAGCCGATTACGGCGGTAACGGCCGTGCCGGCGAATATCAGGAGTTGCAGATAGGCGATCTTGACGCTGAACAGCTCGCGTTTGCACTCCAGCGGAAGGATAAAGTAAGTGCCCCCCATGAAACCGAGGAGCATCCAGGCCACAAGGGTATTGGTATGAATGGCGCGCGCCGTGGCGAAGGAGAAGACGTCGACCAGGCCCTGGGGGAGGGTGAAGGCGTAATTTATCGCCAGCCACAAGCCCAGAAGCACCTGGAGGCAGAACAGAACAAGGGACAATTCAAGATACCAGCGGGCGACTCTCTGACTTTCGTAACGTATCATTTCTGCACCTCCTTCCCAGTTTTGAGGCTCAAGACGAACTCGGCGATCAGGGCGGCCGTTTCCGGCGAGACGGCCTGGGGAGGCATGCCCGAACCTGCTTTCACGGATTGGGGATTGGCGATGAATTTTGTCAGCTTATCCTGATCATAGCCGATCCCTAAGGCGAGATCGCCGAAATCGCCGGCGATGTTCCGCCCGCGGTTGCCGAGACTGTGGCAGCCGCCGCAGGCGCCCATGGTTATGTCCGCCTTGTTGAGTTTCTGGGCGCTCGCTTCCCGCATCTTGAACGCCTTGACGAATTTTTCATCCTGGGGCGGCCAGCGACGGTTCTCTATCGTGCCCACCCAGCGGAGAAACGCGACAAGCTGCTTGGCCTCTTCCTTCGTCACGCCCAGGTTCGGCATCTTGCGAAAGGTGTCTTTGTACACCTTCTCCGGATTCACAACGATGGAGACAATGTTGTTTTCGCCCAGCCGGAAGTAGGCCTTGGTCATGTCCGGCGCGTAATATCCGCCGAATCCGAGAATAGTGTGACAATCGTTGCAGTTGTATTTGTGCCATACCTTTTTGCCGGCCACCACCTGTTCGCTGATCTGGTCCGTCTTCGCGAATTTCGGTTCCTGCTGGTGAAAATCGTAGGTCAACCAGAGAAAGATGATGGCTGAAGACAAGGTTCCCACCCAGAAAATGGACTTTGCCGTTTTCCCTGTCATAGTCCCTCCCTCCTTTCATTGCGTCTTTGGGATATCATTCACGCTTCGTCCTCAAAACCGGTGAACGGGCGCACCACCGCGAGCCATAAATCATCGACGAGAAACCCTTGCACGACCGATGAGAGAGGTCCTTCAGGATAGGGGAACGATGCACGGGATATTTTAAAACTGGCCGGACCGGGGGCGCAGAGGCGTCGGTTTCCCAGGGCAATGGAAACGATGATCTCCAGTGCAGGTTTAATCTCCCGGGAGTCGATGTGACAGGAGAGAATCGAAGCATCATCATCATTCCTCCAATATGATCCATACTGGTTGAAGAGCACGATACTTTAGCGATTCGTTTCGGCGTATTATAAAAACAAGACGAGGGACTGTCAAGGGGCGGGAAGCGACAGGAAATAGTAGCGAGAGGACGGTATCGTGAATGTTTTTAGGATTTGAATATTCCCGGTCGGCGCATCAGGTCGGCGAGGCCGGCCGCGTTGCGGTCCAGGACGAGGTCCTTGAGGAAGGAGAGGTTCCGCTCGCAGTTTTCGATGATCTCCGGCAGGTAGGGATTCCCCGCGACGAGCCCCGCATACAGCGCCGGGGCGGCGAAGACCTTCTCGACTATTTCCCGCTTGGTCCTGAAGTTGGGCGTGGAGAAGGCGTCGAGCTCCGACGGCGCCGCGCCGGAATCCCTGAGCGACAGGCCCATGAGGATCGTTTCGATGTGGGTGAGGCCCTGGATGAGGGCCATCATCCGGTCGTGCTTCCGGGGCGTCGTCACCGTGACGCGGGCGCCGTTTTTCGCGAAGAGGGCCTCCATCGCGCCGAGCCAGCCGTCGCCCCGCCCCGGGCAGAGAACGATATTCTGTCCGGCCAGAGAAGGACAATCCGGCCCGAAGAGGGGGTGGCAGCCCAGGACCTCCGCCTCGGTGGCCGCAAGCATCGCCCGGACCGGGGCTTCCTTGAGGGAGGTCATGTCCATCAGGAGCGATCCCGCCGGAAGAAGGGGACCGACCGCGCGGATGACGCCTTCGGTCGCCGCGATGGGAACGGCCACGATGACGACGCGGCAGAGGGCCGCAAGCTCCCGCAGGGACATCCCGGCGGACCGCCCCGTCACATGGACCTGATAGCCAGCATTACTGAAGAAGCCGGCGAACCACCTCCCGATGCCGCCGGTCCCGCCGATAATGCCGATTTTAAAATCCCTCATGATCTTATCGCCCGTTGGCGCAGCAGATGGTCCGCCAGGACGATCGAGACCATCGCCTCGCAGACCGGGATGATCCGCGGGATGACGCAGACGTCGTGCCTGCCCCTGATCGTCAGGAAGGCGGGATTCCCCGCAACGTCTATCGTTTCCTGCGGCCTGGCGATGGAGGGGATGGGCTTGCAGGCAATGCGGATGACGATCTCGGCGCCGCTGGTGATCCCCGCCAGGATCCCTCCGGCGTTGTTCGTCCGGAAGCCACCCGGCACGATGGCGTCGTTGCAGACGGAACCGGTCATCCGGGCCGCAGCGAATCCCGCGCCGATCTCCACCCCCTTGACGGTCCCGATCCCCATGAGCGCCCCCGCGAGAGCGCCGTCCATTTTGCCGAACACGGGCTCGCCGAGGCCGGGCGGGCAGCCCCGGACCACGATCTCCACGATCCCGCCGAGCGTATCGCCCGCGGCCCGCGCCTCTTCCAGCCGGGCGATCATCCTTTTTTCCGCTTCCGGATCGGGACAGCGCAGGGGGGTCTCCGCGGCCGCCGCCGCATAGTCGCCCGCGGCGGCGATGCCGCCCAACTCTCTCGTGAAGGCCGCGACGGTTATTCCCTCCCCGCCGATGATCTTCCGGGCGATTGCGCCCGCGGCCACTCGGCACGCGGTTTCGCGGCCCGAGGCGCGGCCCCCGCCCCGGTGGTCCCTGATCCCGTATTTCGCCTGGTAGGTGATGTCTCCGTGGCCGGGACGGTAGAGTTTCCGGAGCTCATCGTAAGCGGAGCTGTCGGAATCGGCATTGCGGATCATCAGCGCAATCGGCGTCCCCGTCGTTTTCCCTTCGAAGACTCCGGAGAGGATCTCCACGCGGTCCGCCTCGCGGCGGGGGCTCGCCGACGGAAGGCCGCCCGGTCTCCTCCGGTCGAGTTCCGGCTGGATGTCCGCCTCCGAAAGCTCCAGGCGGGGCGGGCAGCCGTCGACGACGGCCCCTACGGCCGGTCCGTGGGATTCCCCCCATGTCGTGACCCTGAACAGAACGCCGATTATATTGCCGGACATTGCGTTTCTCCTTATCGACCCTTATGCGGAGGGGCCGGCGGCGAGGGAGGCGGCCCAGCGGGGCAGAGTCTCCTTTTCGAGGGCGCGTATGATCGTCGTCGCGACCTCCTCCACCGTTCGGGCGGACGTGTCCACTGTGAGATCGGCGATCCGCCTGTAGAGCGGTTCCCTTTCCGCGAGGACCTCCCGGACCTCCTGCTCGACCGGCTTACCGGTCAGCGAGGGACGCGAAGCCCCGCCCGCCCGGTCCTTTTCCAGCCTGCGCGCGATCGTCGCCGCATCGGCCACGAGCCAGACGAACAGACCGTTCTTCTTCATGTCGGCGACGTTCCTCTCGTCGAGGAATGCGCCGCCGCCGGGGGAGATGATGGAGCCGTACATGCCGGAAAAATCCTTGATTACCGCCCGTTCCGCCTCCCGGAAGGCCGGCCAACCGCCCGCGGCGACGATCTCTTCGATGGTCTTCCCCGCCCGTTTTACGATAAAATCGTCCGTGTTGTAGAAGGGGCGGCCCAGACGGGCCGCGAGCCTCCGTCCCACCGATGTCTTTCCCGTGCAGCGGTATCCCGTAAGAATGATGTTCATGGCTCTTCCAACCTTTCTGTACATGATAACATTTTTCATTGCCGGTTTGTCAATCTTTGCCGTGGCCGGGCTCATTTCCGTACAGCCCGTCCAGTTCCGTCCAGAAGCCGGGGAAGGATTTTCCCACGCAGTTCTCGCCGGTGATTTTCATCCCCGGAACGGCCAGGCCCAGGATCGCGAAGCTCATGGCGATGCGGTGATCGTTGTAGGTTTCGATCGCGGCGCCGCGCGGCTTCCCTCCGGCGATGGAGATGCCGTCGGGCAGCTCCTGCGCGTCTATGCCCGTCCGGCGCAGTTCAGTCACCAGGGCCACCAGACGGTCGCACTCCTTCAGGCGGAGGTGAGCGACGTTCCTGATGAGGCTGCGGCCGGGCCGCACGGCGCAAAGCACCGCCAGCGTCGGCACGAGGTCCGGCATGGCCCCAAGGTCGAAGCTCATCTCTCCTCCCGGCAGTTCTCGCCCCCGGACCTCGACATGATTCTCCCCCCGGCGGACCTCGCAGCCGAGCCGCTCCAGGATTTCGAGGAACCCGATATCGCCCTGCCTGGTCCGCGGATTGATGTTATCCACCCGGACGCGGCCCTTCACCAGGGCCGCGGCGAGGAAGAAATAAGAGGCGCTGGTGGCGTCCCCCTCGATGCGGCAGTCCCGCCCCCGGTAGCGCTGAGAGCTTTTCACGGCGTAGCGGCCGCATCCGTTGGAGAGGACCCCCGCGCCGAAGGCCTCCATCGTCTCCGTTGTGAGCGCCACGTAGGGGAGGGAAGGGATCTCGCCTTCCAGGACGACGGTTGTGTCCGCGCCGGCAAAGGGCGCAGCGATCAGGAGCGAAGAGACGTACTGGCTGCTTTCTATGTCCCGGAGAATCACCTTGCCGCCTTTCAGGCTGCCTCCGGCGATGGTCACCGGGGGATAGCCAAGCCCCCCGTCTGTATCCGATTTGACGCCGAGGGCGGCCAGCGCTTCCAAAAGGGGCTTGAGCGGCCTTTCGCAGAGGCGCCTGTCTCCCGTCAGGACGAAAGGACCCTCCCCCAGGGAGACCGTTCCGGCTAACAGCCGGAGCGCCGTGCCGTTGTTGCCCAGATGGATCGGGCGGGAAGGCCGCTTGATCCTGCCGGCCGTGCCGGCGACGATCATGTCCTGCCCATCGATCCGGAGCGACGCGCCCAAGGCGCGGAGCGCCGCGGCCAACAGTTCGGTGTCTTCGGAGACCAGCACGTCCCGGAGGCGCGATTCCCCCTCGGCCAGGGCCGCGATGATCATTGCCCGCTGCGTGTAGCTTTTCGAACCGGGCGCCCTTGCCGTGGCGTCCAAGCGGCTGAGCGGTTTAATCTCCAACATTTTTCCCCACCCTTTCCATTAAAATCCATTGCGTTTTTCGGCAACCGTTTCCCCGGATCCGCTCCGCGTCCTGCCGGACAAACGACCGAACGCCGGGGCCGACGGCAATCCCATCGCTTCCGTCCCCGGCGGGATTTCAGTCCGGATCGGGGCGCGAATCATCAGCGGCGCAGATCCCGCGAGAGGAGACATACGGCTCATGGGACCTCCTCCCCGCGGGGATACGATCCCAGGACCTTCAAGAATGCGGTCCGGCGCTCCAGCTCTTTCAGGCAGGCGCGCGTTTTCTCCTCGGCGGCGTGGCCGGTGAAATCGGCGAAGAAGAGGTATTCCCACATCCTGTCCCGCATCGGCCACGATTCGATCCGCGTGAGGTTGATCCCCGCCTTGGCGAAGGGCGCCAGGACCCGGTGGAGGGCGCCCGGGACGTGGGGCGTTCCGAAGATGACCGAGGTCTTGTCCCGGCCGGTGATCTCGCCGCCGTTTTCCTCCGGATTGGGTCCCAGGACCAGAAAGCGAGTCGTGTTGAGGGGATTGTCCTCGATCTCCTCGGCAAGGATGTTCAGGGAGTAGACCCCGGCGGCGAGGCGGCTTCCTATTGCGGCCCCCGCCGGGTCTTCCTTCACCCGCCGGGCCGCCCCGGCCGTGCTGTCCGCCTCGACGAGGGAGATGCCCGGCAGATGCATCCTCAGCCAGCCCCGGCACTGGGCCAGGGCCTGGGGATGGGAATAGACGGCCCGGATCGCGGCAAGATCGCTGCCGGAGGAAAGCAGGCAGTGCCGGACCCTCAGGAAGACCTCTGCCCGGATGGCGAGAGGCGTGGAGATCAACCTGTCCAGGGTGGGCTTCACCGATCCCTCGGCGGAGTTTTCGATGGGGACGATCCCCCAGCGTCCCTCGCCCCCCCGTTCGACCTCGTCGAAGACCTCGCCGATCGTCGCTTTCGGCGCGGCGATAATGTCCGTCCCGAAATGGTTCAGCGCCGCCTGGTGGCTGAAGGAGGCCTCCGGTCCCAGAAAGGCGACCTTCATCGGCGCCTGCAGGGCGCGGGAGGCGGAGATGATCTCCCGGAAGATATGCCAGAGGGACGCCTCGGACAGGACCCCTCCGTTGATCTCCGTCAGGCGGCGGATGAGCGCGGCTTCGCGGGCGGGATCGTAAATCTCGCGCCCTTCGGCGCGTTTGATCCCTCCGATCTCGATCGAGACGGCCGCGCGTTCGTTGAGGAGACGGACGATCTCCCTATCCATCCGCTCGATATTCTCCCTGAGATTTTCGAGGTGTTCGACACTCATTTCTGCAACCTCTTTATTGTTTCCCGCACGATGACCTCCGGCACCCCGCCGTTGACGAAGGGGAAGCCCAGTTTCTTCAGCAGGATGAAGTGGATCGTTTCCCCCTCCTTCTTCTTGTCGCTGGCGAGCCGCGCAATGATATCATCTTCGGAGAGGTCCCCTGGTATCCGGTCGGGGAGGCCGACCGCCCGGACGACCGATTCTATGCGCTTCCTGTCCCCGGCGGGCAGATAATTCATCCGCTCCGAGATCGCGGCAGCGGCGACCATGCCTATGGCCACGGACTCGCCGTGCGAGAGGGCGTAGCCGGAGGCGGCCTCGACGGCGTGGCCGAGGGTGTGTCCGAAGTTGAGGATCCGCCGGACGCCCCGGTCCCGCTCGTCGATCTCCACGAGCCTTTTCTTGATCAGGCAGGCCGCGGTGATGATCCGTTCGAGAAAGGCGGTCTCCCGCAGGCCGCCCTTTGCCGCCGTTTCTTCTATGTCGTTCAGGAGTTCGGGGGATTCGACGGCCGCGCACTTGATCACCTCGGCCAGTCCGTTGCGGAGCTGCGCCTCGGGGAGCATCCGCAGGAAATCGACGTCGATGAACACCCCCTTCGGCTGGTGGAAGGTCCCTAACAGGTTCTTCCCGGCGGCGATGTCCACGCCGGTCTTGCCGCCGATGCTGCTGTCCACCTGGGCCAGGAGCGTCGTCGGGACCTGGATTACGGGAATCCCCCGCATGTAGATCGAGGCGGCGAAACCCGTCAAATCGCCTACCACGCCGCCGCCCAGGGCGATAAGGGCGGTGAGGCGGTCCGCCCCGATGCCGGCCAGTCTTTCGGAGACGGCCAGAACGGTTCGGATGTCCTTTGTCGCTTCTCCCGGCGGGACCGAAAGCCGCTCGACGGCAAGGTCCGCCTTTTCCAGGGCTGCCTGCACCCTTGCTCCGTGCGCTGCGTCGACATGGTCGTCGGTGACGATCACGTAGCGCCGCGCCGTCTTGCTTCGCGCCAGGATCAGACCCATGCGGTCCATGATCCCGTCGCCGATATGGATGTCGTAGGAATCGGCCGCCGACCGGTCGAGCTTTACCTTGATCGTCTTCATTGAAGCCTCCCGATCCCGTCGCGCATCGCCCCCGCCAGGATGCCGACCTCTTCCATGAGCCGGTAGAACTGTTCCGGCCGGAGCGACTGGGCGCCGTCCGAGAAGGCCTTTTCCGGCTCCGGATGGATCTCCACGATCACGCCGTCGGCCCCCACGGCAACCGCCGCCCTGGTCAGGGAAAGGACGTATTTCGCGTGGCCGGCGGCATGGCTCGGGTCGATGATGACCGGCAGGTGGGTCAGTTCCTTGAGGACGGGGACGGCGCTGATGTCGAGGGTGTTGCGGGTTGCCGTCTCGAAGGTGCGGATCCCCCGTTCGCACAGGATGATCTGGTCGTTACCCTCGGAGAGGATGTATTCCGCCGACATGAGGAGCTCTTCGATGGTCGTCATCAGCCCGCGCTTGAGGAGGACAGGCTTGCGGCAGTGGCCGACCTTCTTGAGAAGGGCGAAATTCTGGACGTTGCGGGCGCCGATCTGGAGGATGTCGCTGTACGACTCGACAAGGTCGGCGTCGGTCGGGTTCATTATTTCCGTCACCACCGGCATCCCTAATTTTTCGCCGACCTTCTTGAGGAGCTTCAGGCCTTCCTCCTCCATTCCCTGGAAGCTGTAGGGCGACGTCCGCGGCTTGAACGCCCCGCCGCGGATGATCTTTGCCCCCGCCTTTTTCGCGACGTAGCCCGCCTCCATCATCTGCTCCTCGCTCTCGATGGAGCAGGGGCCGGCGATGACGGTGAATTCGCCCCCGCCGATCAGGACCTCGCCGACGCGGACAACGGTGTCCGCCTCCTGAAACTCGCGGCTGGCCAGTTTGTAAGGCTTCAGGATCGGCACGAGCTTTTCCACGCCGGGGAGAAAGGAGGCGGATTTCAACTGGGCCCTTCCCCGATCGTCACCGATGGCCCCGATCAGAGTCCGTTCTACGCCCTGGGAGAGGTGGGGCTGATAGCCGACGGTCCTGATCCAGTCGGTGACATGGTCGATCTGTTCCTGCGTCGCGTTCTTTTTCATGAGAATTATCATAATCAACCTCGAAAAATTAAAAGGCCGCGGGGAGCTTCTGCGCCGCCACGGCCTGGACAAAACAAAAAAGCCATGGGCAGCATCTGAAGGTCTGTCCATGGCTTAGTCGGTTAGTTTGTTTGGTTTCCCTTACGTCCTCCTAAGCGGCGGGCAGACCGGTGCATAAAAGTAATAAAACCAATACCCGTTGTTGAAGGATCTGATCTTGGTCATGGTTTGTCTGCCCTCGCTTAGATGCACTCCGAATTTGGCCCGCATGAAAACACAGGCGCTTCCGCTTGTCAAGGGAAAATTTCAGTTATGGGAAGAAGGCTTCAATTTTTCCTCCTTCAGTGGTATGTTTCGATCATACGGAATCGATGTATAGACGGTCACACGGGAGGACGCCATGGAATTCAATTGCCTGATCGGCGGCGAGGCGGGGCAGGGGGCCTTTTCCGTCGAGCTGGAGCTGACGGAAATCCTCGCGAAGCTCAATTGCCATTTCTTCGCCACCAAGAACTACATGTCCCGGATCCGCGGCGGCCACAACTTCCACATGCTCCGCATTGCCGATCATCCGGTGAACGCGCTCCGCGGCGGGAGCTGGGACATGGTGGCGGCACTGGACGGTGAAACGGAGAAGAGGCACAAACCGAACCTCCGGGAGGGAGGCGTCTATCTTTCCCGGGAAATGACGCAGGAGATCGCCGCCGAGGCCAGGGAGAATTTCCGGAGCGTCGCGGCGGCAAACACGATCCTGGTCGGCGTAGTCCTTTCCGTAATCGGCGCGGCCCCCGAACAGATGGCGGACGCCGCCGAAGAGGGGAAAGACATGTATCTCCAAAAGGGCGTCGAGCTTGCCCGGCGGTGGGGCGTCGCCGGAAAATTCCCCGTTTCTCCAAAGGCGTCCTGCCATTGCAAGTTCGACGGCAATCAGGCCCTCGCCCTGGGGGCGATCCTGGGGGGCTGCCAGTTCATGGCCGGCTACCCGATGACGCCGGCCACGTCGATCATGCACTACTTCTCCGCCGCCGCGCCGGAGATGCCCGTCCACTTCGAGCAGGCCGAGGACGAGATCGCCGCGATCAACACAGCCCTGGGCGCCTCCTACGCCGGGCTGCGGTCCATGGTCGCCACCTCCGGCGGCGGCTTCGCGCTCATGCAGGAGGGCGTCTCCCTGGCGGGAATGACGGAGACACCCCTCGTTATAGCCGTGTCCCAGCGGCCCGGCCCGGCGACGGGGCTTCCCACGCGGACCGAGCAGGGAGACCTCAACTTCATCCTGCACGCCGGGCACGGGGAGTTTCCCCGGATCGTCTTCGCCCCCGGCTCCCTCGAGGAGATGATCGCCCTGGCGAGGAAAAGCTTTGCCCTGGCCGACCGATTCCAGGTCCCCGTTTTCCTGCTGACGGACCAGTACTTCGCCGACTCCGTCCAGATCGTCGAGGAGGAGATCCCCCGGGAGGTCCTCCGCCGCGAGTACCCGCCGGCCGACGCGACGTACAGGCGGTTCCGCCTGACGGCAGACGGCGTCTCCCCCCTGGCCTGTCCGGGCGTTTCCGACGCGCTGGTGCGCGTCATCTCCGATGAGCATGACGAGGCGGGGCAGATTACGGAGGACCTGGGCCTGAGGGTCCGGATGGTGGACAAGCGGCTGGGTAAATTCAAACTGATGCGGGAGGAGTTCGTCCCGCCCGCCTTCTACGGCGATCCGGCGGCGGAGACGGTCGTCGTCTGCTGGGGTTCCAACAAACTCATCGTCAGGGAGGCTGTAGAAAGGCTCGCCGGCGAAGGGATCGCGGCGGCCGTCCTCCATTTCGGGCAGGTCTGGCCGCTGACGGCGGAGATGATCGCCCCACGCCGCCTGGAGGAAAAGAAACTGATCTGCGTCGAAAACAACGCGGGCGGCCAGTTCGCGGAACTGCTGAAACGGGAGCTCGGTCTCGCGGTCGCCTGCCGCATCCTGAAATACGACGGCGAGTGCTTTACGGTGGAGGAATTATATCAACGCATAAAATCACTTCTTTTTTCCTGAGGGGGCAAACATGGAAACGAAAGTCGAGACAGCCTGGTGCCCGGGCTGCGGCAATTTCGGCATCAGGGACGTTCTGGAGAAGACAATCGGGGAGCTCCCCATCCCGCGCAAACGGATCGTCCTCGCCTCGGGGATCGGGCAGGCCGCCAAGATGCCCCATTACCTGGAGGTGAACTGTTTCGACGGCCTGCACGGCCGGTCCCTGCCGCTTGCCGCGGGGATCAAGCTGGCCCGCCCCGACCTGACGGTCATCGCCTACTCCGGCGACGGCTGCATGTACGGCGAAGGGGGAAACCATTTCATCCACACGATTCGCAGGCGGCTGGACATCACGATCCTCGTCTCCGACAACCAGGTCTATGCCCTGACCAAGGGCCAGAGCTCCCCCACGACTGATGTCGGGGTGAAAAACGCCCTGAACCCCGCGGGAAGCCGGAACATCCCCCTCAATCCCCTCGCCCTTGCGATTGCGATGGGCGCGCCGTTCGCGGCCCGCGGCTTCGCCGGCGACAAGGAGCACCTCGCCGCTCTCATCCGGGAGGCGATTCTCTTTCCGGGGACGGCCCTGGTGGACATCCTCCAGCCCTGCGTCAGCTTCAACAAGGTCAACACCTATGCCTGGTACAAGGAAAGGGTCTTCAAGTTAGAGAGGCCCCTGACCGACAAATACGAGGCCCTCAAGACGGCGGAACTCTGGGGGGAGAGGATCCCCATCGGCGTCATCTACCGCAACGACGGGGCCGAATGCCGGCAAATCAAGCCGCTCTTCGGGAGGCCGGTGACCGCCGAGCACATCGCCGGCCAGCTCGGCATGAGCTGCGTGATGATGCGCTGAAGGAAGGAATCGGCCGCTTCTTCGCTCCCGCTACACCATTGCGAGGACGAAGAAGACGGCGTGGAGGGAGACGGCGAGGGCGATGAAGAGGGCGCGGGCTGTGTTTCCGCTCAAGCCGGGAAAGCGGTATTCGATCGAGAGGCGGGGGCAGGCGCCCAGGCAGTCGCCGCAAAGGGTGCAGTTTATCCCCGGCTTGCGGCGCTGTATGTCGTCTGTTCGCAGGGCGTCATACCGGCAGGCGCGGGTGCAGGCGCCGCAATCGGTGCAGGCCGGCGTAATTCTCACCCGGAAGGGCGAGATCTTGCCGAGGGTGATCGAGAGGATTCCGATGGGGCAGTAGGCGATGCAGTGCGCCATCATCCCCGTTTTACGCGAGTAGAAAGCCATAACGAGCAATCCGATTACACCGAAGGACACCGCGAAAACCGCCGCCCGGAAATCCGAAACGCCGAACCATCTAAATCCCAGAGCGAGCGCGACAACCGCAACCAGAATGGCGATTCTCAAATGCTGGTAGCGGCCAAAAGGCGGCGACGGCTTCTTCATCGTTGACGCAGCGAACCCGTCCCAGGCGCCGAAGTAGCAAAGCCAACTGCACCACGCCGGTCCGACGAGGACGATTGTGGATAGAAAGAGAACCGGCATAAAGAAGCCCTGAGCGCGGTAGAGAGGTCCGGCGACGATTACCGCCGGCACGGGGATATGCAGCTTGCCGGTCATCAGCATCTGTTCGACGCCCGAAATCCCGATAAAGAACTGGGAGAAAAAGAAGATGGAGAAGGCGAGCCAGACGCGGACTCGCCAGCGCGGGACGAGTTTCGGGTTCTGGATCTGCTCGGCGAGTATCGCGGCGTAGGCGGAGGCAATCAATACCTCAAGCCAGCCCAGGGAAGGAATGAATCTTTCGAGGAGCAACAGCGGGGGGGCCGTGAGCTTGAGCTGAACGAACGAGAGGGCAGCCGCGACAAGGATAAAGGAAGCCGCGCTCACGAGCGCCGATTCCTTGCAGCCTCCGTATCTCTCTTTAATCGATGCGAATCGAAAAACGAGAGCGGATGCGGCGGTGAACAGAGCGACGGCGAGCATAATCGCGGCGAGGCGAAGATAGGGCAAACCATGCGCGCTGCGGATCCCGACGATCTCCATCCCGATCGCAAGCCAGAAGAGAGAGGCAAGGATGAGAACAATCCGGAAAATATAGGCGACCCACTTTCGCTTGAGCAGAAGAAGAAATGGAAACGCGAGCGAGACAAGAAGCAGCCCATAGTTCCCGTAGCGCAAGAAATGCGCGCCGATCAGCACCAGCGAAAGGATCGGGGGCAAGAGCTTTGCAAATGTCGCTAAGGCGTTCATCAAGAGAGATAACGTTTAACCCGGTTCAAGAGATCCGATAGGGACCTGCTTTCCTGACGATTTGACAGTACGGAAAGCCGTCCCGCATGTCAATGAGAAATTGCCGCAACCCCCCGAATTCCACGGCCCGCTTCCGATGGCAGTCGGGGCAAAAATGACGGCGCTTGCAGGAGAGGGCAGGAAGATACCCCTGATCGCATTCTTTACGCTTCACCCGTGCAAAGCCGTTATGCGGGTCGCCGCAATCAAGATAACGGCCTTGACGACACCGGATGAGAACCGCCCCTTGCGGACTTGACAAACCGACCCGACAGGGCGATAAGTAAAATCAATTATTCAAGCCATCGAAACATATCGCGGGTTCAGCGAACATGGAAAAAAGAAAGACCGACATCCTCATCATCGGCGGCGGGCTGGCGGCGATGATGGCGGCCCTGGAGGCCGCGGATTCATCCCTTTCCCTCCTGATGGCGTGCAAGGGCAAGGTCGGCGCGGGCGGGGCGACGCTGATGGCGGGCGCCAATTTTGCCGCCGTCCTGCCCGACGGGGAGGCTCAGGGGGATCGCGCCGCCGCCCATGTGGAGGAGACCTGCCAGGCCGGGGCCGGGATTAACGACCGGCATCTGGTGGAAACCCTTGCGGCCAACGCCCCGGGGGACCTACTGCGCCTGGAGAGGCTGGGGGTCGAGTTCATCAAGCGGGAGGGGCGCTTCGACCTGCGCAAGCCCCCCGGCCACCAGCGGCCGCGGACCGCCTTCACGGTCAACCCCGGCTATCCGATGCAGATCCGGGGCAAGTCGATCACCGAACCGCTGCGCCGGCTGGTCCTGGAAAAGGGCATCCCCAGACTGGAAGGGGTTTCCATTATCAAGCTGATCGTTGAAGGCGGAAGGGTCGCGGGGGCGCTGGGCGTCGATCGCCGGACAGGGGAGATGATCGTCATCGAATCCAGGGCCGTGATCCTCGCCGGGGGCGGCGGCGGTTTCCTCTACGAGAAAAACACCAATCCCAACGATCTCACCGGCGACTCCTACGCCCTGGCGCTGGAGGCAGGCTGCCCGCTCCGGGACATGGAATTCGTCCAGTTCTTTCCCTGCGCGCATCTCGGCCTGCCCCCCATCCCCATCTCCACCCCGATCCTGGCCGATGGGGCGGTCCTGCGCGACAGGAAAGGGGAGAGGTTCATGGCGCGGTACGAGCCGGAGCGGATGGAGCTGGCCACCCGGGATGCGGTGAGCCAGGCGATCTTCCGCGAGATCGGGCGCGGCGGCGGGATCGACGGCGGCGTCTATATGGACATGACGGCGGTCCCCCGCGATCTTTTGTCCTTCCGTTTTCCCGATCTGATAGCATTTTTTAAAAAGAGGGGAATCGACCTGCACACGCAATGGATTCTGGTGGCGCCGGCCGTCCATTTCTTCATGGGCGGAGCGGTCATCGATCCGCGCTGCCGGACCTCCGTCGCGGGCCTTTACGTCGCCGGCGAGGCCTCCGGCGGCGTTCACGGGGCGAACCGGCTCTCCGGGAACGGCCTGACCGACGCCCTGGTCTTCGGGCGGGTCGCGGGGCAAAGCGCCGTGGGTTACGCCTGGGAAGCGGGACAGGTTCCCGCGCGCGCGGACGCCTTCGCTTGCGACGCGGAGCGGGGGCCTGCAATCGGGAGAGAAGAGATCGCCGGGATGCGGCGCGCCCTCAAGAAACTCATGTGGGAGCAGGCGGGCATCGTCCGGACGGGGGCGGGCCTTGCCGCTGCCCTGGTGACGATGGAGGATTGGCAGGGCCGCCTGAAAGAGGGGCGGCCGGAGCGCCCGGAGGACCGGGGCCTGTTTATGGAGACGCGCGCGATGCTTCTGGCCGCGCGGGCCGTGGCGACCGCCGCCCTGTTCCGCGAGGAGAGCCGGGGCGCCCATTTCCGGGACGATTTTCCCTCCTCCCTGCCCGAGTGGGAGCGGTGCGTTTACACCCGCCTCGACGGGGGGAGAGTCGATGCCTCGTTTAAATAGGGACAGCGCCCAATTTTACGGCTTCGTAAGTCGACTTAGCCCCATTTTGTCATTCCGTGCTTGACACGGAATCCAGTAATTTGTGGCTCCCGTCCCGGTGCCTGTCCCGGACACCGGATCATAGTACGGTGCAGGCCCTGATCCGGGATTCACCGGGGCGGCGCTCCGGGACGACGTCTGGATACCGGCTTTCGCCGGTAAGACTGTTGTGGGAGCTTTTTGCGATAGCGTCAATTATATTTGGGCGCAGCCCCCTCCCCTATTTAAAGACGACGAGCGCGTCGGCGACGACCGGGCTCAAATAGGGACAGCGCCCAATTAATTTTAATAGGGCGCAGCCCCCTCCCCTATTTAAGAACAATCAGCGCATCGGCGACGACCGGGCGGGAGCCGGCGATGATGACGGGATTGAGGTCGATCTCGGCGATCTCCGGATGGAGAAGGGCAAGCGAACCCAGCGCCCGGACGATGCCCGCCAGGGCTGCAAGGTCCACGGCGGGGAGACCGCGGTACTCGCCCAATAGCTCTTTCGCCCGGATGTCGAGGAGCATCTCCTCCGCCTCCGTCTCCCCCAGCGGCGCCGAGCGGAACGAGGCGTCCTTGAGCGCCTCAGTAAAGACGCCGCCCAGGCCGAACATGACGCAGGGGCCGAATCCGGCGAAGCGGGTCATCCCGGCGGCGAACTCGCGGTTTCCCGCAATCATCTCCTGAACGAGGATGGGGACCTCCCGCCCGGCCGCCTTCCGGATGCCCCTAAAGGACCTGCGGAGCGCCGCCTCCGTCCGGACGTTTAGGGCGATCAGCCCCTTTCCCGATTTGTGCATGATTTCCCAGGCGCAGGCCTTGACGGCGACGGGGAAGCCGATTCTGCGCGCATTTTTCACGGCCTCCTCCTCGGTGGCCGCGATCTCCTCGCGGGCGACGAGGACGCCGTAGGCGGCCAGGAACCGCTTTGCCTGCCGCTCGTCGAGGGCCTTCTGCCCGGCGGCGAGCGCCGTCCGGATGATCCCCGCGGCCTCCGGACTTAGGGGCGGCAAGGCTGTCGCCTCGACGGGCTTGCGGGAGCGGATCTCCAGGTGCCTCAGCAGCGAGGCCATCCCCCGCGCCGCCTTCTCCGGCGAGTCGAAGACCGGGATGTCGTGGTCCATGTAAGCAGAGGTGTTGTCGTCCTCGCGGCCGAAAAACGAGGAGACGACCATCGGCAGGTTGTATTTTCGCGGCAGGGCGGCGGAGGCTGCGATGTCCCCTCCCATCTGTGCGAGCAGGGTCTCCAACGGGATGTTCCCCAGAATCTTGCTGATGTGGGGATAGATCATCTTCAGGAAGCCGGAATTCAAGGCGCCGTGAAGGACGATGCCGTCCGCCTCGCCGCTTTGCATGATGATTTCGGGGATGGTCGCGGCCAGGACCTGCATCGACATGTGGAAGGTGAGATCCACCGGATTGCCGCAGGCGGCGTGGGGCGCGATCAGCGGCCTGAGCCTTGCCTGCAGGGCCTCCGAGAAGCGGGGGACCGTCATGCCGCCCTGCTCGGCGCTGTGGGAGGCGGCCGTTCCCGGCCCGCCGGAATTGGTGACGACGGCGAGCCTGCGGCCGCGCAGGGGCGGCTGCGCGGCGTGCACCCACCCGTGGGCGTAGAGGTCCTCGATGGAGTGGCAGCGGATGATCCCGGCCTGCCTGAAGATGCCGTCAACGAGGAAATCGGGGCCGGCCAATGCGCCGGTGTGGCTCAGGCCCGCCCGGGCGCCGGCTGCCGAACCGCCCACGTACTGGGCCAGGACCGGCTTGCGGGGGGTGATCTTCTGCGCGGTCTCGATAAACCGCCGGCCGCGGCGGATGCCCTCGATGTAGAGGATGATCGCCTTGGTCTGTTCGTCCTCCCCCAGGTATTCGAGGGCGTCGACGATGTCGATGTCGGCCTCGTTCCCGCAACTGATCGCCTTGCTGAAGCGGATCCCCCTCGCCTTGAGGTAGGGGATCGTCTGGGTGATGTAGGTGCCGCTCTGGGAGGCCATGCCGAGATGTCCCGGTCTTTTCTCCAGGGCGGCGAAAGCGGAGTTCAGGGAGATCTCGGTGTTGACGATCCCCATGCAGTTGGGACCCAGGAAGCGGATCCCGTAAGTTTCCGCGATCTCCCGGAGGCGTTCCTCCAGTTTCCGCCCCTCCTCCCCGGTCTCCTTGAAGCCGGCGCTGACGACGATCGCGCGTTTTGCGCCCCTTTTCGCGAAATCTTCGAGGAGGGAGACGACCTGGGCCGTGGGGACGACCAGCATCGCCAGGTCCGGCGCCGCGGGGAGGTCGAGCGGGGAGGCGTAGGCCCTGCGGCCCAGGACGGTCTTCTCCGTGGGATGGACGGGGTAGAATTCTCCCCGCCAGCCGTCCGTGAGGATGGAGAGGGCCTGCATGGTGCCCATCTTCATGGGATTGTTGCTCGCGCCGGCGATGGCGATGGAGCGCGGGTTCAAAAGCAGGTGGAGCGGATTTTCCGGCATGCCTGTTCCTCCTTCGGTGCTGCGGCACTATAGGCAAAGGGCCGCCTCCTGTCAAGGAGATGCAGGAAAGGAAAAACAGGAAATTGCACAGCCCACGGATCAACAACCTTGGGACCAGATGTCCGCTTCTGACAATCATTAATTTCGGCGTGGAAACCCGGCTTCGACAGTTGTAGGCATCTATGAGCCTTTAGAACGGTGCAAGTCATTGAAATCTCGTAGTCGGGTCTCCGAAAACTGAAAAACGTGTAGGCATGCGAATATGAAAATAGTTCTTG
>Ga0172369_10001140_pt1 | contig 38698 bp, 46 predicted proteins | sample LakKiv25m_FD_114539 | JGI IMG/M metagenome (GOLD analysis project Ga0172369, IMG submission 114539) | Freshwater microbial communities from Kabuno Bay, South-Kivu, Congo - kab_022012_11.25m | ecosystem: Environmental > Aquatic > Freshwater > Lake | place: Democratic Republic of the Congo... | reverse complement strand
GGAGACAGCGTTGACTTAGAAGGAGAACTAATAATCCCTATCGCTATGGAAAAAGAACTCCGCTTTGCAATAAGAGAAGGCGGCCATACAGTAGGCGCAGGTGTTGTATCGGAGATTATAGCGTAGGAAAGATGCGGAGAAAAGATGCGAGAGTTGATAATAATCGCCTGTACAGAATGCAAGAGGCGTAATTACACAAGCATGAAGAATAAAAAGAAGCAGACAGGGAGACTTGAAATAAAGAAGTTTTGTAAATTTTGCAGGAAAAGAACGTTGCACAAAGAGGAGAAATAAAATTTTTAAGAAGGCCCTACACAGGCCAGTAGCTCCAACTGGCAGAGCAGCGGTCTCCAAAGCCGCGTGTTGGGGGTTCAAATCCCTCCTGGCCTGCCAAATTTTGCCAAAGGCAAAATTTGATCCCGAGCAGCCCACGAGTTAAGAGGGATGCTGCGAGGGACTAGCCGAAATGCCTCTTGGGGATAAATATAGAAGCCTATAAACTTGACAAAACTAACATTGTCAGTTTGTAAAGTTGTTTATAATATAAAGATGAAAATATTCGGCAAAATAACAAATTTTATAACAGAAGTAAAAGTGGAGATGCAGAAAGTATCATGGTCAACAAAGGATGAACTTATCGGCTCCACAACAGTAGTTATAGCATCGACGCTTCTCTTGGCTATGTTTATAGGTATAGTGGATATAGTGTTGTCAAGAGTCATCGGTTTTATATTAAGGTAAGGGCTGTTCTTTATATGAGTCATAATTGGTACGTAATACACACATTGACAGGGCAGGAAGACAGGGTAAAAGCCAGCATAGAATCCAAGATACAGGAAGGCGCATTAAAAGATAATGTTTTTCAGGTCCTCATACCTACAGAGCAGGTTTCAGAAGTAAGAGATGGCAAAAAGAAAATATCCTTAAGAAAATTTTTTCCAGGTTATGTAATAGTCGAGATGGATCTCAATGATGATATCTGGTATATCATGAGGAATATACCCGGTGTTACAGGCTTTATCGGCTCAAAATCAAAGCCTGTTTCTTTGCTGGAAAGCGAAGTAAACCAGATAATTAAGCAGACGGAAGAAAAGAAAGAAAAACCGACACCTAAGGTAGTTTTTGAAAAAGGTGACAATATAAAAATAATAGAAGGGCCTTTTATAAATTTCAACGGTACAGTGGAAGAAGTTAACCCGAATAAAGGCAGGATAAAAGTAATGGTCTCTATATTCGGTAGAGCTACTCCGGTTGAATTGGAATATTGGCAGGCGGAGAGGGTGTAGCATAGAAAAGATATACGGGCGTACCAGAAATAGCCTTAATATGGAGCAAAGATGGCTAAAAAAATAAAATCAATGATTAAATTATATGTTACAGGCGCTCAGGCGAATCCAGCGCCGCCGGTCGGACCTGCGTTAGGCCAGCATGGTGTAAACATAATGGAATTCTGCAAATCTTTTAATGAAAAGACAAAGGATAGGCCCGGCTTAACATTGCCTGTCGTTATAAGCGTATTCGAAGACAGGTCTTTTACTTTTATAATTAAAAGCCCTCCGTGTTCAGTGCTTTTAAAACGCGCATGCGGAATAGCAAAGGCGTCAGGACAGCCCAATAAAGAAAAAATGGGGAAGGTTACAAAAGCGCAGGTAAAAGAGATTGCTCAGATTAAGATGAAAGACCTTAATACAATAGAAGTCGAAGCTGCAATGAAAATAGTGGAAGGCACAGCCCGCAGCATGGGCATAGACGTGGTGGAGTAATGAACTATGGCAAAATTAACAAAAAGACAAAAAGAAACTCAAAAGACAGCTGATCTTAAAAAAGCCTACATGGTTAAAGAAGCTGTATCTATTTTAAAGAAAATACCTCATCCAAAATTTGACGAAACAGTAGAGCTGGCATTTAATCTTGGCGTAGACCCTAAGCAATCCGATCAGATGGTAAGAGGGACTATGATGCTTCCCAATGGCTCAGGCAAAAAAGTCAGAGTGCTGGTGTTATGTAAAGGCGAGGCTGCCAATCAAGCTAAAGAAGCAGGCGCAGAATATGTCGGAGGAGATGATCTTATAGCTAAGATAAGTTCCGGCTGGATGGATTTTGACGTTGTAATAAGTTCGCCTGACATGATGAGAGATGTCGGTAAGCTTGGCAAGGTGCTTGGGCCGAGAGGCCTTATGCCTAACCCTAAAACCGGCAGTGTTACCAGCGACCTTGGCAGGGCTGTAAAAGAGGCAAAGGCAGGAAAAATAGAATTTAAACTTGATAAGCAGGGCAATATAAATGTAGGCGTGGGAAAAATTTCTTTTGAAGAAAAAGCAATCTGCGAAAACATTGACACAGTTGTGAGCGCGATAAATAAATCAAGGCCTCAAACCGCAAAAGGCAGATTTATAAAGAATATATCTGTTTCAACAACAATGGGTCCTGGCCTAAGACTGGATCTGGCAAAACTAGGCACAACTTAATGTAGCGTTATGGCTTGCCCTGGGAGGGCAGGTTAAAGGAACTTATATGGCTAAAGTAGCGTTAGAAACTAAAAAAATAATGATAAAAGAAATAACATCCCGCCTGAATAACGCTGAAACGCTTATTGTTACCCGTTATAAAGGATTAAGCGCGCAGGATATAAACGAACTTCGCAAGGAATTAAAAAAGATAACAGGCGAATATATGGTTGTAAAGGATTCAATGGCTAAGCTTGCGCTTAAAGACGGTTCTAACAATAGGATTGCAGAGTTTATACAGGGTGAGGTCGGAATTATCATGTACAAAAACGACCCGGGAATCATATCCAAAATGATTGTAAAATTTTCAAAGGACCATGAGCCTTTTAAAATATACGGCGGATTTTCAAGCGGCGAGATTCTTACAAATCAGGATATAGCCGCTATTGCATCTCTTCCTTCAAGGGAAGTGCTTTTGACAAAACTTGCAAATGTTTTAAATTCCCCTATTCAAGGACTGGCAGCTTCCTTAAATGGGATTATATGTAAATTGGCTTATGCGTTAAATGCTGTAAAAGAAAAAAAAGAGAAACAATAAAAGGAGGGTTTTAAGATGTCAGACAATAAAAAGATCGAAGATATGCTGGGCACTATTGAACAGATGAGCGTTTTAGAGCTGTCAAGCCTGGTGAAATCCATTGAAGAGAAATTTGGAGTAACTGCCCAGGCTCCTATTGCAGTTGCCGCACCAGGCGCCGCAGCAGGCGCAGGAGCAGCCGCACCAGCAGAAGAAAAGACAACTTTTACAGTAATCCTTGCTGCAGCCGGAAGCAATAAGATCCAGGTAATCAAGGAAATAAGGGCTATAACAAACCTTGGCCTGAAAGAAGCAAAAGATCTGGTTGAAGGCGCACCCAAAACAGTTAAAGAAGGTATTTCCAAAGAAGAAGCGGAAGATGTAAAAAAGAAGCTTGAAGCTCAGGGCGCAAAGATAGAACTGAAGTAAACAGAAATCGTGTTTTAGCGGATAGCGCTTGGCGTATGGCGGATAGGAAATTTATGCTCTACGTTATCCGCTAAATGCTAAAACCCTATTTACAAAGAAGGTATCAATGCCAAATAGAAAGAATTTTGCAAGGTTGAAAGAAATAGTTGATATCCCGTATTTGTTGGAACTTCAGACAGATTCCTACAAGCAATTTATACAGACGGGCGTCGCTAAAGCTAAAAGAAAACCAGAAGGGCTACAGGGGGTATTTGAAGAAATCTTTCCAATAGAGAGCAACGATGGAAATTATAAGCTGGAGTTTGTATCTTATTTCATGGGCAAACCCAAGTATGATAAATTAGAATGCCAGAAAAGGGCAGTGAGTTACGCAGCTCCTCTGAAGATAAAAATAAGGCTTAAATCCAAGAAGGATACCAAAGAGCAGGAGGTCTATCTCGGAGATCTTCCGTTAATGACGGACACAGGTACTTTTATTATAAACGGAGACGAGAGAGTTGTGGTTAGCCAGCTGCACAGATCTCCAGGGGTATCTTTTGAAGAGACGCCGCATGCCTCAGGCAAGAAAATATACTCCGGCAGGATTATACCTTCCAGGGGATCGTGGTTAGAATTTGAATTTGATGCGAATGACGTTCTTTACGTATTTATTGACAGGCGCAAAAAAGTCCTCGCTACTATTTTACTCAGGGCTCTTGGTTACGAGACAAATGAAGAAATAATGAAACTTTTTACAGGGGTGGAAAAAGTAAAGCCTCTCAGAAAGGCGTCCCTTATGAAATATGCAGGCAGGGTGGTGGTTAGGGATATAAAACACCCTGAGACAGGAGAAGTTCTTCTGGCAAGTAACAGTAAACTAGACGACAAGATCATAGAAATACTCTGGGACAGCGGCGTGCGTTACCTGGAGGTATTCAGGGATATAGTGCAGGAAATCGCCAATACTCTTGAAAGAGACCACACTAAAACCAAAGAAGAAGCGCTTTTGGATATTTATAAAAAACTCAGGCCGGGTGACCCTCTGACAGTTGAAAGCGCAAAGAATTTCCTGGATAAATTATTTTTTGATAAACGCAGGTATGATCTCGATAAAGTAGGACGTCATATATTGAATAGAAAACTCGGAATGAACCTTTCTTTAGAGAAAAAGATTCTGGATAAAGAAACAATTGTAAATGTAATCAGGTATCTATTAGACCTGAAAAATGGCGAAGGCACAGTGGATGACATAGACCATCTTGGAAATCGCAGGGTCAGGACAGTGGGCGAGCTTCTTGCTGAGCAGTTCAGAATAGGCCTTGCAAGAATGGAGCGTTTCTGCAAAGATCGCATGGCTATATACGATATTGACACAATGATGCCATACCATCTGATAAACTCCAAAGTGGTTTCAAGCGTTATAAAGGATTTCTTTGGAAGAAGCCAGCTTTCACAATTCATGGACCAGACGAACCCTCTGGCTGAGATGACTCATAAAAGGCGGTTAAGCGCATTAGGGCCTGGTGGATTATCCAGGGAGAGAGCGGGTTTTGAAGTAAGAGACGTGCATCATTCGCATTATGGAAGGATATGTCCTATCGAGACTCCTGAAGGCCCGAACATAGGCCTTATAGCTTCTTTAAGCACCTATGCAAGAATAAATAAATTAGGTTTTATAGAGACGCCTTACAGGAAGGTTGAAAACGGAAAAGTCACTAACAAGATTGAATATTTAACTGCCGATACCGAGGACAAATATATAGTGGCTCAGGCAAACGCAAAAGTAGATAAAGACGGGCATTTTACAGATGACAGGGTTTCGTGCAGGTGCAAAGGAGATTTTCCTCTTGTTCAGCCGAATAAGATAGATTATATGGACGTATCTCCTAAACAGCTTGTAAGTATCGCAGCAGGCTTGATTCCTTTCTTAGAGCACGACGACGCTAACAGAGCTCTCATGGGTTCAAATATGCAACGCCAGGCAGTTCCTTTGCTGTTTACAGAAAGCCCTCTTGTCGGCACAGGTTTGGAAAAGAAAGTTGCAATGGATTCCGGTGCAGTGGTTGTGGCAAAATCAGACGGCAGGATTACGAGCGTTCAGTCTGACGAAGTGGTTATGAATAATAGCATTGTGTATAAATTAAGGAAATTTTCAAGAAGCAATGCCAATACATCTGTAAATCAAAGGCCTGCTGTTAGTCTCGGGGATAAAATAAAAGCAGGGGATGTGATAGCGGACGGCCCTGCTACAAGCGAAGGGGATTTGGCTCTTGGAAAAAATGTCCTCGTAGCTTTTATGCCATGGCGCGGTTATAACTTCGAAGACGCTATACTTGTCAGCGAAAGGCTTTTAAAAGGCGATGTGTACACATCTATACATATAGAAGAGTTTGAGATAGAGGCAAGAGAAACAAGGCTAGGAAATGAAGAGATTACGCGCGATATACCCAATGTGAGTGAAGAGGCGCTTAAGAATTTAGGCGAAGACGGAATAGTAAGAATAGGTGCGGAGATTGGGCCTGGCGATATATTGGTCGGAAAAGTTGCACCTAAGAGCGAAACAGAACTTTCTCCTGAAGAAAAATTATTAAGGGCTATTTTCGGAGAAAAAGCAGGAGATGTAAGAGATGCTTCTCTTACAGTGCCTTCGGGAGTTGAGGGTATTGTAGTTGACACCAAGATATTTTCAAGAAAAGGGCCTAAATCTAAGACAAAAGAAGAGCTTATGGTAGAAAATAAAGAGATAGACAGGCTCAGGGAAGAATACGAGAAAAGGGTTGATAATGTTAAAAAAGAAAGGGAAGAAAGATTGTTTAAGCTTCTTTCAGGGATAAAGCTTTCAGCGCCCTTACTATCCGACGAGACAGGTTCTACGCTGATAGCGGAAGGCAGGCCGATAAGAAAAAAAGACCTCTCGAAACTTGAAAAATGCGATATCTCCAGCATAAAAATAGAATCTAATCCTGAATTGGAGTTTGAGGTCAGGCGCACGTTAATGGTTTATAATGATCAGCTGGAAGAAATTCTTTATGAAGAAGAACATGAAGTTGATAAGATTAAAAGAGGAGATGAGCTGCCGGCAGGTGTCTTAAAAAGGGTGGTTGTTTATATTGCGAGTAAGAAAAAACTTTCTGTTGGAGACAAGATGGCCGGCAGGCATGGCAATAAAGGCGTTATCGCAAAGATTCTCCCTGAAGAAGATATGCCTTTTGCAGAGGACGGAACCCCTGTAGAAATAGTTTTAAATCCTCTGGGCGTTCCTTCAAGAATGAACGTAGGACAGATACTTGAGACCCATCTTGGATGGGCTGCAAAGGTAATGGGCTACAAAGTAGACACCCCTGTATTTGACGGAGCTAAAGAAGAAGAGATAAAACAATGTCTTGACCAGGCAAAACTGCCTCTTGAAGGCAAGCTGAGGCTGTTTGACGGATTAACAGGCGAACCTTTCGATCAGAAGGTAACAGTTGGATATATATATATGATGAAATTGGCGCATCTCGTAGACGACAAGATGCACGCCCGTTGCATAGGGCCTTATTCGCTGGTTACACAGCAGCCGCTCGGAGGAAAAGCTCAGTTCGGAGGCCAGAGGTTTGGAGAAATGGAAGTCTGGGCGCTTGAGGCATATGGCTCGGCTTATACTTTACAGGAACTTTTAACCGTAAAAAGCGATGACGTGACAGGCAGAACCATGGTATATGAATCAATAGTAAAAGGCGAAAACGCTATGCATCCGGGAACCCCTGAATCATTTAACGTCCTTGTAAAAGAGCTTCAAAGTTTAGGGCTGGATATAAAGACAGAGTATAAAGATGGAAAAGCCCCTGAAGTAAATTTACTGTCAGTCCAGGAGCTGAAAGAGAAGCGTAAGAAAGCAAAGAAAGAAAAGCGGGAGCATAAGACAAAGAAATAATAAAATAGGAGCGATATGTCAAATAACCCATCAAATTCTTTCGATTTTATATCTATAAAGATAGCTTCTCCGGAGACAATCAGGTCATGGTCTAAGGGTGAGGTTAAAAAACCCGAAACCATTAATTACAGAACTTTAAGGCCTGAAAAAGACGGCCTTTTCTGCGAAAAGATATTTGGGCCTACCAGGGACTGGGAATGCAGCTGTGGAAAATACAAGAGAATAAAATATAAAGGCATTGTGTGCGACCGCTGCGGAGTAGAAGTTACTCTTTCCAAAGTAAGGCGCGACAGGATGGGGCATATTGAACTTGCAGCTTCGTGTTCGCATGTATGGTTTTTTAAGGCGATGCCGAGCAGGATAGCTTTGGTATTGGATATGAGCTTAAGGGAACTTGAAAAGGTATTGTATTATGAAGAATATATTGTAATAGAGCCCGGAGACACACCTCTTAAGAAAAAAGAACTTCTGACGGAAGAAAAATACAGGAAATGTGTAGAGGAATGCGCTGGTAAGTTTAAGGCTATGATAGGCGCGGAAGCCATAAAAGAGCTTTTAAAAGAGATAGACCTTGGCAAATCGACAATCGAACTTAAGATGGACCTTCACGAGCAGAAATCAGAGCAGGCCAAGAGAAAAATTTTAAAAAGGTTGAAGGCAATAGAGTCATTCAAAAAATCAAGCAACAGGCCCGAGTGGATGATTTTGGACGTAATACCTGTTATACCGCCTGACCTGAGGCCTCTTATACCGCTTGAGGGCGGGAGATTTGCCACAAGCGATCTTAATGATTTATACCGCAGGGTTATAAACAGGAATAATCGTTTAAAGAAACTTTTAGAATTAAAAGCGCCTGATATTATTATAAGAAATGAAAAAAGGATGCTCCAGGAAGCAGTTGATGCGCTTTTTGATAACGGCCGCCACGGCAGGGCGGTGCTTGGCCCTGCAAACAGGCCTTTAAAATCATTAAGCGATATGTTAAAAGGGAAACAGGGCAGATTCAGGCAGAATCTTCTTGGAAAACGCGTTGATTATTCCGGAAGAAGCGTAATTGTAGTAGGCCCTGAATTAAAAATATGGGAATGCGGCCTTCCTAAAAAAATGGCTTTGGAATTATTTGAACCTTTTATTATAAAGAAATTGAAAGAAAAAGGGTTTGTCCATACTATAAAAAGCGCGAAAAGAATGGTTGAAAAAGCGAGGTTGGAGGTATGGGACATCCTGGATGATGTAATAAAAGATCATCCTGTGCTTCTGAACAGAGCGCCTACGTTACACAGGCTTGGCGTGCAGGCTTTCCAGCCTATTCTGATAGAAGGAAAGGCTATAAGGATACACCCGTTAGTTTGTACTGCATTTAACGCTGATTTTGACGGAGATCAGATGGCGGTCCATGTGCCTTTATCAATGGAAGCACAGATGGAGTGCAGGCTTATAATGCTCGCGTCCAATAATATATTTTCTCCATCCGACGGAAGGCCTATTGTAACGCCTACGCAGGATATAGTGCTGGGCACCTATTATTTAACACAGGAGAAGGCAAAGCTAAAAGGAGAAGGCAGAATTTTTGCAGATAAAGATGAGGCAGAACTGGCTTTTTACGACAGAGAAATAGAGATGCACGCTAAAATCAAGGTGAGGATAAAAAATGAGCTTTTAAATACGACAGCCGGCAGGTTGCTTTTTAATGATATATTGCCTGAGGGTACGCCTTTTGTAAATGACGCGTTAGATAAGAAAAAACTCAGCAATGTGGTCGCCAACTGTTATAAACTATTCGGCCATGACGCAACAGTAAAAGTCCTGGATGATATAAAAAACTTAGGTTTTGAGCATGCTACGCTTGCAGGGATTTCTATTTCAGTCGATGATCTTGCGATACCGGAGGATAAGAAAAAGGTTATAGCCAGTTCGAAGAAAGAAGTCAATGTTGTCGAAGATCAATATAAGAAAGGTATAATTACAGAGCGGGAGAGATACAATAAAATAGTTGATATTTGGACTCATGCGACAGACAAGGTCTCGGATCTTATATTCGAGAACCTGGACCCGTTCAATCCTATTTTTATGATGGCTAACTCCGGCGCAAGGGGTTCAAAGCAGCAGATAAGACAGCTCGCAGGTATGCGCGGACTTATGGCAAAGCCTTCGGGCGAAATTATAGAGACGCCTATAACTGCTAATTTCAGAGAAGGTTTGACAGTGCTGGAATATTTCATTTCAACTCATGGTGCAAGAAAAGGCTTGGCAGATACGGCACTTAAAACAGCTGATTCCGGATATCTTACAAGACGGCTTGTTGACGTTGCGCAGGATGTGATTATTACAGAAGAGGATTGCGGAACGCTAAACGGTATATTGATAAGCGCTATTGTCGAGGCTGACGAAGAGGTTGTGTCTCTTGAAGACAGGATTATAGGCCGCGTAGCGGTTGATAATATAGTCGATATTATTACAGACGACATCATTGTTGAAACAGGCAATGAAATAACAGAAGAAATGGCGGACAGGATAAAATTAGCAGGCATAGAAAAGATAAAGATAAGAAGCGTCCTTACCTGCGAAACAAAATACGGCGTATGCGCAAAGTGCTACGGCAGGAACCTTTCTACCGGCAAGATAGTGGATCTTGGGACAGCTGTCGGGATTATCGCAGCTCAGTCAATAGGAGAGCCTGGCACGCAGCTTACAATGAGAACTTTTCATATCGGAGGAACTGCGTCAAGGATAATAGAACAATCATTTTTAAAGTCCAAATTCAAAGGCGTAGTTAAATATCATGGCCTGAAGACGGTAAAACAAAAAGAAGGAGACATCGTCGTACTGAATAGAAACGGCCAGATAAGCATAAATGATGAAAATGGCAGAGAGCTCGAAAAACACATGGTTCCTTCAGGTTCTATTCTATCTCTGGGGGATGAACAAGAAATAGAAAAGAATATTATATTTGTAAGATGGGACCCTTACACATCTCCTATACTGACAGAGGTAAGCGGAAAGGTAAGGTATGAGGATATTATAGAAGAAGTGACTATGGCTGAAGAGACAGACGAGGCAACAGGCCTTTCAGAGAGGGTTATCATAGAGCAGAAAGGCGAATATCACCCTCAGATAATAATAGAAGACGCCAAAAAAGAAGTTTTGGCGATTTATCCTATACCTGCCGGAGCGCATATAGTTCCTCAGGACGGCGCGTTTGTGAATGCAGGAGACTTGATAGCAAAAACGCCAAGGCAGGTATCCAAGACCAAGGATATCACCGGAGGATTGCCAAGGGTTGCAGAACTTTTTGAAGCTCGCAGGCCAAAAGATCCTGCTATGATAAGTGAAATAGACGGTATTGTGGAATTTGCAACATCCAAGAAAGGCCAAAGAAGGATTATTGTTAAGTCTGCATCCGGCATGAAGCGTGAATATATTATTCCCCATGGAAAACACTTGAATGTTTATAAGGGTGACAGAGTTAAAACAGGAGATCAGCTGGTAGACGGCCCTATAAATCCTCAGGATATCCTTAAGGTGAGCGGAGAAAAGAGGCTGCAGGAATATCTTGTAAATGAAGTTCAGGAAGTTTACAGGCTGCAGGGCGTGAGAATAAATGACAAGCATATAGAGATAATAGTGAAACAGATGCTGAAAAAGATCAAGGTAGAAGAGCCTGGAGATACGGATTTTCTTTCAGGTATGCAGGTGGACAAACATATATTCCAGGAAGAAAATGATAAAACTGCAAAGAAAAAAGGCAAGTCCGCGAGCGCCACTCCAATACTTCTTGGTATCACAAAGGCGTCTCTTAGCACGGAAAGTTTCATATCTGCAGCGAGTTTTCAGGAAACAACCCGCGTTTTAGCAGAAGCTGCTGCAAGTGGAAAAACAGATGATTTAAGGGGCCTTAAAGAGAACGTTATAATGGGGCATTTAGTCCCGGCAGGAACGGGATTTAAATCTCATGCCGATATAGAGATGTTCAAAGATGCGCAGGAATTAGAAGAGGGGGCTACTCAACCTAAGGGGACAGAACAAGCGAATGAAAAGAAAGAAAAAAGAGAGAAGGAATAAATAATCTATGCCAACTATAAGCCAGTTAATAAGATTCGGTAGGTCTGAAAAAAAGAAAAAGACAAAGTCACCTGCGTTAAAAAATTGCCCTCAAAAAAGGGGAGTATGCCTGCAGGTAAAGACGCAAACTCCTAAAAAACCTAATTCTGCATTAAGAAAAGTTGCAAGGGTAAGGCTGACAAACGGCATAGAAGTTACGTCATACATACCTGGAGAAGGACATAATCTGCAGGAACATTCAATTGTTCTTGTAAGAGGAGGCAGGGTAAAAGACCTTCCAGGTGTCAGGTACCATATTGTTAGAGGTACGCTTGACACAGCAGGTGTAGCAAATAGAAAGAAAAGCCGTTCTAAATACGGTGCAAAGCGCCCGAAATAACTGTGCTCAAGACCAGGTCTTGAGCACAGTAATTTGTGACCAAGACCTGGTCTTGAATAAGGAGAGAAGATGAGACGAAGAAGAGCTGAAAGAAGAGACGTGTTGCCTGATCCTAAATATGGCAATAAGCTGGTCACAAAGTTTGTTAATATGATTATGGAGAAAGGCAAAAAGTCTACTGCAGAGCGTATTGTATACGGCGCTATGGATATAATTTCTGAAAAAGCAGGAAATAAAAATTCTATAGAGGTGTTACAAAAAGCATTCGATAACTCAAGGCCGCTTTTGGAAGTAAAGCCCAGAAGGGTTGGAGGAGCTACGTATCAGATTCCCATAGAAGTAAAGAGCGACAGGGGTGTATCTATTTCCATGCGCTGGATAAGGGACTTTGCTCGCCAGAAAAAAGGCAGGCCTATGTATGAGAAACTTGCGGAAGAAATAATGGAAGCGTATAAAGGCCAGGGTTCCGCCATGAAAAAACGCGAAGATATGCACAAGATGGCAGAAGCTAATAAGGCATTTGCACATTATAGATGGTAAATTTTGGTTTAAAAAGGTATGGCTACAGAAACCCAAAAGTTAGCAAATAAAAATTTTATGATACGAGATATCCCTTTAGAAAAACTGAGGAATATAGGAATTATAGCTCATATAGATGCCGGTAAAACAACTACCACCGAGAGGATACTTTTCTACACGGGCCGCTTGTATAAGATAGGCAGTGTAGACGAGGGGACTGCTACGATGGATTGGATGGAGCAGGAACAGGAAAGAGGCATTACTATTATGGCAGCAGCTACTACCTGCGACTGGAAAGACTGCAAAATAAATGTTATAGATACACCGGGCCATGTGGATTTTACAGCAGAAGTCGAGAGGTCTTTAAAGGTCCTGGACGGAGCGGTTGTCGTATTTTGCGGTGTAGGAGGAGTGCAGCCTCAGTCTGAGACAGTATGGCGCCAGGCAGACAACTACAAAGTTCCTAGAATAGCTTTTATAAACAAGATGGACCGCACAGGTGCTGACTTCCTGAAAGTTTTTCACGACATTATTGAAAAATTAGGAGCAAACGCATTCCCTTTACAACTCCCGATAGGACATGAAGATAATTTCAGAGGCTTGATTGATTTGATAAACATGAAGGCCTTTATGTTTGAGGAAGGAAAAACGCTGGATAATTTTAAAGAGGCCGATATACCGCAAGACATGCTGCAGGAAGCGGAGAAATTTAGACATGACCTGATTGAAAAACTTGCAGAACATGATGATTTGTTGATGAATAAATATATTCATAATCAAAAGATATCAATAGAGGAGATAAAAGTTGCGTTAAGAAAAGCTGTTATAAAAGATATGTTTGTGCCTGTATTGTGTGGAGCGTCTTTTAAAAACAAGGGAGTCCAGATGCTCTTGGACGCGATATGCGAATGCCTCCCTTCCCCTTTGGATCTTCTTCCTGTAAAAGGCATTGATCCTACTTCAGACGAGGATGTGTTCAGGAAAAGAGACGACGAAGAGCCTTTCTGCGGATTGTGTTTCAAAATAGTAACAGACCCTTACGTAGGAAGACTGACATATGTGCGCATATATTCAGGCACGATTAAACCAAGTTCCTATGTTTATAATTCAAGCAAAGATGCAAAAGAAAGGCTTGCCAAGATAGTGCGTATGCACGCTAATAAGCAGGAGATTGTAGAGGAAGCAGGCGCAGGCGATATAGTAGGTGTCGTAGGCCTGAAAAATACAAAAACAGGAGATACTCTTTGTGCAGAAGATTACCCTATTATCTTAGAAAAGATACATTTCCCTGAACCTGTTGTTTCAATGGCAATAGAGCCTGCTACTAAATTGGACCAGGATAAACTTGGCATGGCTTTAAATAAATTACAGGAAGAAGATCCTACTTTCAAGGTTCATTACAATGCGGAAACAGGGCAGACAATCATATCAGGAATGGGAGAATTACACCTTGAAATTATTATAGATAGGTTATTAAGGGAATTCAAAGTTACAGCAAAAACAGGGGCTCCGCAGGTTGCTTATAAAGAAATGCCTAGTGAAGAAATCCGCTCAGTAGGCAAATTCATACAGCAGACAGGCGGCCACGGCCAGTATGGCCATGTTGTAATTGTTATAAAACCAGGAGAACAGGATTCAGGCATAGAGTTTAAAAATAAGATTGTAGGAGGAGCGATACCGAAAGAATATATTTCTGCTGTGGAAGACGGGATAGATATGGCTGCAAAGACAGGCGTATTAGCGGGGTATCCTGTAATAGACACCGTAGTGACTCTTATTGACGGGTCATATCATGAAGTTGATTCCAGCGAACTGGCTTTTAAAATGGCTGCTTCAATAGCTCTTGGCGATGGCTTGAGAAAAGCTAAGTGTAAATTGATGGAGCCGATAATGAATCTTGAAGTAGTGTTTCCTGAAGATTATACCGGAGATGTTATAGGCGACCTGAATTCCAGGAGATGCAGGATCAGAGAGATTACGCAAAAGGTCAAAATAAAAATTGTAAAAGGCGATGTCCCTTTGGCGGAAATGTTTGGTTACGCAACAAGCATAAGAAGCTTGACACAGGGCAGGGCTTCGTATACAATGGAACCTTCTCATTATTCGGAAGTTCCTGGAAATATAGCAGAAAAGATAATAGGTAAGTAGGGGGCGGTCGCGACCGCCCCCTACAAATATGGGGGATAACACAATGGCAAAAGAAAAATTTGAGCGTAAAAAACCACATGTAAATATCGGTACTATAGGGCATGTTGATCACGGCAAAACCACGCTCACAAGCTCTATCACAAAGGTTCTTTCTAGCCGCGGCCTTGCTCAGGCCAGAAACTACGATGAAATAGATAACGCCCCTGAAGAAAAAGAACGCGGCGTTACAATAAACGTTCATCACGCAGAATATGAAACCGAGAACCGCCATTACGCTCATGTTGACTGCCCAGGCCATGCTGATTATATAAAGAACATGATCACTGGAAGCGCCCAGATGGACGGAGCAATACTTGTAGTGTCCGCTGTTGACGGCCCGATGCCTCAGACAAGAGAGCATATCCTTTTAGCTCGCCAGGTAGGCGTACCGGCAATTGTAGTGGCGCTTAATAAAGTTGACGCCGTAGACGATCCTGAACTCCTGGACCTCGTAGAGCTGGAAGTAAGGGACCTTCTTAAAAAATACGAATTCCCGGGAGACAAGATTCCCATAATAAGGGTTTCAGCGCTTAACGCAATGAACTGCGGATGCGGCAAAGACGAATGCAAGAATTGCAACCCTATCTTGGCCCTCATGAAACAGGTCGATGAATACATACCTATGCCGAAAAGAGATACTGAAAAACCTTTCTTAATGGCGGTTGAAGACGTATTCTCTATCACAGGCCGCGGCACAGTCGCAACCGGCCGTATAGAAAGAGGCATTATAAAGATAGGAGAAGATGTTGATATAGTCGGCTTGACCGAAAAACCTAAAAAGACCGTTGTAACAGGCATTGAAATGTTCAGAAAGCTTCTTGATGAAGGACAGGCCGGAGATAACGTAGGAGTCCTTTTAAGAGGCATTGAAAAAGCTGACATCGAGCGAGGGCAAGTGCTTGCAAAACCTGGCTCCATCACCCCTCACACGAAATTCAAAGCAAAAGTATATATATTAACGAAAGAAGAAGGCGGCAGGCACACACCGTTTTTCAACGGTTACAGGCCTCAGTTTTACTTCAGGACCACTGATGTCACAGGAGTCGCAAAACTGCCCCAGGGCGTTGAGATGGTTATGCCCGGAGACAGCGTTGACTTAGAAGGAGAACTAATAATCCCTATCGCTATGGAAAAAGAACTCCGCTTTGCAATAAGAGAAGGCGGCCATACAGTAGGCGCAGGTGTTGTATCGGAGATTATACAATAATGTCACAAGAACAACGCATACGAATAAAGTTGCAGGGATATGATCACAAGCTTATAGATCAATCTGCTCTGGAAATAGTAGATACTGCAAAGCGTACCGGTGCAATGGTGTCAGGCCCGATACCCCTCCCTACAAAAAGAGAGATTTTTACAGTACTGAGGTCTCCTCATGTAGATAAAAAATCCAGGGAACAGTTCCAGATGAAGACGCATAAAAGATTGATAGATATTATAAGCCCTACTGCAAAGACTATAGATGCACTGAGAAAACTGGATTTGCCAGCAGGCGTGGATGTGGAAATCAAATAAACAGGTATAACCTGTCCCGATCGGCGAACGGGATACCGGTACCGAATATAATGGGTAGAAAAAAATAAAATGAAAATTGGATTATTGGGTAAGAAAATAGGGATGACTCAGATTTTTAGCGATGACGGCGCATATGTGCCGGTTACTGTTATTGAAGCAGGGCCTTGCACCGTGCTGAATGTCTCCGAAAAAAAGGTAAAACTGGGTTTTGGAGAAAAGAAAGAAAAAAATGTTCTTAAACCTCAATTAGGTTTTTATAAGAAGATAAGCCAAAAGCCAAGCGTATTTGTAAGAGAGGTGCCTTTTGAAGCAAAGGATAAGGTAAACGTAGGCCAGCAGTTAACAGTAGATATTTTTAAAGAAAAAGATTTTGTAGACGTAGCCGGGACTTCTATAGGAAGAGGCTTTCAGGGAGCTGTAAAGCGTCATCATTTTAAAGGAGGGCCTGGAGGCCATGGTTCTATGTTTCACCGCGCGCCAGGAGGCATTGGCTCTATGGCAGGCGGAGCAGGATGCCGTAAGAATGTCCCTAGAGGAAAAAGATTTCCCGGTCATATGGGCAATGAAAGAAAAACCATTCAGAGCCTGGAGGTAATAAAAGTGCTGAAAGAAAATAATTTATTGCTTGTGAAAGGCGCTGTACCAGGCTGCCGTAATGGCTATTTAGAAATAAAGACAGCGAAAAAAAGAGGACCAGTGCAGCAGAGCGCTCCGACAGGGCAAAAGTCCGGGGCAGGCAATGCACCAGCAAAAAAGTAAATGGCAAAGACAACAAAGAAAAAAGAAACCGTGAATAAGAATAACGAAGCGCCGGTAGTTGACGTTTACAGCCTTGCAGGCAAAAAGGTCGATAAATTCAAACTTGACCCTGTTGTGTTCAGCGCAACGGTCAATAAGCCCCTGCTTCATGAAATCATACAGATGTACAGGGCTAACAGCAGGCAGGGTAATGCGTCTACGAAAACAAAAGGGCTTGTCAGCGGCGGAGGCAAAAAACCCTGGAGGCAAAAAGGCACAGGAAGAGCAAGATCAGGTTCCACAAGATCGCCTTTGTGGAGACATGGCGGTACCATATTCGGCCCTCTTCCGAGGGATTTTGGTTACGATATGCCTAAGAAGACCAAGAGGATTGCTCTTATATCAAGCCTCAGCGCGAAATTAAAAGACAACGAAATAATGGTTATAGAAAAAGACCCTGAATTAAAAAAACCCAAGACAAGCGAGATTGCAAAGCTTCTTGTATCTTTGAAGACATATGGAGAGAGAGTGCTGTTTTTATACCGGGATACCAAAGACGGCGTTATAATAAAAAGCTGCAGAAATATAGAGAATATGACAATTAAACGCTATGTAGATTTCAATACGTACGATGTTTTATCAAATTCAAAGATCTTGTTTTCAAAAGAAACGCATGATGCTATTGTAAAAAGGCTGAAATAATGAAGACCCCGTACGACACAATAAAACACATAATGAGGACCGAAAAAGGCTCCGGAATGCTGGCCGAAAATAAGTATATTTTCCACGTTGCCATTGATGCAAATAAGATTCAAATCAAACAGGCAGTGGAAGAGATATACAACGTTACAGTTAAAAAGATCAACACCCTTAAGGTGCAAGGCAAGTGGAAACGCGTTAGATATAAAGAAGGCAAGACACCTGATTGGAAAAAAGCAATAGTTACGCTTAAGCAGGGCGATAAAATAGAAGTAGCAACGACATAACTGTGCTCAAGACCAGGTCTTGAGCACAGTTATTACTGAGATCAAGACCTGGTCTTGAAAGGGATATATGGGAATTAAACAATATAAACCAAGGTCTCCGGGATTAAGATGGACAGCGCTTTCTGATTTTAACGAAATTACTACCACTAAACCTGAAAAATCTTTGACAGAATCTAAAAAGAGGACAGGCGGCAGGAATTTTCAGGGCAGGGTTACCTCAAGATGGATAGGCGGAGGCCATAAGAAAAGATACAGGTTAATAGATTTTAAGAGAAACAAGTTTGATAAGCCTGGAAAGGTCATGTCTATAGAATATGACCCGAACAGGTCTTCGAGGATAGCGCTCATTAAATATGAAGATAACGATAAATGTTATATATTATGGCCAAACGGACTGAACGTAGGAGACACTGTTATATCAAGCATGTCAGAGGTGGAAATAAAACCCGGAAACGCTATAGCGCTCAGGCATATACCCCCGGGCATTCCTATACATAACCTGGAATTAAAAAAAGGTAGAGGCGGGAAAATTGTAAGAAGCGCTGGTTCTTACGCGCAGATACTCGCAAAGGAAGATTTATACGCGCACATAAAACTGCCTTCGGGAGAAGTGAGGCTTGTAGAGCTGGATTGTATGGCTACGATAGGACAGCTTGGCAACATAGATCATGACGCTATTTCTATAGGCAAGGCAGGAAGGTCAAGATGGCTTGGCCGCATGCCGAGAGTAAGAGGAGTAGCGATGAATCCTATCGATCACCCAATGGGCGGAGGAGAAGGCAAATCTTCGGGCGGCAGGCACCCGTGTTCTCCATGGGGAATGATAGCAAAAGGATTCAAGACCAGAAAGAGAAAACAATCGGATAAATATATAGTAAAAAAGCGTAACAGCCAGATAGTAACTTCGTAAAAAGAGCCCCTTGTTCCTAGCCTCCGGCAGGTAAAATCATGCGGCGAGAGGAACTCGGGATCAAATTTTGTTTCACAAAATTTGGGAGAACATAATGAGCAGGTCGTTAAAAAAAGGCCCATTTGTAGACGAGAAATTATTAAATGTTGTAAAGGAGCTGCAGGCAAAAGGCGACAGGAAGCCTATAAAGACATGGTCTCGCCGCTCAACCATAACTCCTGATTTTGTCGGAGCAACTATGTCAATTTACAACGGCAAGAAGTTTATTCCTGTTTTTATAACAGAGAATATGGTTGGCCATAAACTGGGAGAGTTTTCTCCTACAAGATTATTTAAGAAACATGGCGCTCACACAGAGCAGTCAATGGACAAAACATAGAGAAGGTTAAGATTGAGATTGAGAAAAACTAACTCAATCTTATGAGGATTTAAAGTGATTACTAAAGCAAGCGCAAAATACATAAGAATATCTACAAGGAAGACGCGAAAGGTAATGGATCTTGTAAGAGGTATGAGCGTCGTGAAGGCAGATGCCCTTCTTGATAATTTAAACAAAAGGCCATGCCTTTACATAAAAAGGGTGTTGAGAGCAGCTGTGGACAGCGCAGATAAGCGCTTTCACATACCTGCTGCAAATTTGTATATTTCTCTTATTAAGGCGGACGGCGGGCCTTTGATTAAAAGATTCAGAGCTGCTTCAATGGGCCGCGCTACTGAAATACTGCATAGGACAACTCATATTATATTGGAGCTTGATAAGATAAAAGTACATGAAAAATCAGCGGTCAGCGGTCGCCCCTTGGCTTCACTCGAGGCGGAAAAATCAGAAAAATCAAAAAAGGCGATAAAGGCTGAAGAGCAAGAGGTTAAGGCCAAAGACCAAAAACCGAAGACTAAAGACCATAAGGCGAAGAAAGAAAGCAAAAAGAAGGAGATCTAACTTTGGGACAAAAAATACATCCGTATAGTTTCAGGCTGGGTTATATAAGAGATTGGAATTCCAGATGGTTTGCCAAGAACAAGGATTTCGGCAAGCTTCTTGTAGAGGATGCCAATATAAGAAAACATATAAAAAAGAACTTGATGCAGGCAGCGATAGCTAAGATAGAAATCGAAAGAGCCTCCAATAGAGTCAGAATAATAATACATAGCGGCAGGCCTGGCGTAATAATAGGAAGAAAGGGCGCTGAAATAGACAAGCTTAGGGATGATCTTAAGGATATCGTTGATAAGGAATTACAGATAGATATAAAGGAAGTAAAAATGCCTTCTATTTCCGCCCAGCTTGTGTCAGAAAACATCGCGTTTCAGATGGAGAAAAGAGTGGGATTCAGAAGGGCAATGAAAAAAGCTATGCAGCAGGCTATGACATCCGGGGCCCAGGGCATAAAGATAAAATGCGCAGGCAGGCTGGATGGAGCTGAAATAGCAAGAGCGGAAAAAAGTATGGAAGGAAAAGTGCCTTTACAGACCATAAAGGCGGATATAGACTATGGATTCAGCGAAGCGCATACTGTATATGGCTTGATAGGCGTTAAGGTATGGATATGCCTTGGAGAGATACTTGTAAAAAAAGACAAAAAACCAGAGACAAAGGTCGAAGAAGTAAAGGTTCCTGAAGAAATCAAGTAATATGGGAGAAATGCAATCGTGTTAATGCCTAAAAGAGTAAAATTTAGAAAATATCAGAGAGGGAGACGCAAAGGCGTTTCTTACAAGGGCTCTGATATTTCTTTCGGCGAGTATGGTTTGCAGGCCTTGGACAATGGCTGGCTTACAAATATTCAGATAGAATCATGCAGAGTTTGCGTAATGAGAAACTTGAAAGGCACGGGTAAGCTATGGATAAGGGCTTTTCCGGATAAATCAGTTACAAAAAAACCTGCTGAAACCAGGATGGGAAAAGGCAAAGGAATGCCCTTACATTGGGTTAGCGTTATTAAAAGAGGACGGATTGTTTTTGAATTGGGCGGAGTCGCGGAAGAGATTGCTAAAGAATCGATGAAGTTTGCAGCGTCTAAACTTCCGTTTAAGACCAGGTTTGTAACAAGGAAGAAGCATAATTAAAGTTCATATCGAGGCGTAAAGACATATGTTGAACACAGCTGACTTAAGAGGCCTGTCAAGACAGGAATTGGACGATAAGATAATAGCGCTTAAGAAAAGTCTTTTCGAGATGGTTTCAAAAAAAGAAACAGGACGAATAGAAAAACCAAGCAGTATAAAAGAAACAAGGCGCGATATTGCAAGGATTAAAACCATTCTTAGCGAAATGAAGCCCGCGGCTTCCCGTCTCGCCACACGAAAAACCAAGGGCTCGCCGAGGTGGACGCCGCGAGGCGAGCAAGGGAAGGATAAATAAATATGGAAGCAAGGGCAAGGCGCAAAGAGAAGGTCGGAACGGTTGTAAGCGACTCAATGGATAAGACTATCGTGGTCAGGATAGATAGGATCGCAAAACACGCTATGTATAACAAGATAATGTCCGGGTCTAGCAAGGTTATGGCACACGATGAAAAAAAAGAAGCGAAGGTCGGAGATAAGGTAAAGATTGAAGAAACAAGGCCGCTTTCAAAGAATAAAAGATGGCGGCTTGTGGAAATAGTAAAAAATTGATGTTCGTCGTTCGTCGCTCGGGGTCCGTTGTGCATAAACGAATCACGAGCGGCGAGCAACGAACGACGAGAAACTATGATTAGAATGAGGACAATATTAGATGTGGCGGATAATACAGGTGCTAAAAGGGCTTCGTGTATTGGCGTAATCGGAAGACACGGCAGGCGGCTTGCGGAAGTAGGAGACATAATAACAGCCAATATAAAGGAAGCCTCGCCTGACGGAGTAGTCAAATCCGGCGAGGTTGTCAAAGCAGTTATAGTAAGAAGCGTTTATCCTCTCAGAAGGGTCGACGGGTCATATGTAAGGTTTGATTCTAATGCAATAGTTATAATAGACGCACAGCTTAATCCCAGAGGCACAAGGATTTTCGGGCCTGTTGCAAGGGAGTTGAGAGATAAAAATTTCATGAAGATTATCTCATTGGCACCGGAAGTAATATAGATTGATACCCATCTGGCAGATGGACAAAAGGTAAACTTATGGCAAATATAAAGAAGAATGATATAGTGAAAATATTAGCAGGAAGAGATAACGGCAAGACAGGAAAAGTGCTTACTGTTTTCCCCAAAAAATTGAAGGCCCTGGTTCAGGGCATTAATATGGTTAAAAAACACAGCCGTAGGCAAAGCAACGACCAGCAGCAAGGCGGTATTGTGCATAAAGAAAGCTCTATAGATATTTCAAATTTAATGGTGGTATGCCAGAAGTGTTCCAGGCCTACAAGGATTGGCTTTAATAAACTTTCAGACGGAACAAAGGTAAGAATTTGCAGAAAATGTAAGGAAATCATATGACGCCGAGATTATTGGACCACTACAGGACGACTATAATTCCAGCATTATCTAAAAAATTTGGTTATAAAAATGCTATGCAAGCTCCCAGGATTCATAAAATAGTTCTGAATATGGGTATAGGAGCGGGCGGCCAGGATATAAAGTTTGTTGAACAGGGAGTAACGGATATGGCGGCTGTAGCCGGGCAGAAACCTGTTATAACAAGGGCAAAAAAAGCAATAGCAAATTTTAAAATAAGGCAAGGACTTCCTATAGGCTGTAAGGTTACCTTGAGAGGAAACAGGATGTATGAGTTCCTGGATAGATTTCTAAATATGGCATTACCGAGGATAAGGGATTTTAGAGGCACCTCCCCTGATTCTTTTGACGAAAACGGCAATTACTCTATCGGAATAAAGGAGCTGTCAATATTTCCTGAAATAGACGTCGACAAGATTCAGAAGATACAGGGTATGGATATAATAATGAATATAAAATCGAGCACTAAAGAAGAATCATATGAACTATTGAAGTTGTTCGGTATGCCGTTTAGCAGTAAATAATTATTTCAGAGCGCTCATAAGCAAAGGTGGATACATGGCAAAAGAATGTTTGATAGCAAAACAAAAGAGAATTCCTAAGTTTCCGGTAAGAAAATACAATAGATGCAAACTGTGCGGCAGGCCACGCGCATATTCAAGAAAATTCCAGGTTTGCCGTTTGTGCTTCAGAGAAATGGCGTCGCGCGGAGAGATACCCGGCGTAACAAAGGCTAGCTGGTAAGGGAGAAAAATTACATGAATTTAACAGATCCAATAAGCAACGCATTGACAGTAATAAGAAACGGGAGCATGGCAAGAAAGATAAAGGTAGATATAAAATTCTCCAAGATAACCGAAGAGATATTGAATATACTAAAGAGAGATCGGTTTATAAAAGATTTCAAATTCATGGACGACAAAAAACAAGGCGTATTAAGGGTTTATTTAAAATATACAAGTAACGAAGAGCCTGTTATAAAAGGCCTCGCGAGGATTTCCAAGCCAAGCCTCAGGGTTTACGTGAAAAAAGACAGGATTCCCAAGGTTTTCGGAGGGCTTGGCATAGCTATCTTATCTACATCCAGAGGTATTGTAACAAATGTGCAGGCTGCTGAAATGCAGGCGGGCGGCGAAGTGCTTTGTTATATCTGGTAACGTTAGTTTAGGAATAATGAAATGTCTCTTATAGGCAAAAAACCAATACGGATTCCGGATAAAGTAAAAGTAAGAGTAGATTCCGGAAAAATCTTCGCGGAAGGCCCGAAAGGCAAGCTGGACTGGAACCTGCCTTCTAATGTAGAAGCGCGGATAGATAATTCCAATATTATTGTTAAAAGGCTAAAAGAAGATAAATCCGCATTTGCCATGCACGGACTGGCCAGGGCCTGTATAAATAACATGGTAAAAGGCGTAAGCGAAGGTTATGTAGAAACACTGGAGATAGTAGGCGTTGGTTACCGTGCTCAGGCAGAAGGGAAAAAACTTACTTTAAATTTAGGCTTTTCCCACCCTGTAGTTTACATTATACCTGACGGTATAGCAATAAAGACCCCTCCTAAACCAGCTCATATTATTATAGAAGGCATTGACAAAGCAAAGGTCGGGGAAGTGGCTGCTGAGATAAGGATGTTTTTTGAACCTGAGCCGTATAAAGGAAGAGGCATAAGGTACTTGGGCGAATTTGTCAGAAAGAAAGCAGGCAAGGCGGTCGGAGGAACAGAGAAATAAAATGTACCCCGCCCTTCTTTTCGGGCGGGATACGTATCAGGAAGGAAGGGCGGGGTGAAGAGAAAAATAAAAAGTCCATCAGAACTGGGTAGGGTAAAAAGGCATTATAGAATACGCAAAAGAATGTCAGGTACAAAAGAGATGCCAAGGCTTATCGTTCATAGAAGCCATAATAATTTGTATGTCCAGTTTGTAGATGATCTGGCACGGCATACCGTACTTTCGCTTTCCACTAATGACGCTTCTTTTAAAAAAGAGTTCGGAGCTGAAGGCGGAAATGTGGAATCAGCTAAAAAAATGGGCGCATATATAGCGAGAGAAGCGTCTAAAAAAGATATTCAGAAAATCGTGTTTGACAGAGGCGGCTATCTGTATCACGGCAGGATAAAGGCCCTTGCTGATGCAGCGAGAGAAGCAGGGTTGAAATTTTAAAGGCAAGGGCCCCTCGGGATTAAATTTTTTTGAAGCAAAATTTGAAAGGACAAAATGGCAGAGAATATTCAGGCAAAAGAAAGATTGATGCGAAAACTTGACGCAGCTCAGGAAGATCAATATATAGAAAAGGTTATAGCCATTAACAGGGTTTCAAAGGTTGTGAAAGGCGGCAAAAGATTTTCATTTACTGCGCTCATTGCTGTTGGAAACGGCAACGGCACAGTCGGGTGCGGCTATGGAAAAGCTAACGATGTTGCGAATTCTATAAGAAAAGCTCTTTCTAACGCAAAGAAGAGTTTTTTCAAGGTTCCTGTCAGAGGTCAGACAATACCTCATGAGATCGTAGGGCATTTTGGGGCAGCAAAGGTTCTTTTGAAACCAGCGCTTGAAGGAACAGGAGTTATTGCAGGAGGATCTGTCAGGGCTATATGCGATGCAGCTGGAATAAAAGATATACTTACTAAATCGCTTGGTTCCGCTAATCCGATAAATGTTACAAAGGCGACTATAGACGGTTTGAAAAAGCTGAGACTGGAACGTGACATGTCAGAATCAGAAGGCGGGGAAGAATGAAGATACAAGATCTAAGGCCTGCAACGGGCTCTAGGAAAAAAAGGAAGATTGTAGGCAGGGGGCCTGGTTCAGGCCATGGAAAAACTTCCACGAGAGGCCATAAGGGGCAGATGTCGCGTTCAGGCGCCGGGAGATCACCTGGTTTTGAAGGCGGTCAGATGCCTCTCATAAGAAAATTACCCAAGAGAGGCTTTAGAAGAAGGCCGAGAGCAGGATACTCGATTGTAAATCTTGGTATGCTTTCAAGGCTAAAACAAGAAGCGCCAATAACCCCTGAGTTATTAAAAGAAAAAGGATTAGTAAAAGGGGTTGTTGATTATTTAAAGATACTAGGTCAGGGCGAAATAAAAGTCCCTGTGTATATAAAGGCTCATGCATTTTCGAAGTCAGCGGAAGAAAAAATAAAAAGCGCGGGCGGGAAGTGCGAAATTATAACATAAAGGGCTTGTAACTTGTAACCAGTAACCAGTAATAAGGAATTTGAATTAATCAACTTAGAACTAGATTTGAGTTTTTATTCCTTAATTACGGGTTACAGGTTACGGAGTACGAGTTACTAGATAATGCTGCAGGCGTTTATAAACTCTTTTAGAATACCTGATCTTAGAAAAAAATTATTTATTACGCTTTTATTGTTGGCAATCTATAGAGTAGGCGCTTATATACCTACGCCAGGCGTAAACGGCGCTGCTTTAATTCAGTTCTTTAACAACGTAGCCAGGTCCCAGGGCGGCGGGCTTTTCGGCATTATGGATATGTTTTCAGGAGGTGCTTTAACGCGCCTTACCATATTCGCGCTGGGTATAATGCCTTATATATCAGCTTCTATTATACTGCAGCTTCTTGTCACTGTAGTGCCTTACCTTGAGAAGCTTTCAAAGGAAGGCGAAGGTGGCAGGCGCAAGATGATACAATATACGCGTTACGGCACAATAGTGCTTTCTGTCATCCAGGCGTTTTTTATAAGCGTGTGGCTTGAGAACCCTGCCAGGTTCCAAGGTTTGCAAATTGTAGATTATCCCGGCTGGGGTTTTAGATTTTTGACGGTTATCACTCTTACCACAGGCACTGCTTTTATAATGTGGATAGGAGAACAGATTCAGGAATACGGGATAGGCAACGGTATCTCGCTTGTTATAACAGCAGGTATAATCTCAAGGCTGCCTACAGCTTTAGAACAAGTTTTTGCATTAATATTTACTCCTGCAAAAAGCATAATAAAGTATCCGTTTTTCACGCTTGCTTTTATGTCTGTGATTGGAGTTGCAGTAGTGGTAGCTGTTATATTAATTACCCAGGGCCAAAGAAAAATACCCGTACAATACGCTAAAAGGATAATCGGCAGAAAGGTATACGGCGGTCAAAGCACCTATATACCTTTAAGGGTAAACCAGGCTGGTGTTATACCCATAATTTTTGCGCAGTCAATAATACTTTTTCCTGCAACAGTCGCAGGTTTTATACCTAACGCCGGCCTTCAGAGATTCGCAGAAGCTTTAATGAGAGGCCATGTTTTATACACTCTTATTTATAGTGTGCTGATAATATTTTTCGCTTATTTTTATACAGCTATTACATTTAACCCTGCGGATGTAGCTGATAACATGAAGAAGTACGGAGGATTTGTCCCAGGCGTAAGGCCAGGCAGGCCTACTGCTGAATATTTTGATTTTATAATGACGAGGATTACGCTTCCAGGCGCAATATTCCTGGCTTTTATAGCCGTTTTCCCTGATATGCTTGGCGCGTGGCTCAAGATACCATATCTTATAGCCAGCTTTTTTGGAGGCACAGCGCTTTTGATAGTAGTTGGCGTTATGCTTGACACAATGAGAGCAGTAGAGTCTCAACTTCTAATGAGGCATTACGAAGGCTTCCTGAAGAAAGGAAGAATCAGAGGAAGGAGGTAACGAAACACTAAATCCGAAACCCTGAACTCTAAACAAACTATAAACAGTTTGGTTTTTGGAATTTGCGATTTAAAGTTTGTTTAGGATTTAGAGTTTAGTGTTTAGAGTTTTAGATAATATGAGAATCGTATTGTTAGGGCCTCCTGGGGCAGGCAAGGGCACGCAGGCAGTAATGCTTGCGGAGAAAAAAGGCTTTCTTCATTTTTCTACAGGCGATATACTAAGAGAAAATGTAAAACAGGGGACCCTGATAGGTAAAAAGGCAAAGGCCTTTATGGAAAAAGGCGAACTGGTCCCCGATGATATCGTCATAGAAATGATGCTGGATACAATAAAAAATGTGGAATCTGAAAAGGATTTTATTCTGGATGGTTTTCCAAGGACTGTATATCAGGCAAAAAAGCTGGATAGTGAATTAAATAAGCTTAAGCTGCCGATAGACATAGTTATATATTTTAAGACCAGCACGAAGATTGTTGTTTTAAGGCTTACAGGGAGGAGGCTTTGCTCTAAATGCGGGGCGAATTACCACGTAGTGAACATGCCTCCAAAAAAACAAGGCATATGCGATAAATGCGGCTCAAATCTTTATCAGAGAAAAGACGACAGCGAAGAGACCATAAAGAAGAGGCTGGAGGTTTATGACAGCCAAACAAAAGAACTCATAGATTATTATAAAGCCAAGGGGATACTTAAAGAGGTTTCAGGCGACCTGGAAGCCCAGAAGGTTTACAGCGAATTATCCGAGATATTAATCCAGCCCTTTCTATTGCAAAAAGATATTTCAAAGCAGAAAAGGCCGGATTAAGCACCTGCGAAATAGATGATAGACATAAAGTCAGAAAATGAGCTTAAGCTTATATCTGAAGCAGGAAAAATAGTTAAGCTGATTCTGGAGGAACTCAAAACTGCGGCAAAGCCTGGAGTAACGACTGCCGATCTAGAAAGAAAAGCCGTAGAAATAATAAAGAAATCCAATGCCAGATCTGCATTTCACGGGTATAGAGGGTTTCCGGGAGTGATTTGCACTTCTTTAAATGAGCAGGTAGTACACGGTATTCCCGGAAATACGGCGCTTTTCCCCGGGGATATTTTAAGCATAGACGTAGGTATTGAAAAGAACGGGTATTACGCGGATAGCGCACTTACAGTACCTGTGGGGGATAAGGTAAGCGAAAAGGCCCGCTCTCTTATAGAAATTACAGAAAAGGCGCTGTTCCTTGGAATAAAAAAAGCAGTAGAGGGAAACAGGCTCTTTGATATTTCAAATGCAATTCAGACCATTGCAGAGTCGCATGGCTACGGGGTTGTCAGAGGATTTGTCGGCCATGGTATAGGCAAAAATCTGCATGAGGATCCAGAGGTGCCTAATTTCGGAAAACAGGGCACTGGCCTCAGATTGAAAAGCGGAATGGTGCTGGCGATAGAGCCTATGATAAATGAAGGCGGATACGAAGTAGAGATATTAAGCGACGGCTGGACAGCGGTTACGAAGGATAGAAAATTATCAGCGCATTTTGAACATACTGTGGCAATTACAGATGGAGAAGCAAGGATACTGACATAATAAAGAGGGAAGCTTTAAGCTTAAGCAATAAGCTAAAAAATATAAGCTTATAGTTTATAGCTTAAAACTTATAACTGAAAATATGGCTAAAGAAGAGGCTATTGAGGTTGAAGGTACTGTAGTAGAATCATTGCCAAATGCAATGTTCAGGGTTGAGCTGGATAATGGCCATAAAGTGCTTGCACATGTTTCAGGAAAAATGAGGATGAATTTTATAAAGATTCTGCCGGGAGATAAAGTAAAAATGGAACTTTCGCCTTATGACCTGACCAGAGGAAGAATTACGTATAGAGCAAAATAAACGTGTAACAGGTGGTCGCGACCCCTGCTACAAATAAGAGGTTTATCTGATGAAAGTAAAGGCTTCGGTAAAAGTCATTTGCGATAAATGCAAAATAATAAAACGTAAAGGCGTTGTGAGGATAATTTGTTCAAACCCAAAGCATAAGCAGAGGCAGGGATAAAGAAAGTTACCAGTAACTCGTAACTAGTAACCAGGGATTAGGAATAAAAAAAGCAGTATGGAATTAGTTTTTAAATTCCCGGTTACGAGTTATTGGTCACCAGTTACTAAAAGGAGTAGAGATGGCAAGGATTGCAGGCATAGATTTACCCAAGGAAAAAAGGATAGAAATAGCTTTAACTTATATTTACGGCATAGGAAAACCTCTTTCAATCAAGATATTAAAACAGGCAGGCGTAAATCCTGATACCAGGGCAAAGGATATGAAAGAAGACGAGATTTCCAGGGTAGCAGCTATTATTCAAAAGGAATACAAGGTTGAAGGTGACTTAAGAAGAGATATCTCTCAGAATATAAAAAGGCTTATAGATGTCGGTTCATACAGGGGCTACAGGCACAGAAGGTCTTTGCCTGTAAGAGGACAGAGAACTAAGACAAATGCGAGAACAAGAAAAGGCCCGCGAAAGACAGTGGGCGTAACGAGAAAAGCCACTAAAACCACTACAGCAGCACCAGAAAAATAAATAAAACAGGTTGTGTCATTCGTCATTCGTGGTTCGTTTTACGAATCACGATTCACGAACGACGAGCGACGAATAAGAGGAGTTTTATGACGACAGAGAAACCCAAGGTAACAAAGAAAAAAGTTGTTAAAAATATTACCAGCGGAATAGTGCATGTCCTGGCAACTTTTAATAATACAATAGTCACTATAACTGACAGGCAGGGCAACGCGATAGTGTGGGCCAGCTGCGGGTCCGTAGGTTTTACGGGCTCTAAAAAATCAACGCCTTTTGCAGCGCAGGTCACTGCCGGTGACGCTGCAAAAAAAGCTATTGAGCACGGCCTTAAAGATGTAGAAGTTTTTGTAAAAGGCCCCGGTTCAGGCAGAGAAGCGGCAATAAGGGCCATACAAGCAGCTGGGCTGCGTATAAGTGCCATAAAAGATGTAACGCCTATTCCGCATAATGGCTGCAGGCCACCGAAAAAACGCAGGGTGTAATTATCGTAGCTCGTCAACCGTCGTTCGTAGTTCGTCTTTACGAATCACGATTAGCAAGCGACGAACGACGAATACAGTAAGTTATAAGGAGAATACATGGCAAGATATACAGCATCATCGTGCAGGGTATGCAGAAGGGCGGGCATTAAACTTTTCTTAAAAGGCCAGCGGTGCTATGCTGACAAATGCGGTTTTGATAAGAGAGGTTATGCTCCCGGACAACATGGCAAGAGCCAGAGGATCAAGCTTTCAAACTATGGCACACAGCTAAGAGAAAAACAGAAAGTTAAAAAGACATACGGTATATTGGAGCGTCAGTTTAGAAAGTATTTTCAGTCAGCCAGCCGTTCAAAAGGCATTACAGGCTCAAAGCTTCTGGAGCTTTTGGAGAGAAGGCTGGATAACGTTGTATACAGGGCCTCTTTTGCTTCTTCAAGGCCCGGGGCGAGACAGATGGTAATGCATGGCCACGTGCTTGTGAACAATAAAAAAGTAGACATACCTTCTTTTTCCGTGAAAACAGGAGATATCGTAGTTATAAAACCGAAAGAAATAACTGTAAAAAGGGTCAAAGAATCCGTTGAGAAATTAAAAGACCGGGCTTATCCAAGCTGGATCGAGGTGGATAAAGAAAGCCTTAGGGTAAAGATTTCAAGGCTTCCTGAAAGAAGCGATATAGCAGCTGATATAAAAGAGCAGCTGATTGTAGAATTGTATTCTAAGTGAGGACATAAGTTAGTGAGGCTGAAAGCCTCTGTAACTTATGTGTCCGAACTTATCCCGAGCCGCTATGATTCTGGATAATATGCGGCGAGGGATTGATATGTAAAATTTGACCCCTCGCGGCATAGCGTAAAAATAGGGCCGCTCGGGGTTAATTCGCACATTGTGACTTATGTTCACTCGCTTCGCTCGTTACATAAGTCAAGTGCTCATTAAGGGGGTAATAAATGGGAATAAGCTGGAAGACGTTTGAAATGCCTAAAAGATTAGAATGTGATGAAGCTAGTTACTCCAAGACATATGGAAAATTTATCGCAGAGCCGTTCGAAAGAGGTTTTGGATCTACGATAGGTAATTCCCTGAGACGCATCCTTATATCTTCTATTGAAGGAACCGCCGTCACCTCTGTAAAGATAGACGGCGTATTGCACGAATTTTCTACGATACCCGGCGTACTGGAAGATGTTCCGCAGATTATTCTGAATATAAAACAATTGTTTCTTAAATCAGAGTCCCGTACTCCGAAGATACTGCGCTTAAAGGCATCTAAAAAAGGTGAGGTTACTGCAAAGAACATAATAACTGACGAAACAATAGAGATTATAAATCCGGAGCTCCACATAGCAACTCTTACAAAAGATACAAGCTTTAACATGGAGCTTGAGATAGGCAGAGGCAGAGGATTCGTCCCTTCGGAAAGAAATAAAAAAGAAGGCCAGGTGATAGGCGTAATACCGGTGGATTCCATATTTGCCCCTGTACGGAAGGTGAGTTATCGCGTAGAAAATACCAGGGTAGGGCAAATCACGGATTACGACAAATTGATACTGGAGATATGGACAAACGGCAGTATGGAACCGAAAGACACTATCTTGTACGCGTCTCATATTTTAAATAAACATCTAGAGGTGTTTTTAAAATTCGGACAGATAGTCGTAGAAGATGAGATACAAGAAGAAAGCAACCAGGAAAATAAGGAATTGATGGAAAAGCTGAAGCTTCCGGTTTCGGAACTGGAGCTTTCCGTAAGAAGCGGTAATTGCCTCAGAGAAGCGCACATAAAAACCATAGGAGAACTTGTCACGAAATCAGAACAGGAAATGCTTCAATATAGAAATTTCGGCAAGAAATCACTCCAGGAAATAGCCGAGATAATTAAAAGTATGGGTCTTTCTTTAGGTATGGAAATACCAAAGGAGAAAGGAAAATAAGGACATAAATGCGACATCACAAACAAAGTGTAAAGTTCGGAAGACAGAGGAGCCATTATAAAGCGACTCTTAAGAGCCTGGTTTCAGCTCTTATCATCAATAAGAGCATCTGCACAACAAAGACAAAAGCGAAAGCGGCTTCACGCCTGGCGGACAATCTTATAACTCTCGGAAAAGAAAAAACAGTAACTAACCAGCGCAGCGCATATGCTATTCTCGGCGATAGAAAACTGGTTGCCATACTCTTTAATGAAATTGCGCCGTTATTCAAGGGCAGGTCAGGCGGATATACGAGAGTTATGCTGACCAGAAACAGGCACGGAGACAATGCGCAGATGGCCATACTTGAATTTGTTGAAAAACCAAAGCCTCTTGAGCCTAAAAAGAAAGCGGATAAGAAAGAAAAAAAATCCGATCTTCCGGCAGCCGATGTCGGCGTCGAAAAAGAAGAGAGGATTATTTCGCCTGAGCCAAAGAAAGAAGAGCACAAAAAAGAGGAACATAAAAGAGAAACGCCGCAGCCCAAGAAGCATGAGAAGCCGATAGGAAGGCCGGGATTTTTTAAGAAATTTTTCGGACGCAAAGGCGATTAATTAATAGTTATAAACGGGGAGTGGTCGCAATTACCCCCTACCAGATATTTTTATACATAAAATATGAGGCTCTCATCTCGAGTAAAAAGCGTTTCTCCGTCATTAACTCTTGCAATCACAGCCAAAGCCAAGAAGATGAAGCAGGAAGGCCTGGACGTTGTAGGCTTTGGTTCAGGCGAACCTGATTTTGACACGCCGGACCACATAAAGTCAGCCGCAATAAAAGCTATCCAGCAGGGTTTTACAAAATACACCGCAGGATCAGGAACAGACGAGCTTAAAAAAGCGGTCTGTGACAAATTTCATAAAGATAACGGCCTTTCATACAGCCCTTCCCAGATAGTTGTGTCCTGCGGGGCGAAACACTCTCTTTACAATATAATTCAGGCGGTATGCGAGAAAGGCGACGAGGTAATCATACCTTCTCCTTACTGGCTGAGCTATCCTGAGATGGTGAATCTCGCAGAAGCAAAACCTGTTTTTATTGAAACTGACGATTCTTCCGGGTTCAGGATATCCGCATCTAGCCTGAAAAAAGCAATTACAAAAAAGACAAAGGCCCTTATAATAAACAGCCCGTCAAACCCCACAGGAGCTATTTACGCAAAAGAAGAATTAAAAGAAATAGGCAAGATAGCGGTTGAAAAAGGAATCCTTATTATTAGCGACGAGATTTACGAAAAGATTATTTTCGACGGCAATTTGCATGTTTCTATAGCAGGTTTAGGCGGAGATATTTTTAAAAATACTATTGTAGTTAACGGCGTTTCAAAAAGCTTTGCAATGACCGGGTGGAGGATAGGGTATCTCGCCTCTCCTGATAACGATCTTGTGACAGCCATTAAAAATATGCAAAGTCATTCTACTTCCAATCCTGCGTCTATAAGCCAGATGGCTGCGCTGGAGGGGCTTAAAAACAGCGGGACTATCGTAGATGAGATGAGAAATGAATTTGAGAAGAGAAGAAATTACATGGTGGAAAGAATAAATAAAATAAAAGGGCTTTCCTGCCTGAAGCCTGAAGGAGCTTTTTATATATTCTTCAGTATACGCAAAACCGGGTTGTCCAGCATGGAAGTCAGCGACAGGCTGCTTAATGAAGCAATGGTGGCTGTTGTGCCAGGCAAAGTATTTGGTTCTGACAGACATATAAGGCTTAGCTTTGCTACCAGTATGGAGAATATTAAGAAAGGCATCGACGGGATAGAAGAGTGGTTTGATAAAAATTGCTGAACCAACGTTTAAAAAACCGCGTAGGTTGCCTGGGCGACTTACGCGGTTGAGATGGTTAGAGGCTGAAATGGTTAAGATTGTGGGAAAAACATTAGTAGAAAAAATATTCAGCTCTCATAGCCACAAGGATGCAAGATCAGGAGATGTGGTAGTCGCAGACATAGATTTCTGTTTTGGACAAGACGGAACCAGCATGCTTGTTATAGATGCATTCAGAAACCTGGGCGCAAAAAGAGTTTTTAATAAAGATAAATTCCGCATGGTTATAGACCATAGCTCCCCCAGCCCGAGCATCGGTGTTTCAGAGGTGCATAAAAAGATGCGTAATTTTGCGAAAGAACACACTCTGAAGATATTCGATATCGGCTGCGGCGTATGCCATCAGGTTATACCTGAGTCAGGGCTTGTAGTTCCGGGGAGCATTGTAGTAGGGGCTGATTCACATACATGCACTTATGGAGCACTTGGCGTTTTCTCAACAGGTATGGGGTCTACCGATGTTGCAGTAGCTCTTGCTACCGGAAAAAATTGGTTTAAGGTGCCGGAAACTATAAAAATAATTCTCAAAGGTAAAACCGGAAAAGGTGTTTATTCCAAGGATGTTATACTTTACATCATAGGAAAGCTTGGCGCTGATTACGCTACGTATAAAGCAGTAGAGTTCTCAGGGGAGTATATAAAAAATTTAAGCATGGACGGCCGTTTTACCATAACTAATATGGCGATTGAAATGGGGGCTAAGGCAGGGCTTATGGAACCTGACGGGAAAACGTATAAATGGCTTAGAGAACATAGAGCAGGGAACAGAGGTCATAGAGTAAAGAGTGATAAAGACGCTATTTATGCGGAGGTGCTGGAATTTGATGTGAGTAAAATCACACCGCAGGTAGCAAGGCCGCATGCTGTAGATAATGTTGTGCCTGTAAATAAACTTAAAAGCACAAAGATTGGCCAGGCGTTTTTAGGTACTTGTACAAACGGAAGACTGGAAGATTTAATGATAGCTTATTCTATTTTGAAAAATAAAAAAATAAACGGAAATGTAAAAATGATCATAGCGCCTGCTTCAAAGGATATTTTTCAGCAAGCAATGTCAAAAGGCATTATTTCGGAATTTGTAAAAGCAGGCGCCTGCGTGGTTGCGCCTGGATGCGGTCCTTGCGTAGGGACTCACAACGGCGTTCTGTCCTCCGGGGAGGCTTGCATCTCAACCGCTAACAGAAACTTTAAAGGAAGAATGGGCAATCCAGACGCATTTATTTATCTCGGTTCTCCCGCTACTGTAGCCTCTTCTGCCCTGGAAGGCAAAATTACCGATCCAAGGAAATACATTAAATAAGACCAGGTCTTGAGCGCAGTTTACTGTGCTCAAGACCTGGTCTTGGAAAGCTTATATGGACATAAAAGACCTTCTAAAAACCGCTGTTGAAAAAAACGCATCAGATCTTCACATTACTGCGGAGTCAGCGCCCATTGTAAGAATAGACGGCAAGCTAATACCTTTAAATTTTCCGAAGATGGACAAAGAATATTGTAAACGCCTTGTGTACAGCATACTGGATGATAAACAAAAGGCAGTTTTTGAGAGGGACTTAGAACTGGATCTTTCTCTGGATATTCCGGGATTGAACAGGTTCAGGGTGAATGTGCATATGCAGAGAGGCAGTGTTGAGGCGGCATTCAGGCTGGTGTCGTTAAAAATAAGAACTGTCGCAGAGCTGGGATTGCCCCCTGTTGCAGCAGAGCTTTGCCGTAGAAATCAAGGCCTGGTCCTTATTACAGGCCCCACAGGTGTTGGTAAAACTACAACGCTCGCTTCGATGGTAGATCTTATAAATACAGAGCGCCAGGCAATAATTATAGTAGTAGAAGACCCTATAGAATATGTACATATCAATAAGCGCAGCATAATAAAACAGAGAGAAATTTATGCTGACACCAGGTCTTTCTCAAACGCGTTGATTCACGCATTAAGGCAGGATCCTAATGTGATAGTAGTCGGAGAAATGAGGGATATTGAGACGATAGCTACTGCTCTTACAGCTGCGGAGACAGGACATCTTGTGCTGGCAACATTGCATACCTCAGATGCGTCTCAAACTATAGACAGGATTATTGATGTTTTTCCGCCTTATCAGCAGGAGCAGATAAAGATTCAGCTTTCAACCACTTTGCAGGGAATTATTTCACAGCAGTTATTGCCTAGAAACGACAGGCCAGGCAGGATTATTGCAACAGAAGTAATGATAGCTACAAATGCGATAAGAAACCTTATCCGTGAACACGAAACAGCGCAGCTTCTTACTCATATCCAGACAGGCGGCCAGTATGGCATGCATACAATGGATAAATCTCTTAAAACGCTTTACCAGAAGGGGCTTATCGCAGAGGATGTTTTTAAGACGTACATAAAAAACCCGGATGAGGTAAGGAACTTATAAATCCGAATAATATAGAAGTTTGATGAGGCTTATATGAAAGGTGCAGCTTACAAATTTGGAAATGATATAAACACAGATTTGATTATTTCCGGCAGGTATAAGTTTTCCATAACAGACCCAAATCAGCTTGCCAAACATGTATTTGAAGACATAGACCCTGAATTTCATAAGAAAGCAGGCAGGGATAAATTTTTCGTAGCAGCCGGGACTAATTTTGGATGCGGTTCCTCAAGAGAGCAGGCGCCTATAGCTCTTAAGTATGCAGGTTGCCAGGCAGTGCTTGCCAAAAGCTTTGCAAGGATATTTTACAGAAACGCGTTCAATCTGGGCTTGCCTTTAATAGAGTGCGATACCGGCAAGATTAAAAAAGAGGACGTGGTAGAATTAGATATTGAAAAGGGCATTGTTATCGGCCCGGAGAAACAATACACTCTGCATATAAAGCCATTCACGAAATTCCAGAAAAACCTTATATCCTCCGGCGGCATAGTAAATTACTACAAGAAATACGGGGAGTTGCGAATTGAGCCATAAAGTTACTATTATTCCAGGCGACGGTATCGGCAGGGAAGTCAGCCTTGCCGCTCAGAGATGCATTGACGCTACGGGCGTAAAAATAACGTGGGAAGAGCAGATAGCGGGCGAAGAAGCTGTTGCTAAATACGGTTCGGTTTTACCTGTCCATGTCCTGGATTCTGTAAGGAAAAATAAGGTTGCCATAAAAGGGCCTATAATAACTCCTGTGGGCAAGGGTTTCAGGTCTGTGAATGTCCAGCTCAGAAAAGCCCTTGATTTATACGCATGCCTGAGGCCGTGCAAATTTATAAAAGGCGTAAAAACAAGATATACAAATATAGATCTTGTGGTAGTGAGGGAGAATACGGAAGATTTATACGCCGGCATAGAGTTCAGCCAGGGCCTTAAAAGAACAAAAGATATGATAGAATATCTTGAAGAGCAGAGTGGCATTTCAATAAAAAATGATTCCAGCATAGGCATAAAACCTATTTCAATAAGCGCGTGCAGAAGGATAGTCAAGTTTGCTTTTGATTATGCTGTAAAAAATAACAGGAGGAAAGTCACAGCTGTCCATAAGGCAAATATCATGAAAGAAACAGACGGCCTTTTTTTAAGATGCGCAAGAGAAGTTGCCGAGCAATATAAAGGCAAGATAGAATTCGAAGACAGGATAGTTGATAATATGTGCATGCAGCTTGTCCAGAAACCGGAACTTTACGATGTGCTTGTATTGCCGAATTTGTATGGGGACATCTTGTCTGACCTTTGCGCAGGCCTTATCGGCGGGTTAGGTATCGCCCCCGGCGCTAATATAGGCGACAATATGGCATTATTCGAAGCAGTGCATGGCAGCGCCCCTAAGTACGCAGGCATGAATAAAGTTAACCCCACTGCAATGATACTTTCCGGAGTATTGATGCTGCGTTATTTAAAAGAAGAAGAAGCAGCTATTAGACTTGAAAAAGCCACGGAAGAAATAATAGCGGAAGGCAAATACGTTACTTACGATCTGAAAAAAGACCGCAATGACCCAAGCGCTGTCGGCACAAGCCAAATGGCAGATGCGATCATCGCAAAATTAAAACATGTCTAACCATGGTCAACCTGTCAGGTTACCCAGATGGGTAACCTGACAGGTTGACCAATAAAATATGAAAATAGCGATTATAGGAGCAGGAAATGTAGGGGCAATGGTGGCATCCAGGGCTATAGATGCAGGCCTGGCGGATGTAATATTAGTTGACGTAGTGCCTGGCACGGCAAAAGGCAAAGCTCTGGATATCGCTGACGCAAGGCCTGTAGTAAATTCCAAATCCAGAATAACCGGCACAGAAGATTTTAAAGATATAAAAGATTCTGATATAGTTGTAATTACAGCGGGTCTTGCAAGAAAACCAGGCATGTCCCGCGAAGACCTCCTTAAAAAGAATGCCGGGATAATAAAAGAAGTAGCTGTCCAGGTTAAAAAATATTGCCTATCGCCCATAGTAATAATAGTTACAAATCCTCTGGATGTAATGAGTTATCTTGTGATGAAAGCCACAGGATTCAGCCCAAGTAAGGTTATCGGTATGGCAGGCGTATTGGATACAGCCAGATTTATAAATGCTCTATGGGAAAGAAACCAGGATGTTGATCGCGACAAGGTCCTGATGATGGGAAGCCACGGGGATACGATGGTTCCTGTAAACAGGTCAGAAAATATTTCTCCGGAAGTATTTTCTGAAACATCCCAGCTTGCCAGAAACCGCGGAGCAGAGATAGTGAAGCACCTTGGAACAGGAAGCGCGTATTTTGCACCGTCAGCGTCTGTATTTTTTATGTTAAAAGCTATAATAAAAAATGAAAATAAAACCCTTTGCGCCAGCGCATATCTTAATGGACAATACGGTGAAAAAGACATTTATATAGGCGTTCCCGTAATCCTGAATTCCTCAGGCATAAAAGAAATCATAGAAATAGCCCTGACCCCTGAAGAAAAAACCCGGTTCCAGGAATCCGCCCATCAAATCCGCGAAACCATCACCCAAGCCTTTCAATAATCTTTACATTCTGACAATGTTACTTTTGTCAAGTTTATGCATTTTTTGAAGGCGCGTATTTATAATATATTTATTGAATAGGCATGTGAATTAAGATATAATTATTTTCAACACTATGAATAAATATGATTTAGCTATAATAGGGTCTGGGCCATGCGGGTATGTAGCTGGAATTAGGGC